>JAABUP010007675.1_pt1 | contig 14273 bp, 21 predicted proteins | sample 5559201 | NCBI WGS metagenome assembly JAABUP01 (sample SAMN10711887, study PRJNA513373) | rock metagenome | isolation source: Antarctica rocks | place: Antarctica | reverse complement strand
GACAAACAAGGCTTTCAGATGCCCATACATGACAAAGAAACGTCTGCCTTCCTACATGAATCAAGCTTAGCAAGGATGATACCTATAGAGCCCAATGACACAGTCAACAAAAAGTGACAATTGAGAGATTTGCCTCTCCTCTCAAATTTAATCCAAACATAACATGCTACTTTAGCATGTACACAGAAGATGCATTGTTTGGAGCCAACCTTGATGCATACAGCGTGAAGTGGGCAGGTGCATCACAAGTGAACCCTGAATACGAGGGTGTAGCCATGGAAAAGGCCATGAGATGGGCAATTCTAAGTGCAGAGGAAGCTACAGAACCGGTGCTCACTACCTTTGTACTACCATGGTGGGATGATAAAGGCAGCTCTTATGCAAGGTGGCTATCACTCCAGACAGTGCAAGCAATTGACAGAAGCAAGTTCAGATTCAATGCCTCAAGACACTGGGCTAATGAACAAGACCAGTGGTGCACCCCAAAGCGGAATGTCCATTTCCTGATTGTTGCAAATGAAGCTGGACTGCAGCACTTTGTGAAACAAGACAAATTGAACAAAGGACTTGCCTGTGCATCTCAGCTTGGGAACCCACCACAAAGGCCAAAACAGCTGAAAATGACCATACAGCAAACAGTCTCACCGCCAGGACTTTACCCACCCAAGCACTACTCCAAGGCCACAAACACTACAGCCACAGCATGGTCACCTGAAGAGCAGCCAACAAGCGAACAGTTCAGCCAGGTTTTTCACAAAACTGAACTCAAATTTCGCCCAGACGAGATCGTATACACGGGCGAAAGCAGAAAGGAAATCCCAGGCATAGGTCTTGTCACTGGCTCAGGAGTATATAAATAACACAAGCATGCACACCTGAGTCTCAAGGTGCATCCATATGAGCAGGGCATGCTGAACACCATCAACAGAGCCGAACTGGTGGCGCTTCTGATCGCAGTAAGGCACTGCAGATCGGGAGTGAAAGGAGAGCATAGCAACAGACCCGAAGTGCTCGATGCAGAAAACTGGCAAGCACCTAAGGTCACCGTCATCGACGGTCGACGATTGCCACAGACCGCTGCTCGAAGCGATAGGGCACGAGATCATACAACGAGCACAAGCAGGGGATGAGACAATTCTGCTCAAAGTCAAATCGCATATAGGCATACACGGCAATGAGATGGCTGATAAGCTTGCAAATGAAGCAGCAGATGAATGCTGCATGAGCAGGCCTCCTGTCTAATGACTACACACAACCATTCAAAGACAAATTGTGGTTTCAACATACCATTGAAGTCCAGACAGCAGAAGGGCCAGCAGAAACCAAAGCATGCATACGAGATTTGGATGACTCACTCAGAAAAGCTTTGCATGATAAGCACAAACTAGGCCAATCAAAGCAAGACTCACTGTGCTTTCAGCTATGCGACAAGGTGCAGCCATTCAGGGTCAAGCCACACATTGATGCGCTGTGGACCATGCCATCAATCCCAGAATCACACAAGAGAAAATCTTCAAATACAGGACAGGTCAAACATGGAATCAGAACATAGCCTTCAAGAGGCGTATGCCATACATGCCCGGGCAACCAATAGCCAGGGACACACGCCGCCCACTCTGCAGATCTGGACCTCTAGAGGTGATGACTCTCAGGGCCACATCTTCGGGAGCTGCATGCACCCAGACATGAGCAAACAGCATATAGCTAGACATGATAAAGCTATGAGAACAGTCATCCAAGCCTTCACAAAAGGGCAGGTAGTCACTATTTGATTGCAGATGTTGGAAAGATTGAGGGACTCATAGACATCGGCGTGCACAGTAAGAGAGTTCCAGCCTTTCTGCTCCCAGACAGATGTTTACAAGCAAGGGGCTTGGACCCTACGGTGGAGAGGGGTTTCTTGCAGGGGGGAGCAGCAGACACACGGAGCAAGATGAGGCCAGACATGATGATAGTGGAAATGACAACATCAGAACAACAGCAGTACCTGCGCCATGATGACAACTCTGGATCCAGACTGACACCCTAGACACCAATGATGCCTAATGGAAATCCAAGAAGCATAAAGATCGTGGAAGGAGGGTATTGCTCTGATACAAGATATGAGGAAAAGTTGCAAGAAACGGGAGCACAGCGTAAAGCATTGAAGGGAGCTCTCAAGGACTGTGGCTACAATGTTACCACTCTGCCAATATTATCATAGGACAATCTGGGTCACACTACATCTGACGCTCTAGCAAAGATTGGTGTAGAGCATGGACCTGCAAGCAAAGTCATGTCCAAGTTACATGAACATTCTGTTTTGCCATTTCACAAGATTTTGACATCTAGGAGAGTACTAAAAGGGGAGAAGACAGGCAAACGCAGACAGAACAGGCCAAATCCACCTTTGGTTTAGGAATTTTCCTTTCCCTTAGGGCTATGGCCTATGGTCATAGCTCCGGGCTGCCGCCTTGGGAGGCTCCCGTTATGATCGCTTATATAACGCACGATTTGCGTCTGCAAAAGGCTTCACATAACTGGGTAATTCGCATAACTGGGTAAATCTCCTTTAGTGCGGGGCCCCAACACAGTCAACAAAACCTAGTGCTACAAGGGGCCAAAATTAATTGCCTACTCAGTTCACACTTGCTGTACGTCAGAATTCTGCATGTCATATCTGGCAATTTTATAATAACCCAAAGCCTCTTCATGCGGCAGGATTGCTTCTGGGCCAATGGCGTAATGGTACATCCGCTCGTCAAGGAAACCTTGTGTGTTGGAAGCGCCACGACCATGTTCCAAGAACCATTTGCTGTAGTGTGATGTAAAAGGCTCTCCAACTTGCCAGGAAGATTTGACAAAAACAGTTTCGAAAGGATGCATCGTGATGTGATCATATGTTCCATGACGGCTGGGATGAACATTGTTGTTGCAATTCCAATGTTGATGCACACGCCAGTCTAGATCTCGAGGGTACATGGACAACAAGGTTGCAATGTTGAAGTCATGATCTAACAGGATCCTAGACAAAGCGTATTCACCTTGGACGACAATCCCATCAGGGCACACCTTACAAGAACGGATTTGAAACAAGCCGTTCTGGATGAGAACATCCATTCCTACGTTGTCTACCGCAAAGGCCCAAGATTCGAGTCTTGGACCAGGACCGCCCAAGTCAAGGGCAGGAAGGCAAACAAGGGATGAGCCGACAGCTTTCACAGAGGAAGTGAGCCTTTCAGTGAAAGCTTTGGTCCACTGCCAGTTAGATGGCATCCAGCTTGGGTAAAAGGGGCCTTTGACAGAGCTGTTCAACAAAATAAAATAGTCGAACTTTTGTAGCATGCCTTGCTGATTCAGATGCATAATTGTGATATTGTGGGCTGCAATGTCCATGCCTGTGTTCTCTGTGCGTAGCAAAAGAGCAGTATTTGGACGCCCAAGAAACACAGCCGTGGCGTGAGGTGCGAGCGCATCAGTTGCATCTTGGTTATACTCCAACATCTGATCGAATAGCATCGAGCATGGAGCACAATGGGGACCGTTTTGAACCAATACAAATTTGGTGTTTTTTGGAGCTTGGTAAATGCTATCGATGCCCATGCCGACGGACAGAAAGAAACGAAAATTGTCTTCCTGGATTTTATCTTTTTCGAAGTATGAGTATGACACAAGTATTGAGTCAGGTGAGTCGCTTGCCGTGTCGCTTCGCTTCTGCCGTGCAACAAGTGTTTGTTGGCCCACCAAGATGCCAACGGTACAGGCCATCACGCAACAAAAAGCCATCAAGCTTCGACGACTCTGAAGCATAATACGCACGGGTTTATGAGCTGGCATGGAGTCAGTCGAGTGTTTGGTTGGAGACTCCGCTATCGACACTCAACATAAGATACGCCCTGCACAACTGCCCCTCACTGCAGCTCACTGCAGGACTCTAAATGTGCGGTTGAACACTGATGACTAAAGCCAAAACATGAGTTCATTAAAGGCTTGTAGCCAAACAATGAAAATCCCGGGTGACGTTTGAGGTTCACACGGCATCTACAATTCATGTATTTATGGAGAACTTGTGACTATACCTGCACCGCAGGTACACACCGGTGCGGGCATAATCGACATGGTATCGAAGAAATTTGTGTTACTACTAGCCGCCTGCTTGACTGTAGCTTTGATGCACACCAGGCTGATTGGTAAAATAGAATTGAGGAACTCCGGTTGCCTAGCTGCACATTTCGACAAAACTCTTGTCGTGCACATCTTCGCCGACACTGACCCGGAATATCTCGAGAATCTCAAGTTCTTTGTCCAGTATGGCATTTTACAAGAGGATAATGCAGATTATATTGTGCTTGTACAGACCGACTCTTCCACAATTGTGAGGGCTTCACAACTTTCAAGTTTTTACTACAGTCCCTTATACATGGCATTTTCAGCATGAGTTTGTGCAGTTTGCCAGATTACCAAATCTCCCGAGTAACGCCAAGTACGTTCAGCACAAGAATGAGTGCTATGACTGGGGGGCCGTGGGCTGGCTGCTGTTGCACTCCGGCCATGTCAAAATGTCCAAATTCAAATTCTTTGTCGTCACGAACAGCTCAGTTCGAGGGCCATTCCTGCCAACATACATTCAGGTAAGTCAGCAACCTACCAGGCCCAGTGATACGCAAAGGCACCATCAGGTTGCCATGTAGCGCTTGTTGACTCGATCCCTCGCATTTTCATTGCAGGGACGCTTTGCGTGGCACAAACTGCTGACGCAACGGCTCTCAGAAGATGTAAAACTTGTCGGACCTGTCATAAGTTGTGGAGGGACATATCTCCATGGGAATACCAGCAGTGTGTTGCGACGGAATCCCCATGTGCAGTCCTATGTCATGGCTATGGATAAAGAAACAATCAAAATTTTCCGGGAGGAAGGGCAGATCCTCAGTTGTCAGGAAAACAGATGGGACGCAATCTTCTATGGAGAGCTTGGATCTTCATTGGCAGTTTTGAACAAAGGATTCAACCTGGATAGCTTCCTTCCCAGGTATTAGCATGGAACCGCCGAAGCACACAGGTCATCCTTTGATCACAGGGAGTTGTGATATGTCGCATGCAGGTCCATTTCTTGATACTCTAAATATGCATTCTTGATACTCTAAATATGCAGTGATGTTGCTCATGCGCTTACTGTAGGTATCAAAATGTGAATTGGAGAGAGTCCAGAAATTGGGATTGTAATGCCGGGTAGGTGCTTCACCTTTGGCCTAAACATTATGTTCCTTGCAACATGCATACGACAAGCATGCATATGACAAGGAGACTTTTACTTTCTGGGTATCAGACCTTGTTATTGAGATGCAAGGTGGCCTTCAGGATCTGACACAGTGCACTTGCCTGTACACTGCTCACACATCAGCTTTGAGTTAGGACTCAAATTTGCCCGTATTGTTGTAACGCTGTATTGGTAATATGTACAAAATGACAAGGGCATGCTGCAGGATCAACCCCACAGGAGAACTCAGGTTTGATGGCACCACTCTTCATCCCTATGATGCGATGTTTGTAAAGATGAAAAGAGCAATGGTGCAAGCAGAAACATCTGCCGCAGGCAATGCCATGCGTTACCAACAATGGATGGGCACAGCGGTAAGAGGTTGGCAAACTTGTAGATATCAAGTCGTTGTTGAATGCAAGCAATGCTTTAATTGTTTAGAGAGCGTTTCTTGCATTGTTCTATCCAGCAGGTCTGCATGGCCCAGAATATACAGACATGCTGCGACATCCACAATGCTCATTCTGCATTACCCATGACTGACTGCAAGCGTCCCTGGCCAGGCTACGTGCATGAGGTTGCTATTTCTGGCATCAAGCTTGTTGGCCCTTGATGAGACACTGTGCTTACAACAGAATGGGGACCAAGATTTGACAACCAACGAATTTCATAGCCTACCTAACAGCGCAAAGGCCCCATACATCAGCTTATTGAGAGCAAGGGGACCAGCTTGTTGGGATGCTGCGTATTACCTGGAGACACACCAAGATGTGGTAGATACCGGATTCAATATCAGCACTGCTTGGGAGCATTATGTCCAGTATGGCCAGTTTGAAGATCGGCTAGAACGGTATGCACTGCAAAGCTTGAAACGTGGCTGCATAGTATGTTCAAGCACGATCCCATCTTCATGCCCCTCGATGCGGAGGCACGTTGCTGGACTTCAGACTCTGTTTCAAAGCATGTTTTGTCCTCATGGTCGTGTGCTTGCAGACTTTCATTCATAAACATTGTGACACAATGCTTCACAGGCTACAATACTAGTAAGTTTTGTGCATTGTCTATTGCAGGCAGTATCTAACGCAGTTGAGCTTCCATTTGCAGGCTGATTTGTGACCCATACAAAGATCCTGTACAGGACCACCCAAACACTCTCACATTTGTGATGCCAAAAAAAAGGCAGCATTGTTGTCTGGGCAAAGTGACTCTCATGTGCATGCCGTCCCTGAAGTTTAGGTAGTTGGGTGATGCACATTAGTGTGCACTATGCTTGCAGATCTATCGTGCTAGATTTGCCTTAAGACACCTATACTGAGTCGTGAAACGCTATGAGAGCCATATTGCGATCTCGGAAGCAGCAGATGAATGGTGCATGAGCAGGCACTTTGACTATGATCTGTCTAATGACTACACACAACCATTCAAGGACAAGTTCTGGTTTCAGCATACCATTCAAGTCCAGACAGCAGAAGGGCCAGCAGAAATCAAAGCATGCATAAGAGATCTGGATGACTCACTGAGAAAAGCTTTGCATGACAAGCACAAACCAAAGCAAGACTCACTGTATACAAGTACGTACTTTCAGTTATGGGACAGCCATTCAGGGTCAAACCACACAGTGATGCGCTGTGGACCATGCCATCAATCCCAGAATCACACAAGAGAAATATCTTCAAATACAGAACATGTCAAATCTGGAACAAGAACATAGCCTTCAAGAGGCGTATGCCATACATGCCCAGGCAGCCAATAGTCAGGGACGCTGCCCACTCTGCAGAGGTGATGACTCTCAGGGCCACATCTTCGGGAGCTGCATGCACCCAGACATGAGCAAACATTATATAGCTAGACATGATAAAGCTATGAGAACAGTCATCCAAGCCTTCACTAAAGGGCAGTGCGGTAGTCACTATCTGATTGCAGATGTTGGAAAGATTGAGGGACTCAAAGACGTCGGCGTGCACAGCAAGAGGGTTCCAACTTTTGTGCTCCCAGACAGATGTTTACAAGCAAGGGGCTTGGACCCTACGGTGGAGAGGGGTTTCTTGCAGGGGGGAGCAGCAGACACACGGAGCAAGATGAGGCCAGACATGATGATAGTAGAAATGACAACAGCAGAACAACAGCAGAACAACAGCAGTACCTGCGCCATGATGACAACTCTGGATCCAGACTGACACCCTTGACACCAATGATGCCTAATGGAAGTCCAAGGAGCGTAAAGATCGTGGAAGGAGGATCTTGCTCTGATACAAGATATGAGGAAAAGCTGCAAGAAAAGGGAGCACAGCATAAAGCATTGGAGGAAGCTCTCAAGGACTATGGTTACAATCTTACCACTCTGCCTATTATCATAGGACAATCTGGGTCACAGTATCACACTACATCTGACGCTCTAGCAAAGATTGGTATAGAGCATGGACCTGCAAACAAAGTTATGTCCAAGTTACATGAACATTCTGTTTTGACATTTCACAAGATTTTGACATCTAGGAGAGTACTAGAAAGGGAGAAGTCAAACAGAAACAGACAAAAAAGGCCAGATCCACCTTAGGTTTAGGATCTTTCCTTTCCCTTAGGGCTATGGCCCAAGGTCATAGCTCCGGGCTGCGGCCTTAGGAGGCTCCCGTTATGATTGCTGAAAAGCGTAAACTTTTCTTTTCTTTTTTCTTTTCTTGAGGCTGCCCAGCAGGCAAGATTCATGGGAAGCGATACCCTTTGTAGCTCAAACCTTCTGGCAAAACAGGCCAGCTATTTTGCCTAGTGTCTGGTTTTCTCAGCAAAGCAGCAAGCAGGAATAAGTGGCTGTTTACACAAGCAGTAGCAAAAGCTTACTGCCTGGACAAGCTTGCCTGTGACAGAGGCTCAACCTGAGCCTGATCAGTTAGCAAGCCTTTGTTTTCAGTGCGCCCACTTGCAGAGGCTTACCTAGCACCTTGTACAGCCTGTACAGAAAAGAAAAGAAAAGAAAAGACGACGCCGTTAGGCGTTCAATATAGAGAAGCTTGAGATGATCCCATATTGGGCCCAAGCTTCCCTGTACAGAAAAAACACGAGAGTTTAGGCCCAAGTTCCTAATGACTTAGACTGCTGACTGCGTCAGCCTTTTGCCAACAACTTATGTCAGCCTTTTCCCAACAGCTTATACCGTGCCTGGCTGAAAACATGAATCTGGCTAGGGTTTGCAGGAATCTGAACAGCTGGGGTTGCAAAGTTGGGTGTGCAATCCCTGATGGTATGGTGACTGATGTTCATATGTTTGGGATGCAGTTTGGGATGCAGTTTGGGATGCACATGTCTGGGATGCACATGTTTGGGATGCAGTTTGGGATGCACATCAATGTTCAAGGCCACAGGAATACAAGTGTGTGTAAGCAGACTTATGATGCCTGCTGCAACTAAATTGCTCCGTCCCACTCCTATTGAGGTCCCATGTCCAAAGCCCAATGTTGAGGACAAAGCCATTGTCTTTCAAGCTTGGCAGCAAGCTTGTCTTGGTGTGAGGACCCGTTAGAGAGAATTCACATAGGGTGATTAAGATCTGAAAATTAAGGTGCGAAGTTACCGAACTTAACAGGAAAATTAAGGTCCGATTAGCGTCCAATTAAGGTGGGTTTTCTAAGTGACCTCCCGAGGTCACTTAACATTTGACCACGCCTGATTAGAGGTCCACACAGTGTACCGGTGTGGCCTGCGCAGGACGCCGGAAGCTATTGCGTCTATCGTTTGCTTTTCTGAGCCCAGTTGGCAGCTTGTCTGCCTGAGCAATGCTCAAGTTGTAGAGCAGCAACACCGCAACACATTGACACACCACGCTTTGTTGCTCGCGCCGCTTCCAAGACTGACGCGATTGTTCTCGCTTGTTGCTCATGCCGCAAATTACGTTTTGCACGGGTCAGGAGCATAGTGATCACAAGCACAACGGAGTACCGCGGGGAAGCAAGACCATGATGTTTCAAGTGACTTCAGCAGCAGCAGCGCGACGCAAACAACACATGTGCAGAGCGCAGCGTAATGCATGGCATAGTTGAACGTAGCAGGTCACAGTAACTAGAAATTAGCGTCCGATTAGCGTCCACTTAAGGTGCGACGAGGCCAGAATCCCATCCGCGATTCGCTTAATTGTGCCACCTTAATCAGCTCCTATGTGGATTCTCTCTTATGCCACAGCGGTTTATAGAAGAAGAAAAAAAAACTTGAAGTCAAGATGCAATTTGTGATTGGAAAAACACAGCATTGGTCGGCCTCTATTAGGATCCTCCGTGGCGTTGCCGATTGCAGATGCATACTCTACATTGAAGAAAGTCGGGATGCCAGCTAGCTCAAACGCCATCGAAAAACTTTCCTGCCGCATACACACAACTCTTTCCAAAGGTCAAGGGTGCCTGGATGATGATGCGTATCAAAGCATGGCGTTTCAACTCAACAAAGATCTTGTCAACCATCTTGTCAACCATATGCAATTGTAGAGACTCAACGCGTGAGCATTGTCATGGAGCATGTCAACTTGCATGCTCAACAGTGTTGCTCATGAACACTAACACGCTAGCATGCCCAACACGTAGTTGCATGCTACGTGCACTGTCATCAACACATGTTACAGAGACTCCAAGGTTTGTATGCTTTGCTTTATGCACGTTGTTAAACATCAACAGTTTTTGAGTACCAATCACTCATCTCCGTACCGTACGAGTGAACATAGGTCACTGTCTCTCTCACAACCTTTGTATTCATCCAAGCTGCAAACATCAAACCAAGCAAAGCCCGTTTGTTGCTTTTGTTGCAACAACTGATCAACTTTCCATCTCGTCAATTGTGACGTTGCTCCAGAATTTAGACTGTTGCAACATGGGGCTTGGGGATCGCCCATTCATAACACCGTTCCACCATTGGAATCGATCAGAATCGCCTGGACTTGCAGTGGGATAATAAAACAACCGAGCGTGAAAGAACAAGGTGCCGGAGCCAATGTATACACCCAAGATCATCAAACGTTGCTTCCGGCGATTGCAGGAAGACACAATCTGCATTTGCCATGATGACATGCTCAAAAGAGGATGCCAAAATAGCAAATGGTTTGACGGCCCAGCCGCCCCCTTGTAAGCCGACAGTCCTTTCATCAAAAACATGCAAAATGTCTATAGTGCTTATGTCATCATATAGGGACCTGACGGCGTTTGGCTTCTCCACGTCAAGGTCTTGGTATTGCCCGCAAACATGACCTTGATAGGAATGGATGAAGCAAAGACGTTACGAACAGCAAAACTCAAAAGATATAGAATGACTTAAACTTTATGAAGTGGATAGCTATCATTCACGATCATCCATTTACATTACCTGCGACGATGGATGAACAGCGGCTCCAAATCCGATGTTTCCACAAGGGATGACCAAGCGTTTGGTCGGGCGGCTGCGATGTTGTAAGTTAGGGAAGTCTAGACCTCAAGATCTTGTATGAGAGGCGTTAGCAGTGAAAAGGGAATAGGTCTTGCATGGACAAAGCTGAGTTGTTGCCGTACAAGCTTGGCCACACCTTGTGGTCATTATAACAGTTCATTGATTGCTACCACAACGTCACCAAAGGCTGCAAAGTCATTTGATGTCAATGCGACATGCACTCTGCCGGCTGCCAATTGTACCCACATGGCAAGAGGTTCATGCGAATCCTTATGTGACCCGTTGGACTTATCACTTACTATTGCTTTCATGGAAGGCAACCAGCAGCCGGAGTCTGCCCAGCATTCTCGTGTCAACGTTGATGGTACCATTAAAGTTGACACCGGTAGCCGTCCTGCTAGCCGGACGTTAAATGGCTTAGTGGTTAGAGCATCCGCCTGTCAAGCGGAGGTCGTGGCATCCGCTTGACAGGCGGAGGTCGTGGGTTCAAACCCACTTGCCGATTTGTTAGTTTGTGAACAAGCCGTTTTCGGCTTCCTCAGGTTCTGAGGCCCACGGATGATACACCTGCTTATGTCATCTAATCGAATGGGGTAATATACTTCCCGTCGAAAGGCGCGGTGTCTATAACAACCCGGAGATGGTCCCGTTATCACCGAACAAGGCGCGGTGCCTGTAACAACTAGGAGATGGTCCCGTTAACACCGAACATACCCCTGAAAGAAACATCATTACACGGGCTTACCGGCCTCGGGTTACGTTCAAGCCGCCGTGCGCGTTCCCGTTATCACGCCTAGCGGCGTAAGTTTTTCTTCTTCTTTTTTTCTGACACCGGTACAATGAGACATGTACAAGCCATGAACACTAAACTGCATTTGAAGATTAAGGTGCACGTGGAACTTTCAGGCAACAAAGCCGTTGCACGATCATGCACTTGCTTAAGAACATGCCACATTATTGATGTCAAATTTCACAACAATGTGCTCAGGGCCAGCCTAGATCCAAACGATGCTTTTTGTGATTTGGTCAATGTGATGTTTGCACCCCAGCCCCTTCATGCCCTACTATGCGACCCCCCGGAACGTGCTCAGCTCACCCACAGCGTGCGTGCTTCCTGTAACGATCCCAGAATGCCACTTATTTCCCATTTTGACTGAAAAAAATGTACTAGCTCATCAGTACGACCTGTGAAACTTTCCGATGCAGAATGGACCAGCAAAAGTTCGAGTCATACTTTTGTTGTTGTTATTGCATTGCATTGCACACCTGCACGTCTCGGGTGTTATAACTGCAGGTGCGACACGTTTGTGTCGAGGCCGTGTGGCACTCTCATTTCACGTGGTCGGCAAACTGCCCAAATATTTAAATGTCACAACTCGAAGTTTATCGGATCGACCTGGGGCAGACTTTGATGACTTGCAGGTTTGCCTCCGCCAGAGGCCAACAAGACTATATACATGCTTCCTATAGGAGGCCTCGGCAATCAAATACGGTTTCTAGGCACGCTTTCTAGGCGCACTGTTTGGACATTGTTCATTATCACACTAGACATTGTTACTTTGAAGTCATAACGAAATATCTGCATCCCAACAAATCCTATCTATCAAGCACAAGGTCCCATGTCATCCTTGTGGACCTCACATTGTCAATCGCAATGCTTGCTGAATATTGCAGTACATCAGATTGAGCATCAATGCCGTGTATATGGTCGAGATTTCAAATATTGTGTTGAGACTTGAAGTATAAGTGTTGATGTTGGTGCAACTGCAGCATCGATGATGGCACAACATGGGACTAGTGGCTTGGCTTTGCAAGTCGTATGGGAGGACCAACACAATGGTAAAGACACGGTCGGATCGTTCAATGATTTCTTTTCAGAGCCAGTTGTGCCCTTGGGACCTTGGCCATCCGGCTATACGGGGTCTGACAGCAGCCAAATGGGATGCACCTACCATTATGTTGCGGAGTTTTCCTTGCAAGTTGCAAATGATGAACAGTGGTGGGAGAGGTGAACTTGTGCGGTCACAAGCAATACCATAGTATGATGCTTGGTCCCACACCATCTTTGTATTTGCATACTTTTTTTTGCTAGACATTGATGTTGCATGTGACATTGACCCTTTGGTCTCACAATGAGTGTGGTCAACTTAGGCTGTTAGACACTGATGTGTTAGGTGTTGTGTTGTCCGAGTTGTTGTATTCTCTTACCACCGAGGCTTGCAAGGGCTCATCAAAGCCACTCAGCATAATATGTGGGTTACTTGTTCTACTTGCATCTGCAAACCTGTCTTGCTACGCTCCATGCATGCTTTGCTTTGCAGCGATGGGCATGGCGGGGAGCTCTTGTGTCTGGGCTCTGGCCACCCAACTGCAGATGTTTCTTTGGACATGTATGAACCATTCTACAAGCAGTTGCAGCCATCTCCACGGTAAGTCATATTTTCTTGTTCTTGGCTTTGTACATGTTGCAACCAAAAGGCAATAGACCGGGAAAATCGAAATACAGTAAAGCTTTTTGGATGCAAAGCCCAATGAGTCACCATGCAAACTATGTGTTAGTCAACAAGTTGCCAAGAGCTTAGACATTGTGTGCGGGTGCATGTATGCGGTCTTTGAAAACTGTGATGTGTACACTTGCGTTGCATTTACCATGAATAGTTTGCAGCATGTCATGGCACGTCAAAAATACACGTAATCGGTGCAAATTGTGTAATATGTTACTTCACATTTGCAGAGTTCAGCGGGTCATGCAGCAAATCAAGTCATCTTCGCATTGGAACAGCTATCAATGGGTTGGTGTACATATGCGGCGTTCAGATCACCTTGTTTGGTATAACGATCTATGCCACTTCCCGGCAAATCACAACCCATATGCACACGAGCTAGCTGTGGCAGAGTATGTGAAGCCCATGAAGGAGATGCACAAGGCTTTTAGTTGCTCCCCAGTACCTATCAAATTTTTTCTCGCAACTGATGACGTGTCAGTGGAGGCTCAGGTGGCAAAATGGTTTCCCGATGGTAAGTTATTGTTCAATTGTAGCGTTTGAATGACCAATGGTGGTAGTGTGACACTATAGATGCAACAATTGTATGGAAGTGCGTGATCAAATGTTGCAACGCGTAGAATATCACATGACGGCCTTGTGACGAGGCCCATGGCAACTTTGCGTCTTCTGACAATGGAATCCATGCGCACTCACCACAAAAACAATGCTCTATCGTGGTAAGAGATAGATTTTGCATTTGATACACCTAAATCAACATTGTTCATTTGCTTTTGTTGTAAGACAACATTTGCAAATTGGACTTTAGGTGTCATTAGTACTTGACTCTAGAGTTAGATCTAAAAAGAGCATGTATGTGTGAGCTGAGCACTGATGTTCAATGCAGATGATGTAGTAGAGACCAGTCACCGGAGCTCTATGATGACACGTGGCAGTGTTGAAGTCATGATTGAAGCTGTTGCTGAGTTGTTTCTACTATCGGAAACAAGAGCATTTATTGCCACCTATGCTAGCACGTTCAGCACGACAGCGTAAAAAAAACTTTTACGCCTGTCGGCGTTCCCGGGTGCAAGCCCGGAGCAACCCTGGTACCGGAGACCAGGGTGGCCGCTGCACAACATGTATATAGTTTCCAG
>JAABUP010007673.1_pt1 | contig 14278 bp, 20 predicted proteins | sample 5559201 | NCBI WGS metagenome assembly JAABUP01 (sample SAMN10711887, study PRJNA513373) | rock metagenome | isolation source: Antarctica rocks | place: Antarctica | reverse complement strand
GCGGCCTGCGCAGGCGATGTGCATGACCCATTCCCTGGCAGTGGAGGGCGGCTGAGGAGTGCGTGAGAGCGCCCGCTCGACGTGCCCTTGCACACATAAGCATGGATGCTGCAGAGATCACCGGACTTGCGATATCAAAACCTCTCTGCATAACAGCAGCACCCAAAATGCAGCTCAGAATGCAGCAGTGCTCTGGGGCGGTGTGCTGGGGCGGTGTGCTGGAATGCTGTGGCAACAATGCCATTAGCATGCTGGAACGCGCATCACTACAGTGGAGTGCGCGCCCAGCTTCGGAAGCGGCGACCACCTGACCGCATGTCTGCAATTCACATGCCCTGATGACACACGTCCACATGCTCGGCGCGCGCAGCGCAACCTCAGTGATTACACAGCCCTGCCGCCAGCGGCGCATACAGCGCGCGCGCGCCCCCGCCGGCGTGCGCCGGGGCCGCCGCGCGCGCGGGGCCCGCGGGCGCCGGCCGCTGCGGCGCGCCGGCGCCGGACGTCGGGTCCAGCTCCAGCGCGCGCTGGAAGTCCGCGAGCGACCGCTGGAACTGGCCTAGGCGGTCCCAGGCGCCGCCGCGGTTGAAGTGCGCGTTGGCGCGCTGCCGGGCGTCGGCCGACAGCCGGAGCACCGCGGTGAAATCCTCCACGGCCTCGCCCCACCGGCCCAGCTTGTCGTACGAAATGCCGCTGTGCGCGGCACCGCGCGCGCGCTGTCAGCAGGCGCAGCTCCTGACCTGGACGTGCGCGCGGTGTGGGACCTCAGGGCACAGGCGCTAGAGTCATGTGCAGGAACCTGCGCGCTGTTAAGCTTCAAAGCCTGTAAGCCACCTAAGCCCAGGGACGCAGGGATGGCAAGGAGGACGGCTGTGAGACCCACACAGCAGCTCCGCCAGCAGGCATGCTCGCAGCGGGCGCACCGGTTGTGCAGGGCGTGGACGTTGGCGGGGTTGGCGCGCAGCACGAGGTCGTAGCTCTCCAGCGCCTCCGCGAAGCGGCCCAGCTTGGCCAGGCAGTAGGCCCGGTTCGTGTGCAGCTGCACGGCGCTCAGGCCGCCCACGGCCAGCGCGCGCTCATAGTCCTGCAGCGCGCGCCCGAAGTCGCACAGCTTGCGGTAGGCGTACCTGCGACCGCGCCGGCACACCCATGTCGGTGCTGCAGACATCATTCTAGCTGGTCAGGTCTACGCAGCAAGGAGTGCTGTGCAGCACGGCGGCGTCCTGCCCACCCGCGGCTCGCCAGCGTGGCGGTGTCGCCGGGCGCGAGCTGCAGCGCGCGCGTGAAGCAGGCGACGGCGGCGCCCAGCTCGCCGCACGCGCGGTGGCACATGCCTCTGTTCCGCACAAAAGCCGCGCTGGTCGGCTCCAGCGCGATGGCCGCGTCAAAGTCGGCCGCCGCGTCAGCCGTCGCGCCCATCCGCTCCAGCAGCAGGCCCCTGTGCGCGGCGGAGACATGGCCTACGATGAGTGAGCCCTGACTGGCATGGGCGCCCTGCGCACGCCGCAGCCAGGCACGCTGGAGGGACGCGGCGCACCGTGCGTTGTGCGACAGCGCAGCGCTGGCGTCGAGCTCGATGGCGCGCGTATAGTCGGCCCTGGCCTCCTCTCCGCGGCCCAGCCGCTCCAGCAGCGCGCCTGCATCGGGCACGGGGTGGCATAACGCCCAGCTGCGGGCGTGCATGACGACCACGAGGTCCTCTGGCTGATTCGGCCTTGCCGCCTGGCCGTCACAGGGGTGGGCGCGCGCCTCTGTTGTGGTACGCCGTGGCATGCTGCGGGTCCAGCTCCAGGGCCCTGCTGTAGTCGCTCACCTGCGCCCGCAGGGAACGAGCTGGACAAGGTGCCGCGGCCAGCATGCGCATCGGGACGCCGGTCCTGCTGCCAGACAGCGGGCGCACGGCCAGGTCGAAGCGGCCCAGCCGGTCGTTCGCGAACGCGCGGTTGTAGTATGCTCGGCAGTGCCGCCGGTCGTGCTGGATGGCCGCGCTGTAGTCCGACACGGCGGCCTCGAAGCGGCCCTGCCGCCCGCCCGCTGCGGCATTGGTGGCTGCCTGGCATGCCAACTGCTCAGGCAGGTCAGGCCGGTGGTGTGCGGCAGGGAGGCGGCCAGCATCTGCGTGTGGGACGCTGCGAGCCAGCAATGCCAGTTGGGCAGCCTGCGCGCCGCCGCAGCGCGCGCCTGCTTGCGCTGCGAGAAGCCGCGGTTGTGGTAGAAGTCGGCGTTGCGCGGGTCCAGCATGATGGCGGCCGAAAAGTCCTGGACCGCCGCCGAATAGCTGCCCAGGCGGTCGCGCGCGATCCTGGGGACCCAGCCGCGCGTGCCTCGCCGCCGCCGTTGCATGCCGCGTGATGCCAGACAGCACGGAATGCGGACCCCGACGCATGCGCGGCTGTTAGGCAGGCAGCGGCGGGGCCGCGCCCGCGGTTGTACAGCGCAAAGCTGCTGCGCGGCACCACCGCCAGCGCGCGCGTGTAGTCCTCCTCCGCCTTTGCCCACTGGCCCAGCTGCGCGCCGCGCTTGCAGCTGCAGTGCGCTGCGGCGCAGCCTGACGCCGCCGGCGTGCTGCCAGTCTGGGGGTAAATTGCGCTGCGGCGCACTGTGACACCGCTGGCGCGCTGCAGGGCCGGGCACGCGCCTTGTCGTACGAGAATGCCCGGTTGAACAGCGCCTTGAAGTGCTCTGGCTGCAGCTCCAGCGCGGCCGTGTAGGCGGCCACCGCGCATAGGAAGTCGCCGCGCTTGCGCAGCGCATAGCCGCGCGCGTGTGCGGCGTCCGCTGCCGCGGCCGCCGTTGCCTGGGCCGGCGCGGCAGCGGCGCCGTGCACGGTCTGCCACGCCGCAAGGCCGCCATCGCCGCCGCTCGTGCTGGGCGGCCCGGCGGCCGCCCGCGCCGCCCAAGCGGGCGCCGCGCCGTCTGCAGAGGCGGAGCGCTGCCGGCTGCCCGCTGCACCAGGCGCGCCGCTGCCGCCCGCCGTGGGCCCCCGGCCGTGCCCAGCAGCGGCGTCAGGCTGGACCCCATGACCTGTGCTGCCGTCTGTACGGCCGCTGTGCGCAGCAGCCTCCAGCTCCAGCGGCGCGTGCGCAGCTGCAAGCTCCACTCCCAGGCCTCCCTCATCCTGACGCGCCGCGCCACACTCCTACTGAGCAGTGGTGGTGCGCGGGCAGTCTTCGCCAACGTGCGCCACGTGTCCTCGGCTCTACCAGCCACAGTGCGGAGTCCGGATGCTGGGTGTGGTGAGGGCGCACCTCTGCTGTGTGGCCGGGCGCTGCGCCTACTGCTCCACCATCCCCGCGCACGGTCTGCGCGCCGCGGCGCAGCCGCAGGCTCTTTCGCGCGTCGTCGAGCCGCAGCGCCTCCTCGTAGTCCACTGCCCGCACAGCCTGGGCCTCACCGTCTGGAACTGCCTCATTGAGGCTCAGGGCCAGGTCGTGCGCGGACGGGCCTGGCGCGCGCACCGTTGGCGCGCGCGTACTCGGCCCTGCGGTTGTGGCAGGACGCGCGCGCGTACAGCGCGCGCACGTGCCCGGGGTCCAGCTCGAGCGCGCGCGTGTACGCGCCGACGGCCGCGTCCAGCTGCTCCAGGTTGGCGCACGCGACGCCGCGCTGGAAGTGCGCGTCCACGTGCTCCGGCTCGATGACTATCACAGCCTCGTAGTCAGTGCATGCTGCGGCGTACTGGCCTGCGCGTTCGGCGCTTGCAGGCGCTCAGGCGCCTGCGCGGCTTGCACGTGTATGCGCCGCCGCCGCCGCCGAGCCCGCACCCTTCTTCAGGTACTCGCCGGCGCGGGTCAGGAGCGCGAACGTGTCGCGCGGCTGCTTCTGCAGCGCCGCGGTGCAGGCGGCGACCAGGGATGCGGAGTTTGCGTTGCGCACAAAGTACTTGTTGCGGCTCGCTGCCGAGCGCGCGTCGGGGTCGCTGCTCGGCTGCGCGCCCGTGAGCTGCAGGAACTTGTTGCGGGGGACCAGGGTGGCGCTGAGCAGGTACTGCAGCTCGCCCTGCCCCAGCGCCGGCCGCACTTCAACGTGCTCGCTGGGCCTGCCCGCCATGAACAAGACCGACTTCCCGCTCTCACGCGCTGACTGGCTTGCAGCTGCACGCACTGTCAGCTCCTTGCTCCTTGCAAACGCGGCGACGGCGAGTACAGCTCTAGACAGCTTTTTCGGATTTGGGAGCGCAGGTGTTAAGAGCTGTTTAGGCTTGCTCTGCTCCTCTGCCTGACCAGCAGCCATCTCAGCAGAAGCAACATCGCAGAGCTGAATGTGAGCCCAGTGGGCTCAGCCCCACAGCGCTTCGGGGTACTCTTCTGGAGCACTGCCTGTCCTGGACAGTCCGGCTAACATGTCTGGTCCCAGCCCTGGCCTGCTCGTTTTCATTTCATCGCAGCTGTATATTACAGACTTGCATCAGGACACACAGGCACAGGCACACTGCATGATGCACTAGAGAACAGAAATCATCATTGCACATGCCCTGCAAACAATAATTTGCCTCAAGTAGCTCTAGGTGCACGCCTCCGCGCCATGTACAAACAGTAAACGCGTGCAACCAACAGGCTTCTGCACGCGCTCGCCGGTAGAGAATGAGGCGAGGACGGTGCGAGGCCGGTGCGTACAAAAGAATTCAACACGGTGAAGCTGTACTAGTACATGCCATGTGGGCGCCAGCATGCGTTCAGGCAGCAGAGCAGAGCGCCGCAAAAATACTCTGTGAGGCGCGGCGCTTTCAGCTCTGCACGTCCTTATACGGGGACACGCAGGCCGTGAGCGCCTCCATGTTGTACTCCACCTGCGCCTTCTCGCGCCGCAGGAAGTTGGCCACGGCGCCGCGCAACATGGGATCCCTGATGTAATGCGAGGAGTACGTAAGCGACGGCAGGTACCTGCACGGCCGCGCGGCGATCAGCGGGGTGCCATGGCTGGCGCAGCATGCAGGTCAGAAGCTGGGCAGGGAGGGGCCCGGTGGCGTCACCCGCGCTGGATCTTGTGCTCGCCCTGCGCGGACGACCAGCCAGCGCCGTCAGCGCACCTCGCACGCGCATGCATGCATGCAGCGCTGGCGGGCAGGCGCGCGCGCCGGGCGCCACCTGCGCGCCGGCCTCCACGCGCGGCAGCCGGAGCTCAATGGCCGCCTCCAGCGCCTGGTAGTAGCACAGCTCAAAGTGCAGGTGCTTGACGTCGCGCGCACAGCCCCAGTTGCGGCCGAACAGCGCGTGCGACCCGCGCAGGTTCAGCGCGCCCGCCACGGGCGTCCCGCCGGCCTCCACCGCGGTCGCCAGCACCACTCGGTCGCCCTGCCAAGCGTGAGCGCCCAACTTCACCTCCAGCGTAATGGACCAGGCAAAAAACGAGCGGTGTGCTTGCACCTGCGGCTGACAGAGCGCGCCACCCATCTGCGTATACGCATGCATTGCGTCCAAAGGCACCGGGCGCACCATGGCATCGCCGAGTCGGTGGAAGAACTCGCGCGTCAGGTATGCCTGTCCCCACTTGGCGTCTGCGGAGCAGCAGCTTCGTGACTCCTTATTGACGCCACACCCAGACGGAAGCAGAACGTACAGAGGAGCACAGCACCTGTAGTATTCCGGTAGAACCTGTAAAAGGCGTCCCATGTGCCCGGCGTGATCGCGTCGCCTGACAAGCGCTGCAGCTCCAGGCCGGAGGCCGCAACGCTCTTGCGCTCCTGCGGCGGCAGAGGCGGGCTCGTGAGCTGCCCGCCGACGGCGCGCCCGCTGTGACAGCGGTGGAGCGCAAGAGCGGTGCTACTTTAAGACGCTGGGGCGCGCCTGGCGGATGCTCTTGCGCTTGCTCTGCTTGAGGGCTGCCAGAAAGTCCTCGAACGTCGCATAGTCCTGGTTGGCCCAGTGGTACTGCAGGCCGACCCGGCTCAGGAAGCCCTCGCTCTCGAGCGTGCGCCACTCGGCCTCTGTGTTGAAGGTCACGTGCAGCGACGACACCTTGTACTCGTCTGGCCGCGTGCGCGCGTGCCCGTCAGCGCGCAGGCCTGGCACCTGGGCGAGCCTGCCTCACTGGCTGGTGCAAAGCGGGCCCTCCCGGGTGCCTCACCTGCAACCTGCACCAGCGTGCGCGCCAGCGCGGCCGCAAGAGCCGGGGCGTTGGCGGACGACCGCACAAGCAGCCGCGCGCCGGTGACGGGCGAGAAGGGGCTGCACGACTGCAGCTTGGGGTAGTAGCGGACACCCATCTGGTACGCCGCCTGCGCCCAGGCATGGTCGAACACGTACTCGCCCTGGGAGTGGCCCTTCAGGTACAGCGGGCAGCATGCCAGCAGGGTCCCTAGGCTGTCCTGCAGCAGGATGTGCTGCGGCAGCCAGCCCTCCTCCTTCACCTGCGGCGCAAGCTGGAGCTCGCTGATTCCTGAAACATGGGCGATTGCCCAGCTGTGCAAAGCTCCGCTCACTAGTGCACGACGCGGTCCATGCGGCGCACCGCAGAGCCGCTGGCCTCCAGGGCCTGCAAGAAGCTGTGCAAGACAAAGGGGTTGGTTTCGCCGTGACCGCTTTGCGTCGCGCAGGCATCCCAGTCCTCGCGACTGACCTGCGCTGTGCGTCTGCGTCAGCCGAGCGTCTACGCCCACACCGCTGCAAGGTCTTGCGCGGCCAGCGAGCTTGGCGCCTGCCTGGTCGATGGACGAGATGACCTTTGCAGTGATGGTGAGCGCTTGCGCAGGCGCAAGCTCCCTTTCCGCACGACTCGTCTGCTCAAAGGTGTTGGCTGACGGCGCAGTGCAGAGCGTCCGCGCCTGCAGCTCCGGTGTGGCGTCCGTCACGCTTGCCATGGCTTGCCTTTGCAAGAGCACACTTGTGCAAACACTGCATACCTGCCGGGCGCGTCGCGTGCGCCGCACGCACGGCGACCGTGCGCAGTGCGTCCAGAGCGTGTGAGGCTGATCAGGTAAGCAAAGGCTGCACTCTTTTGTTGACGTGCAGGCCCGCATAGCAGTCGCCCACCTGCGTGTCTCTGTGTTTCACAGCACAAGCAGTTGTCAATCCCTATCACCTCACACGCTATTGGTCCTGTACCGATCTGCCCCCACCAATTAGTGTACACCCCATTGGAAAACCTGAGAGCACGCTCCCAAACGAGTGGGTATACATGACAGCCAGACTGGCCTGCCTACTGACTGGACATCGTGTACAGCGCTCATGTGGAGCTGGCGTGCAGAATACGGCGCACAGCCTATTAGTTGCCTGGGGGCTTGTCATGCGCATGATGATGGATGCATACGGGAGCCAGTTCACTGTTGAGATTGTTGACGGGCCGCACAAGCGGGCGGCCTGCCGGCACAGGGCACGTAGGAGCATGACGCTGCCTGCAGGCTGCTTGAAGACACAACAATTTGGGCTGCTGCGTACTTGCGCATAGCTATGACTCAGTGCATGCAGAAGGGTCGGATCTAATATGGAACACATGAGTTACAGCGTGAGCATTCGATGCATGGTCTCCAGTCGGGATGACCATACATTGAGCGCGCATGCATGTCAGAGTGTGCCAGCAGCTGCGTTGCGCAGCACCACAGTGGGCAGAACCACTTCCAGGACAGGTACCCATCCGCGGCAAGTGTTTGGCTTGTTACTCACTGCGACTTAAGTCTGCCTCCACATGGACACGGTACAGCTGTGTCATTTGACAACCTAAGCTGCCGCACTGCCTTGTGCAAATGCCTGCAATCACTATGGCAGCCTGCTGCGCCGCACGTCGCCCACCTGCAGACCGCCGCCACAGTGGGGTCGCAGGCTCAGGCCTCGCTGACGATCCAAGGCGCCCATGAGGTCATGCAAGACAGCGCCCTCCATCATGGCAAACCCTGCAGGACATCCAGGCCAGTGTTCAAAAGCTAACTGCTTACAAACCTGATTCCACGGCTGGTAGGTCCTTGGGCATGGGTGCTCCTGTGTAACCCCTTTCAGCCCTGCTCCCGCACAACACACTGCCGCAAGGCCAGCCCCAAGAAAATGCAATAGGCATGCAGCTGCGCCCCACTGACCATACTTTGTTGGATGCACTTCCGCGACATGCCCATGAGGCAGGACGGCGCTGCGTGCGCAGGCCTTGGCGTGCAGCTCGACCGCCCATACCGGCCGGCTTTGCAGCAGCCCATTCCGGGCGCAGCAGCCCAGGCGCACGCGCTCAAAAACAGCCACCTGATGCGCGGCCTCCTCCAGGCCGCCGGCCGCCGCGATGGCCTCCACGCCCGCCGTGGCCTTTAACCCGACTGCGCCTGCGTGGCGCGCAGCCACAGCATGCTGTGCATTATGACTTTAGGTCTTGAGCAGTTTTGCTTGAAGCATGTGCACGCCGCAGCAGTCTCTGCACGTACCTGCAGCCAGCCAGAGCATTCAAGTTCTCTTGGGGCCGGCAGCAGGAGTGCAGAGGCTGCAGCTGGAAGGTGGACAGGCGACATCATCTATGCTGGAACCACAAGAAGTACTCTTAGAAATGTACTGCTCAACTACAAGTACACCTGAAAATTGATTGAAAGTGCACAACTGATGGCCAGAAAACTGCTCGTGACAGACCAGGCCTGCTCTTCCTGGTCGACTGCTAGCCAGCTAGCCTATAGGCAATATTCACTAATGCTGCCCTGATGTGTGCATTTGGAAGGAGTAAGTCCGCCCGTTCATCCATGACATGTCAAGGCAGTGACATTTGTGCACTTTGTCTGCTGAAAGTATCAGATCAGCCAGAGGACTGTCAGAAAGCTTTCTGCACCTAGGCTCCCTGATTGCCTGCGTCTCGCGCGTCTGGCGCGTGGCGTGCCTGCTTGCCAGCTTGCTGACAGTGCAGTTACGAGCAAGGCGACTGGCGCAGTGGCCTCTGTGCACCTATGGCCAGGCTATTGTTCACACAAGGGAGGCAAGTGGTCTGTATGCCTTCGCAACAGTGCGCAGCTTCGGTGGGTGCCACGCCACGCCTGGATGCAAGCTGAAATTGTATCAGCTGCGTTGCAAGCTGAATCCAGTATGTCTAGAAGCTCTCGCGCGCCTTCACACTCAAGCCTCTGCAAGCAAACGTTTTGGCACTGCAGGCACAGCTGCTGCAGCAGCCGAGCTTGGAAGGACTGCCAGATGTCCTCCTTCACAGGATCATGAGCAGAGTGTGGGACGCGCGAACGGCCTCAGAGGCCAGCTCCGAGGTCCAACTTGCGCTGTCGCTGCAGTGCTTGAGCCGTCGCTTCCAACAAGTGTTGCGCGCGCACCCGCTGCCGCTGCGCCTTGACTTCTCAAACATGCAGCTTGCCGAGAGGCACCTGGCGTGGCTGGCACTGCCAGCCTGGAAGGACAACGTGACATTGCTGACCCTCTACAACTGGCTGGCCCCCGCATGCGAGGGGCGCAGCAGGAAGTTCTTGGACCCGGGCCTGTGCACAGACGATGTGGTATCCCCACTGCTGACCGTCCTGCTGGCAAACCAGCGTGGCAGCCTGCGGCAGCTGCTGGGTATGCCGCTGCGCGTGGGTGGCGTCTGCACAGAGCCCCCGCCTGACAGCTCCGGCATGAGCGATGAACAGTCTGTCGACTTCCTGCAGCGCACGCCGCATGTGGACTTCAGCGCATTCCACCTCACGCACCTGGGTGTATCGGGCGGCTTCGACGATGATATAGAGTTTAACGTTCTGCCGCAGATGATGATCAGTCTGTCATACAGGGCAGCATATGAAGAAGGCGATGTGAGCTTCTCGCAATCCTTCGGCGGCGCACTAGCAGATGTAGATGTGTATGGCGGCAGCCCGGCAGTATTTCTCACATGCTCGCAGGCCCTAGATGACTGGCATGCTAGTATAGAGGGAGAAAGCTTGGTGATGAATGTATGGAGTGCTGATGATTGCCCACACTTGCCAAGCAGCACATCCACAGGCACGACTGAGGTGCGCATAGATGCGCGCCACATCACGGCATGCTATTATCCTTGCGCCGGGGAAGAGAACTTGGGCTTTGAGGCGCTCCTTGACGTGCTGTGTCCGCCACGCCTGGAGAGGGTAGAAGTCATCTCAGGTGGTGACCACCCTGATATCGACCTGTATCCAGGACAGCATGACATCCCGAATGCCTGGAAGCTTTTATGCGCTAGATGATTTATGCACACGGGAGCCAGTTCGCCTTTGAGGTTGACAACGGCTCGCGCAAGCGGACAGCCTGGCGGCGCTGGCCGGCGCCGGGCACACCGGAGCACGACGCTGCCCGCAGGCTGCATGAAAAAGCAGCAACCTGGGCTGCTGCGTAGTGGTAGCTACTAAGCCTCATTGCATGCAGAAGGTTGGGTTTGGAATGGAGGTATAAGTGCATGTGTTGCAGCGTGAGCGTGTCAATGCAGGTCTTCGGGGTGAGAATGCGGTACATGCGCATGCGTGTCAAAAGTGCCAGCTGCTGCATCGCGCAGCGTATGACTGAAAGGCGGAACCATTTCTAAGGACCGGTGGGTACCTGCAGTAAGTGTTTGGCGCATCGTCCATTGCAATCTGACTCTGCCTGAACACGCACACAGTGCAGCCAACCAGGCCATTTGACAAAAAGTGGAGCATTGCCTTATGTGGCAAGCTGGCCATCAATCCCGGTGGCAAGCTCCTAAATGTGCATGCCTGCAATCTCATAGCCTGCCGCGCTGCACATCTCACACCTGCAGACCGCCGCCACCGTGGCATTACAGGCTGTCTACATAACTATTTGCTGGGCGCCCATGCAAGTATATGCAAGACAGCTCTCTCCCTCACGGCGAACCTTGGAGGATGTTCAGGCTAGTCTCAACAACTAAACAACAATTTCCCAGCCTGTAGCTATGCCACTAGTGTCGGCTCCTTGCGCCTCGGCGCTGTGCTCTGTGCCCAATGTATAGCCTTGCTGAAGCCCTCATCCTGCACAGCGCATTGTCGCTAGCCCCAGCTATGCGGAGGTGTCCCAGCCGCCAGGCGCTCCAGGCTCTCTGCAGATCGGCCAGGGCCCAACCATCTCCAGCTCTTTGCGCAGCCGCAGGAGCAGCAGGCCCAGGTGGTTGGTGCCGCTCCCGTCCACGCAGAGGCCCCAGAAGTGATCATGCGGCGAGGCCTCCACCAGTGCGGCGGCCGCCATGGCCAGCAGCATGCGGCGCGGGCCGATGTGCGCGGCAAACTGCACAGCGCTCCCACCGTTTGTCAGCCACAGTCGTCACTGACGACTAGTGGCAGGCTTGCAACTGAGAGCCTTCGCAACGCAGAACTTGCCGGTAGCATGGCTACGCACGGGCGGAAGTGCACAAGGCTCCCATCAGCCATGCATGCCCTTCCTGTACTACAAGCTCGCGCTTTCCACTAGCAGTAGGCACGCAGCAGCGCTCTACTGGCCAGCCTTTGTTGGAGACACTGCCGCCAACCACCCCGTGTGGCAGGCCGGGCTTTGGCGCGCAACGCGGCCGCCATGACGGGGAGCGTAGTGGCAGGCCATTCGGGCGCTGCAGGTCTGGGCGCGCATGCTCAATCAACCGCGCAATGCGTGCGGCCTCCTCCGGACTGCTGGGCGCCGCATGGCTACCACGGCCGCCGCGGCCTGCGCGCTGGCCACGCCTGTGCGGCGCGCGCCGCACAGCATGCTGTGCATGGTGTTGCTAGCTCTTAAGCAGCCCCTGCAAGGCAGCTCCATTGCAGATATGCACATTTGCTCAAAGCATGCACCCGCTGCAGAAGCTCTGCAGGTACTTGCAGCTGGTCAGTCTTTTCAAGCGCTCTCGAGGAGTGCAGAGGCTGCAGCTGGAAGGTGGAAGGGTCCTCTTATATGCACAACCCAGCCACACAGGAAGGCAGCGTTGCACAGCTGCACGTTCACCTGGATGCTGACTGGAGTGCAGATTGATGGCCAGATATCAGACCAGGCCTGCCTCATTGACAGCTAGGCACCCTAATAGATTCGCTATGTGAGTGCTGACAACATCCCTGACATTCCTGACAGGAGTCTTCCTGTAGCAGGTACATGTCAGGCATATAGCATGTCTTCAGGCAGTGACCTCTCATCAGGAAGCAGCTTAAGTAGCAATCTGAGGCCTGAGTGACAGCCTTCCATGTCCAGGCTCCCTTTTGGCCTGTGACTGGCGCGTCTGGCGCGTGGCGTGCCTGCTTGACGGCTTGCTGACAGTGCAGCTACGAGCACAGGCGACTGGCGCAGTGGCCTCTACGTGACCGTGGCCAGGTCTGTGTACAAACAAGGGAGGCAAGTGCATGTGTGCTGTATGTCTTCGCAAGAGTGCGCAGCTGCGGTAGGTGCCACAGCTGGATGCAAGCTGGAGTGCCGCACCTTGTCTTGCAAGGCGGCAATATGCCTGAGGACTTGCATGATCCTACAAGCCCACCTCTTGCAAGCAAGCGTTTGCGCCCTGCAGGCACAGCTGCAGCAGCCGAGCTTGGAAGGACTGCCCGATGTCCTCCTTCACAAAATCCTGTGCATCATCTGGGATACACGACCGGCCTCAGACGCCAGCTCCGAGGTCCAACTTGCGCTGTCGCTGCAGTGCTTGAGCAGCCGCTTCCAGCAGGTGTTGCGCGCTCACCCGCTGCAACTGCACCTGGACTTCTCAGACACACAGCTTACCGAAAGGCACCTGGCGTGGCTGGTACTGCCAGCCTGGAAGGACGGCGTGACATCACTGACCCTCTACGACTGGCTGGCCCCCGCATGCGAAGCACGCAGCAGGAACTTCTTGGACCCGGGCCTGTGCACAGAGGGCGATGTGGCATCCCCGCTCCTGATTGCCCTGCATGCAAACCAGCGTGGCAGCCTGCGGCAGCTGCTGGGTATGCCGCTGCGCATGGGTGGTGTCATGGAGCCCCTGCCTGATAACGTCCACAGGAGCAGAGACGAAATTATGGAGCTGCAGTGCATGCCGCGTGTCGACCTCCACGCATTCCACCTCACTCACCTGGGTGTAATTGGCGGCTTTGCCGACGGAATTGACTTTAACATGCTGCCGCAGATGGTGGTCAGTCTGGTGTACAGGGCAGCATACAAAAATGCAAATATTCGGTTCTCACGACCGTTCGCCACTACGGCTCTTGTGCAGCCCCCTGACCTTGATGGTGTGCGTGTGTATGGCGGCGGCCCAGCAGTGGATCTGACATGCTCCCGGGCCCTGTGGCATGCCAACATAGAGGGAGACATGGTAGTGCTGGATGTCAGTGCTGGTTTTCTACCACGCTCGCTGCCGCGGACCATATTTGCAGGGATGAGGGAGGTGCGGATGGACGCGAGCAACATCCAAATCTTCTGTATGTCTTGCATAGAGGAGAAGGAGTTGGGACTGGAGGCGCTCGCTGACTCGCTGTGTCCGCCGTGCCTGCAGAGCATGGAGATTATCTCAGGCAGTCAATATCCCGACATCCATATCAAGGAGGACCAATAATGTGTCGGATGCCTGGCAGTCTGTGATATGCAGGATGATCGAAGCGCACGGGAGCAGGATTGCGTTTGAGGTCAACCATGGTCGCCGAAGCGGGCAGCCTGGCGGCGCTGGCCAACGCCGGGCACGCAGGAGCACGACGCTGCCTGCAGGCTGCACATTGAAGCCAAAAGCTGGGCTGCTGCATAATGACGCATGGGTAGCTGCTAAGCCTTGTGCATGCAGAAGTGTTCGATTATGTCACGAAAGATTTGGTTTTCAGTGCTGCCAGACTTGCCCCACATCTGCACGCATGACATGGTGGAAGAGCCTCCTGGCTTAGCATTCAGTTACAGGAAGTCGCCAGGTTCATGCAAGTGTGCTTGACTTGCCAATGAAGTGTCTCCAAGCCCCTAAGACGTTCTACATGATGAGACAACAACCTGCACACTTGCTACAGCAGCACTACATGGGTTATTTCGTAGCACAGGGCAGGCAAGCACTTGCAGTACAGCAGGACCGCTAGGCCGCCACGTCAAGCAAAGCTATGCTTGACGAGCATGGAACATGTACAGGCACAAACCGAGTGCATGACCGTCTATAACTGGTGGCCAGCCCACACAGAGCAAAGCGCGCCTGTGCTTTATCAACGCATACAAGCTGCAGAACCTGATTCACACACTGCGCCACATGGCAGAAGGCCAAGCAAGGTAATAATAAAGCATGTCTCTCATAATGCCAACCCCTCAGGCCAACGTCGCGCGCTTGCCCTTGCCTTTGGCGCTCGCGCTGCTGCCCAGCCCCGGGTCGCGGCCCTGCTGGAAGCGCGCATACACGGCGTCCAAGCGCTGGCGCTCCGCGGGCGAGATGCTCGGCCGCGCCGTCGCCGCCGCTGCGGCCACCTGCTCTGCCGTGATCG
>JAABUP010007672.1_pt1 | contig 14279 bp, 13 predicted proteins | sample 5559201 | NCBI WGS metagenome assembly JAABUP01 (sample SAMN10711887, study PRJNA513373) | rock metagenome | isolation source: Antarctica rocks | place: Antarctica | reverse complement strand
CCCTCCGACAACTCCGCACGCGCCAGAAGGATCAACCGTGCCGGCCAGCGATCCCATGCGGGAGCGCATCGAGGCGTTCAACCAGGCGCGCGGCGGCGGCGTTGCCGTGCACAAGGCGGGGCGCGGCTACACGCTCACAAGCCAGCACACAGGTGCGCCGCTGGCCAGGCTCAAGCCGACCGGGGACGCCGACAAGGTGCAGGTGCTCTGGTGGACTGGCCAACGCTGGGGCGCCTCAGGGCCGCTCGGCACCGCAACCATGCCTCTCGACAAAGCCCTCCACTACATCGCATCCGAACCGCACTTCTGGACCAACACCTGACCAGAAATGGCCAAAGTCAAGCTTAGGCAACCCGCTTGAGCTGAAGTTCCGACCAAATCGCCGATAGCGAGCTCACGAGATGGGCGATGTCTGCGTCGCTATGCAGCGGCAACGGGGTGATACGCAGCCGCTCCGTGCCGCGCGGGACAGTCGGATAGTTGATCGGCTGGATATACACGCCGTATTGCTCCAGCAGACGGTCGCTGATGTGCTTGCACAAGGCGGCGTCGCCGACCATCACCGGCACGATATGGCTCGGGTTGTCCTGATGCGGCACCCCTGCCGTGTCGAGCGCCGCACGCAACTGGGCAACACGGCGCTGCTGTCCCTCCCGTTCGGCGGAGCTCGTCTTCAAGTGCCGTATGCTGGCCAGTGCCCCGGCGCATACCGCAGGCGGCAGCGCCGTGGTGAAGATGAAGCCCGACGCGAAGCTGCGCACGAAATCGACCATAACGGCAGATCCGGCGATGTAGCCGCCCACCACGCCGAAGCCCTTGGCCAGCGTGCCCTCCATCACGGTGATGCGATGGGCCAAGCCCTCCCGCTCCGCGATGCCGCCGCCGCGCGGGCCGTATAGGCCAACCGCATGCACCTCGTCCAGGTAGGTGATGGCGTTATGCTGCTCGGCCACGTCGCAGATTTCGGCGATAGGGGCAATGTCGCCGTCCATGGAGTAGATGCTCTCGAACACCACCATCTTCGGCCGCGCCGGGTCGATGCGGGCGAGCTTGCGGTCAAGGTCCTCCGGGTCATTGTGGGCAAACACCATCTTTTCGGCCCGGCTGTGCCGGATGCCCTCGATCATCGAGGCGTGGTTCAGCGCGTCCGACAGCACGACGCAGCCCGGCAGCCGCGCGCCGAGCGTGCTCAGCGCCGCCCAGTTCGACATGTAGCCGGAGTTGAACAGCAGCGCGCTCTCGGCCTGGTGGAGGTCGGCGATTTCCTCCTCCAGCATGACGTGGTAGTGGTTGGTCCCGGCGATGTTGCGGGTGCCGCCGGCGCCGGCGCCGCATTTGTCCAGCGCCTCGTGCATGGCGTCGAGCACCAAGGGATGCTGGCCCATGCCGAGGTAGTCGTTCGAGCACCAGACCGTCACATCCGACGGGGCGCGGTTGCCCAGGCTGCTCAGGTGTACGGCGGCGGGAAATGCGCCGGCGGTGCGCTGCAGGTCGGCGAACACGCGGTAGTTGCCACCCTGGCGCAGGGTGTCGAGTTCGCGGCGGAAAAACCGGTCGTAGTCCATCGACGACTCCAAATTACGTCAGGGGGTTGCGGCAGCGGTGGATTGGGGGCGCTCGGCCTTCGCGACCGTGGGCCGCCGGAGCGTCAGCACCCAGCTCCATAACTTGGCAAATGGTATCGGCAAGATGAGTACCCAGTGCTCGATCACCGCGAGCGTCAGCATGGCGACGACGAAGGTGAGCCCGGCGACCGCGGCCTCGCCAATGCCCGGCGTCGCGGCACGCTGCCACAGCACGACGATGACGGCGGTGCCCACCGTCACAGAGAATGGGAACAGCGCGTTCATCGGACGGCGGCGCAGATAGCTTTTCAGGTAGCCGAGATGGGCGGGGATGAACTCTTCGCCAAGGTTCAGCACGCCGAGGAAGAAGTTGAGCTTGGCGCTGGCCCGCATCCCCCACAGCACGAGGAAGGTCCAGGCGCCGACCTGGTTCACAGCGCCCCAGGTGCTGTAGAGGATAACCGCGCCGGTCGCGATGATGGCAAGCTCGTGATAGAGGCAGGCGTTCACGCCATGGATGAACCTCTGCCATTCGCTGGCGTCGGGCGGGCTGCCGATGCGGCGCGGGCCGGTCACGTAGCCCATGAAGAAGCCCATTTCCTGCCAGCCCCAAGCTAGCACGGCCCAAGTGAAGGCGGTATATGCGCCCCAGACCGAGCCGTCCGCCGCTGTCACGGCGAGCTGCCACAGCGACACGCCGAACATTGCGGTCCCGGCTGACATGCTCCAGCGGAAGGTTCGCGGATGAAGGTTGTCCAGCCAGATGATCAGCCCGGTGCTGAACCACCAAACGAACAGCGCATAGCTCACAGGACCGGCGCAGGAAGGCATGACGGTGCGGCGCTACCAGGCGGGGACGAGCCGGACCTGCTCCGGCATCGCGTTGTTCTTTGGGGGAATCAGATAGAGGCGCGCAAACGCGGCAGCAGCGGCGGCGGCCAGCGCTGCGCCCTTGATCCGGCCGATGACGCCACCCTGCCGCCGGGCAGCGCCCTTGGCGACAGTGATGGCGCGCAGCCGCTCGAAGCCCTTGGCGAAGCCGGGATGGTCGAGGTCGAGCGACACCGGGAACACCTGCTTGCAGATCTCGGTCGTGATGCGGAACACCCGGAAGTCATAGTCGGTCGGGTCGACGCCGAGAGCCGCGTGGAACACCGGCCGTGCGTGGTCGCGCACGTACATCGTGGCGAATACCGCGATTAGGAAAAAGCGTATCCACAGCTTGTTGAGACCCGTGAGCACCTTCGGATCGGCGCGCATCAGCAACGCAAAGGCCTCGCCGTGGCGGAACTCGTCGGCGCACCACTGCTCGAACCAGCCAAAGATCGGGTGGAACATCCGCTCGGGGTGGCGCTCCAGATGGCGGAAGATGGTGATGTAGCGGGCGTAGCCGATCTTCTCGGACAAATAAGTCGCGTAGAAAACGAACTTGGGCCGGAAATAGGTATACTTCTTGACCTTGGTCAGGAAGCTGAGGTCCACGCCGACGCCGAAATCCTTCAGCGTGTCGTTGATGAACCCGGCGTGCCGCGCCTCGTCCCGCGTCATGAAGTTGAACAGGTCGTGGATGTCGCCGTCCTTGATGCGCTTCTTGATCTCGGCGTACAGCACGCAGCCGGAGAACTCCGCGGTGACGGAGCTGACCAGGAACTCCAGGAACTCCTCCCGCAGGTCGGGCGGCAGGGTCGACAGGTCCACGTCGAACTTCTCGTTGCGGATGAAGTGGCCCTTGTTGGTGTCGGCGCGCAGCTCGGCGATGAGCTGGTCCCACTCGGCCCGCACGCCGCTCACGTCGATGCGCTCCATGGCGGCGAAGTCGGTGGTGTAGAAGCGCGGGCTGAGCACCGTGTCCTGCTGCGCCTGGCGCGTGGTCTCGTTAGGTGCGACGGGCGGTGCGGCTATCGGGCGTGCGCCAGGAAGCGTCGTAGTCTGGGTGGCCATGGCTCAGCTCTCCTTCGGCAAGAAGCCGACTTCATACAGCTCGGTCAGTTCAAACATGGCGGTGAACTCGGTCCACAGCCGGGCGAGCGCGCCGGCGCGGGTCACGGTTGCCCGGCAACGGCAGGTCATGGCGTCGCCGAAGTCGATGCCGGACGGCACGCCATGCACCTGCACGCTGTCGCCGGGCCGGATGTCGATGCCGTCCGGCACGGCGTGCGCGTGGAACGACAGCGGCGTCTGCTCGATGTCGACATCGCAGTCGACCTCGACGGTGTCCCCGCCCAACAGCCATCCACCGGTCATTGCGTGCCTCCGTGCGCCGTGAGCAGCCTGCCGAACACTTCGGTGTTCAACGAGCCGAATGCCTCCAATTCGAGGTGCCGTCCAGTGGCCGGGTCGTCGAGCGTCAGCCGCCCGTCGCTCCAGGACGCGAGGTGGAAGGGGTCCTCGGACCCGATGCCCTCGCTGCGCCGGGTGCGGGCGAGGCCGCGCAGGGTGCCGCGTATGAAGCCGTTCTCCCCGGTGAGCACGTCGACCGGCGAGCCGTCCCGCGCGTCCGTTATGATCACGGAGCCGTCCGCGCCATCGGCGAAGCACAGGTCCCGCGCGGCAACCAGCGACCCCGTCGGCTGCTCCACGACGCTGGTATGGGTCAGGCGCCCGGCCACCGCCGCGGCCAGCGACAAGCCGACCATGGCGAACAGGCCAATCAGCGGCGCACGCGGGAAATACGGGGACGGTGTAGCCAACGCAAGCCTCCCTTCTTAGCGGCCCCTCTTAAGCGGCAACGGGCGTCTGCGACCCGGTTGCGCCTGCTGCCGCGCGGCCCGGCTGCGTCTCGGGTGCGGCCGGTACCGGCATGTCCGCCGACGCGGCCAGTGCCCGCGCCAGCAACTGCCCCACGCGGCCAACGTCCGGAACGGCCCGGAACGTCGGCTCCGCCTGCCCCAGCCGCCAGGGCCGGGCATGCGGCCACAACACGAGATAAGCTAGCCTGTCCGCAGAGTTCAGCAAGAGCGATATGTCGCCAAACCCGTTCGCGCGCAGCTTTAGCTCCGCCGACTCGATCTTGCGGAAGGGCAGGTTGATCGTCATTGGCAGGGCGAGGCCGAACTGCATCACCACCCGCTGGTCGGTGATGGTGTAGGTGGTCGAGCGGCCGACGAGCCAGGCATAGGCGGTCAGGAACCCGATCGGCACCAGCGCGGCGCCGGCCAGCTTGGCCGTCGAGAGCGCGGCATCCTGCAACGGCGTGCCGTCCATCGCCGCGGCGGCCAGGCAGTAGGCGATGATCGCGCCGAAATACAGCGCCAGCCCGCGGATGTGGAACACGTTCAGCGCCATGCGCCGCCAGTCGGGCGCGCCCTGCCACAACAGCCGCTCCCCCTCGGGCAGCCGCTCCGGCAGGCCGCGCAGCGACTCGTCGACAGTCGGCATGACGGCGGTCACAGCAGCGGCCCCTGGCGCTTGGGCGTCGCGTACATCAGGCCGCCGGCGTAGTAGGCGACGAGCTTTTCTTCTTCGAGCAGGGTCACGGTTTCGGCGTCCTTGATGCGCGGCACCGTCTGGAACTGGGCGCCGATGATGGAGCCGACCCGGACCTGCCGGCGCTTCCCGTTGATCTTAGTGTAGTGCTGCGGCAGCAGGACATGGTCGCCGCCGTCTGCGAGCTCGACCTCGTAGTAGCGGATCACGACCTCGGAGCGGTCGATCCAGCTATCGACGATCTTGCCGACGTTCACGCGGTCGGCGGCGATCACGTCCATGCCGTGCGGGTTGGCGTCCTCGGTCGCGAGCCAGAAATCCGGCAGGGTGCGGAGCGGCACGATCTTCGGCAGGGCGTCGTCGAAGGTGTGGTCCGGCACGTCCGGCCGGTGCTGGGCGTAGGCGCCGGGGCCGATGGCGGCTAGCATCGGGTCGCCAATCGGTTGGCGCGACGCTCCCTCCCAGACGGCAGTGGGCGTCGCGTTCACCTGGTCCACGCCCTCGCGCCGCGGCGCCAGCCTGCTGTCGCCGTCGGCAAGGAGGAAGGTCTTGGGCGGCGGCACGCCCGGCCAGCCCTCAGGGTGGGTGCCGGGGCGGTCGCCGATCATTGGATAGCCTTCCCGCTTGTTCTCGCGGAGCAGGTAATAGACCAGCCCGGCGAAAAACAGCCAGAAGGCGTAGAGCGCGAGTTGGGCGACGTCGATGTAGCTGGTCAGTGCGCCGGTTTGCATCGTGGGACCTCAGCGATCAAGGGTTCTAGCGACAGCATGCAAGGCTCAGGCGTAGGCAGGCGGACGGCTCGAACGGTCCAGCCGGACCAAGGGGCCGATCGCGACCAGGGTCACGAACAGCAGAACGAGCTCGATTGAGTAGACGGCGACGTAGCCGGTGGCGGGGTCGACCAGCGTGGGGCCGAGCAGGCCCTGGTCCGCCAGCGTCGACACGCCGTCGCGGACCAGCCCGCTGATGGCCACGGCGCCGCCAGCGGCCGAGGCCTGGACCGCGCCCCAAATGCCGAGCGTCAGCCCGACCTGGCCGCGCGGCGCCGTCGCCATCGCCGCCGTGAGGGTGCAGTGCGCGAACAGCCCGGCGCCGAACCCGATCATCGCGACGCCCGAGGCGAACAGCGCCGTGCTGCCGAACGGCGCCGCGAAGATCACCGCGGTGAAGGCCACGAGTCCGGCCAGCGCGCCCGTGCCCGCCAGGCGATACGGATCGGCGCCGCGGCCCAGCCGGCGTGCGGCGAGCGCAAACCCCAGCACGCCGCCCACCGCCAGCAGCGCCGTCATAGCCGTGGTGGCGCCGACCGTAAGGCGCAGCACGTGGCCGCCGTAGGGTTCGAGCAGGATATCCTGCATGCTAAACGCCACGGTGCCAAAGCCGAGCGCCACCAGCCGGCGACGGGACTGCCCGCCGGTGTTGAAGGCACGCCAGGTCTCGGCAAAGCTTGGCCGGTCACGGCCGTGCGCCGTGCGGGCCGGGTCGCGCGCCTCCTGCTTCCAGAGTGCCACGGCGTTCAGCACCATGGTTGCCAGCGCTGCGCCCTGCACGACCTGGATCAGTTTTATCTGCGTGAAGTCGGCCAACAGCGCGCCGAACAGCAAGGCGCTCACGACCATGCCGAGCAGCAGCATGACGCAAAGCAGCGCCACCACCTTGGGGTGCGCCTCCGGCAATGCGAGGTCAGTCGCGAGCGCCAACCCGACTGTTTGCGTCGTGTGCAGGCCGGCGCCGACCATGAGGAACGCCAATGCCGCTGCGGCCTGGCCGACCCAGGGCGCTGCGTGGCTGTCACCGGACAGCAGGATCAGCGCGAACGGCATGATGGCCAGCCCGCCGAACTGCATCAGCGTGCCCATCCAAAGATACGGCACCCGGCGCCAGCCCAGCACGGAGCGGTGCGTGTCCGACTTGTAGCCGACCACGGCCCGCAGCGGCGCGAACACCAGCGGCAGCGAGACCATGGCCGCCACCAGCCAGGCCGGCACGCCGAGTTCAACGATCATGACGCGGTTCAGCGTACCGATCAGCAGCACGACCGCCATGCCAACCGTGACCTGGAACAGCGACAGGCGGAGCAGCCGGCGCATCGGCAGGCCGGTCGAGGCGGCATCGGCGAAGGGCAGGAAGCTTGGGCCGACCTGCGACCACTTGCGGCCGGCGGCAGCGTTCAGCCGGGCCAAGCGGGCGGGGACGGCGCGGCTCATGCGCGAACCAGCTCCAGTGCCTGCGACGTGTAGAACCCGCTGCCGATCCGTTCGGTGCGGGCCACGCGCCAGCCGGCCAGAGCGGGGTCGTCGCGCAGCAGGCGGGTGATGGTGGCCGGGCGGACCGGCTCGATGGAGGGCGCACGGTCGCCGCGGGGGAACAGCCGGCCGGTGGCGTGCATCATGGAGAGCAACGGCGTGCGCGGGGCGAAGGTGAACAGGACGGAGGCGGTGCTGCGTGCGGCCAGTCCCGCGACGACGCGGGCCATGTCGGGGGCGGGGTAATGGATCAGGCTGTCCATGCCGACAACGTGGTCGAACTGGCCCAGCGCCGGATCGGTCATGTCGCCGACGCGGAACTCGATATGGCCGCCGTTGAGGTTGCCCGGCGTCCGTTCTCCTGCCAGCGACACCAGCGTGCCCGCCAGGTCGACCGCCACGACATGCGCGCCGCCTCGACCGCCAGCGCGCCGGTGCCGCAGCCCGCGTCCAGTATCCGCTTGCCGCGGAGGTCGGCGGGCAGCCAAGACATCAGCGTGGCCCGCATCCGGTCGCGCCCGGCCCGCACCGTGGCACGGATGCCGCTGACCGGCGCATCGACGTGAGCCGCTTCCAAGCGTCGGCCGCGGTGCGGTCGAAATAGGTCTCAAGCTGGCCGCGGCGGGCGAGGTAGGAGGCAGACTGCATCAATCATATCCCAGCAAGTCGAAAATCTCGCGGTCGCGCATTGGGCTGCCCATCAATGGCTCCGTCCCGGCCCAAAGGCTCGCGGCGAGGCGCAGGTACTCAAGCTTGACCGCCTCCAGCTCCGGCGACGTCTCCATCTCGAACAGCGTGCTTTTCTTCAGCCGGCTGCGGCGGATCACGTCGAGGTCCGGGAAGTGCGCCAAGGTCGAAAGCCCGGTGACGCCGTTGTAGCGGTCGATCTGGTCGGTCGCGGCGCTGCGGTTGGCGATCACGCCGCCCAGGCGCACGTTGTAGTTCTTCGCCTTCGCCTGGATCGCCGCGACAATGCGGTTCATGGCGAAGATGCTGTCGAAGTCGTTCGCGGTCACGATCAGCGCACGGTCCGCATGTTGCAGCGGGGACGCGAAGCCGCCGCACACCACGTCGCCCAGCACGTCGAAGATGACGACGTCGGTCTCTTCGAGCAGGTGGTGCTCCTTCAACAGCTTCACCGTCTGGCCGACCACGTAGCCGCCGCAGCCGGTGCCGGCCGGAGGGCCGCCGGCCTCGACGCACATGACGCCGTTGTAGCCGGGGAACACGAAGTCCTCGACACGCAGCTCCTCCGAGTGGAAGTTCACGCTTTCCAGCACGTCGATCACCGTTGGCAATAGCTGCTTGGTCAGGGTGAAGGTGCTGTCATGCTTCGGGTCGCAGCCAATTTGCAGCACGCGCTTGCCGAGCTTGCTGAACGCGGCCGACAGATTGGACGACGTGGTGCTCTTGCCGATGCCGCCCTTGCCATAGACGGCGAACACTTTGGCGGTGCCAATTTTGAGGTTCGGGTCGAGCGCGACCTGCACGCTGCCGTCGCCATCCTCGCGCGACACCTTGTTGCGGACGGGGTAGGGCAGGGTTGCGACAGTCATGCGGCCATCTCCACTTCTACGCCTTCGAGGCGGTCTTCCATTTCCTCGCCCGCGCGCCGGAGGGCGTCGAGCGTCGCCGGGTCGGGCGACCAATAGCTGCGGTCGGTCGCTTCGATCAGGCGGTTCACGATCTTGGCGGACGCCTTCGGGTTCAGCGCCGCGATCCGCGCCCGCATCTCGTCGTCCAGCACGTAGGTTTCCGCTAGTTGCTGATAGACCCAGGGCGAGACCTCGCCGGTCGTCGCGGACCAGCCGAGCGTGTTGGTCACGTGCGCCTCGATCTCGCGCACGCCCTCGTAGCCATGCTTCAACAGGCCCTCGTACCACTTCGGGTTCAGCGCCCGCGTGCGGGTCTCGAGCGAGACCTGCTCCGAAAGCGTGCGGACCGCGCCGTCGCCGCGGGTCTGGTCGCCGATGTAGACCGAAGCCGCCACGCCGCCGCGTGCGCGCCGCACCGCGCGGGTGATGCCGCCCAGCGTGTCGAAGTAGTGGTCGACGGTAGTGACGCCAAGCTCGATGCTGTCCAGGTTCTGGTAGGTGACTTCCACGCTCGCCAGCACGTGCGCCAGCACGGCCGCCTGCCGCTCCGGCCGGCCGGTCACGCCGTAGGCGAAACCCTTGCGGCTGATGTAGGCGTCCGCGAGTTCGTCCTCGTCGTTCCAAGTGCCGCTGCCGACCAGCGAGTTGACGTTCGCGCCATAGGCTCCGTCGGCATTGCCGAACACCCGCAGCGCCGCCTCCTCCAACCCGCCACCATGCTCCGCCTGGAATGCCAAGGTGTGCTTGCGGACGAAGTTCTGCTCGACTGGCTCGTCGGCTGATGCAGCGAGCAACGCGGCTTCGGCCAAAAGCTTGGTCTGCAACGGCAGTAGGTCGCGAAAGATGCCGGACAGCGTGATCACCACGTCGACCCGCGGGCGGCCCAGCGCCTCCAACGGCAGCAACTGCGCCCCGGTTAGCCGGCCATAGCTGTCGAACCGCGGCGCGGCGCCCATCAGCCAGAGCGCCTGGGCAATCGGGCCGCCCTCGGTCTTGAGGTTGTCGGTGCCCCACAGCACCATGGCGACGGTTTCGGGCAGCTCGTTGCCGTCCGCCGCGTGCCGGGCCAGCAGCCGGTCGGCCTGGCGTGCGCCGTCCTGCACGGCGAAGGCGCTGGGCAGGCGGAACGGGTCGAAGCCGTGCAGGTTGCGCCCCGTCGGCAGCACCGCGGTCGTGCGCAGCAGGTCGCCGCCCGGCGCCGGGCGGATGTAGCCGCCATCGAGCGCGTGGATGATGGCCGGCAGCTCGTGGTCGATGGCCATCAGTGCATCCAGCCGGGCGCGCTCGACGGGCTCGTGCGCCCCGGCGGCGTCCAGCATCTCGCCACGCTCCGCGGCGCTCGGCGGCTGGCCGATCACGTGCAGGCCGTGCGGGATCAGGGTGTACTCCAACTCCAGCAGCGCCGCACCGAGCCGGTCGATCTCGGGCAACGCATCCAGCCAGGCAGGCTCGGGCACCGCGAGGTCGACCGCGGCGGCCTGCGCCTGCACCAACGCGGCGAGCTGGTTGCGCTGTTCGGGCTCGGCGTCCGGGTCGATAGCGCGCCAACGGTCGAGCGAGCTCTTGAGGTCCAACAGGCCCTTGTACAGCCCGGCATGGGCGACAGGCGGAGTCAGGTAGCTGATCAGCACCGCATTGGCGCGGCGCTTGGCGATCATGCCCTCAGATGGGTTGTTCGACGCATACAGGTTGAAGTTCGGCAGGTGCCCGACCAGCCGGTCCGGCCAGCACTCGGCCGACAGCCCGGCCTGCTTGCCCGGCATGAACTCCAGCGCGCCATGGGTGCCGAAGTGCAGCACGGCATGGGCGCCGAAATCCTGCTGTATGTAGCGGTAGAAGGCGCTGAAGGCGTGGGTCGGCGCAAAGCCCTTTTCGAACAGCAGGCGCATCGGGTCGCCCTCGTAGCCGAACGCCGGTTGCAGGCCGACGAACACGTTGCCGAACTGCCGGCCCAACACGAACAGGCTGGCGCCGTCGGTCTGCGCGCGGCCCGGCGCCGGCCCCCAGCTCCGCTCGATCTCGGGCAGCCAGGTCTCCCGCCGCACATGGTCGTCCACGGGAATCCGCACCGCCACGTTGGCGTCGGTGCCGTAGCGCTCGGAGTTGCCGCCAATGATGCTGTCCCGCAGCTCGTCCACCGTCGCCGGGACCTCGACATCGTAGCCGGCGGCCTGCATGGCGAGCATCGTGTTGTGCAACGAGTGGAACACCGCGAGGTAGGCGGCCGTGCCAGTGGCCCCGGCGTTGGGTGGGAAGTTGAACAGCACGAGCGCGACCTTGCGCGCCGCCCGCGCGGTCCGCCGCAGCGCCACCAGGCGGGCGACGCGGGCGGCCAGCGTCCCGGCGCGCTCGCGGTGCGGCACCATGTCGCGGGAGCACGTCGTGCCGTCGCAGCCGGCGCAGGGGTTGGGCGTGTTGGCCCGGCCGCAACGGCCGCCGAAGGTCATGGGCGTCATGCCGCCGTCGAGTTCCGGCAACGCCACCATCATCGTCGCCTCGACCGGCAGCAGGCCGCGGGCGTCGCCCTGCCACTGCTCTAGCGTCTGGAACTCGACAGGATGCGCAGTCACGTATGGCACGTCCAGCGCCGCCAACGTCGTTTCGGCGGCGGAGCTGTCGTTGTAGGCGGGGCCGCCGACCAACGAGAACCCGGTCAACGACACGACCGCGTCCACGGCTGCGACGCCATCCCGCATGAAGAAGCGTTCAATGGCCGGGCGCGCGTCGAGGCCGCTGGCGAAGGCCGGGACCACACAGAGGCCGCGCGCCTCCAGCGCCTCGATCACGCCGTCATAGTGGGCGGCATTGCCGGAGATCAGGTAGGACCGCAGCAGCAGCAGCCAGACCGTGCCGGACAGGCCAGCCTTTGGCAGTTGGTCCAAACGCTCAAAAACCCGGTTCGGCAGGCGCGGGTGATACAGCCCGACCTCCGGGTACTCGATCGGCGCGGCAGCCGTCAGCTTGCCCTGTAGCGCCCGGCGGTCCCCGGCGGCGTAGCGGCCCACCAGCATGCGGACTAGGTTGCCCAGGTTCTCGTCCGACCCGGCCAGCCAGTATTGCAGCGCCAGGAAGTAGGTGCGGACATCCTGCGCGGTGCCGGGGATAAACTTCATCAGCTTCGGCAGGCGGCGCAGCATTTTCATCTGCTTCTGGCCCGATGCGGCCTTGCCCCCCTCCTTGCCGCCGCCGCGCAGCCGCTTCAGCATGGCGATGGCGCCCGTCGCCTCCTGCGACATGTCGAAGCGGCCGAGCTTGGTGAGCTTCGTGACCTCGCCGGCCGACATGCAGCACAGCATGGCGTCGCAGCGCTCGCGCTGTGCTGCGAGGGCGGGCATGACGGCGCGGATGTGGTCCTCAAGGAACAGCATCGTGGCGATGACGATATGGCCCTGGGCGATGTCGGCGTGGCAGGCGGCGAGGGCGTCGGGGTCGCTGCCCCACTCGTCGGCGGCGTGGACTACCAGACTAAGGCCGGGGATTTCCTGTTGCAGTTCGAGTTCCGCACGGCGCACGGCGCTGGACAGGTGGCTGTCCATGGTGACCACCACGATACGGATAGGCGTGGGGCGGATAGGCAGGGTGTCAGCGGCCATAATGCGCCTTTGCGTCATAGAGCGTGTCGACGGTGATGGTCGCGAGGCCCTGCGCCAGGGCGAAGCGTTCGGTGTTGCGCCGGGCCTTGCCGCGGACGAAGAACGGGATTTTCCCGACCTCTTTTTCGGCCTCCGGCGCCCAGACAAGCGAGCCGGCAGCAGTCGGCTCCGGCTCGGGACGCGGCTCCGGGCGCATCTGGGCGGCGTGGCCGAGATGCGACGGCGCGGCGTCGCCGTGGAACTCGAAATCGCCGCGGAACATCCCGATCAGGTGCTCCTCAAGGCCCATCATCAGCGGATGAATCCAACTGTCGAACAGCACGTTCGCGCCCTCGAAGCCCATGACCGGCGAGTAGCGCGCGGGGAAGTCCTGCACGTGGACCGGGGCGGAGATGACCGCGCAGGCGATGCCCAGGCGCTTGGCGATGTGGCGTTCCATCTGCGTGCCCAGCACCAATTCGGGCTGCGCCTCGGCGATGCGGGCCTCGATCTCCAGGTAGTCGTCGGAGATCAGCGGCTCCACGTCATACAGCTTGGCGGCCTCGCGGACCTCGCGCGCGAACTCGCGGCTGTAGGTGCCGAGGCCAACGACGGTGAAGCCCATCTCCTCGCGGGCGACGCGGGCGGCGGCCACGGCGTGCGTCGCGTCGCCGAACACGAACACCCGCTTGCCCGTTAGATAGTTGCTGTCGACGGAGCGGGAGTACCAGGGCAGCCGGGAGGGCGATGCCGCCAGCACGGCGCTGGGATCGACGCCGGCCAGCGCCGCCACCTCATTGATGAAGTCGCGGGTGCCGCCAATGCCGATCGGCACGGCCTTCGTCGCCTTCTGGCCGAAGCTGCGGGCCAGCCACGCCGCCGCCTGCCCGGCGATCTCGGGATACAGCACGACGTTGAACTCGGCGTCGCCCAGGCGCGCGATGTCGGCCGGCGTCGCGCCCAGGGGCGCCGTCACGTTCACGTCGACGCCAAGCTGCGCCAACAGCCGGGTGATCTCGACCACATCGTCGCGGTGGCGGAAGCCGAGCGCCGCCGGGCCGAGCACGTTGCAGCGCGGGCGCGCACCCACCGCACGCTCGGGGCGCGGCGTGCCCGGCGGCGGCGCATGCGGCCCGGCGAAGGCGCGGACCACCTGGTAGAAAGTCTCGGCCGCGCCCCAGTTCTCTTTCTTCTGGTAGGACGGCAGCTCCAGCGCCACGACGGGGACCGGCAGGTTCAGCGCGCGGGCGAGGCCGCCGGGGTCGTCCTGGATCAATTCGGCGGTGCAGCTTGCCCCGACCAGCAGCGCCTGCGGCTGGAACCGCGCATAGGCGTCGCGCACGGCGTCCTTGAACAGCTCCGCCGTGTCGCCGCCGAGGTCGCGGGCCTGGAACGTCGTATAGGTGACAGGCGGGCGCTTCGGCAGCCGCTCGATCATGGTGAACAGCAGGTCGGCGTAGGTGTCGCCCTGCGGCGCGTGCAGCACGTAGTGGACGCCCTCCATGGCCGTGGCGATCCGCATGGCGCCGACGTGGGGCGGGCCTTCATAGGTCCAGAGCGTGAGCTGCATCGGCTACACCCTCAGCCGCAGGCGACGGTTGAGCGGGCGGGCGAACAGCTCGGCGAGGTCGGCGGCTTGGTCGTAGCCTTGGATGGGGGTGAACAGCAGCTCGATCGACCACTTGGTGCTGATGCCCTCGGCCTCCAGCGGGTTGGCGAGGCCGAGGCCGCAAACAACCAGGTCCGGATGCGCGGCCCGTGCGCGGTCAAGCTGGCGGTCGACGTCCTGGCCCTCGCTCAAGGCGGTGCCGGCGGGAAGCAGGGCAAGCTCCTCGGCCAGATGCTGGCGGTGCAGGTAGGGCGTGCCAACCTCGA
>JAABUP010007671.1_pt1 | contig 14280 bp, 17 predicted proteins | sample 5559201 | NCBI WGS metagenome assembly JAABUP01 (sample SAMN10711887, study PRJNA513373) | rock metagenome | isolation source: Antarctica rocks | place: Antarctica | reverse complement strand
GCTAAACTCCCCACCCCCCCCCCCCCCCCCCCCCGGCAAGGTGTAGCACACCAGCAGTCGACATGCTCACCTCCATTTCTCCATCTCTGGAGCATTCGCCTATGATCATTCCATTGTACACTTCTTGCTGAATGCCAGTGAACAGCACACCACGGGGCTCCAGCAACCCTAGGGCATGTGTGGTGGTTTTGCCACCTGCAAGCATCTGCCAAGTGAGAACACATGAATGGCATCTGATCTGAAGTTGGCTGTAGCAGGGTTGTACACAACGGGCAGAAACAAGCGTAGAAAGGTATGAGCCCAGTCAGTGTATGCCATATGCAAGATACAGAAGCACTGAGATAGAGCTGCATGCATCAGCATTCTGTCAGGCTTGCATCGCTGCATGCAAATGCAGGATTGCACGTCATCACATTGAGCAACGCAGCATTTGAACATAGGTAGAATACATGAAGCTGACAGGCAGATACAAACAACTGCGTTGCATTCACATTCCCTGCTTAAGAATAACAGGCATCAAAAGGTGCCAAGGGTTGGGGAGACTGCCACAAAGGTTGCTGTTGCCGCACAGGGCACTGCTGAAAAGGTGCAACTGTTTGCCAGGGACTGACCTGCCATTGAGATGAGGACACCTTTCCGAACCTTGTCCAAAGGGCCCTTGTAGTGCCCATATGATTGGAAGGCCCTGTGAAGCATGCCGCTCCCCCTTGTCAGAGTGGCAAACAAGGACCGGAAGCCGATGAGTCCTCTGGAAGGGGCTACAAAAGTCAGCCTCTGCTTACCCTCTACTTCTATTGGCTTCATCTCTACTAACTGCATCACAACATTCTCACTGAAACTCATCTTGTTTCTTGCATGGAGCAGGATCAAAGTAATTTCGACACTTGCCTCTCTCAAACATGGGTCTTTGCATGTGCAGAACTAGCAGTGTTTGACTCTGCCAAGCGGCCAGAACATATGGGTGTCAACTTGTGAAGTACACGTATGCAGGTGGATGCAAAACAATGTGCATACAAGTGTCAACATGTGAAATACACGTATGCAGGTGCATGCAAAACAATGTGCATACAAGAACAGCAGATGACCAGATGACGGAGGGATGCTGTATGAGGTGATATGTGAGGTGTTACAGACTGCAAGGAAACATAGTCTTTGGCAAAGTGTTGAAGTCAGTGAGAGCAGAGTTGCTATGTAGGCTCATGCAAGCTGTTACTGCAGAACTGCTTGTCCCTGAAGTACTTCTGCTCATGCTGTAAGCAAGACAGTAAGCACGCACAATGAGCAAGGCAGTTTCCTGGACTTTTGAAGCGGAAAGGAGATGATCAGCAGCATACCCAGGCTGCACATCTGCATGCAGCTGTTGACAAGAGCAAAGCTTCGGGCAATCAGCAAGTCTTGCGAGTGCAGAAAACTGAATGCATACCTCCCCTCGTCTCAAAGACAATGCGTCAATGATGGGCCCAGAGAACTCATCTTCAATTTCACAAACAACTTCCTCTAAAGGTTCCATTCGTTGTCCATTCACCATTCTGCAGTGCACAGCTTGACTCAATGGAAGTCACACGGCCAAACAAAGCTGGGCACAACCGCCAGCGGAACTTATAAGCAGCCAGACAGTCTCAAACAGACAAAGCAGAATGCACTGCATCAACGCTCATTTTGATCGCAATCTGCGACAGACAACTGGAGGTACTCGTGTGCGAAGATTGCACTCTATGCAAATGCTGTCAGATAAGCAACCCTGATGGCTTCTCTGCAATGCTGGTGTGATTATGAGCCAGCAATTTGAGCCAGCAAAGCTGCCTGTCATGTAACATGCCAGCAGCTCGTTGCAGTGCAACTTCCAGGCTTGCAATCACACCTGTTGTGCAAGATGTAAGCAGGTCACAGCATGCAATGATCATCTTAGCTCACCTGTACACAACAACAGGCGGGGAGACTGACAGCTCATACCCCTCTCTTCTCATGTTTTCTGCACACACATCAACATGAGCGCAAGCCCAATAGGATTCATTAAGCTAGTCACAAGATGCGCTCATACACAAGGCAACAATAGAAGGCCAAGTGCAGCATTTGTAGGTAGAGAATACAGCTGTAATTGCACCAAGGGTGTCTGTGCTGTGCCGAACAAAGGCTGCCTAGAACAAATCCAAGCTACACTCTGCAGTGTCAACCTATTTGCCAACCTTGCTGTGGCACTGACTGGCCTCACACAACTATTTTTACAATAGCATGGAAAACAGTACATTGCATGCGTATAAGACTGACAGGCGATTTCCGAAGATAGGCGGTCCGAGCTGGAGCTCCTGTCTAGCTTGCACCTGATGGGCAACATGACAGGGGCAAAAGGCAGTCACCTATAAGGAGTCCCAACTGAAGCCCCCATCCAACGGGCAACATGACAGGGGCGAAAGGCAATCACTTCTAATGGGTCCCAACTGAAGCTCCCATCTGAAGGCAACACGACAGGGGCGAAAGGCAGTCACCTATAAGGAGTCCCAACTGGAGCTCCCCTCTAGCTTGCACCTCAAAGGACTCGCCACCCCCATCAACAGGCAGCACCCTCAATGAAACACTGGTCTCTGCTTCAGCATTCAGGCGCTCTCCAATTTTGCTGCCGGTCAAGTGTGAGCCCTCTCTGCCCGCCAAGGGAGAGTCGTTTGGACCGAATACCATACTGCATGCAGACCACAACACCTTCAGTACTTCAATAACAGAACATGGTCTGCAGCAGCTATTTCTGATGTGGAAAAAAATCTACTATATATCATCTTGACTTACTTTCACCTGCACCTTGCACAACTTGGTCTTTAGCGCATCAAGCCAGGGACACCTCAAGCATCTCATGAAACTGCCTGACGGAATGATCTTGTGTTTCCCAAAACTCATTGTCATGCCAAGTGACCCTGATGATGAAGACCACACTGATGCAAATGTGTTGACACACCTCGTGACATGCCAAGCCTTGCCAGGTAAGGCAGCTCATGATTCTCAATATGAGAGCTTGTGAACATGGCGTTCTGTTTTTGTGTAAGCAAATTTGACTGGAAGGGACACTCTACAGCTCTTTTCTTGACATCTTGATACAAAGCTAGTTATGACTCAGCAGACATCCAGGGTTGGACGTGCAGCTGAGCGTGATGTGCAACAAGACCAAGCTGTCGCTGTCACATTCAATGGTACCATCAACCCCAAATGGCTGTTGTGTCACAACTGGCTTTCTACCAAGGAAGGGGGTTACCTCAGGGTAGGAGGCTTAATGAGCCTGGGGAACAGGGAAGGGGGTTACCTGAGAGTAGGAGGCTCAATGGGTCCTGGGGATAGGGCAGCTGCTAAATCCACAGCCCCAATGGTGTCAGCAATGCCAGCTGCCGCAGCGCCTGTCATGGAGATGACATCACCGGCACTGGCACTGTCCAGCTCCAGTTTGCCCACACCACTGCGCTTGAAGATCTTGGTCACCTTGCTGTCACCGCCAGGCGCCCCTGCAACAACCACAAACGGGTGAGTCAAGACATGAGGCTGCTAATACAAGTATTACTGAAATGTTTATATATGAGTGTATATATAGTTATATGTATAATTAATGTGTATATATGTGTGCTATTAGTGATACTCAACATACATGTTGTCAGTAAAACATACGTCTACACATATGTGTATGAATATTGCACGTTGTCTCAGTTGAGCAGTCCAGGTAGCCTTTGTTGTTCAGTGCTGTATACTTTCATTTGTAGCAATTGGCTTTGCACAGCATGAAATTTAATCTTGCAAAGTGTAGCGCCTCTGAGTGGACTAGTTTGCAGGAGTATTGTATGAGAGTCAGCTGTTCAAGCTGCTACCCCTGGCCTATGATGTCAGACTTGATGCAGTTTTGAGGGCAACACCAACAAAATTTGCAAGTTAAGCAACCTGGCCTGCAGCCAGTCTTACAGAGGCTCTGGTATTTGCTTAGTAACATGGTAAGCAGACCAGTAACATGGTAACCAGACCAGTAACATGGTATGCAGACCAAGACCCAAATGGCTGACGTAATGGGAGTGTGATGAGTGGCAGCTCAGTTGGATCAATTGGAGTTGTTTCAGTGCTCAGCGCACCAGAGGTGGTGCTCGCAGAAAACAAAGTGCCTTGCGGCACAACTTCATCATAGCTGCCCATCAAGCACACGCCGACTATTGTCTATCATGCAAATGCGTGATGCATTAGGCAGATGTTTGTATGCATGCTGACTTCAGCTGAGGATACACTGCTGTAGCGCCTGCTGACCACACAATACATGCCTTTGCTGCTGTGCCCACCAGGTAGGACTAATGCTAGTCACGAGGTGCAATGCTGAAGAAGTGTTGCCAACATTCAAGGCATGCCAAAGGTGTCAGGGTTCAAGGCAAGCCAAGGTGAGCACAGCAATGGCACTGTGTCCAAAACAACAATCTCTTGATCACCCAGCAGCAGATGGAGAAGTTCAAATCGGTTTCTCTTCGCTGGCATCAGCTGTTGGGCGTGGGGGAAGTCACTGCAAAAGGAGCATCGCAAGCTCACCATTGTGCCGCAAAACTTTGATCTTGTCTCCAACCTTTACCTGCCCTGAGGCAATTCTGCCTGTAGCTACTCTGCCCAAGAAGGAGTCCCTTTCTGTCATGGTGACCAGCATGGCAAACTGGCCCTGTGGGTCCCCTGGGGGTGGGGGTACATGCTCTAGAATGGCATCTAACAAGGGAGCCATGCTGGGGTTGTCAGGAGCCTGACCCACACAAAGTTCCTTGCTTGCCCAGCCCTATAGACAACATTGAGGTAAGTAGGCTGTCTGTGTTTGCATGCTTTGCGGTTATGATACACATAATGAATCAGTTCCCATATGATTGAGCAGTTCTCACAACATCTCAGCTGATGTTGGCCACGTAGGGCATGTTCTACATGGCTGTGCGTACTTTGGACATCAGCACATGCAAAGCTAACATGTGCCTTTTGCAGAGCCAGCAGAAACAACCACTGTGGCTCTTGACAATTGCTTGCTGACCATGCAGATGGGGTGACAGACACTGCATACATTGGGCTCATAGTCCCAGTTGCATGCAGCCTAGCCTAGCTCCAGTGGTCTGTAAGATCTTTAGTTTGCGTGCGTGCTTCTGTTTGATATCGTCTGAACTTCAGACCTCAGTCAAGACGAAGCTGGTTTTGGGCTTACCTCTCGGGCTGACGCATACAAGGTGGTGAAATCTAGCTGGTCATCAGTGGCACCCAGATGCGCAAACAGGTCAAACAGGTTGCTCTGAACCTCATTGCACTGCTGCTCTGTCACCGAGGGCCGATCTACCTGACACAGCGAACATGCCCTCAGGTCATCACAAGCTCTGAGCGTAAACCCATTCTAAATTGTGCTGTTCAGCACACCTGAGGATGGACCGTCCAACATGCAACAGCGGCTTCAGGAACAGAGAGTGAAGCTGGCACGATGCCAAGCACCACAAGCAGCCATTGCAGCAGCACAAACAGCAATGACTACAAGGCAGGGTGTGAACTGACGTCCTATGAAGTTGTCCCATGGGTTTGAGCGTCACCTTGTTCAAGACAACTACAGGCTTGAGACCGCGCTTGAGAGCTTTCTCCAGCACAAATTTGGTTTGGGACAAGGGCCCTTCATTGGCATCAACCAGCAGTAGGGCGCCATCCACCATGCCCAGTATTCTACAAGGACAGCACAACACAGCAGCTAAAATGCTGTAAGACCTTGTTTTTCACACAACGGCATGCATGCCTGGAATTGACACAATTTGCATTGATTTTGACTGTAGAACAGCAGCAACTGCAGTGTGTACTCAAGGGATTTACTCATCTTGTCCCAGTCCTCAGTGCCAGTGAAAATGCAAGGCTGAACAGCATGGTGAAGTTTTTATTCGATGCTGAGCATGCACATGATCAGTACAGCAACAGCACCAATGACAAGCTCCAGGTGACTACATCATGCTGTTGTAAGCACATCATTATGCAGGTACGTGAACATCTCGTAAGGTAATTACCGTTCCACCTCGCCACCAAAATCTGCGTGACCAGGGGTATCAACAGCATTGATGGTGAAGCCCTTGTAGCCAAATGAGGTGTACTTTGAACTGATGGTGATGCCCCTCTCCTTCTCAAGGGCATTGCTATCCATCACGCGATCTCCTGCCAAGGTATTTCCTGTCTGGGACAACAGTCTGTCCATCAGGGTGGTCTTGCCATGGTCCACATGAGCTGCATCCACATGGGAATTTGATCTACACGACGTCGTCATGTGACATGCGCTTCAGGGCATGAGATCAGGGTCTTGACCGCCAACTTGCTGAGGTAGTCCAGAAGTGCAGATGCTGGCGTGTGATCTGGCTGCATAGGCCTCACCTATGATAGCAAAATCGCGCAGATGCTCAGTGCCGGATGCTGCGGAAGAAAAGGCTCGGAGATTCGTGAATGGCTGCAGCAGCAGCGGGAGCCCTGCAACACAGCCTGGTGTGACGGCATGCAGAGTCCTGACACTGCCTGCGCACAGCAAGCTGCACGATGTCTGCAGTCCCCGGAATAAACTATTGGACATGTCGCAAAACCAGTTCACGGGCGCTCTTATTGAACGTACGCAACCGACAAGGTGGAGCAGCAGCCATGACAGGCCACACTGTTGACCACGCCGGGGTGGTGGGGGGTGGCAGGCTTAGGGTCAAGTGGGGTTGTCAGTCACTCCTAGTTGCGTCAATCTGTCAGTGCGAAGCCGAGCATCCATTGTTGTACTATCTTAGTGACTAGACCCTAGGATGCGCATGTCAGAGCAATGTCAGAGCATTGTGGCTTGCAATATGGTCGTTCTTGCTAGCATGGCTCACCTGATGCCCATACTGCTCCGGTCAAAGGTGTGAACGGCATGCTGGGCCTCAGGCCCAAGACCAGGAAGTTGCTGGGCTGCTGCGGATGGGTTCCTCGTGCAGCAAACGATCTGTAGCCCCTTTATCTAGCCATACAGAAGCGGCTGGTCCTCGAAGCAACAGTCGGCAAGTGGTGTGGACTGTATCTGCGATCACAGCAGCTCCTATTGCATCAGAAAAGAGCTCTGCGGGAGCTAGAAATGCCAGGTGACGTGCCACCTGGTGTATAGTCTGTCTGGTTGCTTTGCTGTTGCTGTTTCGTTAGCAGGGAAGGGTTTCAGTGTTGTGTTGTTGTCAGTAGGCAGTGCGCCAAATCAATATGCGGCATACTTGAGCAGAGCTTTGGTCAGGTCCTGGACAGCTTGGATCTTCAGCTGGCATCCAAGAACAACTCAACTCTGACATGGGCAGCTCTGCAGCTGGCCCAGCTACAAACGTCACTCAGCACTGAACTGTCAGCATCAGGGCTCAACCCTGGCAGCACCTCCCACTTGCTTGCAGTGCTGTACACCCTATCTGTTGCAGCACCAGATGTAGTTGCTGGCATCCTTGCTGCACAGTGTCCAGCCATCAACCGCATTGTAGCAATGATCTCACTTGTACAAGTGACAGCAAGTGCAGCAGATTCTGCTGGTCAGAAATGGCGACAATGGCAGAATCTGGCATCAGCCATTGGCTTGGACTCTGTGTATCTGCCAGCTGTTCTCAGCCCTGCGTCCAAAGCAATATTGATACAGCTCCACGCTGCTGCTGTGACCCAGCCACCTGCTGTGGTTAGACTTCAGGTACTGATACGGCCACCTTTCTTCTGGCATCAACACATGTGCAAAGAAACTTGCTACTTGCATTGTCATGCAGTTGGTGCCTGCTGTAGTGGAGATGGATCGCGCCCTTGTTTAGCGAACCTGCATGCAACAAACTTGTTAGGCAAATCTGTACGCACAGCCAAGAAGGCAGGCCTTGTCATACAAACCTGACGTATCAAAGCTTTCCACCTACTCATGAATATAGTGCAAGCTGGCTGTTGGTTGACCAGCTTGCACCAATCTGATCACCTATCTGTGCTGATGTCTGTTGACACGCAGTGTATCTGATAAAAACCACCTCCCTTTTCATTGCCAACTTTGGCATGATGACAAGCCTTCACAGTCTAGTTTTGCGCCCTGAGATCCCAATGAACACCAGCTCCTAAACAAGCACCTGATCTGCAGGTCAGGAGGGCCTCAGCCTTTGCAGACGCTTGCGCTCATCTACCCACACCTGCAGCTTCTGCTCTCTCAACAGGTCCTTGTATCATAGCGCCGTCTTTCATCACGCTCCCCCCAGCTCAAATTTTTGAAGACCAGCTGAGCAGCCCTCAGCACAGCATGCAGCAGCATCGCACAGACGCACAGACGTCCCAGGCCAGCATGCAGCAGCCTGAGGGTGTTGTCAGCACACAGGCTATTGGGGCTGGGTCAACTAGTGCAGACTTGGTGAGCAGCGATGTAGTGGAAAGAGGCTCTCCAAATGGTAGGGATGGTCAGGTTGGGGGAGGGTCTAGGGAAGAAGGGGAGGGGCAGGGACCCAGGAAGGAGTTCTTTGCTCTTGTGGGAGCTGGCATGACCTCTACAAGTGCAGGTTGCCCCCATGTGCCACAGATGCATGTGTGCATACCCATCACCTGCTGCAGCAAACCAAATCTGTGAGCATCACAAGGCACGACTTGATCATGTTTTGAAGCTTGACCTGAACATTGGGAAATCCAGTCAATGCATGGTGTTGCGTGCTGTATGTGCGTGTCATGCTTTTGTGCATGGCCAACATGTCGTTGTGTCCATGCACCGAGTATCATCTGCCAAGAGCTCATTGCAATACAATCTTACAATGCAGTATATCACAACATTGCAGTACAATCTTACATTGCAGTACCATCTTACGCCCGAAACAAAGACTGCTGAGTCATTTTCTCCAAGCTTCAGTCAGAGTGCACATGCCCTGCAACTGTTGATGGGAATCAAGTTTCCATTTGTCACCATCTGCAGGCCAGGGAGAGGAGGCACTGTTCATCTACAACGAGAGTGCAGCATGTTACTGGTACAATACCACGCTCAGGTCTTCTGCTGATGCACAGCGACAGTACTGCATGGCTGGCTGGCTGGCTGGCCAGGCATTGCATGACAGGACAGATCTGGGCATCAGGCTAGCTCCCTTGTTGTGGCAGAAGATTCTTCAAGGTGGCAGCTTCCAGGTGAGATGACAGAATCTCCCTTTCGTGGCTGCCATGCAGAGTCACAAGTAACCCATGCACTGCTGTGCAAAATGTTCGAGGGTCACAAGCTCCAGGCGTGTGCATTATGGGTTGGAATGCCCTAGTCCCACTTCACAATCTTCGAAAAGCTGGTCGCTGATGGTGAAGCATGGCAGCTTCTTTGATGCATGCTCTGCTGAGCTGTAGATCAGAAAAGAAAAGAGAAGACTACATTTTCCAGCGTCAGTTTATTGGACCGCCAAGTGTTACACAGGCTGCCCAGGTCTGCTGAGGTGTGCTGTCTGGCTTGAGGAAGCATCGCCTCTATGCCCATTCATGTTTCACAGCTTCTGTCAGGATTGGAAAGCAGCCAGCAGCTGCATTGGACACACATGCTGGCATGTTGTCTTGAATAGGGCGTAATCAAATTGACTGCTGAGCAGTCGCAATTATCTGCATTCAGCATCTGCTTGTTTTGCTGCAGGCGTCCTTCCAAAGATTTCAAAGCTTTGATCCTGCTGCTGCACAAGCCCTGCAGAAGGTAGCCTGCATGCCAGGGCAAGATTTAACAGCCCTTCTGCAGCTAGAGGGCCTGCCCTTGGACACGCGCAGGGAGGCTTATGTCCAGCATGCTGTGCAGCGCGTATGTGTGGAGGATGTGCAATGGCAGTCTGCCAGCTTTGAACAGGTGAAGATGCACCATGCGTCATCGTCTTGTAGCTTCACGTCCATGCCTTTTGGGTGCTTGTAAGCTTTGTATATTTGTGTCCTGTTGAGGTTGCACTGTACAGCTCTGATCAGGGGATCATTGGGTCTGACCATGCCTGCTTGGCATCCAGGGGTGCCCTGCCTACCCATGCTTCACCCTTGCATACCCAAGCAAGCATGGTTCATCTTGAAGTGCTTGTGTTTGGAGAGCTTTCAGTCTTGGCATATGTACTGCCCAATATCACTAAGCTGCAAATATTTGTAATGCCACCCCTGATTTAACACTCAAGAAACATACGTAGCCTTGCCATTGCTGCGTGGAGCTGGATTGTCATTGTTCAAGTTTTTCCTTGGGCACTGCAAATCAATGTGTCCTTGACAATGTGTTTTGTATTCTGGCATCCACTATCTGACCAACTTGACCTGTTTGCCACAGGGACTACTGTGACATGTTGAGAGCTGCATGACTGCGTTACACAGACTTTGAACATATGGCATGCTGCATGTGGCAAACGCGGTTGCTTTTTGCAGGGCTTTTGTGCTGCTGTCAGCCTGGACTTGCTGCGAGCTTACCTGGTCAGACCAGCAGACCTGACAGCAATGGTGAGGGGCAGCAGCACCACCTGGCAGGCAGTCACAAGGATCCAGGACGTTTTTCACCTTGTGCTAGATCATCAGCTGCAGACTGACTTCAAGGACTTGGCTACGTGCTTGTGGGAGGTGAGTTGAGCAGGGAACAAGATTTCACCAGGCATATGATAGTACATGTTGGATAGATTGCATCATATCTAGTGCAACCTTCTCTGGCTCCAGTGAGAAGTGATGCTTGCGCTGTGTACATTTAAGAAATACAGCTGTGCAATGTTGCTGAAAAAGCTCAAGTTTGTCAATGAGACATTCCAGAAAGACACAACGTGGGTTTGGCATGTAGATGCCCTTGGATGCCACGGCTTGCAGCAGTAGCAAGATTTGATTAGACGCTCATCAGCAGTCTGTTGCACGTAGTTGATTTTGCATGCTGCAACCAGTTGGCAAAACTGTCAGTAGGCGTATATGTCAGTGTCAGAGGCACGCTCATAGTCTGGCTAGTGCTTGCTTCACACAAAACTTAGTAGGGGCTTTTCTAGTTGCAAGTGTGTGCAGTACTCGATCATGCTGCAGGTAATAAATGCCTGGGAAACAGAGCTCAAGCAGCACTTCCTGTTCTTTGTGACCGGCAGTCGGAGGTTGCCGCAGCCACACACAGAGGTGTTGCGGATTGAGCTGCCCTTTGTTGCCTTTGACCTGAAGGACCACACCATCATGCTGTCACGGCTACCTCAGGTGAGCTACACACCCAGAGTTGATGATAGTAAAAATGCTGCTCTGTGACATTTTGCCATGCATGCAAGAACTTTGTTGAGCTACTTACTGAATATTGAGGCATGATCGATCAATCAATCAATTTACATTTTCTGTCTTTAGGACTCATCAGGGGGGTCAACAGACAATAACTGGAAAAACAGCATACACTAAGCGCTACATATTCAAGGCGTTTGTGTGACATACAGGCACACACATGTGAGAACATCCTTGAGCTTCCCAACTATCAGGAGAGCCTGCTTGCTGTTCATGGTGAGGCTACGGACAGTTTGCTGACTGATGAGATGAAAGAAAAGCTCAAGAGCATTATAGACGACAGACTCAGGCTCGCAATCACTTGCTGCAATAGTTATGGCCTTGATGATAGGCATGCATTGTGATAATCTGACATGTGCTGAGTGCTTTGATGTATCATTTAGCTCAGATCCGCTCAAATGAACTCTGTGCAAACAAACAAGTTGGTAGACATCATTTGTTACATGTAATGCCATTGATCTTATTCAATATACACTGTAAAGGCTAAGCAACAATGCCTGCACTTAACTTGCTTGTTGCTAAGCTTATTGTTCTGAGCTAAATCAAAGGACATGAAAGTCAAATAATCAGACAGACTGATGGTCAAAGCTGCAAGTGATGGATTATTGTTGGGCATGAGCGTCTTGAGAGCAAGAAAATGTCATTTGCAACAAACTAATTGACTATCAAAACTTGTGTTCACATCTCAAACCCTAGCAAGTACTCAACGACTCAGCAGGACAGACCCCTAGACACAGACATTGCCCCCATCTCTCAATGGTTTGACAACCTCAACACCAGCAGAGGGCACCAGTGCTCTCGAGCAGCTACTGCATGACTTGGTATACGTTATGCTGGAGCATGAAGCATCCGGACACACTGTCTGTCCTTGTGAATCCGACACATCTCCAGTCAAACTGAGGGTTACTGGCCCACAGTACGAACTCGGTACGTCCACTGCTAACCGGTATATACTGTCGCTGCCTGGATACTGCATGAGCCTAGCTGATGCGCCAGCAGGCCCTGAAATGGTGAAGTCCGTTGTGTTGAGTGAGGCCACTGGTTCCGAGAAGGTGACTATGAAGAGAGCTGATGTGGCAGTGGTGGTGGGCACGCCGCTTGGGTATGACATCTGGGTGGCGTAGATCTTAGCAATAGGCCTGCAAAGCAAGGCTTCGCTGTCAGTTGTGCAATCTTGTGAGCACTGTCAACAGCAGCAAGCTCTGTGCTATTTATTCTCAGGCAACCGTGAAATGTCTCACATCAGGTTTCAATCCTCTGCTACAAACAACCAACAGGTTTGCAAACGCAGCTACAAGGTGTGAACATCAATGCATAGCAAAGTCAGCATCTGAAACACCTGTCAATGTATAGTAAATACATGCACCATCCATACTGTACATACGTGATGAATCATCACAGTGCTGCAGCAGTGCTGAAGAAACACCAAGCCTAGAAGTCTGAAGGTCACCTGTGGTTGACAGCCACAAGCTGTGAGGCAGCTGGGAAAGTGCCGTTGCAAGCAGAAGCTATGCCGGCCTTCAGTTGCAGCACCACAGTAGTAGAATTGACCTCAAAGGGGTCATTCTGGGGCATGTAGCCCTGCACTGTGTACGTGGAGCAGTCCAATTGCGTCACACTGGTCACCGCACCGCTGCCTGCATCACACATTCAGGGATGAGCACACCATTGTACATCAACAAATGAGTGGTTTAGAGGGAGTGGTGAAGGAGGGAATGAGTGAGTGAGTGGGTGAGTGAGTGGGTGATTGACTTGGTGAGTGAGTGAGGGAGTGAGTGAGTGACTACGAACATGTTGAGCAGTTGACCTAAAGTCATCATACACTGGTGCGGGCAATCTGGCAAGCTTCATGCAGCACAACATGTGTCCAGGCAGCTTCCCATGAGCAACAGATTTGTCCTTGTTGCGTCACACGACACACTGCATCAGGACCACGCTCTGTCATGCAGCGTCAGACATCACACACAGACTCGACATGGCTTGACACCAACGCATAAGCTGCAAGCATGGCACCAAAACACTGCATTTTCTAACAGATTCAGTGAACAGCGTCAACTTTGGCAGCCTGGTGTAATACTTGGCTTCCCATTAAATTGACGCTGAAAGGCATAGTCTTTTCTTTTCTTTTCTGAACAGAGTTCAACACACCTGAGGTGGACTCCCTTCTAACTGTGGTCCCACAAGAGCAATTTGCATCACTGCTGTTGCTAGTCAGGTTGGCCGCCGCTATGCTGCCAACCCCAAAGCTGGCTGGGGTGAGACCCCCCGCCTGCACAGGGCCGTTGAACTGGACCTGCGCTGTGAAGTAGATTGCCCCTGTGGTGCTGTTGGATGCTGTGGTGCCAGCTGGCACACAGGAGTCTGTGGATGTGAAGGTGATGGTGGGTGTGGGCTGGGGAAGGGTGTTGGAGGTGGTGTTGCAGGTGCAGCCAGCCACAGCTGTGGCAGTTGGGCTGGGAGATGCTGCTGCCGTTGGGCTGGTAGAAGTGCCTGCATGCATGGAACAACAGGTGAATCTGATGCAGGCTGATGCGAAAGGAGCAGAACTGCTGCTGTCAGCAGGTTTGGCATGCTGACTTGAACTGCATGCAGATGGTGCTGAGCACAATCACTGTCAGCACTCAGTGAGGGCCAACATGCAACTAACATGCGAGCTTTGAGCGCATGGGCATGACCCCTGCTTGCATTACTGCGCAGCATCAAGCAGCAGCAGGCAGGTTGACAGCGGCCTACTACATGGGTTTTATGATTTTCATTATTATTTTCCCGTTCTTTATTTTATAACTTCATGAGAAAATGTGACTCAGGCAATGTGGTGATCCTCACCTGAGTCAGGAGCCTGAATAGGAGTCACTATTGGGCTAGGTGACTGCCCAGCTGCAACTGTTGGAGATGATATGGGACTGCTGCTTGCCACAGTTGCCACTGGTGTGGGCGAAGCCACAGCTGTAGTAACTGGACTGGCAGTGGTACCAGGTGACGTCACTGTCCTACTGACAGGAGTTGCTGTTGGGGTTGCAATTGCAGCAGGAGAGGCAGTGGTCGTTGGGGTCA
>JAABUP010007666.1_pt1 | contig 14283 bp, 12 predicted proteins | sample 5559201 | NCBI WGS metagenome assembly JAABUP01 (sample SAMN10711887, study PRJNA513373) | rock metagenome | isolation source: Antarctica rocks | place: Antarctica | reverse complement strand
GGTCTCCACGCAGATTTTTGCTGCTGGACTAGTGCAATCTGTCTCAGCTGGAGGCTGACCTTGGCATCTTGGCCCCCTAGGTAACTCTGCCTCTTGTGAGAGTGGCAGATATGCATGGGCAGACAAGTATTTGCGCTGCTGGTGACAGCCACTGAGTGCGTGCACAACTTGCAACTGCAGCAAAGAAGGCCGCTGCAGCAAGTGTGCACTTTGAAACTCAGGGTCCAGTACTTGCTAGGATGCTGATGGCTGCTGTAGTCCTGCAGCCATATTTGCATGTTGGCCGAGCAGCAGTCGCTAGAAGGCATGTCATAAGATACAAATGGCATGCATTGCTTCTGTTATGCTTTTGTAGTCAGAAGGCATTGTAGACAATGTTAGTCACCAAATCAGAGTGTTGGTAGGAACTGATGTCTGCAACCAAGAAAATTTCTACAACACGTACAATTGAGCATGCCAAAGCTCAATTGTATGTGTGTGCTAGCAATGGAGCAGGCCAGAATGTGCTTTGCAGAGGTTTGATCATGACACCAAGTCATTGGCACAAGTCCTTGCAACAGTCATGAAGTAAAACCTGAAGCGGCACCTGTCAGGAGGACATCTGTATGTATATATATCATCAGCTGCAAGCTCCTCAATTATTGCTTTGAAAGAGCCTGACGTGTGCAGAACAATGCCCACATATGTGTTGTGACCAACCATACAGAAACATATTCGAGTGAGGATGACGAGGATCATTGGAAATGACTACTTGCATCTTTGACATGTTGACTGAAAGCAGCTTCTCACCATAAAAGACCTGAAGTACATGTAACGCGTGCTGCAAACCAGCCAGGATTAAAACAACATCACCAACATACAGCAATGTAAACATTTGGGCTGGAAGCTCTGGAGCATCTTGCATTTGAGTTGCAAGTGAGTCTCCAGCTGATCAATATACAGGCCAAACAGGGGTGGGGACAGTGGGCAGCCTTGCTTCACTCGCATGGTGGTGTCAAAGGGTGCAGACCTGCCGACTGATAGAATCTCCACATACATACACGAGCATTGGCGTAGTAGCTCTTCAGTGCATTCAGCAATGTGCCTTGGACCTCGATGTTGGACAGGTGCTCCAACAATGTATCCCTTGGGGGTGGCCACCCCATGGGGTCAAATGCTTTCTGAATGTCAACAAAGCATGCATATGACCTGCCGTGCTGACTAATTGTCCTCGTTGCCTTGCATGACTCATTGAGGGTCCATCTTGTTTGTCATGCAATTGTCACGTCTAAAGCTTGCCCTGCTGCCATGATCTTTAGCCCAACCACTGACGTGCCTCTTCGGCGCTGCAGCATACAGCTTAGACAGGACTATACCCACCAAAGTAGGGGCCCAAATCATGATCATATCCAACCTTAAAATAGGGCAGCAGCGTCACGGTGCCCAAAGACAAAACGGGTGATTGGACTTTCTCCCGCTTCAGATTCTGAAGTGCCATGATTGTCTAGCATAGGCAGGCATCACTGAATTCGTAGGAATGTGTGACCGGAACCTTAACCTGGTCGAAGAAGCATTGGCAGAGTGCTGCTACTCCCTGCTCACTGCAAGTAACCATGCTTTTGCTCACAAGCTCAGCAACCATTGAATCACTTTACCAGGCTCTGCAGATCGGCACATGCATGCATGCATGTTCGCATGGATAGATTGGATCCCAGATACATGTTGTTAAGCACGCATATGCTTAACAACATGTATCTGGGATCCAATCTATTAAGGACAACATTGAGCGCCTGCAGACAAATTGCTGTATGCTGTTTGTTTTATTAAGCAAAGCATGCTGCTGCAAGAGAGGCTTTGACCATTGGGCCAGCTTAGCACTGCAGCAGACTCAGCAATGCTGCAAAGCAGGCCTGAAGTTCAAGCTCCTGAAAGCACAGAGAGACACAATAAAAAGACAAATTGCGCTCAAGAAGCACCAGACCACTGTTTGAAGGCTGATCTGACAGCTGTTCTTTTTGCTATGGCTTCTCTGTGCATTTGACAAGTGATGCTCTTGTCAGGGCACAGAGCTGCATTCACAAGTGCCCAGCGGACTTACAGCGGAGTTTCAGCCATTGAAGATGTGCTGAATGTTTTGCAAGACAGCAATGCAGATTGTGGGCAGCAACACTGCCTTGTTGGCCGATCCTCTCTTCACTTCACCACTCTATTGTACCGGCCGTCGTAGAATGATACATAGTCATACTGATGGGCTCCAAAAACGTGCTCAAAGCATGCTGCAGAAAGCTGTCGGACTTTAGGGTATGCTGTTTGCGCTGAAAGATCAGTATAAGTAGCGTATGCTAAAGCTTCTGACTGTCGTATCATTGAAGCACTATTGTGCGGGAGTCACAGACAAGAGCATTGTCTTTGTCTGCCGTCTAAGTCAAAGTCAAAAAGTCAAATAGCAACCACTCTGGCAAAGTTTCTGGCACCTGCAAGTGATTGCACTGAAAACAGGGGCTTGCTGGTTGCACAAGCTTTGCTTCAACTGACAGCAAAGCTTGCTCAACAAGCAAACTCCTTGTCTTCTGTGAAAATGCTCTGGCTAACAGCACACTGCTTTGCTGCACAAACTGGATATTACAGAAGAAAGCTGGCCTGTTTTTACAGACAGCACTGCCCTCTTGAGGCCTGCTTGCCTATGGCTTTGGCTTGCTGCTGTGCAGCAAACTTGCCCTCTGCTGACAACAGGTTTCCTAGGTCAACGCACATGGATACAGACTTTTGACGACCACTGTATAGGTACAGGTTTGTCTTGGAAGAAACATCATGACGGGCTCAACGGTCTCGGGTTACGTTCAAGCCATATGGCGCGGTCCCGTTATCACGCCGAGCGGCGTAGGATTTTCTTTCCTGATTTTCTTTTCTTGTTCTAACACTGCCATTGGTCTGGATTATGACTTGTTACAATTGCAACAACAACGCATGTCTGCAACCTTCAGACACTTCGAGTCTAGATGCATCAGGAACGCTTGGTGGAGAGAGAGCGCTTTGTTGAGTGCTCAAACGGCCTGCTCAACATTTACGAACCAAGGGATCAACTAGAGGTCCTCTCTTGCGTTGTGTTGAAGAGGAGGTGTTTATAACAAGCTGAGTCGCTAGCGCACTTGTGATGACTTCATTTGTTTGACTGGAACCTGGCCGATGACATGACAGACCCCAAGCGCAACAACTGGCTGCAGAACTCTGCTTAGGAGCGAAGCTCACTTGACGAACCGCTTGCTTTTCGAAACTACGGTCAATTGTCAAAAAAAAAAACTTTTACGCCTTTCGGCGTTCCCGGGTGCAAGCCCGAAGCAACCGGGGTGGCCGCTGCGCAGCATATATATAATTTCAAGCCTGTACCTACTTGACCCGCCGTCGGCTCATATACCAAGTTCCGAAAAACCGGGAATTGAACTGCAATGAGTACAGCTGGCACGCTTGTCCAGGCAGCAAGCCTTTGCTACCCCTTGTGTAAACAGCCACTGCTTCCTACTTGCTGCTTTGCTGAGAAAAGTAGATACTAGGCAAGACTGCTTTGCTGAGAAAAGTAGATACTAGGCAAGACAGCTGGCATGTTTTGCCAGAAGGTTTGACCTTCACAGGGTATTGCTTCCTATGAATCTTGCCTGCTGGGCAGCCTCGAACCTGACTGTTGGCTGACACCAGCTTTCTTGCCTCACTCACTTGCTTTAGCCAAAGCCTTGCAGCTTGCGTTTTCAACGGCAACGGTCACAGCAGCAAGTGCGCAGGCTCGTCTGCTAACACTGGCGGGCCTCACCGCCATTTGCATTGCGCACAGCATTCACTTTAAGGTTTCTGCTGAAGCACTGCCATTACTGTAAGCAGACTTTTGACGGCAGCTGTATGTACTTTTGACGTCTCTTATTAAGGAAAGGTACGTTTCTCTTGCATACATTTTGCTTGTCAGAGCCGTATCATCTAGTCAAAGAAAGGTAGTACCACGTAAAAGGTATGTGTTAAAGAAAATTTCATCATTGGAGTGAGGTGCATGTTCACAACTCATTGTTTTAGTGCCTGCCATGCACAACCATTATTCAACGCATTATAGATATGTTGTTTTTGAGGGTAGCAGTTGTGCGTGCAGTTGTAGCGTGTACCACATCCTTTTACTGCCATGATCTGCCCTCGTGCATGCATATGGTGTGCGTTGAGTTTCCTCGCCGTAGCTATTCTGCGTTTCGTCGTCATATGCAGAGGTGCTGTAGCGTTCATGAAGCTTCAAGGGTCGCACACATGACAGTAGTTTGCGGAGGGTGTTGAGATACTTGTACAGCATTTGGCGACGCATTCAGCGAGTGCGATTTCTAATTCGCTTCCATTATAGGGTGTGCAAACACGTGACGTTTTGGCTTCCGAATGAGAGCAGAATGGTATGCTTTAATGTGCTTCAAGTCCCTGAAGCATTGGCTCAAACATGTTGGGGCGTACAATGACACTTTGAAGACAGCAATATCTTATATGGATCGTAAGATACGACCCATTAACGACAATCTTGGGACGGGATTTAAGATCCATATAGGGCCCGGTGGGTCTTAAAACGGTCGTATATTTAAAATTACATATAAGAAGTTTTTCGGCAACGGTCCATATACGAAGCTTATAACCAGATAGGGTCTTGTTGAGACTCTTAAAATGTGCATGTAGTTTGTTAGTTACAGGTCTTATAATATAGGGTGCTGTGATAAGAATCCCAAAAGGGGCTTAAAACCAGATAGGGTCCTGTTGAGACTCTTAAATGCTCATGTAATTGGCTAGTTACACATCACAAAATGCAGGATGTTGTGATGCTAAGCATCCTAAAAGCAGCTCTTGGCTACTCTCAAATCTAGCCTATATGAGCTGCTGTGCTGCATTGCTTATGCACAAACAACAATGACACAAGGTCTGCACGGCACTGTTGCTAGAAAGTGGTGAGCAAGCCATGTCTGAGGTGAGGCTGCAGCGAAAATGAGCAGATTGACATGCAAACTCAACTTGCTAATTTTTTGCGCCTTCTGCTGGGCAGGGGTGTCAGTGTCAGCTGCGAGACCGCTTAGAATCACTGTCTGCCTGAACTTCCTTTGCTGGGGCATCCCATCCACTATCAGGTTCTCCGTCACTTGCATCCCTCCTGCAATGCACAATCAGTTTCATGATGCTGCTGGCCGTATTGTTGCTTGACCTTGAGGCATGGCTACAACTTTGTCTTTACACAACTGATGATGGTGTTTACAACATGCGTGACAACAGGATGATGTATGTTGCCAACAAAGTCATGGTCCTTTAGCAAGCCGCAGCCTCCTCCAAGGTACGTTGGAAGTAAGGGTCCATGTTAGAGGGTTCTCCAGGCCCAGGGGATTATGACCACAGGGAAAACGTTGCAGCGCTTGTTGCGCTGTTCATGTGGCAAATCTCTGCACCTGCACATGCATTGCATGTCTTTGCGTCACCATTCACACTCATGATGCGGCTACCAATTGGGCAGTTGTAGTTAAGGTCCCACACCAGAACCACTGCTCATATGATGATGCATGTGATCACAACTGTAGGCGTCACTCAGGTGAGCATCACTGAGAGTGAGCAACAAGATCATGGCATCATTTGCAAGTAGTAAAGCAAGGCTACAGAGAAACGCGTATGCATGCTTGCATATCCATGCATACCAATATTGAAGCATACATGATGCCAATGACACATGTACTGTGATTTCTGTTGGTGTACGGTGCAAGTCAATCCCTAATTCCCACAGTCCAGTATCTTTGTCATCCAGTAAGCCAGGTGGGAGGGCTGCTGCTAACCGCTGACAGTCAGCTGAGCTTCTGTAGCCATGCCGGTCAATAGGGGAAGTCTTGTTGCGCAATGCACACCATATGCATCTTGGGTCTGGAAAGAAGTAGTCACGGATGACTCGCTGCAGACCAATGTGCCAAAAGCGCCTTCTTGGTAGCAGGCATGGCTGTCTGCCAATGCCGCATGAGACAAGCTTGAATCTTGGCTCATGACAAACAGGACATTGGTCATCCTTGTGAAATTTCCAGTCACGCTGGCTGGTCTTGTCAAACAGATGACAGTGATTGACACAAGCGTGCTCCTCTACACATGCTACTGGGTGAACATTCAGCACCTGTGCCACAGAACATGATCTGTCGACCAAAGTGTTACACCAAACAAGAGGCAACAACAAGCATACCCTCCCTGTGAGGCTGTCCATGATCCCTACTGATTACAGATTGCAGCAACCTATTGCCCTGAAATCATTAGTACTGTATGTGCATGCACATCACGCTCAATGCATGCAAACGTGGGACAGTAGCTATGCAAACGGCAGTATCAAGAGTTTATGAAGACATACTTGCTTGACCTCATGGAAGGATTTGGGAGCATGGCTGTCTGGGATGTAGACGTCATGCTCAATGCGACAGAACTTGTTAAAGGCTCCATCCCGCATACTGTCTTTAGTGTTTCTATGCAGCCACTGAAGCACGCTGACATTGCTGCAAATAAACATAGGCTCGTGCATGATTTCTTGCCGTGCGGCACCAGCTTTTGCATCTCTGTCAAGGTAGAGGAGGTCATAGTAGGAGTACAGCTCTGCAATAGTGATGTTGATGACTTCCCTGCAAGGCATTGCGCATACCAAGAGGTAAGCTGAGACAGGTTCAGCTAAATAGAGCGCCATCATGACTAGTCTCAGCTGGACTGACCTGTCACCTGGATCAACATCCAGTCCATCATCAGAGGCTAAGTCAAGATTATCCATGCAGGCATCTGTCCACTCGGCTGCTTCAGCTAGAGGAGCTGAGGATTGTGCTAGTTCTGTCACAGCAATTCACATTGTTCAGAATGACAGGAATAATATTGTGGAGGGTTTCCAGAGCACAATTGCAGCAGAAAGTCTACACACCTCTCTTTGCTTGAACATGCTCAGGATCGAACCTCTCAGAGTCATAGTCCTCCAACGCAGAAGAACTCCCACACCAGTATATTGTATCATCATACATGTTGGAGCAGACTGCAGCATGTCAAAACTGAACAATACAAGTCACTCTTAACAACAACAGCAATGTTGCTTACCCATCGTCTTGTTGACTCAGGTCATGCGGCACTTCCGAGACCGAGACCGCTGCAGCTGGTGGTGCGCCCTCCTTGACAATCTCAAAGGCTGTAAGGAGTCTAGTGGGTTGGCCAATAGCACATGTAGAGGTCAATGTCAAACTGAACCAACATGCTGCAAGACATGGCCCTTGCTGAAGGCCAGAGAGAAGGAAAGTCTGGATTACAGAAACTGGGCGTAGAAAGTATAACACGATGACAGCAGAGCAACTGATGTGAACAGCGCGCAAGCTCTGGTAGCTGCTGCAAGGTGTCCCACTGCAGTAGAAGCACTGTCCATGGGCTGGCAAAGGTATCCAGGCTTCCTCACATGCATCAATCAATGAGCTAGATAAGCTCTGACTTTCTGAGTGTGAGCCTCTTGCATGAATGTCAGTGGTGCAGCAGCAGCCTGACTCCTCATCATCACACTCACACTCACACTGTGACAAAGACTCCGCAGTCATACAGGCGCTGACGAGCACGTTGTTTGTACCTACATGCAAACAAGATCTGTGTAGTGCAGCCATGAACCACACTGTGAATGCACTAAAGCATGAGCAGCTGGAAAAATAGCAAACTGTGTTCTACATACCCCCGGGACCAGGACGAGGCAGGCTGCAGGGTCCTATGATCACAGTGGCTGTGTTTCTGATCTGCTAGCTCACATTGCACCCACTGCAAGACTTTGCCATGTATGTCTGAGTGCGCATCCTGCATTCAGATGCATTATCAATGGTGCACCTGGATGTTGCTGTAATAGTCAATGAGCTAGTTTAGGCTGATGCAGGCAGATCCTGCAGCCTACAGCCAGCTGGCTCATCAGCCTGTAGGCTGCAGGATCTGAGCGGCAGCTGCTGTAATAGTCCAAGAAGCAAGCAGCAAAGGTGATGCTTAGAGCTCTGACAGTCAACATTATTACCTTCCTTGTATCCATAGAATCCAGCAGTATGATTTGATGCCGTTTGGTATCTACTAAGCTAAGTATCCAGTGCACATTGGATATGTTGATAGGAAACAGTATCAGGTCGTGATTCAAGACACAGCCGTCATGCAACCCATGTTTTGCAGCCTGAAAGTGGTGAACCACCGGCGAACCTTATCGTAGGCAATCCCAGGATCATGCCTACCAACCCTGCAAGTATGCATATTCATACGAATTTTGCTGCTTGTTGTTGTGGCTTATGACGCATACACACATCAGTCATGCATGCTGTTCGACAGCTGTCCAACAGGGTACCGTTATAAACAAGCAAGGGTTGAAGAAGGCATGCCTCATATGACAACACAAGGGTAAGGGGCCGAATACTTACTCACTGAACTTGGCATAGAAGAAAGTATTGAGGATCAATGTCTTTGGCACATTGGCTGTACCCACAGCATCCAACTCCTGTACTCTGGTTTTTAACAACTCTATGATGCCGTTGATAAACCTCATCATTGAGCCATGCTGAAACTCTAAGCCTGAGAAAATGAAAGTGAGTCAGGCAGCACGTGTAGGTGTGTATGCGGCCGGTAGGAAACAGCTTGTCATCTCCATTGTTGAGACCACAAGTGCAAGACTGCTTTCCCAGGCATGAACATGACTCCTCCCATAAAACCGTGATGACTTCAACCTCTTGCTGGGTCAAAGGCTGATATATGAAATCATCTACGGTCTTGGGACCTGCAAGTAGCACATGCAAGGATGTATGGAATGCATTGCATACGTACACAACTGCAAGTCCATGTTTGTCATGGAAAAAGGAGGGAAAATGATTGCGCAACATCTCTGCAGGCAAAGACTCACCCGCGGCAGATTTTGACCTTTTTCAGCAAGCCATGCATGCTGTCATGCAACATGTGAAGTTGAAATGCAGCAAGAAGCAAGGCACACAGTTGGTGCCCGACATACCTCTCTGTCTGCTCATGTGAATGAGTAAGCGGAACCAACACGCGGATATAGGGGAATGGCTTGCTTATCACGCACTGCAAGGGGTCGGAAGATTTTATGTGTATGATGACAATAGCAAACCTTCCTTGCAACCGGCTCTTCAATCTCACATCAATTCTGGGTTGGTCACATATCACGCTTTAGGCGCCTCTTACCGGGAGACACATCCGGCACCACAAAATAGTGTTTACGACCAATGTATTATTGACTATAGCCTCCGGCATCGATTCTTGGCATTCATCGACTTGGATGAGTTCTTGTTTTTGCGAGATCCCAATATATCGTCTTTGCCTCAGCTGTTGCGAGAACACGAAGGCTATGGTGGGTTGGGCGTCAACTGGGTGATGTTTGGCTCGTCCGGTCATGCACGCCGGCCTACTGGGAACACGTTGGCTAATTTTTGGCGGTGCTGGTTCGAGGGTGTCGGTCACGTCAAGACTATTGCGAACACTGCCTACGTATGGCGTGCTGTAGATCCGCATCAGTTTTCATACCTTGATGCCAAAGTTGCTGTCGACGAAAATTTCACGCCGATTGTCGGCCACGCAACAGCTTCACACCAAAGTGCGCATAGCGGTGTACCATTATGTCATCAAATCACGGCAAGAATACGAGGAAAAAATGTTGCGTGGGGCTGGCGACCGGAGTCACAAGGATGTTGCCTTTTTCGAGGATGTGGAAGCCGCAGCCGTTGACGAATGTTGGGACGCTGTAAATTGGAGTCGACAGCGCATGAGCAATTTTCACACTTGATTGTCCGTTAACACTTGATTGTCCGTTATGAACACCGCACCTGGCTTGTGACTACGGAGTGTGAGAAGTAACACAAGTAGCAAATAAATGTTTGCACGCGCATCTCTCCCATGACCGTAGGCCGTATGCTACAAGTGACAAGATACTTCTTTGTAGAAAGTGACAAAGATGCTATGACATATGGAAGCCTTTAACGCCATCAAAGCAGCCGCCGCTGTCTGGTTCACACCTCAAGCATGGCTGTTTTGCGAAGTGTGAAGGCTTGTGCCTTCCGATGCAGCGAGGCGGCATTGACTTTTTGTCTGTACATGTACATTGCAAGATGTCTTCATGCAGAAAGCTCCAACCGCGTGAAGGATCTGACACCTGATTTTTTTTGCACAACACACCAACACAAGCAACCCTTCTAGGCTGACACTACAGTGCAAGGAATGCATCTAGGACAGCATTTGAACAGCTGCATATGCACTGCTTTGTCCGAAAAGCAATCAGCATTTCAGTTGTGTTCAACAAGGGTGTCACTTGTCTAGCACCGACGCACTTGAACATGGTGTCAACATGACAACATGACTATGCGATACTCGCATAGTTAGTCAGGAAAAGTCACACAGTGATAAGACAACGTTATATCAGTCACGCAAATAGTAAGGGCAGGTGTAATCGATTCCAACAGACTCAGCAGCCTACTCAACCCCATGCGAGTACAGCCAGCCTCAAGGATATAATGCCGGTTTGTTATAGTCACTGTGCAGCAAACTTGCCCTCCTGCTGACAACAGGTTTCCTAGGTCAACGCACAGTCAGGGTCAAAGCTCTACAGCTAGCGCTACGGACGATATCTGCCGCACTGGTCACACCTACGCACGCGTTCGATGGTGTACTAGGCCTACCTGACCGTACCGCCGGTCAGATTGAGCCGTCGTCGCACACGAATTGTTCTGCTAAGCAAGGACTGGTTTTGGATGCAGACTTTTGACTCCTGCTGTACGGGTCCTTGTCGGGGTGGTGGAACGGAACTCGTTCCCCATCAATTGTGACTTGCGCAAGTTTCCTATCAAGCATCTGTATTCCCTTTGTGCTCAGGGCACTGTCTAGCAGTCCTGATTTGACATAGTTGTATAGCATTCCAGTTGCACCGGATTTCTTGCAGTTGACCTTCATGCCTGCCCATTTTGTGAATGCTTCAATCTTATGTGCTTGCTCTACCAGGTTGTTGATGTTTGAGCTGACAGCATGAAGATCATCTTCATATGCCACGGCGCTGGTTGTGTGGTCCCCAGCTGTGCTTTGCTTCAGGCACCCATATTGGTAGCCTCTGCCCCCTGACTGGAGCCACCTCAGCAGGCTCCATGAATATCAGGAACAAGAATGGTGATAGGCTGTCGCCCTGGATCGTGCCTCTGTTGATGTTGATGTTGACTGCGTCTGTCTTGCCCATCGGGAGTTTGACGTAAGTGGTCGCGTTCGTGTACAGGTCCACTATCACATTTATGGCATCAATTGTAACCCTAGGTCGTACATGATTTGCAACAGCTTGTCATGGTCTATGGTGTTGAAGGCTGAGCTGAAATCAATGTACAGCATGAACAGATTTTGCTCAGACAGCTTTGCATCTGAAAGCACATTCACCAGCGTGTGTAGTTGGCGCATACTGTTCCTGTACCTTCTGAACCCTTCTTGTGAGTTGCTCAATATATTGTAGTGATCAGCGTACATGTTCAAGCATTCCTGTATGAGTCCCGTCCAGAGCTTGTACATAGTATTTGCCAGGGCAAGTCTCATTTTTCTTGTGCAACATGATGGTTTCAGGTTGTTTCCAAGCATCCGGGGTGGTGCTTGTCATCCACATCAGTATGAACAGCTGGTGAATGGCATCCTGCATGCTTGCAGGCAGATGCTTCAGCAGCTCATTGGGATCTCATCTGGACCTGGTGTCTTGTTGCTGCTCATGTGTGATAGTACCCTCTGCAAAACTGACTTGTCTCTAATGTGGTCCTCAATGCAGATATCTGGTATGCCATGTTTGCCAACATCAGTCTCAATATCAAAACGATTGGTTTTTCATTGGTCCAAGATGATCCTAGGGAAGGGCAGCCAGCACTCACTAGGGGCTGTGTGGGACTCTGACACGAAAGAGCTACACACAGATCCTGAGAAGGTCAAAGAAAGCGTACAAAAGTTCTACCAACGCGTAGCTGATCCTGCCACCTCAGCCGGCAAGACAGGGGCCTTCTTGCCGGAGGAAGCACCAAGGCAATACCCATGCGTCTTCTTCTGGTTTCTCATGTAGCCACTCTGTGTTCCCTTTATCTGCTTTTCAATGCTTTGTTGGTCATTGCTTTTCAATGCTTTGTTGGTCATGTGCTTTCTGCGCTTCCCTCTGTGCAGCTGTGGCCCTGCTCATCTCTGATGCGCATGTCTGTGCCCATTGCTTCCATGCTGCATTGCAGGGGGGATTCCGGTGCTGGTGGGAAATGCTGCCGGAAGGTTGTGCTTGTCTTGCCCCTGTGGAAGCTTACAACTTCGCATACTTCCTCATGCCAGCTGTCTATTGCTTCTGTAGGCTTGCTTTTCTATGCATCTAGCGCCTGCTTGAGCTCAGCCCGGTATTTGTGTAGGTCTTCCCAGCGGCGTCTTTCCTTATGGTTTCTGTAGCGTGTTGGCTTAGCTGGGCCAGGTTTAGTCCAGTCAAACATTTCATGTGCCACATTGTCATAAACGTCTTTCAGCATCTCTGACAACTTGCTAGCATGATCAAGCACCATCTCTTTAGTGAGCCCAGCTGCTCTGAGCTCGTCCTTATTGTTCAGCCTTAGTCTTTCTGTGGGCGACTTGCTGCCTATGGTCTCATCAGCCATCTTGATTGCCTCTCTCATTGCTTTTGCCTCTTTTCTAGCAGCCTGTCCCACTCTCATTTTCGTCTGCATCTTGTCATCATGCAGCTGCTTTTGTGTTGCAGGCCACTTGATCCTGGCTGTCCTGTCCGGCTGTGGCAGTTTTGGACCGGGCGGGACAAAGTTGATGTTATCAAGGGGTATGTCCGCTAGCAGCGGATGATGGTCAGAGTCCCCTGTCACCGCCTTCAACACACTAGTGGTAGCCTTACGGCCAGTCTGCAGCGCCTTGCTCCAGGTAAAATCATCTATTCTGCTGTGCTGTTGCTGCTGGCCTTCTGCATAGAAGGTGTGTTGCCTGCTGTTATCTTCCAAGCCCTCATCAGTTGGCTTCATTTGCAGTGCCTGCAGTAGTTGTGCATGCTCTTCATCTGCTGGCCTTTGCAGCTCATCAGCGCATCTATCTGTTGCCAGATACGCTGCGTTCCAGTCTCCTGCCATGATGAAGTTGTTGTGTCCTGTTGCGTTGCTTGTCAGGACTTGATACACCTGGCGTCTCACTGCCATGTCATGAGGCATATACACAGCCCATATGTCGACAGCATCACTGCCTGCTGGTTGCAGGCAAATTCTTTGGCAGTGGCCGCTGGCTGCTGGGGCATTCAGCGGGGCCACCTTTAGTGAGCCATGTGCAGCCAGCTTCTTGTGGATTGCAATAGCTACCCCAGCTGCGCCTGTGTGCTCTCCTTCCCTCATGTTTGGTGTGTCCCTCTTGCAGCTTGTGTGTTCGACATAGTCCTCCAGAGCCTCTGTGACCTTTTTCCTGTATCTTGAGTTTTTCCTCAGCTTGGTCTCAGTCAAGACGATAAAGTCTGGTGCTTGTTGCTCTACTAAGTGTGTAAGCTCATGCAGCACAGTTGTCAAACCTCACACGTTCCAGCACAGCCCTTTCAGTGATGGCATCTGCCTTGCTGGTTTTCCTATGGCCTTGTGCCTTTTGCAAAAGCACTGTCCAGTTTTCTCTGTCACTGTGGCCTTGGGTGTTTCTCTGCTTTGCCCAAACACAAAGAAGCTTCTGATATCTTTGGTGCCAGTCTGCTGTGTCCCCTTCATTTTTGTGCACACCTTTGCAGGCTGCTTTGTCTTATGGCTTTCAGCTGAGCCATCCTGACCGACAGCTTGTCTTTTGTTCCTTTGGTTGTTTGTATCGCATTCCTGCGCATCTGCCTTCTTGGTCCTCTTGCCAGTCTGCCGTTTGGCTGCTGGCTTTCTAGACACTGTTTTGGATCCCATGGGCCACATTTTGGTGCTTGGTACATAATCTGGCAAGGGGTTTGTGTGCCGTCTTTTCTGCACTTGTGCATCCGAAGTGTGCTCAGCTTGCTGGTCTGTGGCTGTTGTCCCACTAGTTGTGCTGACAGCACTGCAGCCGGGCTGTCCCTGCCTCCGTTGCCCTCCCAGTTCTGGGATGTAGGTCAGAGTGCCTCTCAGCTGTCTCCATTCTAAAAAGCCTCTTGCCACATGCAATTCTTCTGGGCCTGTTTTGATCCTTATAGGGCAACTTTGACTCGTCTAGGCCAGGCTCAGATATCTTTGGCATGTTTGAGTCATGCTCCTGCATTTTTTGTTTGCTCTGCTGGTCAGAGGTCACAGGTCTTCCTTGCTC
>JAABUP010007664.1_pt1 | contig 14290 bp, 14 predicted proteins | sample 5559201 | NCBI WGS metagenome assembly JAABUP01 (sample SAMN10711887, study PRJNA513373) | rock metagenome | isolation source: Antarctica rocks | place: Antarctica | reverse complement strand
GAACTATCTCGCGATGGTGGCTTGCGACATCAACGACCGACCCCGTAAGATCCACAATTGGAAGAAGCCCTCCGAGTTGTTCATCGAACTCGTCGAAGCAGATGCTTCCACCGCCTGAATTCGCCAGATGCTGCGTTTCGACCCGCGCTGCCACGTCTGTGGGAGCACCGTGCGTGCTGACGCCGAAGGCGTAGTGCAGGCCATGGGGCTGGCGCCTCGTGACGCGCCACAACTGTGGGTGTGGGGCCCGGTCGTGATCCACCCCGAGTGCCGCGAACACCTAGAAACCCCGCACAACGGCGACACCGACTATGTCCCGATCTCCGCACGCGTCACCGCGTCCGCAAGACCAGCCCGCCGAGCACACCCGGTCTCGGCCAGGCCGCACCAATTCGAACATACCCTCACCACCCCCTCCACGGCGGCGGTCGATCGCCGACACCGGGAGGCCCGTCATGGGCAGCCCTGAGCACCCTCCGGACTCGAGTACCGGCCATCAAGAGCTGCACGCCGCCGGCGAACCCTTCTCGCCCGCGAACTCGCACGCAGCTACCGGGGGGGTCAAAGCCTGCAACACATCGCGGGCGGCTACGACGTCGAGATCCGGCGAGTGATCTTGGCCTGCACGGTGTTCCGACGCGGGAGGGGGCAGGGTGACGGGCGTGAGTAGGAGCCGGGGGCCGCGGCGGGTCAATGGCGCCGAGCGTGAGCACTTGACCGCCGAGTGCGCCCGTCGTTACTACGACGGTCAGAGCCTGCAACGCATCAGCGCCGACATCGGCCGAAGCTTCGGGTTCGTGCGCTACCTGCTGCTGGAGGCCGGGGTGCGGCTGCGAGCCCGCGGAGGCGACCACCGCAGCGCCCTCACGAAGGAGGCCACGAAGCTCGGTCAGAACACCGCTTCGAGCGCGTGTGACAGCCTCTGACCTCCGGAGCCGCCTACGGGATTCGAACCCGAGACCTACGCATTACGAGAACGTGCCTCATCGGGTACACCCTGCGCACCAGATCCATCGGTGCACGTCAGCGGGTTCACGGTGCACATCCGGAGACACGAGACCACACCGTTTGAGGCCACGAAGGAGTCCACGCGGAGTGCCCACAGCTCGTGTGGGCGCGTCCTGGGAAGTTGGAGTTCCGGCCGTAGGGAGGAACGCTTCGACTACGGGCTGCTTGTACGCCGACCATCGGAGGGCCGGCCCGGGGCGCCGGCCCGCCGGCGCGAGTTCGGGCCGGAAGAGTCCGGGCGAGCATCGCTACCGTGCCCGCGGGCATCTGCTGGGATCACGCCGGGGACCCCGGAGCCGTAGGAGCGCAGGGACGGTGAGCTCGCGATGGCGGTGGCGGATGTCTGGGTGGTTGCCGGCGCACCCGGGTCGGGAAAGAGCACCGTGGCCGACCAGCTCCTGTCCCTGCTGCGGCCCGTCCCCGCCCTGTTGGACAAGGACACGCTCTACGGGGGCCTCGTGTCGGCCACGCTCGCGGCCGCCGGCCGTTCGCACGGTGAACGTGAGGGCCCCTGGTACGACGAACATGTCAAGGTGCACGAATACGCGGGGATGACCACCGTCGCACGCGAGATCCGTGAGCGCGGATGCCCAGTGGTGCTGACTGCCCCGTTCACCGAACAGGTCCGCGACCCGCGACCCAACCCACTGGGACACGTGGGTCGACCGGCTCGGAGGACCGACAATCCGGCTCGTGTGGGTGCGGTCCGACGCCGCGACGCTACGACGCCGGCTCGAGGCTCGGCAGTTGAGCCGCGACCTCGGCAAGCTCGCGGGGTTCGATGCCTTCGTCGCGCGGATGCGACCGGACGTGCCACCTCCAGTCCCTCATCTGGCCATCGACAACCGCAGCGATTCCCGCTCCGGCCTGGACACCCAACTGCGGGCCGCCCTCGGCTCGACCTGAGTCGGAGAGCGTCAGATCGACTCGCCAACCGCGCCCATGCCAAGGTCCCTCTTTGTGGCCCTGGCAGGCTGCGACGGTGGTGCTGGCACGAGAACCCTCAGTCTCCGATGGCATGCCAGGCGCCGTCGGCGATGGCTGACGCGACGGACGTCCGCCGGCTCGCGCTCGCCCTCGACGGCGTCGAGGAGATCGACAGCGAGGGCTTCGACTTTCGCGTCGGCGGCCGGGGGTTCATCTGGTCCTACCCGGAGCGCGTCCCCGGGCAGCGCCGCGTGCTCCGCACCGACATCGCTGTGCTGTTCGTCGGCGACGAGGCCGAGCGACAGGCGCTGGTCCGAGGCGAGCCCGACCTCTTCTTCTCCACCCCGTCCTATGAGGGGCTGGCACTGGTGATGGTGCGGCTCGAGCAGGTCGACGTCACCCGCCTCACCGAGCTGATCACCGACGCCTGGCACATGCGGCTCGACGCGTAACCGGTCAGCTCCGGCCCGCGCCGCGCACCACGCCGTGGCTGGTTTGAACCCAGAACCTGCGGAGTCGTAGAACTCCCGACCGAAGCCCATAGGCCCCCTACCAGCGACTTCGTCACAGTTGGGGGCCCTCCAGCCGCACCACGACCCACAACCGACACCGTTTCGCACCACGACCCGCACCACGCGACCCGAGCAGAACCCGGCCCGACCCCCGGGAACGACGCGTTACCGCACATCATGCGACTGGGGCGCTCCCCCTCGCCCGTGCTCTGCGTACTCGGGGACAACCGTGGTCACCGTATGGGTCCCCCTCCGGTTCCCTGTCCTGGACCTGATCTTCGACAACTCCATGATCGAGTCGCCCTACTCTTCGGCCCTCGACGTTCCAACTCCTGCTCGGCTAGCACCCCTCCGAGCCGGGCACGACCCGGTCGCCCGCATCGCGCGACGCACCCGACGCCGCAGTCCGCGGCGACCGCGGCCACCGATTCGCCGCCGCGCTCGACTCGTTCGGTTGCTCGTGCCCGAGCCCGCTCGGTCATCGAGGCCCGCGACCCGATCGCGGGGTTGCGCTCGGACCAGGTCCGCGCCTGGCAGCGCTCGTAGTCGCAGCGCCACAGCCGTTTGAGCCAGATCAGCGTGGTCGGCCGGCCCGCGAACGCCATATCGCGCAGCCGCGTCGCCCGGCGGCCGTGGCGGTCGCGACCGCCCCGCATCTCGGGCAACCGACCAGGTCCGCGGTCGTCTGCACGGCGATCTCGACCTCGCCACCGTGCTCATCGACCGCGACGACACCGAACCCGTCCAACCCGAGCAGAACCGCGTACGCGTCCCGCTCGCCAGCACCGACCAACCACCTGGGGCCTCCTCCGCAGTGTCCATCCACCACGAAGAGTGAGGCCCCAGGTCCTCACCAGGGCTCGAGCTGAAGATCGTGTCGTCGTCAGCCCTCCACCCCCAACAATGCAGAGCCGGTTTGCCATCGCGATCGGTCTCGCCCTCTCACTCATGGTCGTGGACGATGACCCCGCGGATGTTGCGGCCGCCGAGGAGATCTTCGTAGCCCTGATTGATGTCCTCGAGCCGATAGGTCCGGGTAACGAGCTCGTCGAGGTGCAGATCGCCGGCGCGGTAGAGCTCGAGGAGGCGGGTGATATCGGTGGTCGGGTTGCAGTCGCCGAAGAGACTGCCCTTGATCGTCTTCTTGAACAGGGTGGTCATGGTCCCCGACACCGAGAGGGTGTGCTCGGAGACGCCGCCCATGGCGGTGAGTACGAGGGTGCCGGCCTTGCCGGTGGCCTCGAAAGCATGGCCGACGATTTCGGCATCAATGGTTCCGACTGTGACGATCACCCGTGCCGCACCTACTCCTCGGGTCAGTTCGTAAGACAGTCGGTGGGCTTCCTCGGCTGTGGCCGCAACGTGCGTCGCGCCGAGGCGCAGCGCCATGTCCCGCTTGAACTCGACCGGATCGACGGCAACTACATTCTGCGCCCCGGCATATCGAGCGCCCTGGACCGCGTTGATGCCAATTCCTCCTACCCCGTAGACGAGCACGGTGTCCCCGGGTCGGACGTCAGCGGCGTTGACCGCAGAGCCCCAGCCGGTCGGCACCCCGCAGCCGACCAGGACAGCGCTCTCGAGCGGGAGGTCGGGCTCGATGCGAACCGCGGACGTTTCGTGGATGACGCCGTGGCCGGCGAAGGTCCCCAGCGTGCACATGGCGCCGTAGCGACCGCCTGCCCCTTTGATGGGCCAGCGCTTGCCCGGGAGATGCCCGCGCATGATCGAGGCGCCCATGTCGCAGATCGCCTGCTGACCGGTCGCGCACCAGTGGCATCTTCCGCAGCTGGGGATGAACGAGCAGACGATGTGGTCGCCGGGCGCAACCCGGGTGACGCCGGGGCCGACGTCTTCCACCACGCCGGCGCCTTCGTGGCCAAGGACCATTGGGAGCCAGCCTTCGATGTCCCCTTGCACGACGTGCAAGTCGGAGTGACACAACCCGGCGTGAGTGAATCGGACGAGCAATTCACCTTCGGCTGGCCCGTCGAGCTCGATCTCTTCGATCTCGATCGGCTTTCCGGTCTCATGGACGACGGCCGCGGTGGTCTTCATGACTTCCTTTTGGAGTGGTCGACCGTGATTGTCGCGGTGACGGCGTGCGGGGCACCGGGCACTCCGACGGCGACGTCGAGCGTTCCCGCCCGGCCCACGTCGACCTGGTCGGCGATGACCTCCTGCGGGGCGAAGACCGGTCGGTGGAGGCGATAGTCGAACCCGGTGACCATGCTGTCCGGGTGCCAACGCCGAGGCAGCTCGAGAGCGAGCAACGCCAGCAGGGGGCCGTGTACGACGAGCCCGGGGTAACCCTCGACTTCCGTCGCGTAGCGCAGGTCGTAGTGGATGCGGTGAGAGTTGTAGGTCAGGGCGCTGAAACGGAAAAGCACGGCTTCGTCGGCGGTGAACTTGACCGCGGGAGGGCTCGGCGGCGGCGCGGTGTTGTCGCCGGTATAGGGAGGGGTCTGGCGGGTCTGCCCGGGAGGCTGGGACCGGTAGACGATGTCCTGCTCCTCGACCGCGACGATCTCGCCGCCGTTGAAGCCGCGTAGGTACTCGTGGCGAACGGTCACGAGGAGCATCTCACCGCTGCGTCCGCGTTTAGGGTCGGAGCGTAGGAGTGAGGAGCGGCGCTCGAGCGTCTCTCCCACCCGCATCGGCTGGCGGAACTCGAGCCGTCCGCCGGCGATCATCCGCCTGCGGTCGGGAAGGTCGGGCATGAAGTGCCCGTGCGCGGGGTGGCCGTCCTCGCCGAGCTCGTCCTGACGAGGTTGGTCGAGGAACCCGAACCAGTGCCACAACGGCGGCAGCACCTCCCCGTCCCGCGCGTCTGCCGGTAGGTCGAGCAGACCACGGAAGGCACTCACCGCCCATGCGGTCGTGCTGCCGGTGCTGACTGACGGACCGGGCCCCCAGCCCTCGAGCGCGCCGGACAGGTCTGTCGGCGAGCGGAGTTCGGTCACGGGCGGGGACCTCCATCGGGTCGCGGTTTGCAGGGGCTCGGGCGCGTGGGCCGCGGCGGGGTAACACCGACCCTGCTGCTTCGGGGGGTTCGGTCCGTGAGGCCCAGCCTGCGTGGGACATGACCTTGCGTGCCCTGACTGTGTCGAAAAATATAGAAAGTGGCTCCGGCATCCACAGGGCCAGCGCCAGGGGCCTCAGCCCAACTCTTCCTCCAGGCCTATCCCGACCGCGCCGTCTTCGACGTCTTGTGCGTGCAGTGCAAGCGTCAAGAGGTCCTGGAACCTCCCGTCGTGGTCCTGTATGTGCTCGACGAGAACGGCCTCGGGGCGGAAGCCCAGCCTCTCGAACATCTGGACGGTGGCCACATCCCGGGCGACCACGTCGACGGTCACCTTTCGGAAGTTCTCGCCGAGAGCGGCGCGGAGGGCGTGCCGGGCCAGACCGGTGCCCACTCCACGACGACGGGACGAGGGGAGAACCACCAGGCGCACCTCCGCGACATGGCTCGACGCCTGCAACTGGGGCCGCAGCGTCACCAGCCCGAGCAGCTCGCCGCTCTCTACCGCGACCCAGCGCTGGCCCGCAGTACGTCCCTCTGCCCAAGCGGCCAGCACCTGTGCGTCCATCACGTTCTCTTTGACGAACGTGAGGTCGGCGGGGGCCAGCTGCTCGAAGAATGGCTTGAGCGACGGCAGAGCGGTCGAGTCAAGCTCCTTGATGTCGATTGTCATCAGGCCCCTCTGGCAGCGCTCGAGGTGCGGGTGTCGTCGTCACTGTGACGATGCAGGTACTCGATCAGCCGCGGGATCGAAGTCTTGGCAGCGGTCTTGCCGACGAAGAGGCCGACGTGGCCCGCCGGCAGGCGCATCACCTCTTTGTCCTCGGATCCGAGGAGCTCGAACAGAGGAAGAGCGCAGACCGCCGGCACGATGTGGTCCTTCTCGGCCACGACCACGGCGGTGGGGCAGGTAATGTCGGAGAGGTGGACCTGCTCGCCACCGAGCACCACCGTTCCGTGGAGCATGCCGTTCTGATGGATCAGCATCTCTGCGCATTGCCGTGCCGTGGCGCCCGGGAACGGCACGTGGTCGCCATTCCAGTAGTTCATCGTCTGGTAGGCACGGACCCACTCGTCGTTCCACATCCGGTCGAACAGATTGACGTAGCGGGTGACGTCGGCGGTGGGTTTCATCACCCGGAACGAGCGGCCCATCACGCTGGCCGGAATGTTCCCGGTCTCGTCGAGCAGTGCATCCACGTCCACGAGGCCTTCCCCGAGCATGGTGCTGAACGCTCCCTGCAGGCTGAAGTCGACGGGAACCGCGAGTGCGACGAAACTGCGCAGCAGCTGGTCGTGGTCGCGAGCGGCATAGAGCGTGCCCAAAACCCCGCCCAAGCAGTAACCGATCACGTTGACTTGCGTCGAGCCGCTCAGATCGGCCGCCCGCCGCAGCGCGGTGGGGACGTAGTGGTCGACGTAATCCTCGAGAGTGTTGTCCGCGTCTCGTTCGTCGGGCGTGCTCCAGTCGAGCATGTAGACGTCGAGCCCCTCAGCGAGGAGGGCCTCGACGAAGCTGTTGCCTGGTTCGAGGTCGAAGATGTAACTGCGGCTGATCAGGCTGTAGACGATCAGCACGGGCGGAGAGATCGTGCGGTGATCGCTGCGATAACGCGAGAGTTGGGCGCGTCCGTCGCGCCATACGACATCGCGAGGCGTCAAACCCACCGGTGGGGGTTTCGAGACCGCCAAGCGCACGCCATTGCGCGCGCGCAGCGCTTGGCGCTCGACGTCACGCAGAACCTTGTCGACCAGGGCCGCCGCACTGGGCAACTCAACCACGACGGCGCCCCTGTCGCTTTGCGTCGCTTCTCCCTTGCCCGATATCACGTATAGAGTCAGCTGCGACATGATCATCATCAGGCTCGCCGGTGGCGACCTGCGGGGCCGCAAGCGGTGGGGCCCCAGTGCCGGGCAGCCGGCCGAGCTCGCCTCGCAGTACACGGACCTCGTGGTCGAGGCTGGCGACCTGGCGACTCAGCCGGGAGATGTCACTGGCGGCCGGCAGATTCAGCAGGTGCCACATCTGTCGGCTGCGTCGGTCCGACCAGGTCGAGGCGCCGTTGTGGACCTCGATGACGCACCTCGTGAGGTAGGCGAAGTCGGGGCTGTGAGTGAACTCCTCCAGAAGCGCCGCGGCCGCGCTCTCGACGGTGTCGAAGAGGTGACGCCACGTCGATTTGCCGCTCATCGCCGCCCCCCGACGGCTGAGTCCACGCTGGCGTAGCTCGCATACCCGGTCTCGCGCAGGAAGGCGGTGATGACCGGCACCGTCTGATCGGCGGAGTCGATCATGCAGAGATGCCCGCCCTGGGCGACGACATGGCGTCGGGCCCCTGGGATGGCCCGCGCGAGCATGGCCGCGTTCTCTACAGGGATGACGGGGTCGCGGTCGCCGGCGACGACGAGGGTCGGGACGTCGAGGTGTCTCAAGTAGCGACGGCTCGACCACGTCCACGCGGCCGCAAGCTGTGCCCCGTAGCCGAGCAGCGATGGCGGGTTGGTCTGCCGCGCCTCGGCCTGTTGGGTCAGGACGTGCCCGTCGCCGCGGCCCCCATAGAGCAATGGCGCGACCAGACCCATGAAGGCCGGCGAGTAGTACCGCAGTGGGGTCGCGACCGCGGCGAGGGCGAGCGGGCTCCCCGGAACGCTGCCCCACCCGCAGCAGGTATTGACCAGGACCAGTCGGGCGACCCGGTGACCGGCGAGATGTGCCATCTCCTGGGCGACCATCCCGCCGAACGACAGGCCCGCCACTGCCGCGGAGTCCACGTCGAGGCACTCGAGTGCCCCGAGCGCGGTGGCGGCGTAGTCCGCGACCGACGGCAGGGCGCGAGGGTCGCTGGAGCGCCCGGAGCCGGGATGGTCCAGCCGGATCACCCGGAAGCCCTCCAGCCGCGGGACGACCGGCTCCCACAGCTCAAGGGCCGCCCCCAGCCCGTGCAGCAGCACGATCGGAGGCCCATCGCCGTCGATCCGGTAGCGGATCCGATCGCCGGCGACATACACATTGCCCTCGACGCTCCGAACCTCGGTGCGGCTAGGCGACGCTGCCGCCATCTCGCTCACCATGCTCGCCTCATCGCGATCCAGCCCACCTTCTTGGTCCGGCGTATGCCAGCCGCAGAAGACTATAGAAATCAAGTGCTGCACGGAAGGCTTGGCCCACCTGCTCGGCCACCCGTCAGGATGGGGCGAGCGTCGAGAACCGCCCGCGACGACCTCATAGGTACAGGCCATGTGCGCCGGAGCCGCGCCACCGCTGGCCCGCGGGGCCCCCGCGAGCGACCTCTTGTGCCGCACGCCACACCGTCATAGAATATAGACAGCGATCGTAGTCCGGACGGGCTTCCCCGGCGGTCTCGCCGGGATCGACGCCGACCTCGAGTGGGTGGCCCCTATCGGGGGCCCGCTCAACTCCGTACATCCCGCCCCTTCAGATGAGGAGAGATCCATTGAGCGTCAACGTCGCCGCACCGAGCTATGCGAGCGGACCCTCGGAAACGCCGCTGATCGGGTTGACCATCGGGGGCCAGCTCGCCGCGACCGCAGCCCGCTTCGGCGAGCGTGACGCGCTTGTGGACGTGCCGACCGGCGCGCGCTGGACCTACACCGAGCTCGACGCCGGTGTGACCCGGCTAGCGGCCGGGTTGCTCGGTCTCGGCGTCGTCAAGGGCGATCGGGTCGCGGTGTGGGCCCCGAACCTGCCGGAGTGGGTTCTGCTCCAGTACGCGACCGCCCGCATCGGGGCGATCATGGTAAACGTCAACCCGGCCTACCGGTCTCACGAGCTGCGGTACGTGCTCAACCAGGCCGGTGTGCGCACCCTCGTGTCGGCCACAACGCACAGGAGCAGCGACTATCGGGCGATGGTCGACGAGGTGCGCGACGAGTGCCCCGGCCTCGTCGACTTCATCTACCTGCGCTCGCCGGAGTGGGACACGCTGCGCGCCGCGAACGACGTCGAGGCGGTGGCGGCCGCGGCCGCGTTTCTGGACCGCGACGACCCCATCAACATCCAGTACACCAGCGGCACCACGGGTTTCCCCAAGGGCGCGACCCTGACCCACCACAACATCCTGAACAACGGCTTCCTGGTCACCGAGGTACAGCGGTTCACCGAGCAGGACCGGCTGTGCGTCCAGGTCCCCTTCTACCACTGCTTCGGCATGGTGATGGGCAACCTCGGATCGATGGCCCACGGCAGCTGTGTCGTGATCCCGGCGCCTTCCTTCGAGGCCGGAGCGTCGCTCCGCGCGATCAATCAAGAGCGGTGCACCGCGTTGTACGGCGTGCCGACGATGTTCATGGCCATCCTCGCCCACGACGACCTCGCCTCCAGCGATCTGTCGTCGCTTCGCACCGGCATCATGTCCGGCTCGCCGTGCCCCGTGGAATACATGAAGCGCGTCCTCGACGAGATGGGGATGGCCGAGATCACGATCAGCTACGGCATGACCGAGACCTCGCCGGTCTCGACCCATACCCCTGTCGACGCATCGCTCGAACGGCGCACCTCGACAGTCGGGCCGCCCCAGCCGCACGTCGAAATCAAGATCGTGGACCCCGAGACAGGCCTGACGGTGCCGCGTGGCGAGACCGGGGAGCTGTGCGCGCGGGGCTACCTGGTGATGCGCGGCTACTGGGAACAGCCCGACAAGACCGCCGAGGTGATCGATGCGGGCGGCTGGATGCACACCGGCGACCTCGCGACCATGGACTCCGACGACTACCTCCAGATCGTCGGCCGGCTCAAGGACATGGTCATCCGTGGTGGCGAGAACGTCTACCCGCGGGAGATCGAGGAGTTCCTGTACGCCCATCCCGACATCGCCGACGTCCAGGTCATCGGGGTGCCCGACCCGCGGTTCGGTGAGGAGCTCTGTGCGTGGGTCCAGATGCGGCCCGGGCGCGAGGCGGTGACGGCCGAAAGCCTACGGGAGTTCTGCACGGGTCGTCTGGCCCACTACAAGATTCCCCGGTACGTGCACGTCGCCGAGGAGTTCCCAATGACTGTAACCGGCAAGATCCGCAAGATCGCCATGCGCGAGGCGTCGATCGCCGAGCTCGGGCTCGCCCCTTCGGCCACCTGAGGCCCCGGGTCGGGGTGGGCCGGGGCGGGGGGCCGGTGTTCCAGCCGACACGATCGAGTCGGGATGATCGCACGACCTATAGTCCGGTCGTGGCAGAAGACCCGGCCCCTGATCTTCGGCCAGTCCGCGGGCAAGGGAGTCGGTTGAGCCCGCAGGTCGCCGTCCGGATCCGTGAGCGGATCATGACCGGCGAGGAGCCACCGGGGAAACGGCTGCGGACCGAGCACCTCGCCGCGCAGTTCGGGATCAGCGCCACGCCGGTGCGTGAAGCTCTGATGTCATTGGCCGGCGAGGGGCTGGTCGACTTCCACCCCGGTCGCGGTTTCCGGGTAGTCGCCATGACCCGTCAGGACGTGCTGGATCTCTTCGACGTGCAGGCCTACGTGTCGGGGGAGCTCGCTGCCCGGGCGGCGACGCGGCTCGGCGACGACGACCTGGCCCGGCTCGCGACGCTCCAGGAGTCCCTGGTGGCTGCGATCTCCACCGACGACCTCGCGGCCACCGAGCAGGTCGACTTCGACCTCCACCGGCTCATCAACCGCAGCGCGTCCTCACCGAAGCTGACCTGGCTGCTCGGGGTGACGTTGAAATACGTGCCCTTCGGTTTCTACGACGCCATCCCTGGCTGGCCGGAGGCGGCTCGAGACGACCACGTGCCCATCCTGCGGGGTCTGGAACACCGCAGCCCGAGGACCGCACGGGACGCGATGACCGCCCACATCCGCAACGCCGGCGACCTGCTCATCGGTCTGCTCGCGGATCGAGGCATCCTCGTCGACGAGGACTAGACAACCCGGGACACGGAGGTCGCGCGCCGGGCCGGCGGCGAGAGCCCTCCTTCGTGCGACCGGCAGCCCCGTAACCGCGTTGTGTGGACGCGTCGCTTCTGCCGGTGCACGAGGTGCGCTCGAGCGCCCGCGGGCGGCACGTCAGTGCTCCCCGGTGACGCCATTGATGGCGCCGGGCCCGTGAGATCCCACGGTCGCGCCCGTCGACACCCTGCCTGATGTTGGGCCCGCCTGGCTTCCGGCTCTGTTGCCGGGTCCCGGCGCCCGGCACGGCACCTCCGTCCCGGGCGACTCCGTATGGCAAAGGCGGCTTTCCATAGAACACCGCGCGTTGAGCGGTTCTACTTCGTCGTACCTGCTTCGGGCGGCCAAAAGCTGGCCCGGGAGCCGAGATCGCAGGTTGCGACGCAGGGTTGACAGTGACCTATTCTATAGATTTACTCATGACGCAGGCCACTTGCTGCACGAGCGGGGGCCTTCCCCGAGCAAAGGAGCTAGGTCATGGCGAGTGCAGTTAGCGCGGTGAAGCGCCTCTGGGCCCTCGACGGCGCCACGTTCACACTGGAATCCGGGCTGCTGGTGCTGGGGGCATCGGGCGAGGTCACCATCCCGGTGCCGACCTTCCTCATCGAGCACGAGCGCGGCCTGGTCCTGTTCGACACCGGCGTCGTGCCCGCGGCGGTCGAGGACCCCGAAGGGGTCTACGGCGAGCTCGCGGACCACATCAATCTCGCCTTCACGACCGAGCAGCGCGTCGACAAGCAGATCGAGGCCCTAGGCTTCAAGACCTCCGACGTCACCCATGTCGTCGTTTCGCACGCCCACTTCGACCACACCGGTGCGCTCTACCTGTTCCCGGAGGCGAAGTTCTACATCGGCGCTGCGGACCTCCCCTACACCTTCTGGCCCAACCCGGCTGCCGCGATCTTCTTCCGCAGGCCCGACATCGAGGCCACAAGATCCTTCGACTGGCACCCCGTCCAGGGCGACCACGACCTCTTCGGTGACGGGAGCATCCAAATCCTCGCGATGCCCGGCCACACCCCCGGCAACAGCAGCCTTCTGGTGCGCCTGCCCGACCGGAGCTTCGTGCTCACCGGCGACACCGTGCACCTGCGCTCTGCCCTGACCGATGTCCTGCCCATGGGCTCGGACTTCTCCACCCAGGACTCGATTCGCTCGATCCATCGCCTGCGGCACGTCGCTGAGAGCCTCGACGCGAGTGTGTGGATCGCTCACGATCCCGAGGACTGGAAGGACTTCGCCGCCCCCCGCTGCTTCGAGTAGAGGACGCGAACCCGATGCCAGTCCTCGTCGACTACCGCTGCACCGGCTGCCGCCACGACAACGAACGGTGGGCCACTCATCCCATCGACCTGACTGTTGACTGCGCGCGGTGCGGCAGCCCCGCTCGACGCCGATACAGCGCGGCCGCCCTCATCGGTTCCTCCGTGCCGCCGGCCTCGAGCGCCTCGACGTCGTGTGCCGACCACGCCGGGGTGCCTGGAAGCTGTTCGCTCACCGGCCCGGCGGCGCGCATGCTTGCCGCCCGGGCAAGTGGAGACAATCGGCGCATCGACACCGAGCTCTCGCGGCAAGAGACGGCCGTTGCCGACGGGTCGCTCAACCCCCGAGCTCCAATCATAGCGGCCTCCCCGGCGCATCACGCCGGCTAGCGGGTCGCGATGACCGTCGGGCGGACCGGCGGGTCCGGTCCGCCCGACGGCACGGCGGCCCGTCGCGGGCACAGCCCTTCGCCGGGTGCTGGCCCGACGAGGCTCTGCCGGTGGGCGCACACAGTGCGCCCGCGGGCTTCCTCGGCGTGACAGCCCGAGCATGATCACACCGAGAACATCGGTCCGCAAGGACCCGACCAGCCCCTCGGGGGCGACGGACGGCCGCCCTTGCTGCGCGGCGAACGGGCCGACCCACCAGCGCGAATATTCTAGAGAATTCGGGGTGTGCCACGAAGGGTACGACCATGTCGAGTGAGACCAGAAGTGTCGCCTTTCCTCGTCGTCCGCTGCCGGTCGCCAACGGCAAGCAGCAGCTCAACGAGCAGGTTGCCGATTACGTGCGCGAAGCGATCATGATGGGGGATCTCCGAGCGCCGGGGTTCATCCGTACGGAGCACCTGGCCGTCCAGCTCGGGGTCAAGCGCCACTCCGGTGCGCGAGGCCCTGATGATCCTGCACAGCGAGGGGGGCGGTGCAATGGCAGCCCCGACGCGGCTTTCGCGTCAAGCTGTTGCGCCCCCAGGACGTCGAGGACCTGTTCGCGGTCCAGGCCTTCATCGCCGGTGAGCTGGCCGCGCGGGCGGCGGTGGCGTTGCGCCGGATCCGAAACCGGCTCCTCGACGCTGTCGAGCGTGGCGAGACCGAGACCGAGACCGAGACCGAGACCGTCGAGCGGCTGAATCACGACATCCACCGAGCGGTCAATCGGGCGGGCGGCGTCGGCCGGCTCACCTCGCTGCTCAATCTCACCGCGCCCTACGTGCCGCGTAACTACTACGGCCGGGTGCAGGGCTGGGACCACGCCTCGGCCCACGACCACGAGGACATCTTCCCCGCGCTGGAGACCGGCGACCGCGAATCGGCGCGCGCGGCGATGACCCGCCACGTCCGCCACATCGGCACGCTGCTGATCGCTCACCTGCGTGCTCAGGGCGCATTCGCCTCCCGTCGGACCCACCTCGAGGGGGTCGACGACGGCCCCGGGTCAGCACGCTGAATCTGCGGCCTCGCCCGGGCTGCGCCGCAACGGGAGCGGAGACGAAGCGGTTGTCTCCAGCAACACCACCAGCACCAGCAGTGCTTGGGCTCAGGCGGTCGTAGCATTTGATCTTGGGGTTCGGTGGGGAAGGATGCCCCGTCGTGCGCAGGATGTTGACCAAGGCCGACCGGGAAGAGATTTCCCGCGGGTTGGCCGAGGATCTGT
>JAABUP010007663.1_pt1 | contig 14294 bp, 12 predicted proteins | sample 5559201 | NCBI WGS metagenome assembly JAABUP01 (sample SAMN10711887, study PRJNA513373) | rock metagenome | isolation source: Antarctica rocks | place: Antarctica | reverse complement strand
CCTTGCTATCGAAGCCGTAGCCGCTCAGGGCGCACTCGGGGAAGACGACCAGCTTCGCCCCTTCGGCCGTCGCCTCGTCGAGCTTCGCCAGGATCGCCTTGAGGTTGGCGTCGAGGTCGCCCAAGCGAGGCTCCATCTGGACGGCGGCCACTCGGACGAGGTCGGGCATGGCGGTGGTTCCTGATCCGGGACGGGACGTCGGGCTTTCCCCGAGACGGCGTCGCCCCTTAGAATCGATCGAGCAGACCGGGGGCGATCGAGCATACCAGCGCCCCTCGTCCCGAAACCAGGAGAAGATCGAGCCATGCGAGCACCGATCCGGCCCTTCGTCGCGGGCTGTCTGGCATTCACCCTGGCGACGCCAGCCCCTTCATCCCGGGCCGACGCGGGGACCGAGGCGACGGCGACCGCCAGCGCCCAGATCCGACCCGACGGGCCCCGCCAGGGTCGGAGCGGGATGCAGTACCTCACCATCCAGGGCAAGGAGAACGGCGAGGGGGGCCGATTCGCCACCTTCTGCGTCCTGGACTTCCCGGCCGCCGGGCTCGACCTGGACAAGGGGAAGGTCGAGCAAATGACCCTGACGTTGACCCAGAGCCTGACCGCTTACGCCCGCGACGGGAAGGTCAAGTTCTACCTGACCGGCAAGCTCGATGCGGTCACTGGCCCCACCGCCAGGCCGTTCCGGTTCGACCTGAGTTCCGCCGACGGCGTCGGCGACCAGCTCGACCCTCGGGTGGAGGTTGGCTCGGGCACCTTCGCCAAGAAGGAGACGGGCCGGGTCGACACGTTCACGCTGACGATCGACGAGGCGGCCCGGAAGCTCCTCGACGCCCAGCCCAGGGACGGCGGGACGGTCCGCCTGGTGATCGTCCCCGACGATCCGAACGTCGCGGCGACTTATTACGGCTGGGTGACGAACGAACCGGCCCAGAAGCCCCGGCTCGCCGTCGGCGGGGGCGAGAAGGCCCCCTGAATGTCGGCTCACTCGACGTTGACCACCTCGCCCTTCTCGTTGACCTCGCACTCGCGGATCTTACCGTTCTTGGTTTTACCTCTGATCTCGTAGACCGGCTGGCCGTTGAACGTGTCGCGATAGGCCGTGTCGAAGGTGACCTCGGGCATCTTGTCCTGCGCCGCCTTCAAGACGGCGGGGGGGACCTTGTCGATGGGGATGACCTCATCGTCGAGATCCTTGCCGCAACCCGTGGCCACAACGGCGCAGATCGCCAGCCACCGGTCAATCGTCCGCATGGTCGTTTCCCTTGGGTCTGAGGTCAATAATCGCCCGAGACGGTCTCGCCGCCGGCCCTGGTGCAGAGGGCGAGATAGATCCGGTAGTCCATCGTGGCTTTCAGGAAGGCGACGTGGCCGTCGGCGAACAGGAAGTTGACGCCGGCCCCGTTGTGGACGCTGTAGAACTGGTTGACGTCGCCGTTGGGGTCGCCGGGCCCTTTGCGCTCGCCGGCGTGGCCGAGAATCATCCCGGAGGCGGCCTCGGTCCGGGGGCGGCCGATCCCGTCGGAGTCGCCGGGGGCCGGATAGAGGATCGCGCCGGTGACCGAGCCGACCCAGGTGGCCTCGCCGAGCCGGTGCGACCGCTCGCCGACGGCGATGGTCTGCGAGGTCCCGTCGGTGATATCGCGGAGCCCGATCTTGCCGTTCCGGAAGAAGATCCCGTCGCCGTCGATCCCCGGCTCGCCGGTCCCGAACAACCCGACGTAGTTCGAAGGGGCCACCTGGCAGATGAGCTGGGTTGGAGTCCCGGAAGAGTCGCGGAGCTGAGCCTCCCAGGAGGCTCGGACCGTATCCGACGGACAGAGATAGTGGTTCGCGATCACCACGCGGGAGGTCGAGTTGGCCGTGACCTCGATCGCGAGCCCGAAGTTGATCGAGGAGAAGAGGTTCGAACTCTCCAACATCGGCATCAGCATCGCCGCCCAGCCCCATCCCGGCCCGGTGTCGGTCCCGTCGGTTGTGTACTGGGAGATGTAGCCGGGCGGGAAGACCTGGAAGCTCGCATCGTAATTGTGCAGGCCGATGCCCATCTGCTTCAGATTATTGACGCACTGCGAGCGGCGGGCGGCCTCTCGCGCCGCCTGGACCGCCGGCAACAGCAGGCCCACCAGGACGGCGATGATGGCGATCACCACCAGGAGTTCGATCAGCGTGAAGGCCCGCCTCGGGGAGCCAGGGCCGACGTCGTTGGTAAGTTTCATGGCACCATCGTCGCCGGACCGGATTGCACCCGCTTGTCGGGAAGATGACAAAGCCGTCATCTTCGAAAAAGGATGCTAACCGACCCGTTTTTTCGCGATGATGATCTCCTGGACGATGCGAATCAAGCCTCCGGCGGTTCTCGCTGCCGTTCCGCGGTCGGATTGGGTTCGTCTTGTCGCGGAGTTTTATCCAGCCGAGCGCGTCGGTGGGTTCGTTCGGGATCGCCCGATCGAGGTTGGGTTCGTTCGGCCGGCGGCCCTCAAGCCGACCGCGTTGGGTTCGTTCGGGAGAGTTGGCCATGCGGATCCTGGTGGTGGAGGACGACCCGGACGTCGGTGGGTTCGTTCGGCAAGGGCTCCGCGAGCAGGGATTCGCCGTGGACCTGGTCGCGGATGGGGAAGAGGGACTGGACCATGCAAGCACGGGGGTTTATGACGCTTTGATCCTCGACCGGATGCTCCCGAGGCTCGACGGCCTCGACCTCCTCCGCCGGCTCCGGGGGAAAGGGGTCGCGACGCCCGTCCTGTTCCTTTCGGCGAGGACGGCGGTGGCGGACCGGGTGGCGGGGCTCGACGCGGGGGCGGACGACTACCTGCTCAAACCGTTCTCGTTCGCCGAGTTGCTGGCCAGGATCCGGGTGATCCTCCGGCGGGGTCCGGACACCTCACCGCCGGTCCTCCAGGTGGCCGACCTCCGGCTCGACCCGGCGACCCGGGTGGTCGAGCGGGCGGGGCGGCGGATCGACCTGTCGTCCAAGCAGTTCGCCCTCCTGGAATACCTGATGCGTCACGCCGGGCAGGTGGTCAGCCGGACGATGATCCTGGAACACGTCTGGGACTTCGACTTCGACGGCCTGACCAACGTCGTGGACGTCCACATCAACCGACTCCGGAACAAGGTCGATCGGGACTTCGACCGGCCTTTGATCCAGACCTTGCGGGGGGTCGGCTATGCCGTCCGCGAGGGGTAGCCGGGCTCGCCTCGGGCTCCGGGCCCGGCTAGCCCTCTGGTCGACCGCGGCGCTGGCGGCGTCGCTCGGGCTGGGCTTCGCCTGGGTCCATCAGGGGCTCCGGGCGGTCCTGATGGACCGGAACGATGCCTTCCTGGAAAGCAAGGCGGCCGAGTTCGCGTCGTTCCCGGACGCGGACGCATCCCAGGACGAGCGGGAATCGCTCGAAGCCGAGGCCCGGCGTGAGGTTGCGGCCAGCGGCCGGGTTGGCCTGGTGGTGGTCCTCCGTCGGCCGGGTTCGGTCCGGGTCGTCCCGCCGACGGACGAGGCCCGCCGGCTCGCCGGTGCGATCGAGGGGCCCGGGGCCGGGCCCCGGACCGTCCGGTCGGGCCGGGGGGCGGGATACCGGGTGGTCCGGGTCGGCGAGGCCGGGGGATCCGTGGACGTTGCCCTCCCGCTGGCCGAGACCGAGGCGACTCTCACCCAGTTCGACCGGAGCGTGGCCGCCGGCTGGCTCGCCTTCCTGGGCCTGGCCTCGGTCGGGGGACTCTGGCTGTCGAGACAGGCCCTCCGGCCGGTGGCCCGGAGCATCGCCGCGGCCCGGGAGCTGAACCCGTCGGACCTGACGGCCCGCCTCCCCCGGTCGGGCGTCGGCGACGAGATCGACCTGCTGGCCGGGACCGTCAACGACCTCCTCGACCGGCTCGGGTCGTACCACGCCCAGATGACCCGGTTCACCGCCGATGCCTCGCACGAGCTTCGGGGCCCGCTGGCCGCGATCCGGGCGGCGATCGAGGTGGCGCTCGGCCAGGACCGGACCGCCGAGGAATACCGCGAGACCCTGGTCGCGCTCGGCGAGCGGTCCGACCGCCTGGCCGCGCTGGTCAACGGGCTCCTGCTCCTGGCCCGGGCCGACGCGGGGGAGGTCGAACTCCGCCGGGAGCCGGTCGACCTGGCGGCCGTCGTCTCCGAGGTCGCCGAGATGTTCGGGCCGCTCGCCGAGGAGCGGGGGATCACCCTGGGCCTGCTCGCCCCGAGCCCCGTGGTGGTCGTGGGCGATCCGACCCGGCTGGCCCAGCTCGCGACGAACCTGGTGGACAACGCCATCAAGTTTACCGAGGCCGGTGGGCTCGTCGCCATCGGGGTCGAACGGGTCGGAGTCCGGGGCCGACTGGTCGTCTCGGACAGCGGGGTCGGGATCCGAGCCGACCGGCTCCCGCATGTCTTCGAGCGATTCTCGCAGGTCGACCCCGCCCGGTCGTCCAAGGGCTCGGGGCTGGGCCTGAACATCTGCCGGTGGATCGTCGAGGCCCACGGCGGGACGATCCGGGCCGAGAGCGAGCCCGGCCGGGGCTCGACCTTCACCGCCGAAATCCCGGCGGCGGGCTGAGAGGCGATCCGGCCCGATTTCCGAGTCGTGGCAAAAGTGATGGGAAATGGACGATGGTTAATGGGTGAAAGAATTTACGGATCATCAGTCGAAAATATTTGAATGAATTTGCGATCTTAAATTTTATCTAATTGAACATTCACCATTTTTAATGTATTTTTACCTCTGATGAATCGGCCCGGATCAGGGCTTCGCCTCGGGGACGTCCAGCGCGGGGTTCCGGGGGAAGAAGCCGTCGGGGACCAGCGAGAAGCCCGCGCAGTGGGCGGACATCACCGGCCAGTCCTCGGGCCGGGGGACGTGGGTAACGCCCATCGTGTACCAGAGGACCACGTCCTGGTCGAGCAGGGGCCGGTCGGCCCGGGTCCAGCCGCCGAGGCCACCGTCCTCCTCGTTCTGGTTCGGGTAGGGGCCGGAGGCGTGCAGCTCGGCGGGGTCGAACCGGGTCGCCCAGAAGTGGGCGTCGAGGAAGCCGGCCCGGCGGCGGACCGGCGCCGAAGTCGAGGCCAACGACAGGGCGTTCTCGCCCGGCAGGAGTCGGTAACCGGCCGGCCGGCCCTGGGGGGTCCGGACCGCCGGGTTGTACGCCATCCACCGGCGAGCGGTGGACAGGCTCATCGTCCGCCTGGCCCGGGCCTCGCTGGCCAGGTCTTCCTCCCGCAACATGAAGGCGTTGCCCAGGGGGTTGTCGTCCCACTCGGGGAGGGCCTCGATGTTCAGCTCGGAGACGCGATTGCCGGCCGGCCCGTCGACGTCAAGGTCGAGTCGGAAGTTGAAGAAGTGTTGATGATGGACCGCCAGGACGCCCCGGGCGACCGGCAGGCCGGAGGGCCCGGCGGGGCGGGCCGGGTCGACGCCCTTGGCGAGCGGGATCCCGGTCAGCCGGACCTCGACGGCGATCGAGCCGTCCTGGCGGAAGGCCCACTCGAAGGCGTAGACATAATTGCCCAGGGTCGAGGACGAGCAGACGACCAGCTCGCGCGATCGGCGGGCCTCGGGCCGGCCCCGGGCCGAGTGCTTCCAGAGGATCCCGCCGTCGCGCTCGAAGACCCCGACGGCCCGGGGGACCTCGTAGGGGACCCCGGCCTCGTCGGCGAAGACGGCGTCGGCGAAGATCGCGTTCTCGGGGCAGTCGACGCCCGGCTCCAGCGAGTCGGCGAACCGGCCGATGCCGTATTCGCCCGCGTCGAAGGCGTTCCGGAAGGACCAGTCGCGGGCCGGGTCGCCGTAGGGGACGAGCAACTCCGAGAGCGACCCGCGATACAGGACCGGCCGGAGCTTCCCCCCGTCCTCGATCCCGACCTCGCGGAGGACCAACCCGTCCCGCGGCTCCATCGAGAAGCGGAGCCGCCAGCCCTGCCAGCGATACTCCCGCCCAGACCGCTCGAAGCCCAATCCCCGGGGGAGTTCGACCCGGAGCGGGGCGAGGGCGGGGCGGGACCGGTTCACGTCGATGCCCCCCTCGAGCCCGGGGACCGGCACGACGCCCAGGTCGAGCAGCTCGACCACCCGGAGGGCGTCCAGGTTCACCAACGCGGCCAGGTTGCCGATCGGCCGGAGGTAAGCAGGGCCCCCCTCGGGGCGGAAGAAGAACAGGGCCCGGGCCATCCTCGGGGCGGCCGGCCCGGTCCCGCCGGGGGCCCAGGCGTCGACCTGGACGGCTTCCGGGTCGGCGATCCCCCGCTTCCGGATCGCCTCCCGGAATCGGGGGTCGGCGCGGACCACCCGGGCGGTCGCGGCATAGTCGCCCGGGAAGAGCGGCGGCTTGCCTCCAACAGCCTTCGACCACGACCGGACCTGGCCCGCCCCGAGGTCGACGACCGCCTCGAACGTCGAGCCGCCCGGCCGGTCGACCAGGATCGCCAGCGCCTCGCGAGCCGGTCGGCTCGACGGTTTCCAGGCCGAATCCTTGGGCGGTTCGCGGAGCGCGACCTGAACGAACCGGGCCCCCGGGCTGGCCTTCCCCTCACCCTTGAGGACCCGGACGGCCGCCTCGATCTCCCCGGCCGAGAGCGGGTCCAGCCGGTGCGGGCCTTGGGCGAGGCCGGCGCGGGACATTCCCACGAAGGCGAGCGCCAGGGCGATGAGGACGCATCGCGAATCGGAGGTTTCATGCATCGGGATATGAGGATCCGGGCGGTTCGTGCGTCACCGGGCCGTGTAGCCGCCGTCAACGGGCAGGATGGCCCCGGTGATGAAGCTGGCCTGGTCGGAGGCGAGAAAGGCAACGGCCGAGGCGATCTCCTCGGCCCGGCCGATCCGGCCGATCGGGTGGCCGGCGACGAGCATGGCCAGGAACCTCTCGGGGTCGCCGGACATGGCCATCCCCCGGCGGAGGACCGGGGTGTCCACCGTCCCGGGGCAAACGCAATTGACTCGGACATTCTTCGATGCGTACTCCACGGCGAGCTGGCGGGTCAACTGGACCACCGCCCCCTTGCTCGGGGCGTAGGGGGCCTGGCCGGGGATCCCGGCGAGCCCCGAGATCGACCCGTTGATGACGACCGACCCGCCGGGCCGCTCCTGCCCGAGCATCTGCCGGATCGACTCGCGGGCCGACAGGAAGACCCCCCGGGCATTCACGGCCATGACCTGATCCCAATCCTCGTCGGTCGCATCCAGGATCGCCCCGCTGTAGCCGATCCCGGCGTTGGCGAAGAGGATGTCGAGCCGACCGAACCGCCCGACGGCCGCCTCGACCGCCCGCCGGACGTCCTCGCCCCGGGTCACGTCCATGACCACGGCCAGGGCCCGGCCGCCGAGCCGGTCCGCCTGGGCCTCGACGGCCCCGGCCTGGATGTCGGCCAGGACGACGCTCGCCCCTTCGGCCAGGAACCGCTCGGCCGAGGCCAGCCCGATCCCCGACGCCGCCCCGGTGATCAGGGCCACCTTCCCGCCCAGCCGCTCTGGCATCGCCTTGCTCCGGGGTCGTCGCTATTCCTGCGGGCGGCTCATGCCGAACATCGGATACCTCGGGTCGTTCTGCCCGCCCAGCTTGGGGGCGTTCCAGACGACCGAGCCATCGAGCTTCGCCTCCAGGCTGGCGTAGGTCGACCGCCCGAAGGCGTATTGCCAGGCCGGCTTGCCGTCGCGCCGGAGGGCCTCGATCATCAGGACGGCCTCGGGATCCGTCCCCTGCACGAAGGCGAAGACAGCGCCATCGATCAGGTCCGGGGCCGCCGGCTTCTCGGCTTCGAGGTTGTAGCGGTGGATCGGTTTGGGGAGCATCCGGAGTACCTCGCGGTCGCCGTCGCCGGCCTTCCAGCCGGTCATGGTGGCCTGGAAGCGCCCGGCGAGTGTCCGGATCTGCTTGAGGCGGGCGGCCGGGGTCTCGGCCGGGGCGGGGGCTCCGGGGATCTCGCGGAACGAGACGCCGGGCTTGCCGAACGACCAGAGCGTCCGGTCGCCATCCCGGACCACCAGCCCCTCCTCGCGCGCCAGCGAGACGACCTCGTGGGCCAGGTGCCCGCGCCACCCGTAGACGCTGGTCAGGGCTTCGGGCCGGCCCCCGGCCGTCCAGAGCAAAAGCGTGGCCTCCCCTTCCTGGCCCCGGGGGTCGTTGACCCACTTCAGGACCGGCTCCGACTTGAGCCGGTTCGTCGAGCCCGGGCCCGAGAGCATCTGATACCACTGGAAGGAGTCCTGGATCTGCCGATCCAGCCGCTTCTGCCGGTCCGAGGGCGGGTCGTCCCCCCGGGCCCCGGGGACCGAGGCGACCACGACGAGTCCGATCGCGAGCAACCATCGGTGATCGTAACAAGCTTTCATGGGGACCTCGATATCGGGCCGTGCGACCGGACAGGGCGAATTCGACCGGCGACCGGCGGGACTCGTCCGTCGACGGGTCCCGCCGCGATCCGGCGTCTTGACCGGGCGTCAATCCAGGGGTTTGACCGCGATGTTCCGGAACTCGACGGGGTCGCCGTGGCCGGCGAAGCCGAAGAAGCCGGAGGTCCGTTCCTTGCCCGGGTGGGGGCTCTTGGCCAGGTAGTCGTGGACCGTGGACAGGTCGGCGTCGAGGATCACCGAGCCGTTGAGCTCGACCTTGATCCGCGAGCCCTTGACCGTGACTTGCTCGCTATTCCACTGGCCGACGGGCCGGAGGAAGCCCCGTCTGGCGGCGACCATCCCATAGGCCGACCCGTTGAACTGGCGGGCGTCGATGGTGGCGTACTTGGGCGAGGTGTCGTCGAGGATCTGAAGCTCGGCCATCCCCTGATAGGCGGCGTCGCCCGAGCCCGGATAGCGGATCGCCAGGCCGTTGTTGCCGCCGGGCGGGAGCCGGAACTCGACCCGGGCGACGAAGTCGGCCAGCTCCTTGGTGTGATAGATCGTCCCGCCGGTCTTGGGCTTGCAGCGGATCGCCCCATCGACGACCTCGTAGTTGTCGACCGGCCCGGCCCAGCCCTGGAGGGTCTTGCCGTCGAAGATCGGGCTCAGCCCCTTCGCCCCCTTCTCGGCCAGGATCCGGTTCGCCTCCTCGGCCGGGATCTCGCGGATGAGGAGGCTCTTCCAGCGGATCTCGCCGCCGTGGGTCTGGAGCTGGATCGGCCCCCGGGCGAAGAGGGGCATCGAGCGGTCGAAGTAATTCTCCATCGGGGCGTGGTCGACGACCAGCTTGTCGTTCAAGAAGACCGTGGTTCGGGCCCCGACCTGGAGGATCCGGAGCTTGTTCCACTCGCCGAAGGGCTTGTCGGCCAGGACCAGCGGGTCCTTGCCCGGGCCCCCCGCGCTGTTGTTCCAGAGGCCGCCCGAGCCCTTCTCGGCCCCGAGGGCCTGCTTGCCCCCCTCCTTGGTGGAGTCCCAGATCTGGACCTGCGGCGAGCCCCGGAGGTAGATCCCGCTGTCGGCCTTGGCCACGGTCTTGTAGTCGATCAGGAACTCGACATCGCCGAAGTCCTTGTCGGTGGTCAGGTAAGCGCCGGAGCCGTCGTTGACCAGGTCGCCATCCTGGACGCTCCAGTGTTGCTTGGCGTCCTCGGTCCAACCAGCGAGCTTGGCCGCGCGGTCGGCCTCGGTCATCGCGGCGAGCTGGCGGGGGTCGAAGTGGGGCATCCCGTGCCAGCCGGCGAGGTCCTTGCCGTTGAAGAGGGCGACGAAGCCGGCCGGCAGCGGGGGATTGGCGAACGTGATGACCCCTTCGCCGAGCTTCTCGCGCTTGTCCTGGGCGGTCGCGTGCTGGAGGAAGGCGAGCGAGGCGGCGAGGGCCAGGGCCGGGGCAGATTTCGTACTCATGGGGCGAACCTCAATGGGGATGTTCGGGATCAATTCATGTTGGTGTCAGAGCGTCCAGCCCTTGCGGTATTCGCGGCGGAGGAAGGCTTCGGCCTCGGGGCAGTTGGTGGCCTTCATCGCCGGGCCGTCCCATTCGATCTTTTTGCCCGAGCGGTAGGCGACGTTGCCCAGGAGGATCGACTCGGTCAGGGCTCCGGAGTCGTCAAAGTTGCAGGTGGTCGGCCTGCCGTCCTTGCAGGCGGCGATCCATTCGGCATGGTGGCCGATCGACCTGGGGATGGAGGGCTCGGGGGCCTTGAAGTCGCGGAACTGGTCCTCGGGCAGAAGCCGACGCCGGCCGTAGTCGGCCACGAGCATCCCCTTCTCGCCGACGAACAGGACGCCGTTCTTCCAGTCGTCAAGCTTGAGATAGCTCAGGGTCGCGGGCCGCTCGCCGCCCTGATACCAGGTGAGCGTGAGCGGAGGCTGGGCGTCCCGGGCGGGGAATTCGTACTTGACGACGAGCCGGTCGGGCGCGGTCTCGGGGTTGACGGGCGGCCCGAGGGCCTCGATCGTGGTCGGGTGCCGGAGCCCGAGCGCCCAGAAGGGGAGGTCGACGAAGTGGCAGCCCATGTCACCGAGCGTCCCGTTGCCGAAATCCCACCAGCGCCGCCAGTTCGCCGGCTGGTAGCTCGGGTGGTAGGGGCGAGCGGGGGCCGGCCCGATCCAGAGGTCCCAGTGCAGGCCCGAGGGGACCGGCGGGGTCTCGGCGGGCCGGCCGCCGCCCGACCAGTTGGCCGAGCCGAGCCAGACGTGGACCTCCTTGACCGGCCCGATCGCCCGGGCCTGGACCAGCTCGACGACCCTCCGGTAGTTGTCGGTCGCGTGGATCTGGGTGCCCATCTGGGTCGCGACCTTGGCCTCGGTCGCCAGTCGGGCGAGGGTCCGGGCCTCGAAGACGCTATGGGTCAGCGGCTTCTCGCAGTAGACATGCTTGCCCATCCGGAGGGCCATGGCGGCGGCCGGGGCGTGGGTGTGGTCGGCCGTGCTGATGACCACCGCGTCGAGCCCGGGCATCTCGATCAGCTTACGGAAGTCGATGAAGGGCCTGGCTTTCGGGAACCGATCGGTCGCCCGCCCGAGCAGGGCGTCGTCGACGTCGCAGACGGCCACGATGTTCTCGCCCTCGACCCCCTCGATGTTCCCCAGGGCCCGGCCCGCCGTCCCGATCACGCCGACGTTGAGCTTGTCGTTGGGACCGGCCTTGGCCCGGCTCCCGAAGGCCGCCGTCGCCCCGACGGCCGCCATCCCCCTCAGGACCTCCCTGCGGCTCCAGCCCTGTCTCATGGACGTGTCCCTCGGTCGCGATGGATGTCAAGCCTTTCCGGGAGTCGAGCGTATCGGATCGCCGGGGCCAAGCCCAGTGGCTACCGCGCCGGGGGTCGGTCAATGACTCGGCGGCCATGCGCCAAACGAACCCAGGACACGGCCGAGGAGATGGCCCCCGCGCACGCCCGCGCCAGCCCGAGGCGGGCCTGACCAAACGAACCCAACTCCCACGCCTCCGGACCAGCCCCGAGCCCGCCTCGACGCGCGGAGCCAGGCCCGCCCGAGATCGTGGCGGAACGAACCCGAGCCCGCCTCGACCGGACGAACCCAACCGCAAGAGGGGAAACGCGAATTCCCGGACGAACCCAAGGGTTGGACATGCCCTGCCTGGCCGGCCGCCCCTCGACGGTGCCTCGGGCGATCGGTCGCCCCGGGAATAAGATCGCCCCGGCGCGGGGCCGGTTAGCACACGATCCGGGCCAGGCCGCGCGGATCGCCGGCCTGGGCTCGGGAGCGATCAGCCGTCGCGACCGCCGAATCGGTGGGTGTAGGTGGCGAACCGCCTCGGCTCGGCCCCCGCGTCCTCCCAGCCGAAGGCGTACCGGCCGTAGTGCCAGAGCCGGATCGAGGTGTCGGCCATCGGCGTCACGCCGATCCGGGCCAGGCGGTCGCTGAACGCCCAGTCCTCGCCCAGGTAGTGCCGACGCCCCTCCCCCTGGGGCACTACCGACGGCTGGAAGAACGGCCACTCGCCCCGCCCCCAGTGGGTGTTGCAGTGGGGGAGGTCCAACTCCTCGACCATCCGCCGGAGGACCGCCGCCTTGATCCGGAGGAAGCCGGTGGCGGCGTACTTCAGCGGGTAGAGGCCGAAGGCGTGAGCCCCGAAGACCACCTCCTCGACCCCCTCGGCGAAAATGCTGGCGAACTCGCGGCGGCTCTTCTTGGCGTAGACCCCCGAGACCACCGGCTCGGGCCGGGCCAGCAGCCGGAGCGCGTCGAGCGGGTCGAAGCCGATATCGGCGTCGATGAACAGGATCGACTCGGCCCCGTCGTGCAGCGCCTCCGAGGCCAGGCGGTTGCGGGCCACGTCGATGGCCGAGTTGCCGCCCGAGCGGACCACGCGGACCCCGGCCGCCTCCAGCTTGCGGAGCGAGTCCTCGCATTCCGGCTCGATCCCGGCCAGGTGCGGGACCAGGACGACCGACCCGGCCCGCCCCGGAGGGATCGTCGGCGTCGGCTTGGGGCCGGGCTTGAGGTTCCGGAAGAACTCGACGTACCGCGGCTCCAGCACCTCCGGGTCCCACCGCCGGGCCTCGGCGAGGGCTTTCCGGCGGTGCTGCTCGTAATAGTCGGCGTCGTCCCAGAGCCGGATGACGGCCTCGACCCAGGGCTCGACCTCCTCGGCGGTGGGGAGCATCCGGGTGGCCTGGGTGATCCGCTCGGGCAGCGGCAGGACGATCCCGGCGGAGCCCAGGGTCTCGGGGATCCCGCCGCGGTCCGAGCCGATCACCGGGATCCCGTTGACCATCGCCTCGACGGCCACCAGCGGCTGGTTCTCCCACCAGACCGAGGGGAGCAGGCAGGCCCTGGTGACGCCCCAGAAGTCGCGGGGGTCGGCCGTGTGGTCCATGAAGTGGACCGTGCCGTAGTGCCGGAGTTCGAGCCCGCAGGCGGCCACGGTCGCCTCGGTCCCCCGGCTCTCAACGACCAGGATGGGGATGTCGGGCCGTCGGCGGCCGAGTTCGTCGGCGATCCGGGCGAAGGCGTAGACGCCCTTCTCGATCGAGGGGTTGACGAAGGTGACGTATCTTCGGCCCGAGTCGGCCGATCGACATCGTTCCACGTCGAAGGCATTAGGGATTTCAGAGCAATTTAGCCCGAGATAATCCCCGTAATATCTGAGGCAAAACCGGGACGGGGCGAGGATCTCATCGAAATTCTCGAAAGTCGAGGGCTTCCTGTAGTTGAAGTTGTGCAGGTGGAAGACGGTGGCGACCTGGCTCGCGCGAGCGGACGCGGCCACCTTGAGCGTGAGGTCGTCGCCGCCGTAACTGACCAGGATGTGAGGCTTGAAATAGTCCACGATCCGGCTAGGAAGCTCGTCGAAGTCTCGGCTCGTATCCGACCCAGCACGGCCCGGATCGTCGACGAAGACGCTCAGCCGTGCCTCCCGGCGGGAGCCGATCGTAGGGGTGATCGCGAACGATTTCAGCCAATCCAGGCCAGTCGCCGCAAGGGCCGGCGCGTCCGGGCGATTCGTTCGGCCGGCCTCGACTAGCTCGTTGAGCTGATCAAGACTTGCCCCGCAAAGGATATTCACATCGAAGCCACGGCTTTGCAGCAGCGTGCCGAGGGCCCGATGGGCGACGGCGGCCCCGCTCCGGCAGCTTGGATAGAACTCCCGACTGAACAGCAATATGCTCTTTTCCACAATTCAACAGTCGTTAAGGCTTGCCGTGAGGAGCCTGGCCGAGTCGCCATCGCGGCATGGACCGACGTGACGACACCAGGCCGGAGTGGGCGATGCCGGAACTCAGGGCGAAGCCACGTTCGGCCGAACCAGGATCGACTCGATCACGAGAGGTTCCAGCCGTCCATCATCGGAGAAATGATAGGCTCCCGAGATGAACGTCAGGAAGCCTTCGCGAAGGGACGCCACGCGGACGTTCCGGTTCAGCAGGCGGGTGGAGTAGGTGACTTCTCCGGACGAGACCTTCCAGATCCGGACCATGTGATCATGCCCATAGGTGACCAGTTCGTCCGAGGTTTCGCCGAAGGCGACATACTTGAGGTCCGCTGGTTTGATTCGGGCGTCCAGGAGCTTTCGAGCCGCCCCGCCTTTAACCACGTCCCAGACCCTTAGCGACTCGTTCGGGCCGCACGCGGCGAGGTGGCGACCGTCAGGCGACAAGGCGATCGCCCAAGGCGGTGAGTTCTTCGCGTCGCGGTTGACCGGGTGAAAAGTCCAATTCACGGAGTCGAAGAGGGAAAGCCGGATGACGCCATCGGCCCCATCGACGAGGCTAGCGATTAACCGATCTCTATCGGCGAAGGCGAATCCCGAGTGCGGATAGACCGCCGGTAATCGGCTGACGGATGCCCTGTAACTGGAGTTTTGCAAACCGTCAGGTGAGCCCCAACTGGGCCACGACATGACCAACGGGCTGGTTCCTCTCGGTGACCTGCTCGATA
>JAABUP010007662.1_pt1 | contig 14297 bp, 16 predicted proteins | sample 5559201 | NCBI WGS metagenome assembly JAABUP01 (sample SAMN10711887, study PRJNA513373) | rock metagenome | isolation source: Antarctica rocks | place: Antarctica | reverse complement strand
CACACTTGACAACAGACAGATACTCTGCAGATTTGTACTCAGGCTGCATTGTCCTATATAACATCAAGCTGCTGTGCTGAACATCTGCAAAGTACTCAAATGCATGCTGATGCTTAGCCCTTTCTATTGATTGATTGATGGTACAAACTCTCAAACCTTGCGATCGCTCGACACCAACATGGCAAATAGGCTGTAACAACTTGGTCCTGCATGTTTTACGGGTGGTAAGCACCACAAAAGCATGGCAGTAGGCCTGGACGGTGTGCAAAGCAGACACTTTCGCAGCAGACAGATTGCTCTGAGTGTCCAAAGAGTGCCCACTACATGAGAGAATTTCGAAGCTTACCGCCTTCCCGCTAGTGCCTTCGGTGTGCAAGCATGCAAGTTCGGGCAGAGCAGTGAAATTTTGTACTATTGCAAGCAGGAGCCTGGCCTGATGGCTTCCCCTTATACAGTTCACATAGACCAGGCCGTGCTCGACGACTTGCAAGAGCGGCTCGGTCGAACCCGGCTTCCTGACCACCTACAGGGCAGCCGTTGGGATTATGGAACCGAGTCCTCCTATCTACAGGTCACCCACACTATCACTGCTGCTTCGACTACGTGCAATCTGTCTGCTACTGACAGACAGGAGCAGTTTGACATGTTTTTGCCTGCTCTTGCAGCTGGCCGGCCACAGATTCTACTGTCAGATTTTGCTGACTGCTCAGCAAATGCTCTTTTGGTCTTGCAGGAGCTGCTGCAGTACTGGAAGACCACATATGACTGGCGCAAAGAAGAGCAAATTTTAAATAAGACTATGCACCATTTCACCATTCCCTTGAATGCAATGTACCTGCATTTTATCCATGAGAAGTCAAAGCACAAGAATGCAATCCCCTTGTTGATCACACATGGCTGGCCTGGCAGCTTTTTGGAGTTTACAGAGATCATTCCTCAACTTGTAAACCCAGGTGACAAACAGATGCCAACTAGTCCTGTCCCTGTTCTTGCCCTGCTTCTGGCCCGGAAGTGCCCCTGCCTCACTCTTTGCCTGCCCCTCTCCTACCCCTGCCAAGCCTGTGCCCCAGTCTTTATGCTGACCTGGTCCTTGCTCTCCTTGCAGTGCATCGTTTTACTGTATATGTGCCAGAAGCATGTACTGGACTGACACATCTTCAACTGCCTGTTGCTGACACATGTCAAGCAGGATGGGATTGTGTAACCAACAAAGCAATTGTATCACATGCTGTTGCCCTGCTGTCAGCCAATTTACTCACGTCAAGCTGAGGGATTTGAGCACTCTTCATTTTGATACAATTCTCATCATCAAGTGCTGCTGCATGGTTAGCCTGCCATGTGATAATGTCAGTCACTGCTCAAGCGAGTCATAAGTCACTTGCATATTGCCTTTGTGCATCATCTTGCCTGTTCATGTGAGCAGGTGAAGGCAAGCAGGCCTTCCATGTTGTGGCCCCATCACTGCCAGGCTATGGTTTCTCGTCAGCTCCCAAGCACAAAGGCTTTGCGCTTGTGTCAATAGCCAAGACCTTCAACCAGCTCATGCTGGAGCTGGGCTACACCAAGTATGTTGCTCAAGGTGACAAGCGGTTTCAGCATGTATGTTGTGTGTGCCTTGGGCTTACGCATATTTAAGCCTTATTTGGGCAAGTGTTCACAAGCAATGTACTTTGTTTCTCTTGCCATGCAGCCATCCTTATGTCTCTGTCAGTCAGGCAGACGTGTCAACATGCATGCCTGCAGCCTGGTATACATGTTTTGTGTGCACCAAACAGCAACATGAATCGTGCACACATTTGCTTGCATGAAAGCAGAAGACCTTTGCATGTGCAGCAGATGCAAGCGATTCGCCTTGCCAGTATGTCTTGCATGTGTCTTCAGTGGTATGCACCACTGTACTTATGCAGGCAGTGTTTCTGTACTCCAAATTGCAGGCTCAAGTAGGAATTGAGCATTGTGCATTGTAGGAGGTGACTGGGGCTCTGCTGTGTCAAAGGCACTTGGCATCTTCCACAGTGAGAATTGCAGAGGCATACATGTAAACTTCATGATTGCATCTCCCAACCGATGCAACCCTTGGCACCTCTTGCAGCTGGCCAATGCTTTTGTACCATATGCTGATCAGTTTCCACTATTCCTGAGTGCTGATGAGATCAAAGGAATCAAGGGACTTGGCCACTTCCAGAGTCAGGAATCAGGCAAGGCCAGCTTGATTGCAGCCAGCTCAACTTGCTGCACTGGGAAATGTGTGGATGCATGTGCACGTCCCTGGATCTGTCAGCAGACAAGCTTAGTTGCCACAACAGTTTATTGTGGTCCATGTGTGCATCAGTCTGTCATGCCAGAGGCATTTCTGCATTCTTGTGCCTTATCACGTCGCACGTTTGGACCTTTTCCCAGTGTGTAGGAGTCTGTCATGCCAAAGCCTTTTCTGTGCCTTGCCTGATTGCTGCAAGCCTTTACCTTGTCTCAACAGGAGGTTTTGTTATGCAATGCACTGGGAAATGGTGTCTGCCCAATATGAGGTTTAGCAAGCCAAGACAGCAGCTGCAGCATGCCACACTACACTATCAGCAGTGCTGCACTGAAGAAGAGTTGCCGCTAAATGCAGGGTACTCTCAAGTGCAGAGCACCAAACCTCAATCCTTGGGATACTCACTGAATGACTCCCCCGTGGGTTTGTTGGCGTGGATGGTTGAGAAGTTCAGAACTTGGTCTGATAGGAGGCACACCAATGGGCAGCTGCCTTTCAGCAAGGATTTCCTGTCACCAACTGTTGCCTGTACTGGCTCACTGGAAATGTCACCTCGAGCTTCAGACTGTACTATGAAGCCAGGCATGCACATGAGGGCCGGCAAATCAAACAATACTGCAAGGTGGGTTTCTGTGAGAGGATCATCAATCCCAACCATGGTAGCAAGCTTGAAGCCTGAATCTGCTTGTTGTTGCCATAAAATCACCTGCAAGTGCTGACAGCCAAGTTGCCATCATTTGTTTGTAAGGTTTTGTTGTGACAGCACCCAGCATTTTGAGACGGACATGCACATGACCTGTTTGATGAAGTAGCACAGCTTGCATGTGCAGGCTCCCACAGGCGTTGCTGTGTTCCCTGAGGAAATATGCGGCATGCCAAAGAACTGGGCTAAGGGATTCTACAACATACAGCAGTGGACAGTGATGAAAAAGGGCGGCCACTTTGCTGCCAAAGAAGAGCCAGAAGCTCTGGCCAACGATGTGCAGAAGTTCTTTGGAAATAAAGCCTTGTTTGGGAAAGACTTCGCATCTCAGTAACACTTAGGCAATGCAGCTTGAGCATACATCTTGTTGGTGCTGATTACAAGGCTATGTATGAAGTTTAGTGCAGCACTTGAATGTTGTGTGTCATCGTGTAACATTTCACTCAATCCACACCGTGATTTGTTTTTGCTTCTAGTTTGGTCCAACACTCTCTGCATTTGAGCCAGCAGCCGCAGAACTGATTGCTATTGTGATATGTACACTATCTGCAAGCATAGTTTTGTGTACATACAGTGCGTGGCATGCGTGATGGTGGAACTTGTACTGCATGACATACATGCTATGGCTTGTCACGCAGGGCTTGTTAAAAGATACCTACCGCCATGGGCCCTTAAGCAGAATACAAGTTGTCATGCCTTATGCTCTATACTGCCTAGCTAGACAAGGGTGCAGAATCAAGGCAGCTGTAACAGCTGCAGCACTGTATTAAAAAAATTACACGATAGTCATCTGAGTTGCTCAGCAATCCGGCCAGCAATACAACATCTGTCAACGCAAGTGTGTAGATACCATATAAGCAGAGTAGCTTTACAAAGTGTATACAATATATTACCCATTTTGCAAGACCATCGACACAGAGGTAACACAACAGACGCAATGAATGCAGCACTAAGCTTTGGGGACATTGGCTGGTCTTGGGTTGTCAGTGACTGCTGCAGGCAATAGGTGGGGCAGAAGACGCTGGTAAACTGGCTGAATCAGAGCCAGGCGAGGCAGCAATGACCGGTATGCCACAGCCATATGCTGCTGTCCTATCAGCTTGAAAGCAAGATAGTAGTACACATTTGTTGTTGTCACATGCTGCAGCAACATCACGGTTGGTGCATTCAGCACAGAATTGGGGTCAGCAGCAGAGCAGAAACTGATGATTGTGTCTGTACCTCGCAGATGACAGCGTCCTGGATTTCTTCAAGGTCATAGCAGCTGGTGCTGCATACTCCGCATCTCAGCTCAGAGTGCAGCTGAAGCACCAGACCCTCAATGAGGGTCACTGACTCATACTTGGTGGAGAAAGCCCAACAGCTTGCGCAAATTAGCCCAGCACTGAAGCTTGCTGCCTGCACAGCGGGACCCTGTCATGCTTTGCTGTTGCAACATCGCAACACACTTCAACAACTCCATTGCAATGGGAAAACCCACCCGCAGCAAGAAACTAAAGTGGCCAAGCCAGAGTACCTGCATGCATGCAGCACATGAAACTCAGATCAGAATATAGTCCAGCTGGTACCGAGGTGACAGTATACTCACAACGCAGACCACAACGGAGCCGATAATCCACCAAGTCTTAGACCTTGCGGCATCTGCTGTTACTCTGTATTCTGTGAAGCCATGATCGACTTTATGCACGGCGAGCGTGGGCATGCAATAGCAGCTCAGATCTGATCAAGGCATGCTAATTGTGCAGACCACGCAACTATCATCAGACATTGGCTTTGCACAAGCAGGCTCCTGTGCCAATTCGTTTGTCAAGTATGTCCTTGCCCACCGGCAAGTGGTAACCTTCACGCTGCAACATATTGCGAAACGCACGTGCCTGCATGTCAAAGCACAGCAGGCTTGCGAAGTACCTGGCTTAGTGCACGGTGAGTATAGACGATCTACCCGCACTAGACTGTGCCTGATCATCTGACGGTAAAGCGGCGTCCAGTTGCACAGCATGAAATGGATACCACATGTCGCCGGCTCTCCCAGCCTCGCGTCTGCTGCACCAACGGCTCGCATGGGCCACATCGCTGTCGCCGTGGACGCTAGAGAGTCGTGGGGGGACGAGATTCTGATTGTGCATGGTGGTCTCAGCGAAGGAAAGTATGCCTTGGGGGATGTGGTGGTGTTCCAGACAGAAGGAGACGCTTGGTCACGTCCAGACATCCCTTCTGCTGGCCCACATGCCAGAGCATTCCACTGTGCAGCCGTGGTCAGCACCAAGGTGTTCATGTTTGGCGGCCATGTATGGGTCAAAGAGAAGAAGGGTTTGCAGAAGTTCAACGACCTATGGTGTTTGAACACAGTGAGGGCCTTTGCACCTGCCTGCTATACACATCCTGCAGCAGTGACATTCAATTACTCTACCAATGCTTCTGACAACAAAACAGATGATTGTTATTTCACCCTCTCGTTATAGCCCCCTGTGCAGCGCTCTGATCAACATATTGTTTCACAGGACAACTGGGAGTGGCACCAGATAGAGGTAGCCAAGGACGCACCACACCCATCAGCGCGTGACTTTGCTTGCATCGTGGCCCTGGATGGAGGGCGTTTGCTAGTGCATGGTGGTCTTGATGCTGCAGAGCGGCGCCTGGATGATGCATGGGTCTTTGACACTGTCACGTAAGCAGATTGCCACTTGGCACAATGCTGCTGGTCATACGCTGACATGCAAGTTGGGCTGCATGACTGGATGCTTCACTGTTCATGTGCCACTGTTCTGTGTGTTGCCGTAAAGGAGAACAATGCACATGATCCTGTAATGATCCTGTACACTAAACAGCTCCAAAGGCATGCACAGCTGGTCAAAAGGTTTCCACAGCTGTGAGCAAGCTTGATGTTGAAACAGGCTGAGACAGATGCATCCTGAAGCTGATGTGAACAGTGGTATGCACACACATGATGACGTGGAGGTCCCAATGTAAATACTGTCATGCAGGTCCACATGGAGCGAGCTGAAGATCAATGGCATCAAGCCAAAGGCCAGGTATGGTCACTGCATGTGCAGAGTGGACAGCCGGGTGCTCATGTTTGGTGGTGAGAACAACACCAGCCTGGCAAGTGACCTGTGGACCTTGCGTGGCCTAGGGCTGGATGGGGAAGAAGCTCCTGCATGGATCCCTCTAGAACTGCCTGGAAACGCCCCTGCCCCCCGCAAGGGCCACTCTTGCACATGTGAGTAATTCTGGAACCCTTGATGTGACATGGTCTGCTCTGAAACGGTGTGACTTGACTGGGCTGTTGGGCTGATGAATACCATCTGTTATTTTGTTCTGCTGGGATGTTTGAACAGCTATTCTGTTTGTAGCATGCAACTATCCTGCATATTTGAGTATAATAACTGTGCTGTCATGAGCCCAAGCTGAGCTGAAGAGTAACAATCCTGTGCAACTTGAAACCGTATGCTTAGGGGTCCCTGTCAAGACCCTCTTTTTAGATCCTGCACTGCTTGAGGCACATCAGGATACAGCTGAGCTGGGTAATGGCTCAACCTGGCTGCCTTTGAGCTGATTGTCATTGCAATAAGGGGCATAAGGATCAAGAAGCCCAATTGCAATTGCCTTGGACAAAAGGCATCCTGCACAATTCTGCCTCTAGGGGTTCCATTTCACCACCAGCATGTGCTTCAACAGCATCACACTCAGCATTCAATTTCAAGCGCTGCATGGAGTCTACAAGAGGCCAATGCTTTTGCGTGTTTGTGGCCAGGTGAGTGGTTGAATATGCTGCTGACCACTAGATTGTCAATGAAGGCATGAGCATGTGTGCAGGTCTGGGGCTATGGCTTGTAGTCATGGGGGGGCGCACAGCAGATGTGGGCTGGTTCCGCACCAAAACTGACACCTTCCTCAATGATGTTGTGGTCATGGACAGGTATGGCTACACCATGAAGCACCTGTATGTGCTCCCAGCAATAATGCATGTGGTCCCGGACAGTCATAGCTTTACCATGAAGCATCTGCATGCGCTCCTAGCAATGTTGCATTTCTTGGCCAGCATGAATCCATCCTTGTTCTGGCTCATGCTCGATGGCAGTTGACATCTGGGTCACAGCACTTGTGCAGTCTCACATGGCCAATAAATAAGTGCATGTTGTTGCAGAAGAGGAACTATGCAGTGGAAGTCCCCAACCACGCCTGTGCTTGAGCAATGATGCATATGTCCTCAGCAACTGATAAGTGCGTGTATGATAAATGTGATGTGAGTCTGTGCAGAGAAGGGGCAGTGCAGTGGCGGTCTCCAGCAGTGGGTGGGGATGCTCCAGCCCCCCGGGAGTTTCACACCCTCACCCCCCTCACCAAGGGCCGCCTCATGCTACTTGGAGGTGACTGCCCATACAAAGTGCCTGAGCCTTTTGTAAGCCATTGTTTCATCAATCAATGATGTGACAAATGGTTTGGGCCGACAGGAATCATGCAGGGTATCTCAATAAGTGGTATATGATGGTCCACAATGATGTGCTGTAGTAAGGAGCCATGGCCCTCAAGCTGCACAAGGCATCAGAGGGATCTGCTGAGACAGCTGTTTGGTGGCTGTCTACATTGCTACCTCATTGCTGAGCTGCTGAGTCAGTATGGACTGCTGTGACAGGTGGGAATGGCAAGCAGATATTTGGGGACTGCTGGTGGCTAGACACAGAGGGGGAAGCCATGCTAAACCCCTCCCTGTCTGATCAGAGCATACAAGCCTACCTGACCTCCAGTCATGGCCGGCCTGGGGGGTCCCGCCCCCTTGCCAACTACCTGCATACCCCCAAGTCCATCGCGGGCTCATCAGAGGGGTTCAGACATGACATGGCTCAGGTGATGCTGCTTCTGGGCGCATACAATAATCTCTGGGCAATGAGTGCAAGCAAGCCCATCTGTATTTTGTGCACTAAATCTAATTTAAACCCCACCCCCCCCCCAACCTTCTTCACCTCCATTGCCAGCTCCTGCTCAAGCCCTGCCCCACCAATCCCTGCCTCTTGTTGATGGGTTGCCACCATCCAACCCCAAGTCCTGTCTGCAGCTTACCACTTTCAAGCTGCCAAGAAGGGATCTTCTAAAAAATCAGTTCTTCTGCTTCACAGGCTGTGCCACACAACCTGATCAAGCTTTCAGAGCTTGTCAGACCCCAGACACTCCAAGCTCATTGTTATTTCAGAGGCCTAAAGCAACAAACCTATTTGTCTCATGCAAGCAGAGTCCCAAACATGATTCCAAGCCTGCAATGGCCTGCTTGAACACAGGCTGAAAGGGACAGCCTGGCTGGGCTTTCAGAGGTGCTCACCTCCCAGACCCCCAGCCTCATCCCCAACACAGGGGGCTGGTATGACGAGCCTAACCAGGCAACGGAGCAGCAGCCACAGCATCCAGGCTTGACTCACCTCAGGAGGCGGCTAGGGCTGCCTCTACAGCCTGCTGTGCATCAGGCTGCTGTACCACAGCGCACTGATCAAGGTGTTGTAGAAGAGCAAGGGGAAGCGTCTGCTCAACACCAAAGGCAGACTGCGCGGCAGCAATTTTCCAACTGCACATATGAGGTCAGTTCCAAAGCTGCTTATGCCATGACACAAAGATGAGCCGCATTGTAGACAGTTCCTGTGTGTCTTCAGTCACATGCTGCAGATGACATCCATGGCGCAGTGTCTGGGTACCTTGTGCTGTGTCTGACTGGCAGCTTGTGGCACCTCACACTCATATGAGAGTAGCCTGGATGTCTATTATCCATCTGTCTTACTTAGAGTGTCTCCTCCTGTCAGCCTTCCAGCTGAGGCCTACAACTCGTGTCCATCACTTTGTTGTCTGACTTTCTCCCTGCTTACCTCCGTGCCTGTCTTTCTGTGCCTGCTGAGACGAAGGCCACATTGCCTGATTGTTGGACACAGACTACCATATTGTGTTGTTGCCAGCTGAGGCTGAGCCTTGTTGCTGTGTAGGAGCTGACACTGAGGGATATTGACCCCCTCCTGGTTGCTTACAAGCGAACGGCAGCCTCCAAACAAAGTGAACATCTGAAGTCTCTTCATTGCAATTCTCCTGGTGATGCAAAGCAACCGCTGCCTGGCCGCTTTGCACACTGCTCATCCAGTAGCCTTACACTAAATAATGTGTGTTCAGTTTTGACTGAGTATCAACAGCATTCAAGAGCAGCAGCTTAATAGAGCAAACTGGGTAGCTATGAGCTCACGCACAGTTGTGTACAACAGCTTGATATCACAACTAACATGACTCATATATCGATGAGTACTCACTGTTGAAAGCTGCGCTCTTCTTTCAGCAGAGTTGGTATAGAACCATAGCATTAGGTGCAGTAGAACTGCTGAGTTCATGCTATTGTAGAAAGGTCGCCACCTGACTGATGTGTTGCATATGTCTTAATCAACCCTTGTACAATTAGGCAGTGCTCTGACTGCTAAAGTTCTGCACAATTATGATCCTGAAGACTCTGCTTGTTTGTTGTAAATGCTGTACAAGTTGTCACTGAATGATTGAATCATGACTTTTGCTGCTCTTGTGCATAGCATTACAGTCCAGCGGACTAGAATCTGCATGCCTGCATTCTGCTTAGTTTTTGGGACTGTAGTTTTCGTTGCGATTTGCAACTGATCGCCAATTGTTTTCTTACTGGTTTGGACCCTTACACATGCACTGTGCCCAAGTCATCGTTACTCCCGTAATAGCTTGTGTTAAACAAATCACTCGACAGGTTGCAGAATGGCAGTTCATAGTCCAAGAAGGGGGCCGCACACTTTCTACAATTAACTTCCCAGCTATCACGCCTCCGAGCCCAGATCACCGAAAGCCTGACTGCCCAACAGAAAAGCTCACTGATTCGAAGACAATATGAATCACAGCAATGCTCATCAGTCACAGCAATTTTTCCATGAATTCACCAAACAAGTTTTACCAAGCTGCATGGCGGTGGCATCACTCACCAGCATTGCGTCTGAGTTTGTTGTTGACACTTGATGCAGTGCTTCACCTTACACCTTAAAGCCAGGCAGCAGATAACAGGAGCAAGCAAAGCCATGTGTATAAGCTGCATAGAGAGTATCAGACTTCACAGGCTGTACATCAGGCTGAAGCTCAAAGCTTGTTTGACAGGGATGCTGCATCAATACTAGTACAACAGCACACTGAGATAAGTGAGCATGCTGCATGTAATGGGTCTACAAGCAAGCTGATTGATGTAAACTCAATCGCCCTACATTATGCCTCTTTGGGATTTTGTCTTGACAAGTCTTGACAACATCATGGATGTTTCTCTTATAGCGATGCTACAGTCATGCTGCCTGCAGATAGTACAGCACAAGTAAATGATGTTTTGCCCATTTCACAACATGAATGTACACACTCTGACTCTGCTACACCTTTACAAAACAGTATTACAGACACCAAGTGAAGACAGCAGGGTGGCCCAGAGCTTGCACCAGCAGCACTACACGTGTCAAAAAATATTTCCTCCCACTGCTGATCTCTTGCAAGTGCCCCTCCATCATGGATGGTAAGCAGCTTGTAGCTTACGTGTCTTCACATTGCACATCAAAAGCATCATCTTCATCACCTGGCACGCCCCCATGCAAGCCACCTGCCTGAAGCATGGCAAGCATTTGTGCCATTTGTGTATTTATGGGATTCCCCGTTATGTTCGGATTCCCCATCATGTGCCCCAGCATGTCTGCATATGCCTCAGCACCCATCATGGACATGTTGGGGCCTGGGTAGTCCCCAAGCATATCAGCTTCATATTCATAGTCTTCATCATGACTCAAGCCCTCAGCGCCTACTCTAGGATGCTGCTCAAGATGGCGTAAAGAAACCATGTCAATGTTAGCGTTGACCAGGTTGACGTCAACTGAGCTCCCTTCCTTGGGATGAAGACGCACGTGGTTAAGGCCGTAGCAAGCTTGCAGATTGAGGCTCGTCAGCTTTGGCGCCCAAACCTCAAGATAGTCTAGGTCATCTGAGCGGTACAGGACCAGGCTTGTGCACTCTGGCAAACGTAGCTTCTGCTTGCTGCCGCCAATGCCCCACAGCTGCAGGCAAGATACAACATCCAATGATTTTTGCCTGGCACTTCAAGAAACCGGAATGCATGGCTCCCAGCATCACTGGGAACTAGTGCAGATTGTCCTGCAAATGCCGAGTGCTGCACTGTACCTTGTATGCTGAAAAGTTCTTCAACTTGGGGCAGACAGTCAGAGAGCTCCCAAAACCGTCTCCATTATCCACCTAGCCACCACAACATCCCTTTCTTGCTCTGTTGCTCAAGAACTGAAGAGTGCAAGTGGGGTCAGGTACAATCAGTCAGATTTGTGTCTGTGTGCCTCCTTGTATGCGCTCATGCAGAGCTGTTTCCTTAGCTAATAGCTCAGTGGCTTACATGAGTGTGCTCAAAGTTTATGGTTTGCAGGTGCGGCAGATCCAACTTGAACTTTGCTGCGGCTTCTGGGCCTTGGTTCTCAATATACAAGGACTCCAACAAAGGTGTATTGATCTGGTTGAATTCAATAGACTGTACAGGACAGCAGGCCAGCGATAGGTAGCGCAGAAGAGGCAGCCTGACTTTTGACCAGTCCAGCATCGGGAGGTCGTCGTCATACTCTTGATGGATGCTGAGGTTCTCTACGTTCGCAAATGTCGTGGCTAGGCGCTCGAACGATTTCTGGCTGAGGTTCGGCGAGGAGTAGTGGATCTGCTTGATCAAAGGTGGCAAGAAGTCTTTGAAGGCCTTGCATACCAGCAGACTTCTTCCAATCTCTTCGTCCGTTAAACTCGCATATATCTTGACCCACAAGGAAGCAACAGTATCGCTGGCCACATCTGCCAAGGACAGCCCTGAGCTGCCGCTCAAGCTTGTCATGTCTATGGGTTGGTCTGGCACAGCAGCTCAACAACGCATGCAGGTGGCTGACAGCCAATCTAAAACCAGATCAGCCCCGGGCGGCTGCGCGGCCAGATATCGCGCAGTCCCGACAGAACAAGAGCACACTTAGGATCGGGTCAAGGAGGCCTGCTATACCAATCCCAACTAGGTTGTACAGATGTGCCAGGGTTGTCATTAGACAATCATATTGGTCCCTGAATAGCTGTGCTACAAAACTTACATGACTGCATAATCTCATCTTCATTCAAATGTTGATCGAGGGAACTTATGAGAGACTGCTACCTTAAATTGTAGCAATCCACTAAGTGTACAACACCGCTGCGACCGCGGCTTAGCATATATTTCTCCTCACTTGTACACTTTATATCCTGAGCGCATTGACTATACGAGTAAATACAATGTTGCCACGCGCAAGATCAGCAAACATTGAGGTAGGCAGGCTTGCACAGTATCAGGACCGATCAGTGTGCATATACACACACGCACGAATGTCCAGGCTGTGACAGGTTTCATTCATGCGTTTCAGTACTCATGGACTATGCGTGGCGGCCTGCTATGTCAAGATCATGTATTCCACACTTTCTCAGAATCTGTATCTGTCCATGGCGTGATATCAATCAAAGCAGCGTACTGGTCAAGATTTGTTTCAGAGCCTGTGCCTGTCTCAATCTTGTCAACCATGATAACCATGCGAAACACTACAGGATCCTTAGGAAGCTTCTTGTGCACAAGAGTTGAAGGCACTGGTGGCACTTTCTGCAACATGAAACCAAAAGCTACATCACGTTTGACAATTTGCAAAACTCAGGGCTCAGCTCATTGGAGTAAGCCCGAATCGAGGACACAGAGCACTTTTGCTCAACATGAAGAAAGACAACACCTCCTGTCCAAGAGAGTGAAATGGTCAGCACAGCTGGTAAAGCAAACACATGTGGGTGAACAACAAGGCATGCACACCTGTACAGAAATGACAACTGAGCAAAGCCTTGACTTACATCCAGGACCTTGTTGGTTCCTGGAACGACTTCAGAGACTTTGGTGAACCACTGCTGGTAGCGCTTCTGATAGGAGGGCGACCTGAGCTGTGCTGTAGCCGGCAGGTTAGACCAAAGATTCACTGCTGGCCGATTGGTAGGCCAACAGCCATAGATTTCACCCTGACTGTCCACCACCAACTGCAGTGACAAACTATGCCTGGCCATGCAGTCTGCAACATGTTCTACACAGTCTACAACAGCATCAAGGCAAAGCTTGAGTATGCTTGTTTGCTTTGACGACTGATCACAGCAGCCACCGGCTGGACAGGTGCATTGAGAAGACTGCAGGTGCAAAATGAATGCTTCAATCACCCTGATGGCCGACTAGTTTGCCAGTGGCCACACGCAGGGCCTCAAATAAATAGTTAGGAGCAGCTGATGAGCAGGGACACACGGATCATGCAGAGCAAGCTTTGAAGCCCAAGTAAACTGGAGAAGCCACTTGTACACACGATGGTCAAAGCAACAGTCAGTAGTGCAGCAGCATGCTGGTGTGGCGTGAGCTACCTGGTAGACGGCTCCCTTGCCAAGCACATCAGGCGAGCGCAAGCCCAGGCGGACCTGAGCGGGTGGTTTCAGCTGCGCTTCCAGCTTCTTGCAGAGCTGCTGCATGTCTGCAGCACTCATGGATGCATGCGTGGCTGTTGTCAGTGTTTCGACAAGCTCATCAGGGACGCCTGCCTCAATGGTTTCAACTGTGAGGGCTGCTTCCATCTGCACAAGTTGCACAGCCCGTTCTGTCTGAGTGGCAGGACCAAGGGTGGGGCGTATGCTTATGACTGGCTGCATTCCAAGAGCCAGTGTGTGATTGTACTTCTTGCGCTCCTTTACTTTAAAGGCACAGATTGTTTGTTAGATGCCTTGCTTGCTCTTTAATGACCACAAGGTGGACAGCCTATCTAGGCAGCACAACTTGCAAAAAGGCAACAGGCTTCATCGGCACTGATTCCCTCTGTCACCCCTTTGTCAATTTTGGCCAGCCCTACCCTGAGGACCTGTGAGACCTTGTGCACCCGTCAAAGCCTGCATGCTGGGCGCACCTTGCCAGCTACAGCATCAACAGCAGTAACAGCAGCATGTACTCAATGGGTTAGCCAGCCAACAAGAAGTCCAGTGGCAGATGATGACTGTGAATTCACAGAGGAGAGTACAAGGTAAGCCTTGAGTGCTGCTGGTGGACATGGGGTGCGAAAGATTCATTCAAGCTGACTTATTACATGTGTTTCTTTGCAGGGCTGCTGCTGGACCGATGCCACAAAATGGCAACTTTAAACTTGTGGCAGCGTTTTGGCCCTCTGCATAGTGCACAGGTGCCTCCTCATGTTGTCTGCTTCAAGCTTGCTGCTGTGCACGTAGGTCATTGGTCTCGTGTTCAGAAGTCTTCGG
>JAABUP010007659.1_pt1 | contig 14300 bp, 13 predicted proteins | sample 5559201 | NCBI WGS metagenome assembly JAABUP01 (sample SAMN10711887, study PRJNA513373) | rock metagenome | isolation source: Antarctica rocks | place: Antarctica | reverse complement strand
CGAGCGAGATCGATGCCCTGCTGGCCGCCAACGGCCTCCACCTGCCGCCCGGCCACCCAAGCCGTGGTCCTCTGACCCTGGCCGTCGCCCGCGCGCAGGTCCAGGCCGCCAGGATCGAACAGGCGCGAGAAGGGGGGCGTCCGGAGATCGACACTCCGCCGATGCCGGCGCCGGTCCGAGCCGTCGCGGCCGCCGAGACGCCAACCGAACCCTGGCTGCCTACGTCAGACGCTCGGACGGGATCGACTACCTACCTAGTGGTGAAAATCAAACGGGAGAGTCCGTTGCCATATGAGTCGTTTCAACGCTTTGCGCGCTCGTTGCGGGTTCCAAGCGTCTGATTCCTACCACTAGCCTCGCGAGGTGCAGCAACGCGCCCTCACCATTGCCCGCCTACTACGCCCCTTTGACGTAACAAACGCAAGAAAAATACGAGTGGGAGGTGATGCTGATGGCGGCTACGTGATGCTGGACGATTTCGAAGGGATCGAGACCGCCTTCTCATTGGGTGTCGGCCCAAACGTTGACTGGGATTACGAGGTCGCTCAACGAGGCTTGCCTGTCCATCAGTTCGACCACACAGTTGAGGGTCCACCTCGCAAGCACGACAACTTTCATTTCCATCGCCGCATGATTGTCCCCACTGAGATGGAAGATGCCGACACTCTTACCAGTATGCTTGACCTTGCAGTTACGCACCGTCCTCAGTCCAGCATTCTAAAGATTGACATTGAAAATGCTGAATTGGGGGTGTTTGCCCACGCTACCCCAGAAGTTCTCCGAAAGTTTTCGCAAGTGCTCTGCGAGTTCCATGCGTTCGAGTTTTTTCACCTAGACCATCATTACGAAATCGCCTTACAAGGACTTATCAATCTCAAAAAGCAGTTTGAAGTGACCCACGTCCACCCCAACAACTCGGCCGGGATCACCTATATCAACGATGCACCGCTTCCGTTCGTTCTGGAAGTCACGTTCGCCAGTCGGTCAGATACGACACGCAACCCTCGCGAGAGACATATCCAACGGCTCTCGACATGCCGAATAACGATAAGAAGCCAAACTATGATCTGGGCCTCTTTGAAATCTGAATTTCAGACTGACCCACTACCGGGGAGCGGCACGCATACTTCGGTCGCGAAGCGACGACTACCCTACGCGAAGATGCTAGAAACAAATAACGTCATGAAGGCGCCGCGTATTTGATAGTCATTCATGCCTCACCAGCAATGAGACGGCTCCTGGCCCGTGGTCCTGCTTGTCCGTGTTGTCGCCTAACATGTCGAAGATGCGCCCTTTGCTCATCGTGCCGTGCGGGTCGATGGCGCTCTTGACAGCCCGGAGTAAGTCCAGCGTCATGGGGTCGACCCGCTCCATGAAGGCGCGTTTCTTCGAGCGTCCGATGCCGTGCTCGGCGCTGATACTGCCGCCGAACCGGTCGAGCGTCCTAAAGATCACTTCCTCGGCGGCGCGGAACATCTCCCGACGGCGCTCGATCGGCCAGAGCCCGGGCGGCACGACGTTGAGATGGATGTTGCCGTCTCCGACGTGGCCGTAGGCGATCGGACGCCCGTCGGGGACTTCGGCGGCGAGCCGGGCGAGGGCCGCCTCGAGAAAGGCGGGAATGGCCGCCAGGGGCACGGATATGTCCGTGCGGTAGTAGGGACCGGAGCGACTCTGCGCCGCCACTATGGCCTCGCGCAGCAGCCACAGGCGATCCGCCTGGGCGCGGCTTTGGGCGATCGTGCCGTCCATGATCAAGTCGCCGGCCGCCTCGAACAACCCTTCGAGCAGAGCCGATAGGTCGACCGCGCCGCCTCCCGCGAGCTCCATCAGCACGTAGACCGGGCAGGGCTCCCCCAACGGGTCAAGGAGGTCGGGCCCGTGCTCCAGCGCGAGGGCGAGGCCGTCGCGCGTCAGCAGTTCAAAGGCCGACAGCAGATCGCTGCAACTGCGGCGCGCCCGGCCGTAGAGCGCCACCGCGTCCTCGGCAGACCGCAGGCCGACGAGGGCGGTCTCGACCCGCGTCGGCTTGGGAAAGAGCTTGAAAGCGACCGCGGTGACGATGCCGAGCGTCCCCTCGGCGCCGACAAAGAGCTGCTTCAGGTCGTAGCCGCGGTTGTCCTTGCGCAGGGTGCGCAGCCCGTCCCAGATCCGACCGTCGGGGAGCACCACCTCGAGCCCCAGCACGAGGTCTCGCGCCATGCCGTAGCGCAGGACGTTGAAGCCCCCGGCGTTCGTGGCCACGACCCCCCCGACGCGACACGAGCCCTGCGACCCGAAGGTGATGGGCAGCAGCAGGTCCTGCGCATCGGCGGCCCACTTCGCCGTCTCGAGCACGCAGCCCGCCTCGACCACCATAGCGAACCCGACGGGATCGACGGTGCGCACTGCGCTCATGCGGTCGAGCAAAACAACGACCTCCCGCTCGACGTCGCCCGAGACCGCCGCCCCCACGAGGCCGGTCAGCCCGCCCTGCGGCACGAGCCCGAGGCCGAGATCGCGGCAGCGGCGCACCACGTCGGCGAGTTCGGCCGCCGAGCGCGGCCGGACGACGGCGACCGGCTGCCCCGTATAGGCGCCCGTCCTGTCGCGGGTCAGAGGGGCGATCAGGTCCGGGTCGGACAGGAATAGGTCGGGGGCGAAGCCCTCCGCGAGAGCGTCCGCGGCGGGGTGCATGGCTTCGGAATTGTTCATAAGTTCAATCCTCCTCCTCGGCGCCAGGCTCCGCCAGCGGCGCTTCGTCCCCCCCCGCTTCGCCCGACCGGACCGCGTTGAGCTGCCGCTTCATGCGCCGCAAGCGATCGTCGTGCGGCTCGTCGCGGCGGAGCGCCACCGCGGTCGAAAGCACGTCGACCACGACGAGCGCCGCGATGCGGGAGGTCGTTGGCGTGTAGACGCTGGTGTTGTCGAAGGTCTCAATGAGAAGGACGACGTCGCAGAGCGCGCTGACGTCTCCTTCCGCTCCGACGAGGCCGATCACGGCGGCGCCGCTGTCCCGCGCGAGCCGCGCAGTCTCGACAAGTTGCCGCGTCCGGCCCGTGTTCGATATCACCACGGCCACGTCGCCTTCCCCCATCATCGCTGCCAGCATGACCTGCTGGTGGAAGTCGGACTCGGCCCGGCAGGGGACGCCGAACAGCGGGAATTTTTGCTGGGCATCGTGCGCCACGACTCCGGACGCGCCGAAGCCGAGAAAGGAGACGCTCCTCGCGCCGGCCAGGAGATCCACCGCGCGGGCGAGCGCTTCGCGATCAAGATGCTGTCGCGCCCAGTCGAGGCTCGTCAGCGTGTAGGCGAAGATCTTGTCGGCGACGGCGTCGAGCGTGTCGGTGCCCTTGATGGCTGAATTCGTGGCCGGCCGGCCGAGCGCCAGACTGCGGGCAAGCCTGAGCTTGAACTCGGCGAATCCCGAGAAGCCTACCGCCACGCAGAAGCGTATCACCGTCGGCTGGCTGACCTCGGCCTGCTCCGCCACGGCCGCGACCGTGGACTCGAGGACCCGGGACGGGTCCTGCAAGACGAGTTCGGCGACCTTAGTGTCCGAGCGCCTCAGCGCTGGTAGCGCGGCACGGATAACGTCGAGCACGTTCTGGACGGGCCGCCGCCCGGCCTCCGGGCTCTTCTGAAGCATGGTCATCCTCGTCACACCTCCCGTCGGGAAGCACGAAGTTAGGCCCGTCGGAGCCGCAGTTCCAAGCCGGTCCGCGCCGGGATCAGCCTCACCGGTCCCCCACGCTCCTGCGCCCGGGCGGCCAGCGATGCGGGATCGCAGGTGTTGAAGGCAAACAGGCCGTGGTGATGGGCCACCATCGTGCCGGCTCCGACCGCTTCGGCGAGCCCCATCGCCTCTTCGAGCGTCAGGTTGCCCGGCACGCCGCGCGCCAGCAGCGCCGCCGAGCGCCCGTTGACGGGCAGGAGCGCCATGTCCGGACGCAACGGCCCCACCTCCGCGGCCTGGCCGTCGAACGGCACGGTGTCGCCCGAATGGAACAGCGTCACGGTCCCGCCCGGAACGGCGAAGCGGAGCACGTAGCCGAGAAACCTGTGCCGTCCGTTGACGTCGCGCTCCAGGGTCTCATGTGCCGCCCGAACGGCCGAGACGGTCAGGCCCGGCCATGGCGCGAAGGCGTCGCCGGCGTCAACCGAGACGAGGTGATCCCCGGGGGCACCGGTGCGGCGCAGCGCCTCGTCCCGGCTCGCCGCCGGAACGACAAAGCGCGCTCCTGGCCGGGCCGTGGCGAGGGGGGCGAGCGTGCCGGGGTCCATATGATCGGTGTGCTGGTGAGTGACCAGCACGAGGTCGACCGGCCCGAGCCCCTCGACCGTGGTCGGGGCGGCCATCATGCGCTTGTGCGACGTCTCGGTGTCCCGGTACTTGGCACCCAACGAATTCGACAGATAGGGGTCGATGACGAGGCGCCGCCCGCCGGCCGAGACGGCGAAGCCCGCTTGGCCGAGCCAGTGCAGCGCCACGGCGCCGTCGTCCCGGAGGGTGCGGAGCCGCTCTTCGAGCGGCCCGACGAAGGCCAACTCGTCGACCAAGACAGCCATCACGACGCCGCGCTGTCCCGCGCAACGCGCGCGATCTCGTCGAAGCGAGGCCCGGCCGTCGGGAGGTCGACGTGGAAGACCTCGGCGATCACCTGCGTCCAGCCGTGGAGGAAGTAGGTCCAGCCGTCCTCGACCTGTAGCCGGCGCTCATCCTTCTGGACGCGGGCTTGGTCGAGGAAGACAAGGTTGCCCCGGTAGTTCAGGTCCCAGGCGATGGCGCGCTCCGGGAACCGCGCGCCCTTGCCGAGCGGCGAACCCGGCCGATCCTTGCCGAGGCCGGTCGCGTTGACCACCAAGGAGGCGGGCTTCAGCTCGTCCAGCAGTGCGTCGTTGTCCGCCGCCCCAGTGACGAGGCGGTACTCGACGGGCACGTCGGAGGCGATGCGGGCGTGGATGCGGCGGATCTCGTCGAGGCGCCCCGGCTCGCGGTCCGACACAAGGATGCGAGACGGCACGTCGAGGCCCCGCTCGCGCCGCATCAGGTGCCACGTCAGCGCGATGGTCGAGCCGCCGGCTCCCATCGCGAAAAGTTCGGCCCCGGTTTCGGCGAAGTGTCGATCCGGCAGGAAGCCCTCGACGGCCAAGCCCGACGAGATCGGGTCCTTGGCGTGGCAGACGAGCCTCGTGCCGCCCTTCGACAGGCAGCTCGTCTCGTCCATCAGAGCGGCATGCGGGTCGACGACGTCGAACAGGTCCCGGCAGGCAGCGAAGAGGTCGATCTTATGCGTCGTCACGAGGGCGCCCATCGACAGCCGGTCCGCCTTGATGAACCGCACCGCGTCCCGGTAGGCGTCCGGGTCGGCGTGGAGCGGAAAATCGATGCCGGCGATCACCGCGTCGAGCCCCAGTAGGTCCGCCCAGGCGGGAAAGACCCGCATGATCGAGCTCTGGCCTGTCGTCACGCCAATGAAATGGAGGGTCGGCCGCATAGCCGCGATGTAGCTCACGTATCGTGCTCCGAGCTGGGGCGTCAGGCGGCGGTCGCCAGCACGCGCGCGACGTCGTCCGCGGTGCGGGGCCGATAGGCCGTGTTGGGGACCGCCCGCCATCCGTTACCCGCGGCGCGGACGATCCGCTTCGCCATGCCGCCCGAGCGAGCGATGATGTCGTAGTCCTGCCCGGAATCGGCGGGGTAGGCGAAGGTCATGACAAGGTCGTCCGCCCCGATGTTGATGGAACGGTGGATCCAGAAGGGCGGCACGTAGCAGACCACGCGAGGGCTCACCTCAACGATGCGGGTCGCGCCCGCGGGGGATTCCATCAGCATCAGCCCCGTGCCGCTCTCGCCGTAGTAGATCTCGGGGCGGTTCGCCGTCGCGTGGATGTGCCCGCGGGTGAGGAAGAACTCGTCACCGACTGTGCCGGGCACCATGCGAGTCACCCCGAAGATCATGTCACCCGAGGCCGACGAGGGCCTTAGATCCTCGACCGCGTAGACGACCCGGCTTCCATCGTTCCGCAGCAGGGCGTCGAACGTCTCGGTGTCGGCGTAGAGGCCGGCGAGATCGGAGAGCCGCTTCTCATAACGGCCGGAGCCACCCGCGAGGCGCCCGCTTCCCACGTCGACGGAGCAACGCACCGGTTCCGCCATGTCCATTCGTAATCTCCCATCGGCTTGAACGCGGTCGCACGTCGTGCCTAAAAGCCGCTCACCACATAGCCGCCGTCGACCGGTAGGTCCGCGCCCGTGATGTAGGCGGCCGCCGGCGACGCCAGGAACAGCGCGGTCCCCACCAAGTCCTCGGCGGTACCCCAGCGCCGCACGGCGGTCTTGGCTTGGATCTTGGCGGCCGCGGACGGGTCCTCCCACAAGTCGCGCGTCATCTCGGTCCGGTGATACCCAGGCGAGATCGCGTTGACGCGGATCCCTTCCGGTCCGAACGCGTGCGCGAGATGCCGGGTCAGCCCGAGAATGCCGGTCTTGCTGGCGCCGTAGGCGGGAACCGCGGCGTCCGCGATGTAGCTCAGCATGGATCCGACGTTGAGAATGGAACCGCCTCGGCGCGCGAGGAGGGGCCGCGCCGCCATGGCGAGGCGCATCGCCGCGTTCAGATTGACGTCCATCACTTCGAGGAATGTGTCTTCTTCGAACTCGCGGTGGGGCCGCGCGATCCCGGCGGCGTTGACCAGCACGTCGACAGCATCGAGCCCACCGACCATGGCCTGCACGGCCGCGCGGTCCCGCACGTCGAGGGTCTGAAAGGTCAGGCCGGCCGGCACGGCCTCCTGTCGGAGATCGGCGATCTTGGCTTCCGAACTGCCGGTCGCCACGACGGTCGCACCCAGCACCGCGAAGCCCCGCGCAACGGCAAGGCCGATGCCGCTGGTGCCGCCGGAGACCAGCACGTCATGCCCGTGGAACAGCCCAGGCCTAAAAGTCGATGTTACAGGCGTCATATTTCCTCCCCAGGGATGAAATGCGCCGCTCTTTGACGGCCTTTCGCGCCTTCCCGCCGGCCGACGGCGGGTGCCCCGTTGCGGACCGATCGCTTCGGGCTACGCGCTGCACTGGCCCGGGCCCACCCCGCGGCCCCCGTCACCAGCAGACGTACCCTCCATCGACCAGCACGATCGAGCCCGTCATCAGGCTCGCGGCGTCGCCGGCGAGGAACAGCACCACGGAGGCGACCTCGTCGGTGCGGCCAAGCCGGTTCATCGGCGTACCGCCGACCCAGTGCCGGTGCATCTCGGCGTTCTCGTACACGTAGGCGTTCATCTCGGTGTCGATGTAGGTTGGCGCCACCGCGTTGACCCGCACGCCACGCGCGCCCCATTCAGCCGCCAGCGACCGCGTGAGGTGGTGCACGCCGGCCTTCGAGGCGTTGTAGTTGGCTTGCTCCTGCGGGCGGTTGACGATGAGGCCCGACATCGATCCGACGTTGACGATCGAACCCGAGCCGCGCGCCAGCATGCCCGCCCCGAAGGCGCGGCAGCAGTAAAAGACGCCGTTGAGGTTGACGTCGATGACCTTGGCCCAGACGGCGTCGGTCATCATCTCGGCCGGGTGGTTCGAGATGGCGATACCGGCGTTGTTGACCAGCACGTCGATGTGTCCATGCCTTGTCGAAACAACCTCGTGCACGCGCCCTACCGCAGCGGGATCGGTGACGTCGAGCACCTCGCCCTCAGCTCGATGGCCCTTCGCGCGGAGCCCCTCGACGGCGGCCTGCAGGGCCGTAGCGTCCATGTCGCTCAGCACCACGACCGCGCCGGCCTCGGCCAGGGCCTCGGAGATCGCGAGGCCGATCCCGCGCGCTGCGCCGGTGACTACGGCGATGCGGTCGGTGAGCTTGAACCTGTCGAGATACATGGTCGTCTCGGTTCGGATTGCTGGCGCGAAGGTCGGCGAGCCCCCGTCGGCGGCGCTGAAGATGCAGGTCGACCGCCGCCTTAATTTCTGTAGTCATATTACCTATCTCAAACCAACATGCAATCAGAATGGGAGGTGTCCGTCCTCAAAATTCCCGAAATTGCGCTTGACGGGAACAGCTCTCGTATTAAAGTTACAGGATACGACGAGACAGTCGTTTTCGGGAGGGATTATCATGCATCGCGTTCTGCTCGGCTGCGTCGCGGCCTCGGCCATCCTCGCCGGCTCCGCCGGCTTCGCGTCGGCCGCCGACTGCAAGGTCGGTATCTCGATGTTCACGCTGAACGCGCCCTACTATGCGGCCCAGCTACAGGCGGCGCAGGAGCAGGCCAAGAAGGCGGTTTGCTCCGTCTCGACCGCCGATGGCCAGAACGACATGTCGAAGCAGATCGGCGACGTCGAGGACATGGTCGCCAAGGGCATCAATCTCCTGATCATCAATCCGCGCGACCCCGAAGGCCTGGTGCCGGCCGTGAACGCCGCCGCCAAGGCGGGCGTCAAGGTCGTTGTCATCGACAGCGGGCTTGACCCCAAGGCCAGCTACGTCACGCTAGTCCAGTCTTCAAACGACAAGAACGGCTTCCTCGTCGGCGAATGGCTCGCCAAGGCAATGAACGGCAAGCCGATGAAAATCGCCCTGCTGTCGGGCGACAAGGGCAACGTCGTCGGGCAGGAGCGCCGGCTCGGAGTGATCCGCGGCATCGCCGAGGGGCAGCTGCAGAATGGCGGCCACGCCGGATTCGAGATTGTCGGTCAGGGCTGGGGTTCATGGAATAACGACGGGGGCCTCAAGGCCATGGAGGACATCCTCACCGCGCACCCCGACGTCAACGTCGTCCTGGGCGAGAACGACTCCATGGTGCTTGGCGCCCGCAAGGCGCTCGATGCCGCCGGCAAGAAGGACGTGCTGCTGGCCGCCGCCGCCGACGGTCAGAAGGAAGCCCTTCAGATGATCAAGGACGGCAAATACGGCGCCACCGGCCTCAACGACCCCGACCTCATCGGCCGCACCGCGATCGACGTCGGCTTGAAGGCGTTGGACGGTACGCTGCCGGCCGGCTTCCCCAAGCTCGACGTGACCACGCCGGCCGTGATCACCAAGGACAACGTCGACAAGTACATCAAGCCGAACGCGGTGTTCTGACTCCAGACCTACCGAGGACCTTCGCATGGGCGGCCTCGTCGAGCTGAAGGGAATCACCCGATCGTTTGGGGGCGTGCGCGCCCTCAAGGGCATCGACTTCGACCTCCGGCCTAGCGAGGTCCACGCGTTGCTCGGCGAGAACGGCGCCGGCAAGTCGACGCTGATGCGGGTGCTGGCGGGCGAGATCGCGCCCGACGGCGGCGCTATCCTGATCGACGGCGCGCCCGTCGCCGCCTATGACCCGCGGGTCGCGGCGTCGCGCGGCATTGCGGTGATCCACCAGGAGACCGCGCTGGCGCCCGACCTGTCGGTCGCCGAGAACATCTTCATGCGCGAGCTGCCGGGGATTATCGCCTGGCCAGCGCTGAACCGGCGGGCCGGCGAGCTGCTGCGCCGCCTCGGCTTCGCCATCGACCCGCGCCGCACCGTCGGCGATCTCGCAGTCGCCCACCAGCAGGTCGTCGAGATCGCCAAGGCGTTGTCGCAGAAGGTCCGCGTCATCGTCTTCGATGAGCCGACGGCGGTGCTGTCCACGGGCGACGCCGCGCGCCTGCACGGCATCATCGCCGGGCTCAGGGCCGAGGGCGTCGGCATCGTCTACATCTCGCACCGGCTGGAGGAGGTGTTCCGCATCTCCGATCGCATGACGGTGATGAAGGACGGCCGCGTCGTCGGCGTGACGACGCCGCGGGAGTCGGGCGTCGAGGACGTGATCCGAATGATGGTGGGGCGCCCGCTGGCAGCGCTGTTCCCCAAGGTTGAGGGCCGCCACATCGGCGGCGAGGTGCTGCGCGTCGACGACCTCCGGCGCGGCACCCGGGTGCGCGGCGTGAGCCTGTCGCTCAGGGCAGGCGAGATCGTCGGGCTCGGCGGCCTCGTAGGCTCAGGCCGTACCGAGACGGTGCGGCTGATCTTCGGCGCCGACCGCCGCGACGCCGGCCGCATCATCGTGAGGGGGAAAGAGACGCGGATCGCTTCTCCGCTTGACGCTGTGCTGGCCGGCATCGGCCTCGTGCCGGAGGACCGCAAGCACCAGGGCGTGATCCTCGACATGCCGATCCGCACCAACATCACCATGGCGCGGCTGGCCCCGGTGGTGAACGCGCTGGGCTTCATGCGCCTGCGCGTCGAGCGCGGCCTCGTCGAGGCGCTGGCGAAACGCCTGCGCCTGAAGAGCGCCGGCGTTGACGCGCCCGCCTCCAGCCTGTCGGGCGGGAACCAGCAGAAGGTGGTGCTGGCCAAGTGGTTCCACGCCGGCACCGACGTCATTATCCTCGACGAGCCGACTCGCGGCGTCGACGTCGGAGCCAAAGCCGAGATCTACGCTTTGATCGAGGAGCTGGCGGCGGCCGGCAAGGCCGTGCTGGTCATCTCGTCCGAGCATCAGGAGCTGTTCGGCCTTTGCGATCGTGTGCTGGTGATGGCCGAGGGCACGATCCAGGGCGAACTGCACCCCGCGGCCTATTCGGAGGAGCGCCTCCTCACCCTGGCAATGACACGCGGGGCCGCCCCGCTTCGGAAAGCGAGCTGACATGAGCGCCGTCACGGAAGACCTGCCCGATGGCAAGCGCCAGCGCGTTGAATTGTCGGAGCTGTTCCGTCGCTATGGAACGGCGGCGATCTTTATCGTGCTGGTGCTCGGCGCCGCCTCGCAGTCGAGCGCGTTCTTGACCGAGCGCAACGTCATGAACGTGCTGCGCCAAGTGGCGCCCACCGGCATCATGGCGGTGGGCATGCTGTTCGTCATCCTGACGCGCGGCATCGACCTGTCGGTCGGCTCGCTGCTGGCGCTCGGCAGCGTCAGCTGCGCGCTCGTCGCGGCGGGGAGCGCCGGCACGCCAGCCGCCGTCGCGGCCGCGCTCGGCGCCGGGGCGGCGGCGGGGGTCGTTACGGGCGTGCTGGTCGCCTATGCGGAGCTGCCGCCCTTCGTCATTACCCTCGCCATGATGACGGCGGCGCGCGGCACCGCGCTGATCCTGGCCTCCGGCCAGCCCATTATGATGGGCGATCCCGGGGAAGTGCTGACGGACTTCGGCTCGGGCTTCCTCTTCGGCGTGCCGCAGCCGGTGATCCTGATGTTCGCGGTGTTCGTCGTGGCCGGGATCGTGCTCAACCTTACGAAGTTCGGTCGCATCGTGAAGGCCATTGGCTCCAACGCCGAGGCGGTGCGGCTCTCCGGTATCGCGGCGCCGCGCTACGTCATGGCGGTCTATGTCATCTCCGGGGCGCTGGCCGCGACGGCGGGCATCATCAGCGCGAGCCGCACCGGCGTCGGGTCGGGCTCGATTGGGGTCGGCGCCGAACTCGACGTCATCGCCGCCGTGGTGATCGGCGGCGCGAGCCTGATGGGCGGGCGCGGCGGTGTAGCCAACACGCTGCTCGGCGCCCTGGTAATGGGCGTCATCGGCAACATCATGAACCTTGCCGACGTGCCTGGCTACAATCAGCAAGTCTTCATGGGGCTCATCATCGTCGTGGCGATGCTGCTGCAGTACGGCGCGCGATGGCTCCGGCGATGACCGAAGGCGCGCCGAAGGATCTGACCCTCGCGGTCGACGTCGGCACGGGCAGCGTCCGGGCGGCGCTGGTCGACGCCTGCGGAACCATCCTGGCCATCGAGGCCGTCGAGGGTCACCAATCGGTGCCGGCCTTCGGCTGGGCCGAGCAATCGGCGGAAGACTGGTGGAACGGCGTCGTGCGGGCGACGCGCGCGGTACTCGACTGCGTCCCGGGCGCGTCCGCCCGAGTCGAGGCCGTTTGCGCCTGTGGCCAGATGCACGGCACCGTGCTGGTCGACGCCGACGGGCGGCCGACGCGCGATGCGGTGCCGCTGTGGAACGACAAGCGCACGCTGGCCGAGGTGGCATCCTTCGAGGCCTCTCATCGCCCCGAGGACTATCTCGCCGCCACCGGCAACCCGGCGACGCCGGCCTGGCCCGGCTTCAAGCTCGCGTGGCTCCGTCGCCATGACCCCGACGCCTACTGCCGTGCCACGCACGTTCTGATGCCAAAGGATTTCGTGAATTTCCGCCTCACCGGCGTGCGCGCCATGGACCGGGGCGACGCGTCGCTGAGCTTCCTGATGGACCCGCGCACGGGCGCTTGGTCGCCCAGCATGGCAGAGACCCTCGGCGTCGATCCCGGCAAGCTCCCGCCGATCCGTGACTGCCTCGACATCCTGGGCGGGGTGACGGTCGAGGCCGCCGCCGTCACAGGATTGCGGCAAGGCACGCCGGTGCTTGTTGGCGCTGCCGACTACCCGGCGGCTCTGCTCGGGTCCGGCGCGTGCCGGCCCGGCCTCGCCTCGGACGTGACCGGGACCTCCTGTATCCTGACGCTGATCGCCGACGCCCCGCTGCTCGATCCCGAGGTGTGCAACGTCTCCACCGTCGAGGGCCATTGGGCACCCTTCGTGCTGCTGGAATCGGGCGGCGACGCGATGCGCTGGGCGCGGCGCACCTTCTTCGACGGCGGGGGCGGCTACGACCGGCTGACAGCCGAGGCCGCCACGGCGGCGCCCGGATCCGGCGGTCTCCTGTTTATGCCATACCTCGCGGGCGAGCGGTTGGGCCATCACCGCAATGCCCGCGCCCAGTTCTTCGGCATCGGCGCGGGCCACGGGCGGCCCGAAATGCTGCGCGCCGTGATGGAAGGCGTCGCCTTCGCGGCGACGCGGCATCTGCGCGGGATGGAAACGGCGGCGGGCCGGCCGGTCGAGCGCGTGATCGCGTCGGGCGGGGGCGCGAAGTCGGCGCTGTGGCTCGCCATCAAGGCCAGCGCCTATGGCGTGCCGATCGTCGTGCCGCAGGAGGCCGAATGCGGCATCGTCGGCTGCGCCGCCATGGCCCAGACCGCGACGGGACGATACCGCACCCTGGAGGCCGCGGCGCGGCAGATCGTCCGCACCGCGGCCGAAGTCGAGCCCGACCCCGCGTGGTGCGACCGTTACGCGGCGATGCAACCCGTCTTCGACCGCCTCTACAGGCACAGCCAAGCGCTCTACGACGACCTAGACGCGCTCGGGTCCTGAACGGCTCCAGGTCGGCTCGACGCATGCCAGTTTAACCCGATCCGCAAAGCCGTTTTGCGACTTTGTGGGCAAAGGCCATGGACAACCGCAGCCCCCGTCCGTCACCTATCGGCTCTTCGCATGGCCTGTGCCATGCTGGATACCGGATCAACTCCCGACCTAAGCTTCAAAAAACACGTACACACGCTGCGCAGGGTGGATGAGGTCGCCCATAGCCCTTTCCTTAGTTGTCGTACGAACGACCGCTTCGCTCAGGACTGCGCCCGAAAGCGGCCCGCCCGCTTTCCACCCGCATCGGCCTGCTCATCAGGGCCGAGCCAACGTTCTCGTCGATTAGGTTGGTTGGAAGGAGGAGATCAGTCTGGGCGTGAGGTGGACTGCGCAGCCTCGACGTAAGTCCCCCCGGGCTGCGCAGGTTTCAGATCTCCGTCCGCTCCGCTAGCGTCAGGGCGTCTTCGACGTCAACGCCGAGATAGCGAACCGTGCTCTCGATCTTCGTGTGCCCGAGCAGGATCTGCACGGCGCGCAGGTTGCCCGTTTGCTTGTAGATCATGGCGGCCTTGGTTCGACGCAGCGAGTGCGTGCCGTAGTCCTCGCGCCGGAGGCCGACCCCTTTGACCCACTCCTCCACAAGCCGGACGTATTGGCGCGTGCTGATGTGCTTGGCGTGATCGATCCGGCTCGGGAACACGTAGTCGGTCACGGCGCCTCCGCGGCGCTCCAGCCATGCGCGCAGGCTCCCCTTGGCTGTGAAAAAGCCTGGAAGTGCGATCCCAGATTTGATCAGATCTATCGTATTGGCAAGGTTGAACAGTCTTAACTCCCGGTGGGGTCACGATCGGCGCCGATCGTGACCCCACCGGGAGTTTGAATTCCTGATTTGTATCAAAGCGTTGACCGGCGAATGCAAAAGGGTCAACCTTGGAGGCTTATTGACAGTCCTGGGCGCCACGGCGAGGGCGCGCGGAATCGCCACGCCGAACATGGGCGCCGTGTCCTCCAGGGCGAGCGCTTCGGCCGTATCTGGGCACTCCGGACGTGTCCTCAGAGGCTGAGGTGGTCGAGCACGCGGGCGCGTGCGTCCGGCCCGCAGGCGCCCTCGTCGTCGATCTCGCCCAGCTTCAGCACCGCCCAGCGGTCGGCGACCCGTAGCGCGAAGTCGAGGTTCTGTTCCACCACCAGCATGGCGGTCCCGTCCCTTTCGC
>JAABUP010007658.1_pt1 | contig 14302 bp, 19 predicted proteins | sample 5559201 | NCBI WGS metagenome assembly JAABUP01 (sample SAMN10711887, study PRJNA513373) | rock metagenome | isolation source: Antarctica rocks | place: Antarctica | reverse complement strand
GCAGGGGGTGCATGGGCACCTGCGCACGAGCGGCTGTGTGCCCAATTTGAAAAGGTGCGGCGCGTGCGCAGCCCGGCCCGCTGGGCGTGCTGGCGGACGTGGCGTGCGGCTTTGAGCGCGACGCGGAATGGGAGCGCGCGCCCGCCAAGGCGCCTCCGCGCGGCGCAACCGCCTCAGCATGTGCGCCCCGGCCCGCCAGGACTCTGATTGCAGACCCGCACCGCATAGCGCGGCACGGGCGTTCCCTGTTTGTGCCGCACATGCGCCCCCTTGCGCGCGCCTCGTGCAAAGCGCCAGCGCTTGACGAGCGGCCGCCCTGCCTGTGAAGTGGTGCACGGGCATTGTCTCTGACGCGTGCGCGCGTCGCTGCAGCTGGCATAGCGGTGTCCTAATACGCGCTCCCGCTTCATGTCGTGCAGGCGCCCCGCGCACGTGCCACAGCGGCTACGTGGCCACGGAGAGCGACTCGGATGGCAGCGAGACCGCCGACGATGCGGCCGCCGGCGTCAAGCACGCGCGCGCGGCCGCCGCGCCCGCCCGCCCGCGCGGCCCGCCCGGTGCGGCCACAAGCCCCACATGCTGGGCTCCCGCCGCCGTTGCAGCAACCTGGGCGTGCCTGAGCGCCTGTCGTAGGCAGTCGGTGTCGCCCTATGTGCTCCGATCGCTAAAGCACCGAACGCAGCACGCGGGCGCCCCGGCCTGAGCGCGCCGCGCGCCGCGCAGCGTGCGCCCTGGGCGGGCGGCGCGACAGCGGCGCCGCGGCCGGCGCGGCGAGCGCGGCGGCGCTGCCGGCCGGCGACAGCCCGGCGCAGCAGCACCGCGCGGTGCTGGAGGCGGCGCGCGCGGGCCTGGGCGGCGACACGGGCGCCTGGGCGGACTTTGCGGCCTGGCTGGTGGGCCAGCCGGCGCCCGCACTGCAGCGCGTGTTTGACACCTTCGTCGCGTGCGCGCGCAGCGGCCAGGCGCGCCGCCCGGCCGGCCGCCTCGCTGGCATGCATGAGCTGCGCCGCTGTGCTCGGGCGCATTTCTCAGCAGGAGTATGGCAGGGCCTATTCTGCAGGGAATTGTTTCCTGCCTTGTGCGCACTCGAGCTATGAGAGAATTTGCTATGCTGTGACTGGGTCGTGACAGTTTGTGTCGTGCCGCGGCAGGACGTCAAGGACGTGGTCCTGGCGGTGCTCAAGCGCAACCCGCCGCCGCTGCCCGCGGTGCACCGCGACCACGCCGGCTGGCGCCTCGCTGCCCGCGCGCACAGCGCATGACCGCGCGGGATTCTCGCGCGGGCGGGCCCGGCACCACCGCGGGGCCCTGCTCAGGGACTTTGATGCGCACGCGTTCAAGCAGACATGAATGATGCACAGCTGGGGGTGGGGCCCAAGGAACCACGGGACGCCCCTGCTCGGCGCAGTCAAGCCCATTCTTTCTTCTCATACTTGCCATGCGACTGTACCAGCACCTGCTTGCCTGCGCGGCGCTCGCGGAGAGCGGCCTGTGCAAGGCTCAATATGTCACACGCAGTATTTGATTGCCAGTGCGGCAGAGCAGCAGGGCGCATGCCGCACGCGCCCTGCTGCTCTGCCTCATGTCAGGGGTGGCCTGACTCAAAACTGCCCAGCAGAGTGGTCCCACACATGCGGCGGGACAGAGGCGGGCATCCCACGCCATGCTTGCGTAGCAGCCGAGGGCCGGGCTGGGAGTGGCAGCCGCAGTGGAGGCTCCATGCTGGCGAGCGAGCGAACTCTGTGTATAGGTACCACACCGTGATAGCTAGCGCATGCCGCACATGCAGGCTGCGCATCGAAACTGTATCCTCGTGAACAATATAGCTCGAGTGGTGAAACTGGTAGGGCATGCAGGCTGGAGGAGCGGCCATGCTAGAATGATTCGCTGTGTTATCAGAGAGTGCCAGCGGTGTGCTTGCCAGCGCGTAACAGGCTTGTCGTGAAACAGCGTCGAAATGTGCACAGCAGGGCGGGCAATGTAACAGCATGCGAGCAGCAGACAGCCGCCCAGATCCCTTTTGGCGCAAGCCCCGCGGTTCCGGCAGTTATGGCACACCCGCTCTTCGCCCCGCCATGCCCTAAGCAAGAGCAACACTTGAAGCGGCGGCCCGCAGCAGCCCTTGCAGGCCCCCGCGCGGCGCCGCGGGCCGCTCTGGCGGCTTCTGTCATTGGGGAAAGGAGAGACTGGAGGCGCGCGCGCGCCCTCACGCCAGCGTCTGCTCGGCCGCCTGGCGCTTGAGGTCGCGCTCGTGGAAGGCGGTGCGCAGCTTCACATACTCGGCCACGAACGCGTCCACGCCGCCGCCCTGGCCCGCCGCAAAGCGCTCCAGGCTGCGCCGCCGCGGCCCCCCCGCGTCAGCGCGCGCCGCTCCGGTGCACGGGCGCGACCAAAGACCCCGGCGCGGAAAGGGCGCAAGCAAAAGGGCGCCGGGCCGCGCACAGCGCGTCGCCGGCGGCCTCGGCCGCATCAGCGCGCGCTGCCAGCGCGGCCGCCAGCGCCGCCGGCCGCAGCTGCGCCAGCACCGCCGCCTGCCGGCCCGCCAGCGCGTCGAACGCCTCCTTGGCCGCCGCGTACTCGGACGACCTGCGCGCGGTGGCGCTCCGTCGCTGCGCGACACGCGCGGCCGCGCGCTCGCCGCGGAGCCGCTGCATGAGCGCGTGCGCCGCCCCGCGCAAGCGCGCTCCAACACCCAGCACACCACTCTCGCTTCTGCCTCTACAGGAACTGACTCAACAGCTTATACGAAGCGCCTCACGGCATGATGCCTGATGCTGTGCGTCGGGCTCCAGTGAGCACAAGCGGCATGAAACGAAGTGGGGCCTCGTCGCGCGGGCGAGGGGAGGAGGCCCCCTCGCGCACGCACCGGATGATGGCGATCTGGTTGCGCAGCTCGCTGAGCTCGGCCTCGCGGCCGAGCGTGCCGCGCGCCACATCCGCGTTACCCTTGCGCAGCTGCGCCTGCACCTGCGTAGCACGCAAGGCGGACCGCCTTTGAAGTTGTCGTCAGCAGAGTAGCGTGGCTGGAACAAGACCTACTGCCTCCGAGTCACCGCCACGGTGCGCTCATGTGCGGGGCTCGTCAAGTCGTGTGAATTCAGGGCTGAGCTAGTTCAGGCCTGCCTGCTGGTGCCAGAGCGCAGGCTACCGAGGCGGCCGCGCTCAGCGCGGGCGCGCCTGCCGCACGCTGGACGCCGCGACCAGCCGCCGCACGAACGCCGCATACTTGGCCTCGTCGGCCGCCAGCGCGGCCAGCTCCTCGGCCGGCAGCGCGCGCAGCTCGGGGAAGTCCTGCGGCAGCGTGGGCGCGCGCGTCAGCGCGGCCCCGCCGCCGCCGCCGCCGCCGCCCGCCGCGGCGCCGCCGCTGGCCGTGCGCGCCGCGCCTGCCGCCGGCGCGCCGCCGATCAACACCCAGCCGTCTGCCGGACCGCGCGGCAGCCACCGTCTCAGCGCCTCTTCGGGCATTGCCGTTTGGCGATTGGCCAGTGAGGGACAGAGGCTTGCGGCCGCGCTCTCAGGGGAGGCCAACCGCGTCTGGCGGATCCACAGCTGTGCGCTGCCGTCACTCCACATCGGCGCCACTGGTGTGCTGCGGGGTGCGCCATCGCTACGCTTGCAAGTACCCTCTCTTCCCGCGACTCTAACACCAGACAGCCAGAGCCTGGCTCCTCCACAACAGAGCTAATCCTGGCCGGCCCTTCCCGCGGGCCGCCGAGGGCGCGCCGGAGGAGCCCGCGCTGCCGAGGCGCGCAGGGCCGGCCGCGGGCGACGGCGCGCGCTCGCCCGCCAGCGCGCCCAGCGCCTCGGTGACCACCGGCGCCAGGCGCGCGCCGGGCGCCCAGGCGCGCAGCCCGGGCGTCGCCAGCCGCCCGGCCGTGTCGACCTGCGCAACTCTCTGCTCAGAGCCAAAGGTGAGGCCTGAACACTCCTGCAGGCTCGAGAACCAGAGCCGGGCTCTTTGCACTGCTGTCAACCCATGAAGCGTCGCAAGGTGTGCGCGACGCTTGCTGCCGCGCGGGCACGTGCAACGGCCCCCACCGCCCCGTTCTTGCGAGCAGGGTCGGCTTCAAAAATAGCCTCCCAACACACCGCCTCGAGCGCACACGGCAAGCGCGCGCATTGCCGCTGCCTAGGCCGCACCCATGCGTGCATGAGCGGGTGCGTGACGGCCAGGCTGGGCCGCGCGGCGGGGAAGCCCGGCGGCAGGCTGATGCGCAGGTTGGTCATCCGGCCATCTGACAGGCGCGCCGGCGTCTCAAACAGCGACCTGCGCGCCCGACCAGCTTTTATAGACGCGACGCGGCCGCCTGCGCAGACTGAACAGCACGACACGCACTCCAGCCAGCGCCGCCTCTGCTTGTCTGTCGCGTTCACGGCGACGGGGCATGCGCAGACGGGCTGCACGCGCAGGGCGGGGCCGCACTGGTCGCGGTTCACGGGCCGGCACAGCGGCACCTTGGCCAGGAGCTCAGACACCTGCTGCGCCCGCCTGCGCGCCCCCCACGTGGCTACCCGGGTTGGAAGCTGCAAGCCTGCCAGCCCTGCTGAGCAGCGCGGTCCGCTGAGGTGATACGTGGCCTACATAAATCGCCCACTCGTGGCATAACAAAGCGATGGGCGCGCCACGCACTCGGGGCTCCCGTACATTTTGCCTGACACGCCCGGCGCGCAGCGCCCGCAACGCTGGACCGGTTTGCAGCTGCCAGGGAGGCTAGCACCGGGTTTGGCACCTCTCGCACTACAGCACAGCTGCTAGGAAACTGTGGCACATGCACGTGACGAGCACGCGCGCGTCCACAGACTGTTGCAGACGAGTATTTACAACCAGTCGCAATCCTGGTGATGAACTGCGCTGGCTGCCCACAGTCCTGACCCAGCGCTCGCACTGGCCCTCCTCCCCACCAACCCACAAGTCCTTCAGGGCTTGCCTCCAACGCTGGCTGTTACGACAAGGCAGTTCCAAACCACCTTTGCGTGCACAAGCGCACACCTCTGCAGAACCTGCAGCCATGCCCGTACTCCTGCCGGCCCAGCACGGGCTGCCGCTGGGCGCCGCTGGCCCGCGGTCTGCTGCGTGCAGGCCCCCGCTGCTGGTGCAGCACGTGCGGCGCCCCACCACCTGCCAGATGGACGCGTCCATGGCCGCGCTGGACCGCGCCGTGCAGGCGAGGACCGCTTCTGCCGTTGTGTGTGCGCTCGATGTATGCTGCCAGCTCGACGTATGAGCAGCGGCGCCTGTGCTGCAGCTCATCAACCGCTTCATCAGCGCCGGAGTGGCCAAGCAGGGCAGCCCGGCGGGCGCGGCCGCTGCCGCCCAGGCGCGCTTGCGCTCCTTGGCGGCCCTAGAGCTTCTTGTTGCGACTGCACTCTGTATACGAGGACCGCTGAACTGCTGCAAGCGGCAAGAGCAGCACGTTGCGAAGGAGCTTTCACGCGCGACCTTGGAGCGCAGGACGCCGACCGCGGCAAGTGGGTCCGGATACGGGCGCGCGGGTCGGGCCGCGCCGCGGCCGCCGAGGGCGGCGCGCCAGGGCGGTCGCTGGCCGCCTACCTCGCGCTGCCCGTCGACGAGTACTCGTTACTGGACCCCGAGTGGGTGGAGCGGTGCGCGCTCAGAGCATGCAAGCAGCACGCGCGCGCCGCGACAGCCCTCCGGCCGGCGCTCACTCGCGTGGGCGCGTGCAGGGACGCGGACGTGCCGGACACCTTTCGGGTCACCGTCCCGCTGCGCGAGGTGGGCACCGCCTCCAGGCTCCCTTGCCCGGGCCGGCAGGCCCTGCTCACACGGTGGCCGTGCAGCGCCGCTGAGCGCCCGGCCCTGCGGCGGCGTGAGGGCAGCGCTGTGGTCTCACAAGCAGCCTGTATACCGTGCGCAATTGCACGGCAATCGGCCGCGCTGCTCATGCGTCGCCAGCCGCCGGGGCATTCAGGGCCGGCCCAGCAGCCCCCCGAGTCTGGCGCGTCCGCTGACGCTCGCCGCGCGCCAGCTCTCGGGCGTGGACCTCGAGCCGTCCGTGCTGGTCACCGCGGCGGCCGACCCGGCGACCGGCCGCGTCGCCTTCACCGGCGACCGCGCCTGCCTGGGCGACCCTGAGCTGGACAAGCGCTTCCGCCTGTCGCTGAGCGCCGACCTGCATGCGCGCGGCGCCCGGGGGGCTGGTCGCTCGGGGCCCTGCGTGCGCGCATCGGCGGCGCGGCCGCGGACGCGTCGGCGGCGCGGGACGGCGAGGCGCATGCGTGGCCGGGCGAGCGGGGCGGTGAGGGCGGGGGCGCGGCGGGGCTCGTGCGGCGTGCGGCTGGCGCCGGCGCCGCAAGCCCGCTCGACAGAGACGCGGTGCGCTTCGGAGTGTTTGTCGAGCGCGGCGACAGGGCGTTGCTCATGACTTTTCATAGAATATCTTGCACGCATGGTCTGCTTTTACGCCAGCAGAAGCCCAGCGGCCGCGTGGCACTTAGGCAGTCTTCATGGCCGCCTCTGTGTGCCTGTACGTTTGCTGGAATAAACCTTGTCCGCGCGTGTTGTTGCATCCGCGCCAGTTAGAACTGGCGCATGGGCGGCGCCAGGCGGCCGGGGACCCGGACGCGCCGCCGGCCACGCACGACCTGGTGGCGGCGGTGCGGCTGCGGCTGGACGTGCATGTGCCGCCGCCGCTGGACGCGGTGCCGGGGCCGCTGCTGGGCAGCGCGGGCGGCCTGGTGCTCAAGCTGCTGCTGCAGGCGCGGCCTGTCGTTGGTTTTGAGAACCGTCGAGAGAAGTGTTCAGTGTGGTGTCAGTAATGCGTGGCACATGTGCCAAGCAAGCCCCGACGCGACCCCTGGTCGCCGTTGCACTGGTATCGGGCGCTCACTGTCTGTCTCAACTGCTGGGTGTGTTGCAGCGTCTCCGCATCCGTGAGGGCGCGCGCGGCGGCCGCGCTGCTGCCCAGCCTCCTGGAGCTGCTGGCGCGCGACTACCGCAGCTGGGCCGCGGGCGAAGCGCGCAGGACGAGCCGCCTGGCTCCCAGGGCGCTGCAGGCCAGTGTAATGATGGAGTGAGCTGTTGCCCTCCGGGCTCGGTAGTGCGCTGCCACTATACTGTGGTTGCAGCATGTGACATTCATTCAGCGTCACAGTGGCAAAACAGGTCCGAGATGCAAATTCAAATTTGGAAAGAAAGCAGCCCTAGGGCTAGCCAGGGCCGAGGGATGTGGCACACTCCGGAAGGCGGGAACGCGCCAGTCAAGCGCTTTTCGTCCTTTATACAACATAAAGGACTAGTTGGCGATGTTGCAGGGCAGCCAGGCCTCTGCTCTTGGCGGGCGGGGCGTTCAGCCCTGCCCATGCGCGCGCGCGAGCAGCAGGAGGCAGCTGCGGCTGGCGTGCCGGGCGCAGCACGGCAGCGGAGCCGCGTCGGCCGTGACAGAGAAGCTGGGGAGCCTGTTCTCCAAGGCTGCCGGCAAGAAGGCGGGCGAGGAGGAGGACCGGTGCGCGCCGCGCGGCGAGCGGCGCTCGCACTGCAAGCCCTGCATGCCTCAGGCGACGCGCCGCCTCACTGGCCCCTACTGTCGCGCAGGTTCAAATACGACTTTGCGAACTCACGGTGGGTGCGCGTGAAGCCGGAGCGCGACGCAGACGGTGCGCTGGCCGCCCCGTGCCTGGCGCTTGGCTGCCGGCGCTGCCTGCGCGCCGCGCCGTGCCACGAGCACCGTGTTTTTTTGAGTGCACGATTGTGTAGCGTCCGGAGCTCGCGCGCAGGCAAGTACACGTCGGAGAACTGGGAGAAGGGCGACGCGACTGTCATCACGCCAAAGTCCGGGACGCCGTACACGGTGGCGCCCTGGCCAGGCGCCGCGCCGCCGCTCTGCTGTGGTCGGGTCACACAGTCGCCCACGCTGAGCCCTGCGCCGGGCGCGGCAGGTGTGGCCGGTCATCCATGCCAAGCTCACCAGGCGCGGCCTGAACAGCGTGCCGCCCAGTGAGGTGCGCACGCCCGTTGGGCCTACCAGCAGCGTGGCGTCCCACATAGTGCACATCCCCTGCGCCCGCGTTCTTTGCAATGCCCAGTGCTGCCCACATGTTGCATGGCGCGACATGGGGCGGCTTAAGCACGCGTGGCGCAGTGCGCACCCGCCGCCGCGCGCCCCGGCCCGGCAGGCGCCCGCCAAGCGACGCAGGCCGCGCAGCGCGCGCGCGCCCGGCCGCCGCCGCAGGCCGCGCCCACGTGCGCCGCGCCGACCCTGTCCTGACCCTGCGCCCCGGCAGGCGGAGCGGCTGGCGGCCAAGGGCGCGACCTTCCTGGACGTGCGGCCCGCGTACCAGTTTGAGCGCGAGCACGTGGAGGGCGCCGTCAACGTGCCCATGTTCCGCAAGGTCGCCGGCAGCAGCAACTGGGACAACCTCAAGCGCGTCGTCATGCGCTTCGGCCTGGCCATGGAGGCCACCGGCGCGCCGCCCGGCTTGTGACTTTATTATGATGGCTGGTAACTTAGTTTTGAAGGCGCGGAAGCGGGCTGGTGGCCCAGCACGGCTGCACGGCCGCGTGTTCATGCGCGGCGGCGGCGCACGCGCCGGGGCCTGCTTACATCGCGGCATACAGACCGCGGGCGTGACAGCGCTTGCGAGCATCGCGCCTGGGAGCGGTGGCGCGCTGAAAGGGCACCGACCGCCGCGCAGAGCGCGATCCGGACTTTGCGAAAAACGCCGCGGCCGCGCTGAACAAGCGCAAGAAGGTGGTCGTCTACTGCGGGCGCGGCGGCACCATCAAGGTGGAGCCCCTGACCATAACACCAACCCAACCAAGGTGGCCGCCGCGCGCGCGCCCGCCGCCGCGCGCCTGATGCGGGCGCGCGCTGAGCGCGCCTGGCGCCGCGGCAGGTGGGCGCGCAGCCGTGGGCGCCCGGCCGCAAGTACTTCAAGGACGACCCCGGTGCGGCCAGGCTTCGTGCGCGGCATTTTTGCATGCTCCAATGGATCGCCCGGGCGGCGGCATGGTGCTGAGCAGGCCGGGCGCCCGCGCGCAGAGAAGATGTTTGGCATTGAGTCGCGCTCGCTCAAGGCCTGCCACGAGCTGCTGGAGGTGCGGGCTCAGCCCTAATCCTGACTCTCCTCACCCGACCAGGCTCGCCGCCGCATGTGCCGCGCCGCGCCCGCGCTCCGGACCCCCGCCGTGGCTGCTACGGCGCGACGGCCGCATCATGGCGCGCGCAGGAGGGCTTCAAGGACGTGGTGCACCTGGAGGGCGGCCTGTCGCAGTGGCGGCACGACGGCTACCCTATCGGCAGCAAGTGAGGCATCGGCCGGCGGCGGCGGGGCGCGCGCTCGGACTGTATCGATTAGTGTGTGATGTACTTGTGGCTTGGCCGTTCTATTCTTTGCTGGTGGCGTCGGCGTGCCGCTTGTCGCGCGCCGCGCGTGGTGCGCGCGCGCCGCGTAGCGCGGAAGCAGGGAGGAGCCTGCGGAGATTTTCAGATGAGCGCGGTCGTTTGTTGGGGCGCGCGTGGTGCGGCCGATGGTTTCTGCGATAGGGTGCGTAGCAGGACCATGGAGGTGTCATGGAAGATGTTTACGAGCGAGCGTGGCGGCGACAAGCACCACCACTGGGGTGAACGGTCACACTATTCACGTCCACCAGCAAACAAGCATGCAACAGCGCTAGTAATGAGCAGCAGGACATGCCGTGCAATGACGATAACCGCATGTTTGCTACAGCACGTTCAGCAGCAGCTCGTCCGTGACCAGCCGCAGGCGCTCCAGCCGCGCCAGCAGCGGCGGGTCGCACAGCGGCGCCTCGGGGCCGGCCTGCCAGTCCGCATCGTGGCCCCACCCCGCCTGGCCGCCATCCAGCGCCTGCCAGAATGCCTCACCTGGCCCAGCGCCCGCGGCTGCACCGCAGCCGTCAGGCGCCTCGCTCAAACCGCCCATCGGCACAGACGCGGCATGCTCGCCGGCGGCCGCACTGGCCGGCCAGGCGGGGTGCGCATGCGGCGTCGCATGGACCACGCACGGGCTCCGGGCCGCGTCGGCCGGCGCGGCCTGGCCCTCGGCGGGCCGCGCGCGGGGCGTCTGCGGCGGGCTGCGCGGCGCGGGCGACAGGCTGCGCGGTGCGGCCGGCGCGGGCGGGTCGGCCGGCGCGCTGCCTTGTGGCGCGTCTGCCGCGCGCCGCTCCCGCCGCTGCCGCGCACCCGCTCCCCGGCCGTCTCCTGGCGCGGGCGGCTTGGTCCAATCGTCGCCCGCGGGCCACGCAACCGCCGCGGGAGCCGTGGCGATGCGGCAGCTGGCCGTCGGCGCATCGGCCTCCCAGGCGTCGTCGGCCTCCCAGGCATCATCGGCCTCCCAGGCGTCACCAACCTCGGGCCGCATGCCTGCCACGGCCGCCTCGGCACGGTCGCTCGCCGCCGCCGTCCGCTCCACGCGCGCGGGCCCGCCCAGGCACTGGCCCCGCTCGTGCTGGCGGGCGCCCGCGCCCGGCCGGGCCGAGGCCGCGCCGCCGGGCGCTGCAGAGCAGGCGCCCTGGTCGGCGTCGGTGCGGGCGGCAGGCATGCGCACCCCTCCCGCGGCGCCGCGGTCAGCAGGGTCCGCGGCTGCTGCGGCGACGGCGCGCGCGGGACTCGCTGAGGCACCCGCCGCGTCCGCCGCCGCCGCGGCGCTGTCGAGCGCCGCGCGCCCGTGCGCGGGGGAGCGCACAAAGACAGGGTTGGCGACATACACAGGCTGCTCCGGCGGGCCCTGGGCATCCCGCGCGGGGCTGCCCGCGCTGCCGGCGCGGTCAGAGTCCTCGTCGGCGCTCGACCCGCTGGAGCGGCCGCCCGGCCGCGCGCGGCGGCCACGGCGGGGCAGGGTCAGGGCGGGGTCGCCCAGCAGGTCGCCGCGGCGCAGCGCGGCCAGCAGCGCGTTGCGCTCCTGCCGCGCGCCGCGCAGCTCGCGCGCGCGCGCCGCCAGCTCGGCGCGCAGCTCCTGCCGGGCGCGGGCGGGGCCGTGCTTTTACGTGCGGGGCCGGGGGCTCGTCAGCAGCTGAGCTTGTTGCGGGTCAGCATGCGCTCGACGCAATGTTCCCGAGCAGCGGCTGATGTTATGGCTTGGCGCCTGCAAGCACGGACGAGCCTTGTGCAAGAAAAGCCATGCGCCACCGGGCGCCAGGCGCAAGCTGCGCGCCTGGCAGCCAGGCCTGCAAAGCTGCCAGCAGGGCTGGCCCCGGCTGCCTCTTAGTCACCCACCTGCACCAGGGCGGGCGCAGCGGGCGCGCTGCGTTCAGCGCCCGCGGCGGCGCGCTCCGCGAGGCGCAGCGCGGCCTCCGCCCGCGCGGCCGCCGTCCTTGCGCCCGCCAGCTGCCCCCGCAGCGCGCCCAGCTCCTGCGTGCGGCGCAGGCGCGCGTGCGTCGGGAGCGCGGCCGCGCCGTGCGCTACCCGGCACCAGCCCTGCCTGCCCTGACCTGGCGCGCCGCGCCCGCCGCGCCCAGGCGTGCCCGTTTAGCGGCCGCAGCCTCCGCCTCTGCCTGCCTCTGTGCGTGCATGCAGGCAAGCGACTGCAACACAGGCGCACGCCGGACGCTGCCGAGACTGGAGCGGCCAGCCGCGCACGAGCGCAAGCAGCCGGCACACGCATGCACAGCGGCAGGGCGTCGGGGGGCGCCGCCAGGCGCGCGCACCGCCTCGTGGCGGCCACGCATACGCGCGGCCGCGGCGCCCGCAGCCGCCTCGGCCGCGGCCAGCCGCTCGCGCAGGCCGTGCGCCGCGCCGGCGGCAGCCGCCACTGCGTCCTGTCGCGCAGGGGCGGTGCACGGAGGGTCAATAACAAAACGTGCTGCTGTGTGCAAGTTGGCGCGCCAGCACGCCTGGCCACCGCAGCCCCACACACCGGCACGCGCGGGGGCAGGGCGGGGCACCTGCGCGTCGGCCGCGGCCGCCTCAGCGGCCGCCAAGCGCGCGCGCGCCTCGGCCGCCGCAGCCTCGGCGGCCGCCTCCGTGGCGGATTCCCGCGCCGCCGCGCCGGCGGCCGCCGCCGCCGCGGCGCCCGCCTGCTCGCGCAGCCTGCGCGCCGCGTGCAGCAGGCCGTGAGCGGCGCGGTGCACGGGCGCCCTTGTGCTCTGCCTGTCGGGGCGCCACGGTCGTGACGCGCAAATTGGCCGAGCCTCCGTGCCGTGCCTGCCGAATCGCCGTGCCCAGCCCATGACGGCGACGAGCAGTATACTGCCCCTGCAGTCTGGAGTGTGTCACGTCAGCGGCTGGCAGGCTGGGCGCACGCACCGCGCAACATCGGCCTCCGCGGTCGCCATGCGTTCCTCAGCGGCCGCACATGTGCGCCGCGCCTGCTCCAGCTCGGCGCCCGCAGCGGCGCCCGCCGCCTGCGCGGCCGCGCGCGCGGCGGCAGCCTCCGCCGCGGCGCGCGCGGCGTCGTTGCCCGCGCGCCTCAGCTCCGCGCGCAGCGCCGCGGCGTCCTGCTCGTGCTGGCGCACTGCTGCCTCCGCGGCGTCTGCGCCTGCCTGCGCGCGCATGCACCGCCGCCGTCGGCCCGGCCTGCCAGCGCCACTCGCACAGGCGGTGCGGTGATGCTGAGCATGCGCGGCGGTCACTGTCGCGGGTAAGCGCCGGTGGCGCGCGGCACTTCGCAGGCTCCCAAGCAAGGTCGAGCAAGGTGCCGGGGCGGACCTGGGCGGCGGCCGCCGCGCGGCGCGCCTGCTCCAGCTGCGCCGTGGCCGCCGCGGCCGCGGCGCGCGCGTCCGCCAGCGCGGCGCCGTGGCGCGCCTCGGCGGCTGCCGCCTCCTGTGGACAGACCGCGGGTCTGCACTGCATGTCGCGCCTGGGGTGCGGGCTGCGGCGTAAGCCCGCTGCCACCCTGCCGTGCTGCGCGCCATTGAGTATGTGCAACCTGCCCATGGCGCCCGCCGCAGAGTAGGCTTGTGCTATTTGCGCACGGAGACACGGCGTCAGGGCGTGGCAGCCAGGAGCGTGGCGGCCACGGACCTGCTGCAGCGCATCTGCGCGCGCCTCAGCGCGCAGCGCGCGCTCGAGCTCGGCCGCAGGCGGGCCCGCGGCCGCGTGCGCGCCGCCCGCCAGCACGCCGCTGCGGGCCGCCAAGAGCCGCTGCTGCTGCTGCTGCTGTGCGGCCTGCGCGCCGCAGCGCGCCGCGTGCTCGCGCGCGGGCCTCAGACCTTGCACTGGCCCAGTCACCGGCGCTGCACTCGGACTGCTGGAAGCGCGTGCTGAAACAGGACATGCCTGGCGGGCCGCTCACGTGCGGTCACCGACCCCCAGGAGTGTGCAGGCGCGCGTGCAGCCGGCCCGCGCTCGCACCGCATCCAAAGCGCTCCAGGCATGCCCCCCAATAGGCGCGCTGGGATGGCGGCCGGGGGCGCCAGCAGGCAGGAGGACAGCGCGCCCCGCCGCCCTGCTGACCCCAAACACTATTCGAGGACAGGGCTTGCGCCAGCCGCAGCCGCGCGGGGCGCGCGCCTCCAGCCGGCGCAGCAGCAGCGCGCGCTCGCGGCCCAGCCGGCCCACCTCCGCGCGCAGCGCGGCCTCCGCCGCGGACGCCGCCGCCGCGCCGGCCGTGCCGCCCGGCGCCCCCGCGGCGTCGCCATCCGCGTCCGCGCGCTGGCCGGCGCTGGCGAGCAGCGGCGGGCCGGCGGGCGGGGCGCCCGGGCCGGGGCGGCCGGGCGCGGGCGCGTCCGCGCGCTGCAGGCCCGCCAGGAAGCGCAGGCGCTGCTCCGCAAAGGCCAGCCTGCGCGGCGCGCGCCGCGCGCGTCGCGCGGCGCTGGGCGCGCGTGGCGAGCGAGCGCGCATGCGCGCCGGTCTCGCGCGGCCGGACATGCCGCAGGGCATGGCTCACAGCAGATGATTTCCGGACGCTCCGGCCTCTCTGCAACAGGAGCGGGGCGGGGCGCCCCGGCTCCGCGCCGCCCCAGCGCCGCCGCTCAGCCGCGAGGCGGGCGCCGCACCGCTGCGCCTGCGCCGACAGCTGCGCGAGGCGGCCCGCCACAGAGCCCGCAGCGGTCGCCGCGCCCGCGTCCGCGGCGCGCGCCGCCTCCGCGACCGTGCCCAGCGCGGCCTCTGCGGCCGCGGCCCTGGCGCCGGCGGCCGCCGCCGCCCTGCGGGGCGGCTGCTTGCTCAGGCACCGCATAAGTCGGCGCCGCTATTATGTGGACCCAGCAATCCAGTGCACAGAAGGCGGCCTTCCAGTGAGCCCCATGGGGAAACTTGCCCGCTTGTGATCTTTGACCAGCCGTAAGCGGAGCCCAAGGGGGCACATGCGCGCAGGACGGCTGGAGCCGTCGCAGCGAGGCGCGCCTGCCTGACGCAGCCGCGGCCTCCCGCGCCGCCAGCGCGTC
>JAABUP010007656.1_pt1 | contig 14309 bp, 19 predicted proteins | sample 5559201 | NCBI WGS metagenome assembly JAABUP01 (sample SAMN10711887, study PRJNA513373) | rock metagenome | isolation source: Antarctica rocks | place: Antarctica | reverse complement strand
TGGAGCCGAGTCTGAGTGATTACACTTGAATCACTCAGACTAATGTCCACCAATGTGCAGATCCTTAAGGTCACTAGCGTGTACAGTCTGCTTGCTGAAACCCACAGCTTGCATGTACATTATGGCTGTGCAGTCTTCACCATGACCTCCAGGATCAGCTCAAAGGCTGAGCACTGCTGCAATCTGAACCACTGCGGAGGCATGCAACACTTGTTTGTTGATGGTGTTCTTGACAAGGCTGCATATTGGCAAATGGCTGCAGGCACTGTGAGGTATGCAAGCAATGACAGCTTGTCTGCCTTGTCTCGCATGGCAGAATCTGGCCAGGTACGGATGCAGCGGGAAGCAAAGCATGACCTGGATGCTTTTGTCAAAAGCTTTTGGGCTATATAGTGGAAGCAGGCTGACTTGCTGAATCAGATTCATGCTTCAAATGTTGAGGTAATCTGCAGCCAATATTTGCCCATTGTGTGAATATGACCTTGATCGATTGGTCGTATGACTAACTGTGCTGTGTAGTAGTGCCTACAGTGATGCCGTGCTGCGCTTGCGCTGTGAACCAAGAGTGAATTATGTAATACAATCAGCATGTATCGTTATGTCTTGCAGCCCCACCAAAAATCATGTTACCTTGTTTGCAGGGAATCAGATATTTTTGGGCAGGACAAGCTGCTGACACTGGCATGGGCAGAAAACCTCAGCGTGCCTTGCAGTTTGCGGAGGATTCCAGCCACTACAGGGTCTTTGAGAAGCTAAGGACAATGTGCACTCCATGAGTCCTCGTCTGCAAATGCACTATTGTGAGATGATCATAACTACACAAACCAAGTACTGTGATGTCACCTCCACTGCTGCTGGGCTTGCTTGCATGTCCTGTAGCTTTCGTGCAGGTGTTTCTGTACCACAATGCAAGCAGCTATATCTAGCATGCACAAACAATTTTTGATGCATTCTAGCTTGTGTCACCTTCTGGATATGCTATGTACATGTTGGTGTGAGTGTAAAGTAGACATGGCAAAGACACTGACGGTGTCAGCCTATGTCTATAGGTTCCAGCAGCTGCGGCAGGCCTAGGCAACTCCTGCAAGGCTCCCACGGTCGAGCACTATCTGAAAGTGTCTATATTATTTGCTTACCGTGCAGAGTGCTGTGATGCATTATTTATTTGCTTACTATGCCACGTGCTGTGACGCAAAAAACACAATGCCGACAATGCTGATCACTGTGGAATCGTTCCATTTGACTAAGATTCACTTCAAGGCTGGCTTGCTTATGATACATGTGCAGCGCAATCACTATGATAGTCGGTTGCAACGAATGGCTACGTAATATACCATGTGCATTCAAGAGTCTGTTTCAGCAAGCTGTCTATACTGATCTGTAACAAACCAGACAAATCAAATGCTCCATGAATTGCAGTCTGCCCTACGACTGAAATGAAATCTGTACAAAGACACTGTCAGCATACAACAGCAGGATTGGACTGTGATCATCCAGACTAATGACTCCACCAATGTGCAAATTCTGAAGGTCACAAGGGTGCACAGTACACCACATTATAGTGGCAGAATTTCCCCAAGACCCAAAGCACCAGCCTGCACACAGAGTGCTTTGTTGTGCTGCAACAACATCGTGGTATTCTGAGCATATTCTGTTCTTGTGCAGACGGTGCCATGGCCTCACAGCAAACCAATTTTGCCGCCACATTGTTCTTCTGGTCAAATGGGGGGATGGCAAGACCACAGGGCTGCGCCAGTTTGATGACTGGTCTGCTGCCGCTCTGGCAGAAGCTCTGGATGTCACAATCTTTTTCTCACAATCTGCAATGATTGTGACATTCAGAGCTTTTGCCAGATCTGCAGCAGTGATCAAACTGGCCTGGCCCTATGGCATTGACATCTCCCCAGTTGCTCTTTAGAAGAATGTAGTGAAAGCAGGAAGTCACGCATGTTAGGGCCATGGTATCGTTTGTATACAAGAGAAAGTATGCTCGAAGTACCCCAATAATGCTGCAGCACAGCAGGATCGTTTGTGTTCATGTTGTTGTGGCTGCTTAGATGAACAGAGCCTTGCAGTCAGCTCCTGGCTCATGCCAGCACTCACTCAATACCCTCTCTGATCTTGGATCCACCTGATTGGCAAACAGCGCCTGCATAGACAAACCCAGAGTTAGGGTGAACAAGCGCAGCTGACATGCCTGCACACGTTGTCGAACAATCTCATTATCATGACCATCATAATTCCACAACAATGTGCAGGCGCATCAGTCAACTTGAACAGGCCCTGTGCTCATGATATGAGGCTACTTGTGATGCAGATCTTCAGCAGCATGTTATGTTGTGGGCAGCAGCTCTGCTTTGGCTGTCCAGAAGAACCATCACATTTGCATCTGCTTGCCAAGCACGTTGAGAACAACACACGAAGGAGCCAGTAATGTTTTGCAGTGAGTTAAAAAAGCTATGGGACAGCGTCAAACGACTTGGCATTCCTGTAAATGTAATGCCATCACCAAAACTGAATATACGCTTGATGCCCACCTGGCTGGCCTTGTTTGTAGCTGTGTCAAGGGGTTGCGTTGCAATGCTGCTCTTCCGTGAGGCAGTGGGTCCAGACAGACCAGCATCATCAGAGCAGCGGAGCATCAGGCTACAATAGGCATGAACACCACCGACTTATGGCAGCCGGAATGCCTGAATGCCCGTCCAGTCTGGATCCCTGCAAGCCTAATACCATTCGCATGCTTTTTAAGATGCCTGCAGAGGAGTGTCAACATTTGCCTGACAGAAGGCACACACGCCATTTGCACAATCTGTGCTCTTGCAGACAGACCATTTGGGGTACAGATTGCACGCCTAGCTCGCGTGCGTTGATATCAAGCTAGGCCTTTTGCATGACAGCTGCACACCAAATAAGCTGGCATCAAGCAAAGACTGAGGTTCAGCTTCATGAGGTCTGCATGATGCTCTGCCACAGCATCTGTATCATGTGTCGTGTGGAAACAAGCAGTGTGCATCATGCATTCAATGTGAAAGAGCTGCGAAAGCCCTTGAGAGCATGCACCATAAGTTTGGGGGCAGACAGAACACAAGAGAGGACGTCTACAATACAATCGCAAAGTGAGGCTCTCACCCAAGTGCAAGCGACAACTAGATCATCAAAGGTCATTGTGGAGAACTGAAGACAACTGTTAGAGTTCTGGCATTTCAAAGATTGGGAATGAAGACTTGAAAATCAAGGAGGGCCACATGCCAAGTGAAGCTTTTGGAACCTGCAATGGACAATGATACACAAATAGCACTAGTATGCTGATGTTGAGAGCACCTGTCTGAGGCGGGGACTTGCCAAATGAGGAAAAACATAGCAGGAGCAGTACAAGGAGTCCTTTCAGGGCAGACGGGGCCCACCAGCAGAGTTAATTACGGCAAATGTCAGCACATCACTGGAAGCCACGTCCAACACTTCAAACAGCAGGCAACAGCTAGGATGCACAGACAGTTGATGCGCGTATCGCATCTGTGTACACAACAGAGGTATCTCAGGGTGATGAAGTTGTGCTGACCTTGATGCAGAGCAGCATGGCAAGCCATTAACGCCACGAGTAATGCCAGCCCTGCCGTGTTGCCGAGCGTGATGAAGTCCTCATGGAAGCTGTCAGGAGGATGCCCTCACGGCTCACCAGGCATGCACGTTGCATACCTGAGGAGCCGTGAGGGCATCGGAGCCTCCAGGCAGCAGCATAGTATCTGCGAGTGTTCAAGGTCATAACGTTTGTTGGTGAACTGTGAGATCTGCACTTCTGCTTATTTCACAGGGTGACCACCTGTGAGAATTGCAGATCTCAGAGAAAGACAGTTTTGATCTTCCCCACTCGTAGACATTGTGCCGCTGATGGGTGCTCCGTTGCCGCAAGCACCGCACACGACGCAGCTACTGATGCGCTGAGAGCCTTATGCTGTGTGCGCGTGGCCCTGCGGAGGTGGAGCAAGCTGGGCACGAGTCAGTTTGCTACCGCGCAGCTGTTTGTCGAGCGTACAGAATATACCTTGCAGCTGCCACAGGAGCTCTCTTTGTGGGGCTCGACAAGGAGTTATACTGGGCCACTCAGCAATGTCGTGCCGTGGACATTCACTGATGCACAGCGTCAATGTTCAGTGTGTCAGTGGGTCTGAGGCTCAGGTTATTCTGGTGATGCAGCAGATCCGAATCAAGCAACCAAAACCATTCCAGATTGGTCTCGTTCTTGTAATCGCTACAAGACCACCGAGTGTCATGATGCCAGCATCAATCTTGATGCATGCCAAATTGGGTAATCTAGAGCTGTCTGAAGTGCATGCTTCCACTTGTACAATTGTATACATATCCATTCAGCGCATTTCAGCCAAGGAAAGTATAAGTAGCAAATCGGAGTGAGTACCACAAAACAAAAGGTCCCTAGCTAACCTTTCTGTACAAAACCACCATCACAACAACTTACAACCAATTTTGACAAAAGCAATGTCGGACTATGTCTCCACCAATGTGCAGATCCTGAAGGTCACTGACGTGTACAGTCTGCTTGCTAAAACGCAGAGCTTGCATGTACATTATGGCTGTGCACTCTTCACCATGACCTCCAGGATCAGCTCAAGGGCTGAGCACTGCTGCACACTGAATCACTGGGGAGGCAATTGCTGTGACTCAGGTGTACACCACATCGTAGTGGCAACCCCTTTTCAGCAGCCGCACCACCGGCCTGTCAACATGCCCAGGATTGTGCGGATCATTATACATGGCAGCCTCAACATCATGTACATAGATAGTGACATTAAGAGCTTCTGCCAGAGCTGCAGCAGACCAGTTATCAAACTGGCGCAGCCCTGCGGTTGCGCCGTCCCCCCAGTTCACCATAGGCAAGATGTAGCAGCTGCAGAACTGGCCGACGGTGAGGCCTTCGCACCGGCTGCACACAAACATAGCATGTTCACAGTTCAGGGGTGCAAATTAAGTAGAATCCGATCACAGCGTCAGGTAATCAATTGGGGGTGCAATGTGGGTATGCATGGCACCAGTACCTCCAAGCCAGAGAACAAGCAATAAAAATGATGATGTTCAGCAGTTGAGCAGTGCCAGAAGACAGCCTTTATGCTTGACCCTTACCCTTGGTCTGCCCCCTCAAGAGCAGCCTGAACCTTTGGCCAGAGGTCCTGCTGACTCTGCATCAGCCCTGCTGCTGTGGCTGCACGCACAAACAGCAGCTTGCTGTCAGCTCCTTGCCCATGCTGGCAACTTTTCAGCAGAGTCTCCATGCTGAATTTGTTGGCGTTGGCCACCAGCGCCTGCATAGACAAGAGGCATGTTTGAGGTGGACAAGTGCAGCTCACATGCCTACACACATGCACCAGACTACTCTGATCAGCATGACAGGACAGCAATAGATCAGGTTCGCTGTTGCAATGCCCCGCAGGCTGAACTTCATTGCATAAAGGGCTGTACTGTACAGGTCCTACAGCATTAAGCAGAAGAGCAGCAGTGAGCCACATCAGACATCAGTCATAGATGCCAGGCCTTGACAGCTCTGGGTAATGCAGGGAAGTGAGGCAACAGATGATGCACTGGGGTGAGTAGTCCTGGAACCCATGCTCTGCTGCTGCCGCCGCGATTCTATGATGATGGGCATGATTTGGCAACACACCCATACCTTCACACGCGCTTGTGCAAAGCAATCTGACATGAGTGCATAGGAACAGACCACTAATCCTTTTGGACAGACCTTTATTTCATGCTCCATGGTGCAGCAGCAGCAAGTGTGTCAGCAGCAAGTGAGTGACCTTGATTCCTGATACCTTGTTGCATGAAGACTGCACCATCAGTCCTCGCCCATGATGCAAGACAGCCTCATCCAGACATGTCCAAGCCCAAAACAGTCAACACAGCAAGTTGCATCTTATCATTGCAAGCCATACAACACCATGCAATGCAGATGGTTTCACCTGGTGCCGGGTCAGACACACCTTGCACATCACCATCGTTGTAGAAGCAGTAACAGCAAAGAGAACATACCATGAGCTGGTTGAAGCCCTGGTTGATGGGGCATGTTTGGGCCCCCTCCTCCCCCTTGGCAAAGCCATGCCGCCTGATGGCCCCCAAAGCCTTGGGCAACAATTGCAACATCCACTGCTTGAAGGTAGCGCTGGCATGTGCCCCCTCAATCAGCCCAATCATGACACCTCTGTACCCACAGTTGCCGTCACCTGCAGCAACACACAACAATGTCAGTGCACAGACAACAGCATCAAGCAAATGCATGCATGTTGACTGGACAGTGCAAGCCGCTGTCAAAACACTCAGGTGGGTCACACAGGCACAGGGGTGGCCATACCACAAACAGATGCTCATGCTGTCAACTGTGAAGCAAAACGGCAATATATCATGGGACATACCTTTTGGCAGTGTGGACAAGAATACATGTGTGCATCAAATACGACCTGAAACGCACTGCAGAGCAGACAACAAGACCAGAGAAGCTTACCGGCAATGTGCCTGCAGCTTCTTATCTGATGCCGCCCGGTCGCCAACTCCAACAGGCTGTCGTACACCTTCTTCTTGGATTGTTGTTCCTCATCAGAGTCTCTCTCGCTGGGCAAGTATGGGGACACCAGGCTGTCCATGGGTACCCGGTCCATGACCAGCAGGGGGTCTTGCTCCTGAGGTACCCCACTGCGTGCAGCCTTGACATAGGACATGGGCCCAGAGGCTCCCTGACCAGGCTGCGAAGGCTGTGCATCAAAAGATGGGCCACCAGCAGACAGCACTCCACCTCCACGACTGCTTTGCTGCCTCCTGCTGCTGGTGGTGGTGGAAGTGGAACGCTGGGCAGCGGTCTGGCTGTGGGTCTTCCAGGCAGCAGCAGGGGGCTGCTTCTGGGCTGCAGGCTTTGCTGCAGAGTGCGTCTTGCTCCTGGTTTGCATACGGGAAGACTGCACTTCAGCCTTGCTCTGGCTGTGCCTAGAAGCTGGAGCCGCTGATGTGTGCTGTGCTGCAGCCTTGCTGACACCAGGAGCTGAGTTCTTGTTGCTGGTCTGCTGCTGAGAGGGGCTAGGCAGGGGGGCGCCCCTCTTTGCAGCAGGTGCCCTACCCTTGTTGCCACTGCCAGGCTGGCGTCTGCAATTAGAGCCAGGAGCAGCAACTCTGCTGTTCTTACCATTGGCAGAGTGCTGCTGCTGAGTAGAGGCGTTGGCATCAGCTTGCACAGCAGGCACGCTGGTCCTGTTGGCTTTGGCTGGCTGCTGGCTGTGGACGGGGAGAGTGACGTCAGGAGCTTTGATGGCAGGCACCTTCAGCTTGCCGCTCTTGAGACCAGATGTCAGTTGCTTCTGTGCCAAAGAGGACCTGGCAGGACTAGGTGCAGCCCTATTGCTGTTGGGAGCAGCTGGGGGTACCGCCTGACTGGCAGCAGCTGCGGGAACACCGGGTGAGCCGGGCTGGATGAAGCCTTGGTGGGTGACCTTCACATTGGCACTGGGGTTGACAATGGAACCCCCAGCACCATTGGTCTGCAAGCATCAGAGACATGCAAGCTCAGACAGAAGATACGGCTGTATTTACAAATCCGAATATGCACATTTGATTGCAAACTTTTACCAGTCAACAAGAGACTGCTGCAACAACACCTGATGTGAAAAGGCGCATGACTGCCTGAGTACTGTTGTGTGCTACTGCTATGTGCTTCATAACATATAAAAAGAGATGGCAGGAAGTTGCAAAGACTTTGCCAGTTAGATACAGCTCAAATGCATCTGTTGACAGCAGCAGCAGGTGAGCAGACATCTGAAATTTGTGCTATGACAGGTCAGCACCCAGCTGGTGATTGTGGCAATGAAAAGCTGATGTGTATCTTGCACTGTGCAGCAGCTTAATGATGAGGGTGTTGCCCACCTGGCCTGGCTGCTCTGCTGTGATGGCGGTGATGCTGTCAGCAGCTGCCAAGGCAGCAGCAGCTTTCCTGGCGGCTGCAGCCTTCTCACGGTTGATCCTCTTCTTCTCCTGAATTCGCAAGAACAACATCAGTGCAGCAAGACAGGCTAGATGTGCATCAGCAGGCCAAATGCACAGCTGAATGAAGTTTGAGCAGCATTGCAACTCTGATGATAAGGCAGCAGCTGGCAAAATGGCATCAGCTTAATGGAAAAAGTGCTTCACATGTTGTGACCCAAGCGTGAAGCCTGAACACAGGAGGGAAACATGAACCAGCAGCTCTCCAGGTGCTGATTCAGGTGATTCACCTAGCACTCCCTGAACCATGGGTTTCATGACAAATGACTCATTTGGCAAGAAGAAGTTTGAGAGACATGCTGCAGCCTGCTGTCTGCTTGACAACATGACAAGGGACTTGTACAGTGACTGCGCATGCAGCTTGTACTTTTCAAAACTGAGCTGTGCTGCTTGCAAACAGCAGATCACGTACCTTACGTCTCTCTTCCCTGGTAGTCAGGACATGTCCTTGAGCAATGTCCCCAGCATCAGCTGGCTCAGTAGGGGCACGAGAAGCAGGCTCAATAGGAGCCGCAGGCACAGGAGGCACAGAGGGAGAGGCCTCAGCAGGGGCAGCTGTGTCAAGCTGAGGCGCAGGGTTGAAAGCATCAGCCTGCAAAGAAGCATGCATGTTGATTCATAGTGATAACAAATGGCTGCAGATGAGCCTGCACACCTTGGCACACTTACACCAATGATGACAGCAGCACGCCTCTGAGCTTGTGCACATGGTATAAGCAATGGTTTTGAGCGTGCCAATCTGCTCTGTCTGAACACAAACTTTGTGAATCCCCTATCATGCTGACAAAGCGCAATGCAACAGCTTATCCAGCAGAACAATACATGACAGATCTGGGTACACAGTAGCAACACAGAGCAAGAGCTTGCAAAAAGATGTTGCAAACAGTCACAGCTCAAGGTCAGTACTGCTGATAACAGCAGCAGGTGAGCAGAGTTGTGAAGCAGGCATTGCCACATGACAGGTCAGCACCAGCTGATGAAGACAAGAATGATGAGCAGAGCTGTAGCTTGAACAGAATGAAGGATGAGGGTGTTGCCCACCTGGCCTGGCTGGTCTGCTGAGTTGTCAGTGATGCTGCCAGCAGCGGCCAAGTCAACACCAGCTTTCCTGGCGGCCTTTTGAGGCGCTTCTTCTCCTGATAATGCAGGAGCAACAATCAGCAAAGCACAACGGATGCATCTGAACAGCTGGCTGGAATGCACAAAACGCCGCACAGATAACATGTCAGTCAGCACAATGTCACTAGCCCTGAGACGGCAGCTGGCAAAGTGGCATCAGCTAATCAGCAAGAGTGTTGCATCTACAACAACTGGAACGCAGGGTTGAGTAACAAGCTGCAGCCTTTTTGACAGCATGACAAGGGCGTGTAAGCTGGTTACGCGTGCAGCTAGGAACTTGCAGACTTAAAGAGTGATGCTTGCGCAGAGTAGATGACATACCTTGTGCCTCTCTTCCCTGGCAGTCTGCACAACCTGTCCAGCAACATTGCCAGCATCAGCAGGCACATCGACGGCATCTGGCGCAGCAGGCACAGAGGGAGGCGCTGCAGGGGCAGCAGGCAGAGCAGGCACAGGGGGGCCAGCAACAGCGCTGTCCAGCTGGGGCTCAGAGCTGGAAGGGTCAGCCTGCAAAGAAACGTGCGTGTAGATTTGAGTAAACAAAGATGTTGGTTGCAGATAAAGCTGCGGCAAAGTTACTGCAACAATCACTGCTATGTGGCTCAAAGCTGCAGCAGATCGAACAAGCAATGTGCGTCTGTACAATGACACCACAGCTCCAGTCTGCAAGGCATGAATCGCATCAAACCGCATTTAAAGCTGCCTGTATGTGGCAGAGTTAGAAATGGGATCATACACATTCTGAATTTGAGGACTGCTTGTACCAAGACATGTGTGGGGGTGAGTCTTGCCAGTGGTGACAGCATGACCCACAACAACAGCACTGGATGTCATGAACAGCAGCATGTGAACAAACCTGACGGGGGTGGTGGGCCTTGTTGGAAGTGGCACCTGCACCAGGTGTGGGGCCCTGCTTGCCGCCACCAATTGTCTTCTTCTTATTGCCACCTTTGCCCTACATCAGCACAAGCGTATGAGCTGGGGAGTGATGATTGTTTCATTGGTTGATTGTTATTCGACCATCTATACAGAAAGAGTGATGCAAAACATGCAGCCCATTGAGCTGGACGCATTGTGCACTGCAGCCAGCATGATGTTACTGTCATGCAGTCTGTAAATTAAAATCTTGGTATTGAGGTTCCCTCATAGATGAGCTCAGAAGGTCACCACAACCGGCTATTGAATGACAGAAGACACAAGCTGGACGCAAGCAGTTGTACAAGCCATGTTTGCGCTGCAGCTGGATTCAGTTTGGGGACAGACATCAAATGGGCGCAGACGAGGCTTATACACAAAATAGGAGCTTACCCTTCTGGTCTTGCCACTGGATACTGGGACACCTGCAGCAACTCCTTTGTCTGTGGGCATGGTCTCATCCAGCACCAGAAGAAGTGCTGTTGCCACTGCCCGGTGACTCACCGCTGGCCTGAGTCTCAGGCATGGGAGAACCATCTCCACCGGATGTGGAGTCTGAGGAAGCGGCAGGAGAGGGCTCTTGGCCTGCCCCAGAAGCAGTAGCAGCATTCCGATTGTGCACACCTGGCAGCCCCTTGATGTGTTTGCAGGAGCAAGTTGACCTTTCCCTGAGGTGCAACCAGTAGCTTGCCTGCGACACCACGCTGGGTTGTCAAGTGTCATGGCACACAATGTTTGGTAGGCAAGTATCATGGCAGCAAGCAAAAAAGCACGCCATGTTTATAGACCTCGTCCAGCAGTTGTAGTCAAGTTTGCTCTCTGCTCGTGACTGACTGAACGTATCTTCTTGCAAGCAGGCTTTGGACTTATACATGTTTGGTGACTGTACTTGATGAGCCACAGCAAGACAATTTAAATCAGCGCATTCCATTTTGGCTGCAGACCAATTGTGGATGGGGCACGCTTGACAGCTCTGAGTCAGCAGTAAACATGCTTAAGCAAAAATCCCTTCTGCTGTTGAGGATTGTCTTGGCTGAGACCCTGCTGTCATCAGTGATCATGTCATCCATGCACACACATCATGCATGAGTACAGAAAGTGCATGGCAGCCTATATGACAGCCGACATGACAGTCAGTGCAGGGGTCATCGCCAGCAGGAAACGCAAAACACTTGGCCAGACTGTTGCGTACCATGATGCACCATACAGTGGAGATGGCGTAGATGGAAACAGCCCATTCAGCAAAGCCAGACGGGAAATGACACCAATACGGTCCTCCAGTGAGCAAGCCAGGTGATCAAAGAAGCTCCGAGGTTGTAGAGTGCATGCAGCTTGGCACCAAAGATCCTCAAGGCTCTTTGACATGCCTGCACCAAAAATCACTGATGGCCAAGACCTTTGCATTGCAGCCATCTGCAAGCATTTGCTGCTATACGCAAAGAGACTGCTGCTGCTTGATTTGCAGCACTTTGACGTATGGGCAAGCACAGCGTGGACTGAACATAGTCTACCCATGTCTGCATTCAGTTTGAGTGCGCATCAGCAGCATGTTGGACGTAGCCATGCAAAGTTGCAGAGTTCTGGCAAACATTCAGGAAGGGACCAAGCTACAAGGCAAAGGGTCAGCATAGGGTGTTCTCCTGTGCATCAGAAGAGAAAGAGCTGCACAGCATGAGCTGCGACGATGGTGGACAGTCACCTTGTACATCAGTGTTTCATCGCTGCTTGTTACTAACAAGCAGGCTACGCAGAAGACCAGCACAGCTAGCTTGCACATAACTGCATGCGTGACTGGCACTTGGTAAGTCTCCAGGCAATCTTGGGCTGGATCCCCAGACAGCAGGAGGACGCAGGTCCACCACCCTGCCGTGCTGCCATTGTGGCTGTGGTCGTCCCACTTACCCCACCTGCAAGACCGAGCTATGTAGGACGCTGCAACACTAGGCATGCCGAACAGAAGACAGTGCTGATTTGCCTCAAAAAAAGAATGCAGCTCAAGGTGTGAAGACAGCAACAAGTCATCACTGCTAGGAGGTGTACCCTTGTATGTTGACGGCAGGTGCAGACAGCAAAGAACGTGTCAACATCAAGCAGGCTGTATGGAATGTGAATGGTGCGCATGCACCAAGAGACGTGCAGCAAATTGTCCTGTATACCTTTCAGGATGGTTATCGCTAGCCTCGATGCTTGTGTTGGTGACACAGCTGACTTTCAGCAGCACCAGCACGCAAACCCCGAGCACGTATCCTGTCTGTAACATCTTCTTTATTTGCCTTTGGTCGAAGCAGAGCGCGAACTCTCAGCGTTGCCGCAGGTCAAAGTGCCCAACATATGTGGTTTACTAAGATGTCGTAACTTACGACACGTAACATGAGTAACATTCATGCGATGAGAGCTGACCAGGGAGCTGATGCCCAAACCCGGAGACAGCGTAGACTTGGGGTGGACTGAGAGCATTACACAAGTGTGAGCTTTGATATCTGCAGAGGTGCATGAGCTTGCTCGGCCTTCTTAAGGTCTGCTGTCTGCGCGAAGCCAAATTCTGTCAGCAAAGGATCAGCAAGATCATCCTCTCCTTTACTGCACATTGAACAGTGGTGCAAATCAAGTGGCAACCCAACTGCGACGTCAAGCTAAATCTGTCTACGATTGCGGCTAAATGCATCGCACTAGTACCTTGAAGCCAGGAAATAAGCACAGTAGACTTCTCAACAGCGGCCTGAATCTGGGGCCAAAGGGCCTGCTGATTCTGCATCAGCCCTGCTGCCGTGGCTGCATATTTGCACAGAAAGTTGCAGTCAGAGCAAGGCCCTGACAGTCAGGCCCTTGCTCTGCAGAATCAGCAGGCCCTTTGTCCCCAGATAGGCGGCTGCTGAGGCATCAGACCAAGGTAGGGTCAAGTCAAAAGGCTGACTTTTCTAGCTAAGCACTATAGTCTATGTTGCTTGTTCCCAGGATTGGACTGGTGCCATGCATACTCATATTGATGCCTCAATTGTGTACAGATTAAGCCTGACGCCGCAATTGGAAGTTCACTCGATTTGCACCACTGTCCTGTGAACAGGGGTGAATGCAGCATGCACACAAAGTACCCTGTGGTGCTCCAACAACATTGTGGTACTTTGAACATACTATAGTTGTGTGCGGGCGTGGCCATAGCCTCACAACAATCAACTTTTGCGGATGCTGTGTTCTCCTTTTAGTCGACTGGGGAGATGGCAAGACCAGAGACTGCGCCAGTCTGATGACTGATGTGCTGCGGCACTGGCAACTCCCTCAGCATCACCATGTATGTGCACATTCTACGAGCTGGTCAGCGACCTGATTTGCACAACCCTGGACATGCTGACAGGCCGGTGGTGCAACTGCTGAGGAGGCACTGCCACTATGCTGTGGTGTACACCTAAGTCATAGAAGTTACCGTGAGCCGACCAGGGTCGGCTCAGCCATAAGGTCATTAAGGTCATGGTGCACAGCCATATAGCCACATGCAAGGCTGGGGTTGTAGCAAGCAGACTGTGCACCCTTATGACCTTCAGGATCTGCGTGTGAATGCACCTTCAATCATTGATTTAGATGACAACATGTGCTGTCATGCTCTTCTACGTTGTTTCTTTGTTCTGAATGGAAGATGTGTCTACCGCAATTGCAGCGTATCCCCATCCATCAGCCATACAGTCAGCTCCTAACCTGTCCTTTGCTCATGACATACCGAAGCCAGCCTTGCTGTAAAGTTCACGTGCTACCGTACTCAACTGCAAGAGTGCCAGATGTGCTGGCTCGCCAAATCGCTTCAGTCTCTGCATCACAGTATATGGCTTTACATCCAAACATGTATAGGTACTCTCCAAGAGCTGTTCCACAACGAAATCTTTGTGCAATGCAGGGATGCGCATGCAGGGATGTGCAGCACCGCACGAAAGTTGCTGCAATTAGATTAAATGCAACAACAAACTTGAAGCAGACCGCGTGACCTGTGTTGGAGTGACCTGCTGAAGCAATTTCAATACAACCTACTTCTTCCCGCTTCCAAGTACGTAATGTGGTCTCATCTTATCCTGTCTCTCTTACATGAGGTTGAGCTTACACCGTCATGACAAGCGGCTACAATACATAGAAGAAGAAGGATTTTACAAGTTTCTGCCAGCCAACACAGCCGATCGCTTGTGCCAATCATGGCAATCATGTTCAAACCATCATGAAATCTAGACAGTCTACTACGTAGTGGAAAACCCCGATATGAC
>JAABUP010007655.1_pt1 | contig 14311 bp, 20 predicted proteins | sample 5559201 | NCBI WGS metagenome assembly JAABUP01 (sample SAMN10711887, study PRJNA513373) | rock metagenome | isolation source: Antarctica rocks | place: Antarctica | reverse complement strand
CCGCACTTCAGGGACAAAAACGGCTGGCAGCGCTACTGCCTTGGTGTTGTGCCATCTCACCAGCAGCAACAGGCAGAGCAGCTGTCACCACACGTACCCCTGCAGACTGCTGCTGAGGCAGGCAGCCCTCCTGGTGACACCCCTGCAGATGCAGAAGCTACCCACAGCTTGCAAGCACATCTCATGACTGCAGCTACTGATGCCGCGCATCCAGCAGCAGCAGCAGGTTCCCCGCTTGAAGGCGTTTCCATGCCAGGCACAGCTGACAGCATACCAGACCAATCGGCAAATGGTGTCATGGCTGAGGCACAATCCACAGCAGAGATAGCTGACAGCATGCCGGCTGCAGAAGCATGCGATGCTGATGCTGATGTGATCCCTGTTGTTGGTCATCCCCCTCAGATGGCTGTGTTAGCATCCCTAGACCAGGTCAGATCGAGGGCAGACGCATTCGCTTTTTCTCTGTATGCTGCATCCCATGTCAAAGCTCTTCTATGTTTGTGCCGTGCAGTGGCATTGAGCATGCTATGTGCATGTCAGCAATAAATTCAAGCTTCTCTTATGTGTACAGACTGCACAGCAGTGTTGATGCTGTTGTGGTAATGAGCGCCATGCTGACTTGTGCATGCTGCAGAGCTTTATGCTTGACTTGCCTTCAGCTGATAGAACGCCTTTTGGTGCAGGTGACAATCAACTACCTGCTTCAGTGGCATGTCAATTGGGCAGAGGCGTCTCCAAACATCACAGACCTCAGCATGCGCTGGCTGTATGCATTGATGGCACAAATCGAAAAGCCAATCGCCTTGGAGAGCAGTTCTCAGTTGAGCAAGCTGCTAAGGCATTGCATCAAAGTGAGGAGGCAAATCACAGATGACAATGACATTAGATTGCTTTCTTTGCATATGCTGATTGCTCTTACTGGCGGCTACTTTGGTCAGGATGGCACATTAGCTGCATGTATGCAGTCAGGCTGGCTATAGCATGTTGGCAGCATTGAAACACAAGACAATGGCTGTGCCTGCCTGCATTGCTGCTCCGATGCTGAGACATTTAATGCATATATATCAGTTACTCGATGCAACATGGTGTATCCTGTCAAATAAAAAGTGCGCCAGCAAGCATGCAGGGCCGTGTGCTGTAACGATTGCACAGGACGTCAATGCCTGGATGCAAAAGACCACAGTTCATGAATGCCGCAACAACTGCTGCCTCTTACTGTCAGTGACAATTTTTTGAAGCTAAAATCAATATGGTTGTAGCCTTTTGAGCCATGTTGTTATGGTTGTAAGCAGCATGGCCAGAGCACATTCACACAAAATGTGCATGCAATATCCTGGCTTCTTAACAATATGTTAACTAATAAAGCAATGATGTACAAGCATTCCCTGCTAATCTATCTTGAAAAAGCAAGTGATTGATTGCAAATGAGAATACATCAAAGCTTCAAGGTCGTCCTTGTTGCTCAGCAGATTGCTCTGTTCACATCTGACTTTGGATTTCAGGAGCTCCTGCAGGTGCTATGGACACTCAATGTGGACAAAATGTCCTCAACGTAAACCAACTCACTTGAACATGTGGGACTGTGACCTTGCAAGCTCAGCCTGTGAACCCCACTCTGCTTGAGCTGGGTCTCCCACAAGTCAGTGGGAATCACATGACACTGAAACATGCCTCAAGGACCAGTCAGCAGAAAGTGCTGTGATGGCCGCAATTACTTATTATAATGTTCGTAGGAAATTGAAAGAAGCTGCAAAGCGACTCTGACTTATTGCCTGCCTCCCCAGGACTTGCTCAGAGAATCATGAATGCTTGGACTTCCATAGGATCCCACAAAGCACCTCTGCCCAGGCGTTGCGAAAGGCTGTATGCTAATCCTGGGGTTGTATGCTGTAGAGATGCCAGTGGTAGCTTCCACTGCTGGCGTTGAAACGCCTACAGCGGCAGTGTCACAACATGACCAAGTGCAATGTTGCATATGCAGCCTGCACAGTGTTTTTGGGAAACAAACTCAATATCATATGCTGCCCATTCAAATTTTGTGCATGACAAGCATGTTGACACAGTCGTTCACGATCTGTTGTGGGTAATGGCTTAGAGCCTTGCTGCAACCAAAATGAGTAAAGTTACATTAGCCTACAGTCCAGGCAAGGGCAGGGCAGGGCAGGGCAGGGCTCAAGGGCAGGGCTCAAGGGCGGGGCGGGGCGGGGCGGGGCGGGGCTCCAGGGCAGGGCAGGGCAGGGCAGGGCAGGGCAGGGCAGGGCAGGGCAGGGCAGGGCAGGGCTCAAGGCCTGGTTCCAGGTAGGGCCTAGTCATGTGGCTCTGCATTATGGGGATTACTGCAGGCCACAGAGATGCACTCACCTGGCAAACTAGATTCTTCAGGGATGCCATCCAGCATATTTTCTACATCTGTCCCATCGTTTGATGGATGCTGTGATAGTCTGTCTGCTTGCCTTGCTATGGAGTGCTTTTGTGCCTCTTCTGCTTCTTGCTCCCAGTCCACTCTCACCATGGAGATTCCACACAGCAAGGCTGCAGGCAAACAGCATACGTGAACAGTCTGCATGTGCCTGTTGCCACTTAATCTGCATGCAGAGACCTGGCTCATGTCCACAGTGCACTGTACACAGGCTGGGTCCATGCATGTTTGCACTTCCTTCTGCTTTGTGAAATGTGCACACTGAAACATCCAGTGACAGCCGTGTGGAACTGAAGGTGCTTCATGACTTCATTGCGAATTTGAAACACGACGGATCCATTCTGCCATTTATTTTGCTTCAAGCCTATCCTCAGCGGTAAAGGAATGGGTCAGAGATGGGCATAGCTGCCGCCACTTCTTGTGGCATCATGAAGCAAACCCAAGAAGGCAAGATGAAGCAGAAACTCTGGTCAAGCTCATATTGGCTCAGCATCATTGCAGGGTTTGACAAGTACTGACCTGTAACCATGACCCCACTGAGGATACCCCACCAGACCCCAGGCAGACCCCAGTGAAAGCGAAAGGTGAGGGTGTAACCTGTGGTGAAGCCCACGGCCCAGAAACCCAATATATTGAACCACATGAGGGAAGCCTGTCTTCCCAGACCCCTGCACACGCACACACGCATGGACATTGACACCCACCTCAGCACATACACATGGACGTCAGCGCAGCAGCACATACACATGAAACCCAGGAATTAGTGCACCTAGGTGGGGTAGGGCATGAGCCTCAGCAGCTTGTCAAATATTGCTGGCAATTGTGGAGATGACCTTGTACCAGCACGCCTATCACTCACGGACAGCAGCATCATGGCAGTGCTACACTAAATGTGCTAGAGCCACATTTTGGCGTCTGAGCTGTCCGTGTGCACTGCTATATTGTGCACAGCTGGTGATGATAACTGCTCTCCATGTGTGCATAGACAGATGCACATGAACAGCACGCACATGGATGGGATGACCTGAGAGTGGTCAGACAGGCACACATACAGACAGACTGGATTCTGACCAGGCAGGACGTTAGCATTGCACCACAGGTGGCAAGCTGCAGCAACAGTTGCAAGGTGTGTGACAGATGGGCACACGCACAGACTCAGCAAATATTCTCATGTCGGCAAGACCATAGGAGACACCGTAGTTTCTATCACAGATCTGAACAGCAGCTTGCCTGTAACAGCAGGTGTGTGAGCAGCACCAATTTGCATAGTAGGTCAAGACTGTTCACCTCAGTACACCTGAGGAGACACCATAGATGCCATCAGGAATCTGGTAGGCTGCACAGATGGGGGCAACACCGGCCACTTCCTGTCTGACTCGCGCATCATCCACAAACAAAGGGCCGATGTCATATCGGAAGACAAAGAGCACTATGGCTGCTGCTGCCATGAACAGGACGCCAAGCAGGACAGACAAGTAGCCTGCAGACGGCGTAGCAGTACACAGTCAAAAGCATGAGCTGTGTACCATGCATGCATCTTGTGTGTTGGAAGAGCATGGGCTTCACAAGTCTGCTGGTATGACCCAAGAGTGTTGGGTGCGATGATAATTGCCGGGCGCCATTACACTGCATCGATTGAAACATGCACAGATATGATCAAGTCACAAGTGTGTCCAAAGATAGGCTGTCAGTATGTCTGAGCAATACTTGCAGGGACGTGTGACAGTGTCTGTGATCTGCACCCTGAAACAAGTGATATATTTCAACTACTCAGCATGTACATCATACGTAGCAGCCACACGTTGTACTCAGTATGTAGTTATGTGTAATGCACATCACAGTGATAAACCATAAAAAAAGCCCGTTTCTTGAAAGCCTAAATCATATATTTTGCACCTAGCAAATGGATACCAAATAACGTATGCAGGATGATTGTTTGTGTTTTTCATTCAATCCTTCATGGACAATGCGATACCATCGATACGATACCATGACAGTACAGTATGTGCCTGCGTCACCTGAGAGGCGGGCCTCAGCCGGTCTGTTGCCCCCCACAAGATTTCCCACTCTGATAGTGGCGGCTGTGGACATGCCAAAAGGGAAGCTCATGTAGATGGCCACACAGCAAGTCAGCAGTAGAGCATGTGCATCCACTTGTGACTCACCTGCACACATTCATTAGTCATTCATTAGTCATTAACTACATGTGTGTTTTCCCCTAGGGTGGAGTGTGCACAATTCTGAGTAGCTGTCCTTCCTATGTAGCTGAGTAGCTGTCCTGAGGAGACACATGCAAGATGCCATGTCAGTGATTAGCAGATGCTTTGACACAAGGATGGAACATGGCTGTTGCGGTATGTAGATGAAGGTATCAAAGTGGGGTACCGTGAATGCAATAATTGAAAGAATTAATTAATTTAGTCGCAAATCAGTAACAAACTGCTGCAGAAGGGAGCTGAAGGCAGGCATGAGGCAACATGAAAACAGGATCTTATACAGGCAACTACTGAGCACTCTACATACCTGACCCTAGGGAGAGACATGTTTTCAATAAATCAAGGAATGAACAAACAAACAAACGAGATATGCCTAAGGGGGCTAGTTCAGGGGGGTCCAGGTTTGGGGTCAGCAGCACAGGATCAACACAGTGAAAGACGGCAGAGATAAAGCAAAAAGGCATCAGCAACTGTGCTGTGTAGGTGACTCATTTGACATCCAAAGACGTGTTACCAAGCACGCTAGCCATGACAGTGGTAACATCAAAGCTAGCAGCATCAGCAGCCATCATCACTCCTCCAGGCAGACCCAGAACCAGAAATCTGGCCAGCACACTTGGGGTCACCCCACGCTGGATGGCATGCATCACCGAGGAGCGTGTCACTTGTGGCTTTGCTCGTGCCTGCAGTCAAGAGTGCTCTCCCTAACAATCAACAATAGTCAATCATTGACATTATGTTCAGCAGTTTCAATCAGACCTAGAGATACGCCGAGGGTTGAGATGACAATGGCAACAGGTGATCGACTCAACAGCATTTGCTTCCAATCAAGCTCATTTGCTGGTAGCTTGACAAGGTCACTTTTGGCAGTTGGGGAGAGTTTTGAAAGACAAGTGGAGCTGGTGCACATGAAAGCCAGGTTGAGAGCCAGGTTGAGAGTGACAAACAGGTGGGCAACGCCACAACTTACACAAGCAGCAGGCACCAATCGGTATCTTTGGGACACATCAACAAGGCAAACAACACCCCCTGCTGCTGTGGAAAAGCAAAAAGAAGCAGTGAGAGCAGTAAAGCAGTGAACATGGTGAAAGAAGAGGTGGCTTGTCAGGTGTGCATTTTGCATGCAGTTTAGCAGACAAGGTGCTTTTGTTTTGTGATGTACCTGAGTCTTTTGTGAGACTTGGGGCTTTGTAGATCCAGCAAACTTGATCAGCCAGGCTGTGTAACCTGCATGGCTTTGTATAAATGGGTGTCAGCAGTCCTTTTGATGGCCTCGTGTGATGCCACTGAATCCTGCTTTGCTACATGTAATTGGCAGCAATGGGCAGCACAAGCATGATGATCAGCAATCTGTTGCTCAGTGACAATTTTATCAGTCAGTCATACAGCAGGACGCATTATGCATTGCTTGGCGTGCAGGATGCAAATGACTCATAAAAGCTGTACAGGTGGCATGCAGTCTGTAGTAGTTGGGGAGGGAGGGGGTGAAGGGCGAGCTCACCACACAGTAAAAGCAGAAGAAGTATGCGAGCCACTGAAGTTGCAAGTGCAGCTCCCCAGAAGTCGTAGTACTTTATGAGTATCATGTTAATGGGTATGTTTGCTGCCGCTGTGGCAAACGTCATGATGGCGGGTCCCCACACATGGTTCTGGACTTGCATTGCCTGCAGCGTCAAGTCACGAAATGCAGTTGTTTTTCACGGCACAGCCTTAACATCAGCAACTTCTGTCTTGTCTTTCTTTATCACAAGCATGAACAAGTCTACAGATTATCTGGATGTGGTTGTCGCTGCAAAGAGAACCAATTACCACAACGATGTTTGTTACCTCAATGGAGCGGTGTTTAGGAAGAATGAACCTAAAAGATGAACAGTATCTAGCAATGATAGCTTAATTTATGATGTATCACTCTTGTGGACTTCATTTTATCATTCATCTACCTCTTTCTGTCTACAGATCTTCCTCTCAAGCCTGTGTCAGACATATCTGCTGACAGATTGCTGTTTTTGCACTAGCACTAGTATTGTTGTCAGTCAAAGGTACAGGGTGGAAAATAACCAACTAATGTCATGTGAGTGAGTCATGCTTGGTGACAAATGCTAAGCACATGCACGACACAACAGGGGCTTGCTTGCCTTGAGAAGGGCAATACTCCAGACCAATGGTAGCAGCCCTGGCAAGAGACCCTTGCAGAAGACCCCCACCAACTGCAAAGTCACTCTTTGTTTGGCGACGTGATGATGTGCATGACTCATGCGAGACCATGTGGTCAGCTGAAGAATTTGTGCAATGATGCTGAGCTCCATGATCAGCAGGTGCGTCCAGCACTGAGCAGGACATGGAAGGTGTACACAGAGGTATTCAGCAGTCTATGCAATGCTTTGACATCCCAATGTGCCTACTTACCTTGCCTGACTCAGGTGTCTGAAAGAAAATAGCCACGGCGACCTTGTCTGCTGTGAGCAGGGCGATGACCACCGGGATGCATAGCAAAGAAAGCACAGTGATTGCCGAAACACAGCAGGATATGACGGCATTGGGATTGCCTTCGCCGTGGGCTTGTGAACCCAATGTGTCGAGGCCTGTCGACACGCCCAACAAGAAGTACCAGCAGAAGTTAAACCACTGCAGGCATACACATGATCATTTTCAATGACACGAACACGTTCCGGTTGTTTTAGTGACCCTCGTTCGGATAGGTAGCTGTTCGCACGCGTTCGTACGTGCAATCGCAACTTGCTGATACTTGCGCTTTCGCTGTACTTACGGTGTTTCCTATCGCCGCTGCCGCAAGAGGCGCTGCTCCTAAATGCCCAATAAAATACTGATTCACTGTGCTGATAGCGTACAGCGCTGTCAGCTGTACTATGACTGGTGCACTCAACAACGACAGCGCTTTAAGCTCCAGTTTGACGTTTGCTGGCGCGACGCCTTCGTCAGCCAGGGGCAGATCGCTTTGCAGCAATCTGTCGTGCAATGTTTCGTCGGCATTGCCATCTTGCCCTTGCATCTCTGTAGCACTGCTGCAGGTCAAACTACCGAGTCCAATGCAAAGCAGTCTTTTACGTAAAACTGCCTCTTTGTATCCGGATGGCAGAATCAGTTGGCGCAACAGACCCTTCACCTTGATGCCGATCATTGATAGTCATGCTGCTGCATGTCGTGAGGCCATTGCCGGGAACGTGTCACGATTTGTCTGCTAGAAATTGGTCCTGCCACAGCATTACAATAAGGTGATGGTCAGTCACTGACAGACAAATACTACACACAAACAGCACGAACAGAGCTTTTGTGTTGCTGCAGCAAGTGATGTATTTGTTCCAAACCTTCGCTTCATCTTGCTTGTCGAGGCTTCTTGTTACTGACCAGAACCAGCATCAACAGTCAAGCTACTGAAGAACCATTCACAAATCAACTTTACTGGCTACTGCAAGCAGGCTTCATTGCAAGGCTTCAGCGCAAACATCATGGCCAAATCTCAACGTCAAATACCAAGTCTTTCAACGTGATCCTAAACACACAACACTACGTTTGATGTATTGAGACCTTGTCCATGCAACAGTCTCCCCTCACAGCCTCGGTGTCCCAGTGAGACTCAGTGTGCCTGGCATGGTGTCCCCAGCACAGATCTGCCTGCTGTAATGAGTCAGATAGAATGCTTGACGCTGCTGGCTAGCATGCGTAAACAAGCTGAACTTGCGCTTGATGAACTCCTTGTACTCCACACCCCACATCCTGCGCTGCTCATGGATTGCAGGATCAGTCAGGCGTGACATCAGTGCATCTGGGTCGACCTGTGGCGGCTGTGACAGGTTGGGATTGGACAGCGTCGGCAGCATTGCCATCACCTCCATCTGGCCGTAGGCAACCATCTTGTGGTTCCTGGCAGAGGTGAGGCGTCCAAAGCTGCGCCTGCCATCTGACATGGTCTCTGCGCAACCGCCCACGTCTGTGCATACCACACACAGACCAGACATGCCAGCCTCCAGAATGGATATTGGCAATCCCTCAGAGATGGAGCTCTGCAGCAACAAAGTGAGCATCAGCATGCATGACACCACAGGAGAGACAGCATGACATGTCTGGCTCCAGAATGATATCATGCATTGTCATCACAAAGCATGTGGCAGTAGGGCTGCATGACCTGCCTAGGTATGCCATGCAATCAGACTATTAGCAGCTGCTTAAATCCGCGACGGAGTAAAACCATACACCATATACGCATGTTGTGTAAATAGCAGTCCTGTCAGAAGAGGGTTGATAGGATGACCCTAACCTGCAGGTAGATCCAGCCCTGGCGTAGGATCTCAGCCGGCTTGGCTAGGCCCATGATGAACACATGGTCTTGCATACCCAGCTTCTTGATCAGCCGTTCACACTTGGCACAATACACCTCATCCTGCCTCTTGTTTCCATACACCAGCAGCTGGTAGCCTGTGGCAGCCATGCAACTTTCAACGATGATGTGTCTTCCAAGGGGCTTATGAACGCTCAAGTGTGTAGCTTCCAGAACATGTTCATGTTTCATGTGGCGGCTGACTTGCAACGTGCTAGAGCATTAGATGCGTTGCTGCTGGTTAGCATGACAATGCTCAGCAACACTGCATGGTCACACATGTACACATCCAGCTATGCTGATCAGGGCGTCATGACAGTATGTAGTGTTGGCGTCACAGTCCTGGTCGTGCCAGCACATCATTGCCAGTGCATGCCGGCATCACTTGGTAAGGCTGTATGGGGTAAACATCGGCATGCAGTCTAGTCACGCGATCAGCAGCTGCTGTGTAGTACAAGCACTGCTAGTGTTTTTAGTAAGCACAGGTAGTAATAATATGTAACAGCAGTGTGTGTTGTAGTAGTAGTAGTATGTAGTGTAGTGCAGTGCACTGTAGCAGCAGCACTAGTATTACTGTAGTGCACATGGCTGTAATGTAGTACAGCAGAAGACTGGTGTGTAGTGTAGCACACCTGTGACCTTGTACTCCTCCACAATGAGCTTGGCAGCTCGGATGGCTGTCACGATGTCCTTCAGAGGGTTGATGTGAGCCATCATCACCACAGTGGGCCTCTCAGCCAGCACTCTGTCCACTGTCTTGTACTGCAACACAGAACAAATCCTATCAGAACGCAATGTTCTGACTATGTCACTGATGGTGTCCATTCCACCAGCGAGAACTGCGAATGCAGGCAGGCTTCTTTGCTATAGACGTTCTGGCATTGCTGACAGACACAACAAACTGCGCGTCTTTCATGGTACAAACACCAGCAAGCTTGAGGGCTGCATGAGAGAACGGACTAAGGGTTTTGACATGCCTCAAACCACCAGCATCATGTTGGGTCGGTAGTCAAGCCACACGTGCAGAGGTGCAACCCACCGTGTTGAAGTCCAAGCCATTGACAACAGGCATGATGGTTTCAGGAGCATGTCCCAGCCACTGCTCCCAGTCTACATTGAAGGTGGCACAGCAGGGCGTCACTAAGTCAGCCTCGGCGTACAGCACCTCTGCTGCAGCCCTGTGCAGGCGGGCCAGGGTGTCCCGCACCAGAAAGGGCATGGCCTTCTCTGTGTCATACCACAGCAGACGCTCACGCACATACACACAGTGATCCCACACGATCAACGCCTGGTTGAAGAGCTTCTTGAAGATCATGCCAGTCATCGCCTGCACAGGGGCACAATCGAATATGGTGTGTGGGTGGTCCTTTGCCAATGCACTGGGTCCAATCTACCCAAGGTGTTTGCACAGGGCTTCATTGGAGACAGCACTGGTAGCACACAGCTTTCAAGCACAAACACAGACACAAAAATGTTGTTGCTGCTTCAAGTGTGGTGCCGAGAAAGCCATGGTGTTCTGGCGCCGACACCATGTAAGAGTATGACATGCCCCTGTCCAGCAACACTGATGAGTAAGGCTTGGAGAGGAAGAGGAAGCTTGATCAAGAAGGAGAGGAAGAAAGAGTTTCACCTGTGTGCCGTGATTGGATGCATGACAGACGGTGCCCATGTGGCAGGCTGCCAGCTTGGGCATGCAGATGAACTTCATGTAGTGCTGCACAGCATCGTAGGCAGCAAACAGGTCCCCATCGGTGGCGGTATGCCCCACTGTGGCTTGGCTGAAGGCATTCAGGGCAGCAAAGAAGGCACGCATGACCTGCATTCACAAACATGGATGCCATCAACATGACAGCAGTTGCTGTCTGCTGGAGCAGCAGCTCCTATCAGTCAGTAGTTTTTTGTAGTGCAGTCGTTTCAGGAGAGACAGCATTCAGCCGTTGTAAGGCCAATTATCAGATTTACATGTGCCTTGTGCAAGCACTTCATGGGGCATAAGTCATAGGCACTGCACAAGTGTAGAGACAGACGCGCATACGAGGCACACCTGAGGAGATGCCCAGGTGCGCTCCCAGTCATAGATCTGGAAGTATCGCCACATCTGCATGATGGCCTCACCAAAGGCTTGCACATCTGCTGCTGACAGGAAGCTGGACTTCAGCAGCACCATCAGGAACACATCCAGCACCGGCACAAAGTTGTGCTTGATGCTGGTAGCACGGGTGAGGTACTGGCGCCAAGACAGGTCTATGTAAGGCACTGCCGCCAGCGCGTTCTGAGCAGGCGTCGGGTACTGGCCATCCCACATGATCAGCAGGTCCACTGAGTCTAAGGTCTTGTGATCAACGTATCCAGGTTGCACCTGCACATGCGGCAATTCTTCTTCGGTTTTTTCTTGCTGCTGTAGATACCCGTGACAGTGCTGGTATGCCGTGCATACGAGACAAGCAGCTTTGCAGCATGTCAGCAACATAAACACATATAACTGCACTGCTTCTGCATGGCCACTGTAGTCATAGCCCTGGAGGCCATCCCTATTCCATAGCAGTTGTGCATCAGATTGTATGCCATGCTACCTGCCCTTGACTGCTTACCAAGTATCCACCCTACACTCACACATGTGCACACAGAGTCAAAGACAAAGACAAATCCAACACCCAGGCCATGAGGTGTACCTGCTTGAAGTCATTGCCGATCTCAGACAGCACTGACCAACGGACATGCTGCACGTAGTCCAGGACCAGCTCCCTGCAGGTGGCCACACCACCTCCGTCTGTGGGCCAAGTGCCGGAATCCACCGCCACCACATGCAAGGAGCCGTCTGGGTCCTCTGCTCTGTCATCTGTACACCAACCGCAGCAAAAAAACATGAGTCCAGGGTGCAAACGATGCCCACAACTTCCTCTGACTCAGACACAGAGCTGTTGATATCACCTGCACTTTAAACCCTGCAGGGAGCTGCTCTACATCAAGACTAGTTCCGTGCCCTGTGCTTTTGAGCATGGAGCGCCACATACACAGCACAAGTGCACAGAGATGCAGTCAATAAGACAATATACAGCAAGTAAGTTACTTCATGGTCGTGCAACATTCCAGAAAACCTTGCACCAGATAACCTGGGACAAAGGTCATAAAGCATGAATGATCCTGCATAAGAGCTGCGTTTGCTGCTCCAGAAAGGGCAGCTGCCGGGTGACCCACCTTGTGTTGCTCTGTCTGCAAGAAGCGGTGTGATCATTGTGTATGCATTCCCTGGCACAGTGTTGAAGGTGCCCATGGAGGACATATTGTGCGCCAGCTGACTGAAAGTGTTGCCACTCTCCAGCAGGTTGCTTCCAACAGCCACCTGCACGCGCCTTGCACTGCTTAACACCCACCACAGTACTAGCCGCTGTATGCACCTTGCTCATTGAGGTGAGCCCAAGGTTGGAGTCGACATGCTTGCCAGGCTGTAAAGAAAGAGCAAGACTGAGAGCGCAGCCTTGCCTGAAGAGTAGACTTGCGAGCCGCTATTTCGCTCTGGCACTGCTTGTAGGACAGCCAAGCAACTGAGGTCCAATACCAGAACAGCAGAGGCTCTCCGCGCAGCAAGGCTTCATCCATTGTGGTGGCACTCAGCCCATCCAGCACTGGCACGCTGGTGGCCACAATAGGCCGTGCCCCACCTGAAGATGTGCAACAAGTATTCAGACAAGAAAAGTCTACGCCTTTTGACAATTGTAGCAGGAGCCTCCTGAAGCGGCAGCCCAGAGCTCAACAAGTTTTCATTTATTTATTCACTAAACACATCTAGGGCAAAGTATGGATAGTCCTGACTAGCCACCCTTTGAAGGCTTTGCTTTGGCAGTCAGCATGCCATCAGTAATATGACGTGATGTGGTCTGCAACAACCTTTGACGTATGCCAGTCAAATGTTATGCATGCCAAGGTGCAGAGCCAGAGGCAATGGATGCCTTGACTTGGGAGGCACAAGTGATGCCTGTGACGAGTGTGTGCACCGCTGCAAGCAAACTGATGCCAGCACATGTGTGACAATGTGTTGCCAGCAAGCAGCACTACTGTCATGCCTCATGCTGTCCTGTGTTCAAACAAAATGCATGCAGGCAGAAAGTTGCAGCCCAATGCAACACTGACGTGTTGAGATGAGCAAGCAAGCACTCACTTCGGAACAGTGATTTGAGCGCCCCCAGCCCCTGTGCAAGACTGCCAGCAGCAGCTTGAGCATCAGCAGGGTAGAAGACATCATTCACAGCAGCTGCACCCATCTTCCACATCCACCAAAGCAGCATGCGTGACAGGCCAGTGTCTGCAGTCTTCAAGGTGTGCAACTGTACACTGTTCCTTGCGGCTGTCATCCTGTGCATACCAGACAATCAATGAGGACAGCCATAGCACAGCAGCATGCTTGACAGGCCAGTGTCTGCAGTCTGCAAGGTGTGCAGCTGCACACTGTTCCTTGCGGCAGTCATCCTGTGCATACCAGACAATCAATGAGCACAGCCGTAGCACAGCAGCATGCGTGACAGGCCAGTGTCTGCAGTCTTCAAGGTGTGCAGCTGCACACTGCTCCTTGTGGGTTGGCACATGCTCCATGGGCAAAAAGTAAAGCTTATTGATGCACCTGAGGTGAGCAGGCAAGGCAGGAAGCTCCTGCCAGGCAGAGGGAGCCCAGGGCACATCCAGAGCCCCCAGGGCACTGCCCAGCCACTCTGGCAGGGTTGGGCACTTATTCCACACACTCTTGGCATCTGTCTTGAACCAGCAGTCAATGGTGTCCTGCAAGTCCCAGACAGCATGGTCAGCTGATGACATCTTTGCTACACAGTTTGGCACTCTGTCATGACATGACTTTGGATTTCAAATGTCTCGACTGTGCCACAGAAGACTTGCTGGGTGCTGGGTCAAAATGAGAGTGTGCAAATCCCAGCAAGACAGCTTTGGCACATGGGTAGCCTACCATCAGGGTTGTAGAGCAGTCATGTAATCCTACACCTTCATTACACAGATACAGTCGACCTTACGTCACACGGTCACAACTGTGTCAGGTACAGCACCAACGGCACCATATGTCTGGGCTAAGCAGGTGCTGCAAGCGCTTGTGGCTGTTGCTGGGCCACAGGTAATTGCTCTTGCGAAGCAAGCCTGGGGGCTTGGTGCGAACCAGCAGGTACTGCCATGCAGGGTCATGTCTGGCCACAGTGATGTGCAGCTGAGCTGCAAAAGGCAGCAGCAGAGCCTTGGGGTGCTCAGGGTCTGGGGTGAGGGGCCGGTAGGCCACCCTGCTTGCTTTTCCTGCCACCATCGTCACCTGCAGGGTGACCAGCCTATCATGAATGCTGCAAG
>JAABUP010007654.1_pt1 | contig 14311 bp, 14 predicted proteins | sample 5559201 | NCBI WGS metagenome assembly JAABUP01 (sample SAMN10711887, study PRJNA513373) | rock metagenome | isolation source: Antarctica rocks | place: Antarctica | reverse complement strand
GGCCCGCCGTCGAGCACGCTGGGCGCGCTGGCCTACATCGCGCGCCACGAGGGCGTCGGCGCGCTCTACAACGGCATCTGGCTGACCTGGGTGCGTCCGCCGGGTCAGCTTCTGTCCATGGCGGGCGCGAGGCAGCGGCGGGCTTGTGCGCCAGCCAGTGCGCGTGTAAAACGTCCTGCACATGCCCCGCGCTCGCGAGCCCATCGAGGTGGGCATGCAGGCATACAGGACAGGTGGTTTGACGATGTCGCCGGTGGTGCGGGCGCTGCCGTGGGCCCGGACACCGCGCCTCAGCTGCGGTGCCTGGGGGAGTGCGCGCAGATCAAGCAGGCGCCGCAGTATGCGGTCACCTTCCTGGTGTACGACCTCACCAAGAAGGCGCTGGCCGTGGACAACGGCGCGCCGCCGCGCGCGCGGCCCGCCGAGCCCGAGCCGCCCACTGCCGCGCGCCGCGCGTCGAACAGCGACGCCGCGGCGCGCCGCTTGGAACATTGGCAGGGCCTGCTGAGCGCGTGAGGCGGCGGCAGGCCTGGTCTAGGCCCGTTTGTGCACGCGGGGGGGGCGCGTAGGCCGGCTGCCTTGCCCGCCTGCTGCTCAGGCTGGGGCGTGAGCCCAGGGCTGCCAGGTACTGGTGCTGTGCTGGCCGCCGAGCTGCATGCGCGCCTGTGGCGGGTTGCAGTGCCTGAAGATAAAGGCGGAGCAGCTGCACTGGTGCCAGAATGACTTGGGGTTTTAAGTTGGCCCGGGGCTTGCTGCTACTTCAGAGTATTAAGTGCAGCAGGCCAATGCCCTGTTGGCAGGACGCTGCTGGTGCACTGACTTGGGTCCATGCATGCGTGGCCCTGCTGTCCAGAAGGGGCTGTATTGTGTGCCAGGCTGTCTGGTGTTTGGCGTGAGAACTTGCTGTGTACTGCCTTGCAGCAACACACTTGCTGTGTACTGCCTTGCAGCCACTCATTTGCACTTCGTAACCAATGCCTCTCCTGCCCACGTATGAGACTGCAGGATTCAGTGATGAGCAAGCTCCTCCATGAGAAAGGCTTACATATAGCGACGAAAGCCGCATGCTCATTCATTTCAGGCCAGCAAGGGGGTATGGGCTGCATGTGCAGTGTAGAAACGCACTTGCACAAGCACTGTCAAGCTCCCAGCTGGAGCTTGCTGGGCCAAGACAGGAGAGCGTGATGCTGTCCTGGTGACTATCGCACGTCAGGCTGGTCGTTAACGCGGTGTCATGGGTCCACCGCTGTTGAGGAAGGATGAGTGCATTGGGCAGGGCCTGAGCGCCGGGCGCTGGCAAGTCGTGCAGAAGATTGGCGACGGCGGTTTTGCTGAGGTCTATGAAGTCCTGGACTTGCACAACAGCAGAGCCCGTGTGCGCTCCCCTGCGCCAGCCGGCTCGCGCCCTGTGGGCTCTTCGCACGGCCTGCTGCCTGCGTAGCAGGACAGACTGGAGAACTGCTCCCCTATTATCTAAGCGTGAAGGGCTCGTCAACCGGGGCGCGCACGGGCGGCAGTATGCACTGAAGCTCGACAAGCTCAACCGCAAGGCGGACCCGCGTGGCGGCACTGCGCGGCTGGAGCACAAGGCGCGGCCCGCCGCAACTGCCGCGTCCGGCTGCTATGCTCGCCTACAAAAATGGGAAGCGCTTTACCGAGCTGTGAGCGCTGGAGACATGGATGCTTGAGCACCCCCGTGGCGCTTGAAAGCAGCAACGCTGGCCGGGCGGCTCAGGACAGTCCGCTGCACGGCGCACCTGCAAGGCACTGGGCTGGCACCGAGGGGTGGCGCGCCGGCGCGCAGACGCTGAGGCGGCTGCAGGCGTGCCCGCACGTGGTCCGCCTGGCGGGCGAGGGCGACCAGGGCGCGCACGAGGGCCGCACGTACCTGGTCATGGAGCTGCTGGGCGCCAACCTGGCGCAGCTGCGCGTGTCCGCGCCCGGCGCGCGCTTCGAGCCCGCGCTCGTGCAGGGCATAGGCGCGCGCGCGCGCCCCCGCCCCGCCCCGCCTCCCGAACAGCCCGCCACCGCTTCCGTGCGAGCGCTTCTGGCCTGGCGGGCCTTGCATTGCCCTGCATGGTGCTGCGCCCTGCCCATACCTGCGGGCCTGCGCGGGCGGGCAGGCGCGGGCGTGCTGGAGGCGCTGGAGGGCATCCACCGCGCGGGGTTCCTGCACCGCGACGTCAAGCCGGCCAACTTCGCGCTGGCGCTGGGCGCGCCGGGCCCCGACGCGCCGGGCGCCTGGCGCGCGCTCGACTTTGGCCTGGCGCGCCGCTACGTGGGCGACGCCGGCGAGGTGCCGGCGCTGGCTGCCCTAGGTTACAGTGATAGGTTGCTCGGGGAGTTTGCTTGGGCGTGCGCAACCAGCCCGGCGCTGCCGCCTGTCTTGCAGGCGGTGCCTCATTGAGGAGACACGCCTGGGAGCGCCTGTAAGCGTCTACGCGCTGCCTTGGGGCTGTGCGCCGGCCTCACCTGGTGCGCCGCTGTTGTGCCTGGCAGTGGCGAGGCGCGTGCGCCCCCGCCGCGCGCCGCAGCGCAGGCCCTGGCACACCGCGCATCGACGGCCCCGCGGCTCGACCGCAGCGCGCGGCGGCGCAGGTGCTGCCGGCGCGCGAGGGCGGCGAGTTTCGCGGCTCGACCACATATGCGTCGGTGCACTCGCACCTGAAGCAGGACCTGGGTGCGCGGCCGCAACCCGGCACGGAGGAAGCATTGGCGGACGGCTACTGGTAGCATGCACACACAGTTCGTGGCTGCCGCTGGCTGGACAGCACAGCGGGCTGTGCCGCTCCACAGGCATGCCGTGCATGCAGGCTTGGAGCAGGGAGGCCTGCTCTGGCGCTGCGTCGCGAGCGCCCCGCCACGCTTGCGACCGCGGGGTGAGAAGAGAGGGGGTCTGCTTGCAGGCCGGCGCGACGACTTGTGGTCCTGGCTGTACCTGCTGGTGGAGATGCTGGCGGGCGGGCTGCCCTGGCGCGAGCCGGGCGGGCGCGGCGAGCCCGGCGACGGCGGCGAGCCCGGCGACGCGCCCGGCCGCGAGGCCGCCAAGGCAGCAGTGCTCGCGCACAAGCAGCGCTGCCTCGCGCGCCCGGCCGACCTGGGCGGCGGCGCGCCGCTGCAGGGTGCGCCGCCCCCGCCAGGGATTTTCCTGCCAGGTTTTTCATGCCACCGCCCAGGGCCGCTGGCCCCGGGCGCCGGCCGCCAGAGCGCCTGGGCCGGCCCACCTGCGCGCTGGCGCCGGCGCTGCCTCCGTGCTGGGCGTCAGCGCCCGGCGGCTCTGGGGCCGCCGGCTCTGCGAGCGGCCCGGTCCGCGCAGGCGGCGATGCGGTCGCGCGCATCAGCGAGTACCTGGCCGGCCTGCGCTTCGACGAGACGCCCGCGTACGGCTTCCTGCGCGCATGCCTGGCCGGGCTGGCGCCGCCCGCGGGCGCGCGCGGCGAGCCGGGCTCGGCGGGCGCCTGCCCGCCGGCTCATGCCGGCGCGGCCGAGCAGGGCTCAGGCGGCGGCGGCGCGGGGCGTGGCCACGCGGGCGGTTGGGCGGGGGCCGCGGGCGCGCCCGCACCGGGAGGGCAGCCGCGGGGGGCGCTCGGGGCGCGGCCCGCGCCCGCCGGCGACCGGGACGGCGAGGGAGGCGCCGCTGGTTCGAAACCGCCCGGCTACTACTGGGGCTCGCCGTTCAACCAGCCGGCCGCGCACGCCACTGCGGCGGGGCTGGGCCTGAACGGCGGCTCGCGCGCGCCGGGAAGCCGCCTGGCGGGCGAGTTCGCGGCCGCATCGGCATCCGCGCCCGGTTTCGCCAACGGCGGCGACGCGCGCTTCGCCTCGCAGGCTGCATACCCTGCCAGCGCGAGCGATCTGGGGCGGTACCCCAACCCCAGCTTCGACGAGACGCCGATGTCGCCGCCTGAGGAGGACCGCGGCGCGCCCCCGCGCGGCGCGACGCCCTCCGGCCGTGACAGCGCGCCGGGCCGCGAGCCGGATCACTCCGCCCACCGCGCTCGTGCGAGCGGCGCGGGCGCGCGGGATGCGGAGGGCGGGGCGCCCGCGGGCGCGTCGCCGCATGACATGCGGGGCGCCAAGCGCGCGCGCTACGCCCCGCCGTCCGAGCCGGGCGGGCGGGCCGGGGCCCCGCAGCGCGGCGCCGCATGCGCACACGGGGATCTCAGCGGGCCAGCCGCCTGCAGGGCGGCCTATGCGGGTGCGGGTGCGGCTGCGGGGGGCGGCGCGGGCGGGCGGCTGGCGGGCGTGGCGGCGGCCGCGGCGGACGTCGCGGCCGGCCGGGCCTCCGGCGAGGCCCTGGCGGTGCGGGGCGGCCTGCGCGCGCTGGACCCCGCGGAGGGCCTCGCGCTGGTCGCCTGGCTGCTGGACGAGCTGGCGCGCGGCGTCGCGCCGGCCGGCGCGCCGCTGGTGCGCGCGCCCCCCGAGCCTTCGCCCAGAGAGGCGGTCGGGCGTCCCGGGCGCGTGCCACGCCTGCTCGGGCAGGGAAGACGAGAACCTGCTATGCTGCACTGTACGTGGTGTGTGGTGGCGTGGAACGCTGGCACTCATTTAAGGGACTGGGGTGTGCAGGCACAGGTGCATCATGCCCGGGCTCTTCAAGGGGTCCGGGTCTGCCTGGATGGGACCTCGCGTCTGTCAGCTGGGGAGTCGGGCGCGGGGTGCTGCCTGATGCTGGGCGCATCGCCTTTTGTCACAGGTCCTGTGTGAGCGAGACACGGCTCTGTCGTGCGGCGGCAGGTTGCGCAGTGGCTCGAGGACGTGGCAGCGTATGCGGACAGGGCAGCCATGCAGGCCCGCGCAGCGCTGCCGCCAGGCTAGCGAGCGGCTGCGGTTTGCTGCGCGAGGGCGGCTTGCACTGGTGAGCGTGACGAGTACAGTCTTGTTGCGTGCAGAGACATGCATGATCTGACCAGATCGTCGCTGTGCTGCGCCTCTTGTCCGCCAGGCAATCGCGCGGTGTGCCTCGGCGGGTGCGGTTTTGGGTGCAACGTGATCGTGACAGTGTTTTGAGGCTCAACACTTGAGGCATGACATTTTGAAGTAAATGAGGACCGTAGCCGGGCAGCGCAGCATTTGTGCATGCCCCCAAACAACACTGTCAAACGCCCATCACTTGATGGAAGACACCTGCTCTGGACTCCCAACACGCTCTAACCTAGCAGAGCACACACCCCCACAGGCCCTGTGCAACAGTCATTCCCTCGCCCCGCCGCCATCGCCGCCCGGGCGGCGGCTGGGCGGCCGCGCTGCAGCGCGCGGCCACGCGGGCTCTCCCGCACGCGCCGGCATGGGCGCCTGCGGCGGCTCCCCCGCCCGGCCGGCCTCGCCGGTGCGCCACGCAGGGTCGGACTCGGGGCTGCTGGCGCCGCCGCGGCCGCCCTGCGCGCGCGGCCAGGCAGGCTCCCATGGGGGCGGCCACCCGGCGCCGGAGGGCGCCGGCGCGGCAAAGCTGGCCTCAGGGTACGGGTCGCCTGACAGCCCCAGCTCCAGCAGCGGCTCCAGCAGCGGCTCTGCGACGCGTCGCGGCTCCGGCACGACAAACTCGTCGAAGGCCAGGCCGGCTGGCTGCGCAGCCGCCGTCGGTTCCTGGCCGTGCGCGCGCACGCACGTCTGAGGCGCTGAGGTTGTCTGCAATCAGAACCTAGGGTATCCAACCCTAATGTAACAGGGTATTGTACCCTATCATGTCTTGACCGCCTGCCACAGGCCGCAAGCACCACCACCAGCAGTCCTGCCTGGATCAAGCAACTCTCGTGCAGCAGGGCCTGGGACAGGGCGCACCGGGGGCCGCTCGCCGTAGCGCCCGTCGGCGTCGCGCCGGCGGTACGGCGGCGGCCGCCGGCGATCGATGATGGGCAGCGAGGCCGTGCCGGCTATGCCACCAGCGCCTGCGGCCGCAGGCGCCGCCGCCGCAGGCGCCGGCTGGCGCCAGGGCGGCGCAGCGCCGGCTGCGCGCGCGTCCTCCGGCGCCGCCGGGCGCCGCGTGCGCGGATCCCTGACCGCGCAGAGCTGTCTGAGAAGCCCCGCCGCTTTTGCTACGCCATGGCGTCGCCACAACAGCTCACAGACCTTAACTGGCCAAGAGAGGGCTGCAGGCACGCAGCGCGTGACGCGAACACACATGTGCGCATCAACTCCCTGTGCAAGCAGCGCGCAGCGCGCACTCCCCGCCCAGGCGCATGTCCGCTCGGAGCGAACCAGCCGCACGTGCTGTTGCAAAACCCCCGAACAGCCACCAGCACGCGGGCAGCGACCTGGGTGTCTCGCCAGGGCTGGGCCCGCACCGCATGGGCTCGCGCGCGCGGCCGCGCGCGACGCGCTCCGCGTACGCCGGCTGCCGCGGCGCAGGCAGCGCCTGCGGGCCGCGCCGCATGAGCGCATCCATCTCCGCGCGCGTGGGCGGCGCCTCCTGTGCAGGGCGCAGCAGCCGCATTGCAGCAAAGTTGCGCCGCCACGCACATGGCCTTTGCTTGAAGTCATTCACACCACACTTCTCCTCTAATGATTTACCATACTTGATACCATATTTGATCTAATTATGTAATAGATAGAATAGTGATTACATAACACTTGCAGCACAGTGACATCATCATGGCTTGAGAGCGCGCCCCAGCCGGCAGGCCGGCGCCCGCCCGGATGCTCCGCAGCGCGCGCGCTCCGGCTGTAGCCCCGGCGCTCCTAGCATGCCCGGCGCAGGGCACGGCCGCGCGGGGCCCGAGGCCGCCTGCGCCGCTGCGCGCCCGCACCCGCGCACCAGAGCAACTAGGCAAGCTGGCCAGGCCCCAGCGCTTGCTGTGAAGTGGCCCCGGCAGCGCACCTGCAGGCCATACCAGCGCGCCCACTCGGTGCCGTATATCCGCCGCCACTCGTCATATGCGCTGTCCGGGCCGGCCACGCCCTCTGCCAGCCCGTCGTCGCTGCCCGCCAGCAGCTCCTGCACGCAGGTGCGCCGCTGTTGCAGTGACTGCGGGGCGACAGGTCAGAAACACCTGCGCCATCCTGGTTGCCAGCAGGTCAATGTCCCGCTGCGCGTTGTCAACAGACAGGCAGGCACAGGCAGCCGGCCCAACCCCGCCTCAGCCAGAACGCAACCGCGACTTGCAGCAGCACTTGCAAGATCTACGTCCATACAAGTCACTGGCGAACAGCCGGGGCAGGCCCGCGCTGGGGCGCGGCGCCGGCTTGTGCAACACAACCCCCAGCCGCCCCCGCTTTGCACGGGCCGCGCACGCGCGCTTTGTCGATGGCCAGGCCGAGCAGGCCCTCGCTGACGCGCGCGGCGCGCAGCTCGGCGCCCGGCCGCAGCGTGATGCGGCCGCGCTCAGCGCGCGCGACGGCGCCCGCGCCCACCTCCAGCACCGTCAGCATCGCCTCCGGGATGGCCGGCAGGCCCAGCGCGTCGTAACGCAGCGCGTCGATGCGCCCGGTGTCCGGGCTGAAGCTGAAGTCGCGCACCTGCGGCGCGGCCAGGATGGCGACCTCGCCCCAGCCATAACCTATGCTGTGCAAATTCCATGTGACCGAGGCCTGCTCGCGCGGCCGGGCTCTCAGTCCAAACCTGGTCAGACGGAGCGCAAGTACAAGCAGGCCCAGCGCTGCGGCAGAGAGTGCGCGCACGGCGCTGGCAAAGCTGAGACACACGGGCTGGACTGGGCCACGAGGTGGTGCGATGCGGGCGGGTGGGCGGGCGGGCGGGCGGGCGGGCGGCAGCCCAGTTTGCTGCACGCTCGCGGCGGTGGGCGCCAACACCTAGCAGCGGGGCATCACCAGCCACCCTAGGCCACGTGCTCCCTGTACAGCGGGGGCCCACACCAGCGGGTGCCCCACGCGCAGGGGCGGCCGACGGCGCCATGACCGCCTGCCGCAGCGCCGCACGGCTGTGCCGCCGACCCGCCCCAGTGCGCGCCCGCAGCAGAGGCGCGTCCATGGGATCGTGTGGAGACCCGCGGCCGCCTCGGTGGGAGTAGAAAAGAAAGGAAGAAAGAAAGGGCGGCGGCCGCACCCGGCCGAGGAAGCGGCCATCCGACGCCTCCACAGCCGTGCCCACCAGGCGCAGGCAGCCGGCTGCCTCGTCGAGCGGCTCGCCCATCACCGCGCGCGCGTCGTGCACCAGCACCACGTCCCCGATCTGCGCACACGGCCGGGGTCAGGCGGCCGCCGGGCGCGCGCGCAGCCCCGCGCAGCCTCTGGCATGAGCGGGGCCTTGATCAGCGTGCCCGGCCCGCATATCGCGCGAGCGCGCACGTCAGTGAGCGCGCAGCTGGGGCGCTGTGTCGGGGGGTCTATGTGCAGGGCAAACACCCTCGCCGCGCCGCCGGCCTGCGCGCTCAGCCCCTGTCAGCCTGAGCGGGAGAGGCTCGGCCCGGCTCCGGGGGCAAGGGGGCCGCAGACCTGCGAGGTCGGCACGGTCTGCACGGAAGTTGCGAGCGGGGCACTCCCCGACGCGGGCCACTTACCAGCCGCAGCGGCCTCACTGGTCGCGTGCCCGGCGAGTGGCTCCACGGGAGAGGCACCACGGGAGAGGGCTCACGCTTGAAGCAGTGGGGTGCACAGCAACGGCCTGTTGCCGCTCGTGGGGTCCCCGGACACTGGCCCCAGACAGGAACACGGGCCGCCCCCGCGCACAGCGCGTCCCGCTGCAGGCTTGACTCAGAGTACTGGATATAAAGTGTGCCAAAAGATATGGAAAAGGCCATAAGTAAGGCAGCAATGTGCATTGGTGATGATGGTTTTTTACATCATCATCATTACCATGGGAGAGGGCTACCTAGTTGGATGCTATGGTAGGTGTGTGGTAACTCTTGGGTAAGAGTTGGGTAACAGGCTATGACAAATATCTAGGCTATCCAGGGTACACAAAGGCCAGCCTCAGAATGCCATTGAGAGTGGCAGCCTGGCCACAGCCTGTGGCGCACAAGAGCCGTGCAGCACCTGACACTGCTGTTTGCAAGCGTATCGTCATAGCCCGAGCGAGTTAACTGGAGCTGGAGGCGCAGATGCAGCCGCCAACATCCACAAAATGCGCAACGGGAGTGCACTTCCACGCCCGGCAACGAGCCTAGCGCACTATCCACCGGGCACCTCTGCACGTGTGTTGAGGTCCGCAATAAGTTGAGCAAGTCGGGAAGGGCAGGGACAGAAGGGAGAGTGGACCCGCGTGCCTGGCACAGCGCCGCAAGGGGCATGTTGCCGGCCGCGCCGCCGCCCAGGCCCTTTGCGCGCAGCGACAGCGACACCACCGCCAGCGCGCGCGGGTCCACGAACAGGTGGGCGACCACGCCCAGCGCGCGCCCGTCCGTGCGCGTGATCACCTGCGCGCCCAGGGCGCCCCGTGAGCGGTAGAATTTTATGCTGAGCACCAAGCGACAGCAGGTGGAACAACCGCAGCCGCTGCAACCTCGCGCTCTCCCTTTGCAAGCTCGGGCCGAACTGATAGGCCCCATCCCCCCTAGCTCTGACACAGGAAAAGCCCGAGCTTTGACACAGTGACAGCCGACGCAGCTGCAAGGACAGGCAGGGCAGCATGGCTTGTCACAGCTGCGGTCAGCAACGTTTCCCAACAAATAACGCGTCAAACTGGCTGGGCCAGGCGCCTACCTGCTTGTCCACCACCAGGCTGCGCGCCAAGAAGCGCTCCTCCACCGGGGCGCGCGCCGCTGGCGCCCGCGGCACGCCCTGCAACGCAATGAGCCAACATAAGCCAGCTGAGCTTAGCAAACAGACCCCAAGCTCGGCTGTCTGTATGCGCACAGCAGGCGTGAGCAGGGACCACATCAGCAAAGCGACTCCCGACACTTTGCAGGGCGCTGGCTGTGGCGGGCGCACATTTGCAGGCGCGGCAGACGGCAGCGGCGCCGCTCGCTGCGGCGCAGACCCTCTGTAGCCAGCCGCGGCGCACAGCAGCCGCAACTGGCTGCGCTTACAGCCGGGCTGGCGCCATGCTGGCCCGGCCGCGCCATGCAGCAGCGGCACAGCGGGAGCAGCAGACCCAGGCGCCCTCAACAAGGGCCTGCCCAAGGGTGAGCTGCCAAGCATGCGCATTTGCCGAGCTGCCGGAGCAGCCTCACGGCCGAGCCAGGCTCAGGCTGCCATCTGTGTAGCCCCTGCAAGCAGCGAGAACAGCATCTGACCTCCGTTCCGGTTTTGTTGACCACTCCGCAGCGCGCGCGTGCCGTGCGGTGGTGTCAGCAGGGCTGCGTGCTTTGGCTTCAACGGTCTGGACAGGCTCGCCAGGGCGGAGGAGCGCGCTGGGTAGCAGGCAGAGGCAAACAGGCAAAACCTGCCTGGCGACCCTCGCAAGGGCTGTGCTTGGTCACTGACAAGACGCCTAGTGCCTGAGCGTCCTGCAAATCGGGTCGCCCTCCCTTGTGTTCCTTGTAGTGCAGAGTGGCTCGGGGGAGCCTGTGCAGCATCCGTCGCACACCTTGGAAGTGGACACAGGAGCAAAGCAGTCTCCAGGCTTGCGCTCCTCGCACGAGTGCGCTGCGTGAGAGGCTTGCGGGCCCAGCGGACCGCCACGGCTGTGCCAGGCAACTGCAGACTCATCTCGCGCCACAGCAGCGTAGAGAGCCCGAGGTCGCCGGCGGGGCGCCTCAGGCCCGGTCTGGGCGCCATGCAGGTGCGCTAAGCCCAGCTCCTGCATACACGCCCTCGGCATGTCTCAACTTCAGTGCATGTTCTCCATGACATTTGCCACCGGGGAGTCGTGCACACGCCAGCCGCTACCCCAGCGCCGCTAAGCTCTGCGCAGTCTTGTTGCTTTTTGTCACCTGTTCACTGTGCGTGAATATTGAGTGTGCTTCATGTGGCCTGCGGGCGTTGGGCAGCCTTCGCCTGGCTTGTTGAACAGCGGGGTGGGGCGGGCGGGTGGCATCGCACTGATGGGCATGGGTGTGCCGTACCTTTCAGCACTACTTCTCTTAGTTTCTGCCAACGGTGCAGCCGCGGCCCGGCGAGGCCGGCCGGGCGGCGGAGGGCGGCGGGCTAGCGCAGACGGCGTCCGGGCTGAGCGAGATTGAGCCGGCTGACCGGCTGCTCAAGTCCGAGGAGGGCCTGACGCCCAAGTCGCGCCAGGCGCGGCACACCACGCCGCGCGAGGTCCGCCCCGCTCGCGCCGCGCTCTGCAGGAGCTTTTTTGTGGCCTGCGGCAGGTGGGGCCGGCGGGCCCGTGCGCGGCAGGCCCGCCGGCGACAGCCAACAGTGGCGCTGAGGCTCTGCTTGGGGCGCGGCAGGCGCTGCACTCGGTGCTGTCCAGCTGGGTGTCGCGGCGGTTCTTTGGGGGCTGGTGCGCGGCCCCGCCGGCCAGGCCGACGCATGCAAGCTCTCGCCGCAGCTGGCACGCCCTGCCGCGGCGCCCTTAAACAGGTTGTACGTGGCCGCGCAGCGCGGTGCTGTTCCCGCTGGTGGTGACCGTCTACGTCACCTGGTGGTTCCTCACCTTTTTTGACAACTTCTTCTCGGTGCGCCCGCGCCACAGCCGACGCTCAAGTCAGAAGCAGGTCTGCGTATGCATGTTGCGCACATCCGCTGCAGTGCTCAAACATTTTTACGGGACAAGAGGGTGAGGACGTTGACGAAGTCAGTGGCGTGCGGCGCAGCCGGTGTACGAGGCGCTGTTTGGGTACCATGTGTTCGGCCTGGGCTTCGTCACGTCGATGGCCTTCATCATCGGGACAGGCGCGCCGTTCGTGTCATGTTTGCATGCAGAGCGCACGCGGCGGCAGCTCTCTGCGTAGGCTGCCATGCCTGCCATGGTGCGCAAAGTGCGCGACGGGGCTTGAGCAGGTATTGTGCAGGGTTGCTGCATGGTCCAAATTTTGGGCCGACTTGCAGCGTGCGGGGCAGTATGCCGCGCTGCACTGCACCATGCGCGCAGCAGCGCAGGCCGCCTCGCGGTGCCTCGCTGCGCAGGCAGGCTCTGCACCGGAGACATGCCAGGGCGCTGACAGAGCTGCGGAGTGCGCGCAGGGGTGCTGATGTCGTCCTGGCTGGGCGGGCTGCTGCTGCAGGTGGGCGAGTGGATCATCCGCAAGCTGCCGCTCGTCAAGCACATCTACTCCGCGGCTAAGCAGGCGCGCGCGCGCTCCCACTCTGCGTGCCGCTCAGCGCGCGCGGCGCCCGTCTTGGAGCCCTGCTGTGGGATGCGAGCGGCGGCGAGCCATGGCGTAGCATGGCAGGGCATCGTGCGCTAGCCATCATCTGTAAACTGAGCTCTTGTGCCTGCGGCGGCGGGTTTCTGCGGCTGGTGGCGGTGTCGTTGCAGCGGCACAGCACTGCACACAGTCTGGGGGTTGCACAATGGCACTGTAGCGTATAAGCGGAGTGTTGCTGATGCAGGCAGCCAGACAAGCGTGCAAAGCATACCCAGGAGAGTGAGTCGCGCGCTGTGCTGCGCAGGTGAGCGCGGCGGTGAACCCGGCGAATGAAGGTTCGCAGTCGTTCCAGGAGTGCGTGCTCATCCGCCACCCGCGGCACGGGGAGTTTGCGTTTGGCTTCATCACCGGCTCCACCCGCCTGCAGGTCCGCCGCTGCTCACCACCTTGAGCGCTCGTGCGCGCGTCCTGTGCGCGCGCTCTGGGCAGTGTACAGACTGCATTGGGCAGCAGGGAGTGCGCACTGACGGGCTGCAGGCTGACCTGTGACTTGTTGGCAGTATCAGCTCATGCCATGTCCAAGAGCCCTGAGAGAGCGCGGGACGGGTCACCCCTATGTATAATATATATATATTTCGGGGCTTGCTGGTCCAGGGGCATGCCACACGTCAGAGTCTGTACAATCATGCTGTGTCTCTTGAGCACGCAGTGCCGCGTACCAACAGTGCCATGTGCTTGCAGGAGGAGGCGGGCGACATCGAGCTGCTGAGTGTGTATGTGCCGACCAACCACATCTACATTGGCGATATCTTCCTGCTGCAGCGCGCAGACGTCATCCGTACCTCGCTGTCCGTGCGCGAGGGCCTCGGTAAAGCCCCGCTCTGCCTGGTAGGCATGAGCAGCATGCGCTTGCGCTTGGTGTGCGAACGAGCAGTACTCCTGCAGCGGAATGCGTCTTTGCAGCATTGCGCGTCTACTCAGCAGCCTGCCAGCTGCCACGCTGCACACCTCTGCCAGACCTACATGGTTGCTTGCTGCGGAAGCTTCCAATGTGTGTCGTGCTTTTTATTTGTACCTGTAAATGTCGCGAAGGATGGGGCCGCAGCTCACAGGACACTTGTGCGGGGCGCAGAGGTGCTGGTAAGCGTTGGCGCAGGCTTGCCTGCGCGGTTGAGGTAGCTACACAGGCAGGGGTTTTGGCAGCTGTGCCTGCACAGTCCATGTGCTTCCTGTTGCGTGTGTCAGGCAAGCTGCACCGAGCCGCCGCCTAGCATGTTGTGCTGTTGCTCGTCTTTGCGCCAGGCCAGCACGCATGCAGACATGTATTTGCTGTTAGGCCAGCACGCATGCGCGCGCCTATGAGCCCGTAGCGGCACTTTGTTGGATGAAGTTGGAGCAAAAAAAGAAAGTCTGATGCAGCATACCAGTGCCAATTGTGTTGTTCTTGGGCAGCGCTGTGCTGCACACTCATCCCTTGGGCAGGCGCGCTTGCATCACGGCTCTGCTGAGCAGATATATAATCCGAAGGAGCAGGGCATGAGAGTGTTTCTTATCGAAGGGGTCGTCTGGCGTGGTGGCTGCCGTGCACCGAGGTGAGGACATATCTAGAACCCAGCAGCATCAGTTACAGTCTGACATGCACATTTGCACATGCTGCTGGGGCCTTATGCAAGGCCCAGGCATAGCGAGCACCAACATCCAACCACACATTGCAGTCATGCACATGCCAAATGCTACACGAGATGACCACCTGTGACAAATAACATGCTGCGCACTCGCGCGCAAACTCCTTGAGCCATGTGGAATGTCCACAGTAGTTCTATTGTGTAATTCTATCAGCATTACCTCCGCTTTGTAACCGAAAAATGGACAAACAGCCTTATTGGTAGACATAGGTGCTGCCTATGTGAGATGTCTTTGTTGCTGTCGAAACTACGTCACGCGCACCTGCGCACGTCTGCCTATATCTGTCCTACGCTCTTAGTATATATCCTGCGGATGTCCGTCGCTCGCGAGCAACTCGGTGAGCCAGTTCGAACGTCTGGAATGACCCTAATGTTATGGGCTATTCTCTTCATCCACATGAAGTTATTGATGTCGGACTGTAAGTCACCGAGCAGCAGAGCATGCAATTGCCAGGCGTGGCCATTATGTGCATGAAGCTGGGCAAATACAGTACCAGCATAGTGCTGACTGTGGCCTCTGGGCCTGCTTCTGGA
>JAABUP010007652.1_pt1 | contig 14313 bp, 19 predicted proteins | sample 5559201 | NCBI WGS metagenome assembly JAABUP01 (sample SAMN10711887, study PRJNA513373) | rock metagenome | isolation source: Antarctica rocks | place: Antarctica | reverse complement strand
CACTGAACTGCGCTGCTGCATGCTTCATGTGCGGTCATTGGTGCAGAGGGGGGCGCAGAGATCGTGCCCATCTTTGCACAGGAGATGGGCTTCACAGAGCAGTCCTGGCGCCAGTGGGCAAGGCAACACCTGGAAGCCTCCTTCCACGTTTACATCCACCTGGATCGCAAGAGTGGGTTGAAGCAGGCAGCAGCCATCGCCACCTCCCCCCTTGTGCTCTTCATGCATGCAACCAACCCCTCCATGCACATAGGTCAGACCCACAGTCACCACCTGCCATGTTGTGCTGTGCTGATGCATGACTTCGCATGCTTCAGTCTGCCCTTGTGTTGCTCATGCTCCCAAAAATAATGCTGCATGTGCAGTTCACAGCACCAGGTCAGCAGCTGGCAGTCTGTGCATCAAGTAATGACAAGCATTTCTGCCCAGAATGTGGTGTGCATTTTTTTGTCAGCATGCAAGTTAGGATACTACATTATGCAACTACTGGAGGATAACAACAATGGCACCCCAGGGACCGGTAGATTGCAACGGCTATGTTTCTGCTGTTGCCTTGCATGGCACCAAACCGCTCTCTGTACTCACATTGCTCTGAAAGCGCCAGCCTGCAGCAATGTTGCTATGGTCTGTCTCGAACCGCTACAGTATGGCGCCGACAAGCAAAAGGCATGTTGTGTTTGTCTGTGCAGAGTCTTTCAGCAGCATGTATGGCTACTGCATGGCAATGGCAGCCCCAGGTTTTGGCTTGGCAACTTTGGGGCTGGGCCCATCAGAAATACATTGGTGGGGCTATCTGCTGTTGTGGGCAGCATGCAGCAGTACCATTGCAGCCCTGATGTACGACAAGCTCAGCAGGAGTGGCCTTGGACATGCCTCCAGGTCATCACCACTCTGCCCTTGTCCTTGTCTTTCTTGTCACTTCTTGTCCAGCCTGCATCTGGTCAACTTGATTTGACCTGTGTCTTTGGTTGACAGTCACCAAACGCTGTCAAGGCTTGTTCACGTTCATGATACATCTATCTCATGCCGCTTGTACAATTGCATGCACTGCAAAGTCAAGCCTTTGTGCATGGCAGTGGTCATTAGTCAGATGTTGTGCAGGATGGACGCCACCTTTGCCACAATCAGTATCATCATGAGCTGCGTGTGGCTCAACCTGGTGGCTTCTGAAGTGGTGGCGCTATTGCAGACCTTTGGCATGATCCTGAATGCTCCAACAGTAAGTGTTTGCTGGTGTGCTGCGCATTTGGTTGTCTGTCTAGAGCATGCTATTAGTGATTGATGACAAACAGCTGTGTCAGCTGCTTGATGACTGTCATAGCTTCTGCACTGTCATTTGTTTACAGTAGGCATGTGGGTACCAACCACAGACTGTGAAGCAACTCTGGGCATCCTGATGTTGCTCTACATCTGCTGTGCAGGCTCTGATTGGTGGCACCATCTTGTCATGGGGAGAGACTGTGCCAGAGCTTGTGGCTACCTACACACTAGCAAAGATGGGACACAGCACCATGGCCATTGCTGGCTGCTTTGCAGGACCAGTGTTCAACCTCATGATGGGCTTAGGCCTGCCTGTGCTGTACTCCAGCCTCAAAGATGGGGCATTGGTCATGGAGCTCACCAGCGGCATCATCACGTTACTAATACAAAGTGTGCTAGTGCTGGCGACGCTGGTGGTGGCTGTGCCTTTGGTTTTCAAATGGCGTCTTTACCAGCAGATTGGCTTTGCATTGTTGGGTGTCTATGTTTTGTTCCAGCTGTTGTTTGTGCTAGTAGAAGATGATGTCTTTTGGTGATGAGCTGTGACAAGATCGCTTTTACCTTGCGGATGTTGTTCTGCATGCGCAAGGTCAAAGCACTCAAAAGATCCATTTGTCGTGGTCTTTGTCAAAGCAAGCAGGTCAGTTATTTTGCAGCAAATATGAGAGTGAGGGCCAAAGCGGAGATTATATGACTTGCGTAGAGAGCAATTGTGTAGATACCAGCAGCATTTGTCCCATGCAATGGCAGGCCTGTGTGCCTAAATGATTCCGACGTGACTGGAATACTAAACACGTGCTGCACATTGCGTTTACTGTTTTAGCTACTTCCAGATCCACTGAGCGTCAGTGACATATCGCATCAACGTGCATGCAAAGGGGTAAGTTTTAGACCCATGCATGACAGCGGTCGATATGATGATGGGTCACTGCAACGAGGCAAATAAGTAAGGCTGTACATACTCCTGATATCTGCGTAACCTATGAATAGAAGGACTGATTGGCTTGATCATCCCTAGCTTGGCACAACAGGTTTCAGAACACAGCTGATCAGAGCCAGCAATATCAAAACCACAACTCGGATTTGAGCTGCAAAAACAAGCAAAGTTTCATTCTTTCTTCATCATTTCATCATTCAAAACACCCATACATTATCTGTGCAAGCATCATACACACTGTCGTTGCGTCAATACAACCCTGATTTTCACTGTCAGGTCATGATCCAAAATCAACAGGAGCCAGGCTATGAACTTTTAGACGGCTGTAGAGCACAGACACTCAAAGACCAAAGTGGAGATGTAGCTTGCTGGCCATGCTCAAAGACAGAAAGTATGCCGCCAGTGCTGGGTCACTATGCACCAATTGCAACAGCTGCAGCTGGTATGCTGCTCTTGCCAAAAGGTAGGCAATGCTTTTTAAGATGAACGTGCATGACAAACAGTACGTCAACTTCTGTTTGCTGAATTGATGTACACTTCACTCGTCATCTGAGGATGACTCCTCCTCCTCCTCCTCATCACTTGGCTCAGGCTGCTCTCTTGGCGGAGGGGACTCTTCTTCCTCTTCTGAAGATGATTCTTCAGAGGAGGATGCCTCTGCAGCTGCAGCCGCAGGTGCAGCTGCACTTGCAGGTACATCATCTTCAGAAGATGACTCCTCTGAGCTGCTCTCCTCCTGTTGGCAACATGCAACATCGTGTCATGGCTATCACTGAAGACTGTCCAGGTGTGTGAACAGCAAATGAGTACAGACAATATGTGCTCAGAAGCCAAAGCCTGGCCAGGGCAGTCTCCTGTGCAATCCATTTCTCAGGGCTGCCCCTCAAACCATTGTAGACAAAAGGGTTGACTGCCCGCTGGGCTGCAGGTTGCAACAAGAATTACAACCAGATGGCAGCAGAACAGCAAAGTCAACACGCAGTTGCAAATCTGAGTGTTGCGCACAGCAGTGTCAGCAAATAATCATGTATACTAGAGCACAATGCCAGCTTTGATTGCAGGAGGGCACACAAGGCTTCCTAGGATCACATGCTACCTGCTTGGTCTCAACAGCAGGAGTCTTAGGAGCTGCCTTGGCAGGCTGCTTGACCACAGCAGGAGCTGATGCAAGCACCTCGCTCTTCCCTTTGATGCTCTTCTTGGCTGCAGGAGCCTTTTCCTGCATAGGGCCTCAGTCAGGTTGCTAGCAAATGGTTGGGTATGGCGCAGTGTGCCAGATTTTGACGAAAGTGTTGAATTGCAGCGGATCTCTAAGCAACCAGCGTGTTGCACATGATCAGCACATGACAATCTGAGTCAAATTTATAGTGACATGAGAGCACTATTACGCTATATCACTGTTTGCTGAGACTGCGACCCTCTCAGGACATAAGCTGCGTGGCCTAGTTGATTGTGACTGGTAGAGCACTTGGTTATGAGCACAGCTCTGCCAACACGTGGCCTGCACTTTCAGCTCAGCATGACATGCATGCCTGCAGACCAGATTGCAGGAGAGGCTGACCTGAGTCTGCATAGGGGCCTTGCCCTTGTCTGCACTTGCGCCTGGTGGTGGTGCTGCTGCAGCAGCTGCTGCTTCCCTTTCCGCCTTCTGCGTGCACAGAGCAAATGCTGTCCAGAAGCCAAGACTGCATTTGACCTTTCTTATTGGGTAGGTCAGCGGATTGGTGCACAAGCGTAACCACACTATGCAACAAGAGTGAGAGGTGTTATGCGCTCCAGCTTACAATGCCTGTCCAGTTGTGATATGATCACGGCAAGTATCTCTGCTATATGACACAGAGGCTCCAGATGATGATAGCTTCAAGATGCGCTTTGCACACCTCCTTGTTTGACGGTCTTCCTCGCTTTTTGGGACCTTCACTGGTGGCTGCAGCACTGCCCGAGCCTGGTGCACCATTGGCTGCAGGAGTAGCCTTGACCTTTTTGGCTGGCTTGTCCTCCCCTTCTGTCGTTGCTTTTCTTTTGGCCACCTGCACACCAAATTATGTTGCAAAAGATTGGCAAACTTGACAATGGCCGAGCTTGGCGGTTTGGTGTCAGTCAGGTACACACACTCCAAGGCCCCAATTGGAACAAATAGAGCAGGATGGGTCTTGCTCATGCTTGCTGCATGCAGCATGGACAGTGCTTCACAGCCAAATTGCACTCACCGCAGCATCCTCCACATAGGCTCTGAGGTACACTGGTGGACTAGGGGCAAAATCTGCAGGTGAAATGCATACTGAGCAGAAATTGACAAGACAGCGCACCCACACAGATAGCAGAAACGATACAAGGGAAACAACTTCAAGGGTCACCTTGCAAGATCATGTCATTGGTGAGCTTGAAGCCATCTCCATCCTCGCTTTGGCAATAGGCTAAGTACTTGCATTTGATTCTGCCCAGGTCTTTGCACTGTGCATTGTGCCGCTTGGCAGTCTCAGCTGGAGACACACAGTACAGCTGGTTGGGGTTTGGAAGAGAGCATGCATTGTCCCTTGCAGCTACAGCGACTAAAGACTTACAAAGAATCTGTTTGACGTCAAGCGAGGGCTTAAGGAATAGCAGCAGTTTGGAGCCTTTGGTGGTAGTGACAAAACATCTCCAGGCGTCCTCAGGCAATTTTGGCTCAGGCTGCACAGAACCCCCGCTTGTCTTCGGCTGGATGTCCTCTGCTTTTAAGCCCGGTAAAGGCTTGACGGGTCGAGCTTCCGTTGCTGCGGGTTTCTCCTTTTCGACCATGGCTGTTGTGCGCGAGAAGAGACGACGAGTCGTGCGGAGGGAAGCCAAATACGCGATGGGCAGCTTTATCCACGGTACTAAATTGCTCTGAAAGACGCTTTGAAGCCTAACTGGGGAGCTTACGCGGACTTCGTCAGGTTCGAAAGGTTCCCGCTGCTGCATGTTGCCACAGCAGCATGCTCGACCCGCATTTAGTACATTGCGTCAGGTTTATTGCCCTTTTTTTGCTCCAAAATAAGGCAAGGTCCTGCCAATTTCGTTATTCTGAGCCAGGGTCTGCAGCAAAAGCAGTCACTTGATTTGCGGCCACTGCACAGCAGAGATTTGCTACATGACAGAAACGTTGCACCACTTCGGGTCTTTGCAAAGTCTACTCAAGGTCTTTCCAATTGGGCAACATGCAGGGCGACCACAACATGCCAGGGTCTGATAAGGTACCCAATCCCGTTTTCAAAAAACAATCTAGGGGCATACGCAATTCTGGCTGCCAAGGCATCCAGCAGGATGAGGCAGGCATATGATGACCTACATGCACAGGCATGCAGGTGCTGCAAGCTGCACAAGGCGAGGCAATGAGCTTCGATGCAGCTAGCATGCAGTTGCTGCAACTGCATATGTTGCAAGGGGCTGCCAAGGTGGTACAAGTTGCAGGTGCCGCATGGATGTCATGTCATATCATGTCATGTCTTGGCTGCCCTGGTGGTGATGCTGCCATCTCTAAGGCGAACAAAAAAACCGATCAGCAACAGTGGCTGCCCATCATTTTCACGTCAAAGCCTTTACATGCACATGCACTTGCACCTCTGGATGTTTGTATGCACAGAGTGGCACAGGTTGCCAAGGTCATTGAGGGACAAGCGTCCATGACCTGTGCACATGCCTGCAGATGGATCCACAGGAATCCCACCTGGCACAAATTGTGGCTGATATCCAGCCAGTCATTTTCAAGCTTGTTCAACCATGTGACGTGTTATACACTAGTCTGTATCGCACCTAATTGCACTCAACACCTGTGTCTGACAGCAGTCAACCTGCAGGTTGCCCAGTTTTGATATCTTAGCACACTACCGTGTAAGGACTTGGTGAAAACCGTGAGCATTGCAGATTCAAACAACTCATGAACACGGATTTCAACAGGACTGCAATAGCACACATATAAGATTGTAGTGCAGTCAATACTCGAAAACCTGCATGTGGTCCTACTATGTAATAGACAACCTTGTGTCAGCGGTGGCACATTGCGCACAATCACACATGAGCTTTGACTGAGTTCGCCTTGTGGACAATGATTGACACGCTTACAGAGCGATGGAAGTCTGTACGAATTAACCCAGATCCCACCTGACATAGCACTGAACCGGACAACTGTTGACTCACAACGTTGGCGTTGGTTCCTACATCTTGTGACGTGGTGTGCCACTGCGATAATTTGCAACAGTCAAACCCCGGTGTCACATGTGGCGGCTGTTGCGATGAGAAACAAGCACAGGCCACTGTTGAGGCGCTTCCTAGGCCATCTTAGGGGCCTTACGAAGATACGCCCCTGTGCTCGGCAGCGAATCTGGTTGACTATATGCAGCGGCATGATTGTGAGCAGAAGCCTGCCGTCGGCTAATTTGTTTTTTCAAAGTACCCTCAGCATAAGTTGATGATGCACTCCAGCGATTTATCTGAGCAACTGCAGGGTCAGGAGGCAAGTTGACAACTCTCAAGTGATTGTCGGGTGTACACTCTCGCATTTTTTCGTGAGCGTCGGGGTGTGTACTCTCGCATGCATGCCCTTCAGAGTTGACTGGTGCTCTGTCACTTGCGACTTGACTTCACTCACTAACAAATACAACTGGTCGCCTATGGGATGTGCACCACGACATGTTTCGAAACAGTCAGCTTTAACCTCACTGATAGATTCGACTAGTTAAAGTGTTCCTGAAAACTTGGACGAGCCATGTTCACTCCACAATCACTTTGAGTTCAAAATAAAAGACATCTACCAGAGCATGTCAGACATGCACATACTGCGCAACAAGAATGCAGGGCCTCAAGCAGAACATCACACAAACTGGGTAGCAACAACTATGTCCGATCCATGCAGCAAAAATGGATGTATCAAATGGCATGGACTGCATAGTGCTTGTCCTCAAAGGCTCCTACACTGAATGTGCAGGTTCAACTGACTTCTTCTGATGTACAACAGGACACCCCAGATTCACACATGGCTCAGGCTCCATGAGCCCTGTGAGGACTTCTCACGACATCCTTTCACTGTTGCTGAGGGCACGGCGACAGCTCATGCAATATGCCAAAGATTATTGACCCTGTTATACAGCTTTGGCAGCACCTGCGACCCTGCACAAACAGCAACTCATTGTCCAAATTGCCAGAAATGAGCTCACACTTCATGCTCTGCCATACAGCCACAGCCCTGATGCCCTGCTGTTCCCCTTGCAATTGCCCACCAAATTAAAACACAGTAAGCAGATGGTAGCTACATGTAATTGCACACCAGCTTGCATAGCACAGACAGCGGAAGAGCACACAGTCAAGAAGCATGCACAGCCAAGACCTGCCTGCGCACGCCTCATATGACCAGACACTCCCCAGCCCCTTTAATGTTGTGACCCTGTCACCAGGGTCAGGTCCGTTGCCAAGGGTTACGCCGCTCATGCAGGCGCTGTGCTGCTGGCCTATGTCTTACGGCGCTTGGGCTGGTGCAACAAGGTGCCTGTGCACTGACTGCTGCCACACAAGCACCTGCAACACAGTACAGCGCACATTTGTACCTGCTGAACATGGTACTGCTGAACATTGTACTGCGGCTGCTGCTGCCCAAGTAAGCTTGTGCCATGAAGTCACACCAGTGCATGCAACCTGAAGCTGCAAAGAAGGTAGCTTCCCGATACTGCCTCAGGCAGTATGACGGGAGAACTGGCAGGGAGGTGCAAAATGCTTGATTGGCTGGCTGACATCAGCCAGCTTCGCAAGGACTGATGCACACATGCATGCCAGATAGCAGCGCCATGACTGCAGCAAGGCACTTCAAAAGAATAACTACCTGGCAACAGCCTTGATGCACTGAATACAATCCTTTGTACATCAAGCAAACACACCTGATGATAGAGTCTGGGGCGCACTTACCTGTACGCATCTGCAGTCTGTCCAGTGTGTGTGAATCTGTAGTCATAGCTGAGCTCCTCATCAACAGCGATGTTCCTCTGCGCAAAGATGCCCACTCGTGTCTCACCTGCAATGTACCACATATGCAATGAATACATGCAAATAGACAATTTGACAATAGACATTTTGCGTTTCTCAGCATTCCAGTCAACTGACCCAAGTGCAGATGGGCAGAGGGTGCAATACTGTGACATCTCGACAGTTGCTGTATATATGCCTGCATCAGTACATGAGTCTCTGCATAAGATGGTGCAGCCACCCACATGCAAAGTTTTAGACCTTTGTGCCGGCCAGGTGTCTGCTTTGCCTGACTCATGTTGCCTAGCTGATACACCAGCTGCATGTATCCATAAACAGTACTGTGCCACCAGGAGGTCAAAGGCAGCAGGTATGTCTGCAATAGCATTGTCACAGACAGCGCAGCTGAAAGAGACCTTAATTGTATTGGCAGCGACTCATGGCAAGTCATTGCAATCCAAAGGTTTGGGAGTGCAGGAGCAGCCAAGCTCAGTCAAGCCAAGCACATTTGAAGCCGTTTGTGAGACACACGCTGGCAGTCAATCAGCATCTACATGGCTTCGAGAAGACTTGTTCTCAAGGCTGCTGAAATCGACTCAAAGGCTGCCTTAGGAGTGCATATGATCCAGTGAAGCAAGGAAGGCAAGTGTGGGCATGCCTGTGGCGGCATCGGTCCACTTCTGGGTGCGGCAGTTGGGGGCGCAGCTGGTGTTGATGAGCCGCGCTATGTTGCTCTTGTGGCGGCCGTCAATGGTGCAGCCCGCCTGCAGCTCCATAAGGTAGAAGTGGGGCTCCCCTGCCTGCTTGGCAGCAACCATCCGCCGCTCCCTCTCTTCATCAATGATTATCTCACCTGCACCAGATCAGGCAACCCAAGGTCAGAGAATGGATTTTGCAGACTGATAGTAACAAAGCATGAGCCCCGCCTCCTTTTGGTGCAATGCCATGCACACTCTCAGCTGGTGCCTGCGTTTGAATTGTAAAGCAGAAATTAGGGGTTAGGGTTTCAGAAAGGATTCAGGGTCCAGGCCAGAGTATCAGCTGCAGACAGCGCTTAACAGAGAACAAAGAGATGATAGAGTCGACAGCACTATCACAGACGGCACCATTCGGCAACGGGTCTTTGCAGCCTGTGCAGTGTTGTGAAACGTCCTAGGCATGTAGAGCATCTTTGATGTGAAGCAGGATATCTAGATAGACTTTGCAATGGTAAGCTGGCAGCATGATGAACCCACCTACATACTCCACAACAAAACTTCCGTCCCGTATGGGCTGTGCTGCTTTGACCCCCCAGCCCCTGTTGGGGGTCAGGAAGGCTTCAACCAGCGGCGACTTCAGCTCTTCAAAAGACCTACAAAGCAAGGCTTGCATCGGTCAGTCTTCTATTCTGTTGGAAAATGAAACATGATGGAGATTACCTTTGCCAATGACCAGGATGCAAATGCTGCAATGTAGCCTTGTGTGCAGAGTGCACAAACTTTTAGATTGCAGTGCGTCCCCATGCAGAACTGCATGTGTCTGTCAGGTGATGCAAACTGGCAGATGATGTCCAGAACGAGCATTTAGAGGCTTGCACCATCACAAACCAAGAAGTGTGCACCTGTTGCTGCAGTCAGCGCCACAGGGGCACAACTTGGCATCACACAGCACACACAGCTGCCGGTTCAAGCATTTGTCACCGCACTCTGCTTGCTGCTGAGCTGCAGCATTCTGATGCCATTTGTTCAGACTGAGGGAACTAGCCCGACCAGTGCCAAATGGGATTGAAGGGAGCAATGATCGCTGGACAGGCAAGCTGCTGCGTTCTGGCTCTTCCATTGAAAGGCAGCTGACAATGCGGTCCACATTCAGTATGGCCTGCTCTAGACCAATGTCAGTCACCTCACAGCGCAAATCTGACCTATCTGCCAGGTCCACATGTGGCACGTCAGTCGACTTGCTGGGCAGACAGGCAGTAGTCACAGCTGCTGTAGAAGCTGCTGCTGCAGCTTCCAGCCCCAAGTGCCGGCCAGACTGACGCCGAGCAACTCGCCCAATGGTGCTTGCGTTTAAAGACCCAGCACCAGCACGGCGGCTCTGGCAGTTGCAAGTGGGAATCTTGTCATCTGGACGCCTCTTGGGCTTTGCAACTCCTCTAGTATAGACACTTGTGAGGATGTGCTGAAACTGGGGTGGCTGGTTCCTGACTTCCCCACTTTGCACAGCCAAGTCAAGCAAAGCCTGAGGAACAAAAGCATGGGTGGCAGGCTGAGCACTGAACGAGGACACCACCACCAGTGCTTCATCAGCTGGAATGACTGGCACAGCAAAGCCTGCTGTCTGATGCTGCTTTTCCTGGTCTTCATGCTGTGTACATCTTATGGTCGCAGAAGCCTGCAGCCAACACAAAGCATACATGGGCAACAGCAGCGTGTCAAACAGGAGTTGATATCCAGCAGTATGGACAATGCATGTGCTGTGCGACAGCACGGTGTGTAAGCACTGACGACATTGTCCAATATTGTGACTGGACTCAGTTTGATTAAGCGCTTCAAAATACGCAGTCCCACAACAGGAGTGCTCCATGACAGGCTGTACAGGTCAAGCAGCTACATTGCAGCAGGCAAGCAAAGTGACAATCAGCTGCTTACAGCTGCAGCCACACACTCCTGCTGTTGTGGCTGAGTAGGGCCAAACAGCCATTCCAGCCCCTCTTGATGTTCGTCTACATCTTCTTTTTCAGCTGAGCGAGCTGATTGTGCGACTGATGAGGGCCCTGGCAAAGCGATCGTGGAATCTGCTGGAGAAGCTGCTGCCTGACAGGCAGCTTCCAGTGCAGCTGGGGCAGCTGTTGGGTTTCTTGACTGAGCAGCTGATGCAGCAGCTGATGAGGTGATCTCGGGGCTGCCTGGCATGGAGGTGGCAGGTGACGCAGCAGGTGAACAGAACAACACGGCCCAATCTGTGACTGGCAGCAGATCAGCACTTCTTACAGTGCCATCCAACATTGCCTGAGCTGTCTCCCCCTGCACAAGATATTTCTTAGGACAAAACTGTACATTGTCAATCAAGGGGTACTCAGACAATGATAATTGAGATGCAAACTGAGCACAGCAGTGTTGTGGCCTCTGCAATTGTCAAAGTCTCACAAATCAAAATGCAACGCAACGCAATGCAACGCACAGAAGCGCTGATCAGAATGACAGACACAGCAGTGAAAAGATGCAGCAAAGCTGACTGCAACATTATTTTCTGTTGCTAGCCTCACAATACACCTACTAGCAACAGAGCCGGACACTTATTACAGCTCACCGCATGCAAGAAACAATGAGCATATACTGAGCAGCCCAGACACTGACAATGCTCAATGGCTGTGACTCTTGCACTGGCCAAACGACAATTCCTGCTGATAGCAAGGCAGCTGCACTGCAGATCCTGATTGCAACAGTCGTTGAGTTCTTGTCAACTTACCACAGGAATTGGCAAACTTGGTAGCACAGTCTCAAGTCGCTCAGCCAGGCCACACAGCATATGCTGAAGCTTGCTGATGCTTCCCAAATGTTCCCTTTGCTCTTCTTGAAAACAACCGTCTCTGAAAAGATAGACAGCTCGCTGCTCCAAATGGAGGGCTGCGATGCACACTATCAACACCAGCTTGCCAGCAATGGGTGTGCTGCTATGCGCCTTGATCATGTTGACCTGGCACAAGTTGACCAGCGCCTGAAAGCATGGACATAGGTGTGGGTCTGCAGCCAGACATGCAGGCAGCAGAATACACAGCTTACCCGGCAGCACTTTGGCACAGGTGCAGTTCTGCAGCCCCATTGCAACAAAGTCAGGCAGATTTGGATGAGGCGCCCGTATGGATACATCCAGACACAGGAAACTAAAAATGACCGACAGACAGACTAGGAGCGCACAGATTGCTGCAATGAGGACAGGCTAGCAAGCCAGTCAGCAAGTGCACAAATTTTGGTTTTAAGCATGTCACTATGAGCAAGACAGCAGCTGTAGATGGACAGCACTCAGCAGATGTCATTGCACAATCTGACACCAGTCAGCCATACAGTGCGCCTCAATCAACATGTTGTGCTTGAAACTGCTATTGCATCTCTTACGCACAAAATACCTGACTGGCCCTATTGCATACATAACTTGTTGACAGGCATCTCCAAGATCATCAAACATTGAGATGTGCAGCATTTCACAGTACCTGTCATGCCACTTTAGCCAAAATGACACAGACAAGTAAGTGTACCTTGGCTTTCTCCAACACTGCCTCTGTATCCTGATAGACTACTCGTATGCCTGCCACTACAACTGCCCTTGCAGCTGCTATGCCAACTGCAAGTTTGATTGATCTGTCCACCACCTTTGCACAACCAGCTTCCTGGGCAATTACCTCAGCAATGGCAGTTTCATAGCGTACTGCCCCATACGCTATGCTTTTTGTGCCAGTAACTGCCCTGAAAGTTGCTTCATCGTCTGTTAGCTGACAACTCTCCTCAACTACTTTATCAATTATGCTGTCAACATCGCCATCAACTGTGTTGTCAACTAATGCCAGAGGTGGTGCAATTACTGCTGTTGCTTTGCCGTTTGGAGCATTATTGCCACTCATGGGTACAGCTGCTGACATGGCTGCTGCATTGGCATCTTCCAGCTCTGCTTCTCTTGCAGCATTCTGTGCTGATCTGTAAGGAGTCAAACATGTTGACTTGGCAGCCGCAGCTGCGGTTGCTGGGTCTTGCTCTGTGCCAGCCATGGCTACAGCAGCACCATCAACGCTGGTTGGCATACTTGCAGCCATGCTGCTGGGGCCTGCTTGCTGGCCATTGCTTTCACACTGTTGCCCACTAATTCCTGTTTGCTGCCCACTAGCTTCTGCTTGCTTGATGTCAATAACTGCCTGCTGCTCACTGTTTCTGGGTTGCTGCCCACTACATCTACGCCGCCGCCTGCTGCTCCCTGTTTGTTCCCCTTTCGTTCTACCCTGCTGCCTACTGCTATCTGCTTGCTGCCCACTGTCTTGCGTTTGCTGCCCATTGATTCCTGCCTGCTGCCCACTGCTCCCTGCTTGCTGGGCACGGCCTCCTGCTTGCTGCCTGCGATGTTTATAACGCTGTCCACTGTTTTCTGACGGCTGCCTATTGGAGCCTGCGTGCTGCCCATTGCTTCCTGCTTGCTGCCCATTGATGCCTTCTGCTGCTCTATGCGTCAAGGTATATTCAGCAGTGACAGCAAGAGCTGCAGCAGAAGCAGCATGCTTGCCAGCAGCTTCTGGAACAGCTTCTTCAGTAGCTGCAGTGGCAGTAGCATGCTTGCCAGTGCTTGCTGTGCTTTTGTCTGCTTGTAGTTGCAAGACTGAGGGAAGGAAACTTTTGTCGAGGTTGAGCCACCTCTGTGCATCATGTTCCTGCAACCAAGTGCCCTTTCAGATTCAAACTATTGTACAAGACAGATCAAAGCCAGATCCATACCAGTCAGGCCAGAGTAACTTTTTACAGACATACAACATGATTCTGTACATATTGAGACAAAGCATTCTCTGCTTTGCCAGCTCAGACACTGGCAATGCAGTGTACCCTGCTCAATTTTTCCAGGCAAAAGCAATGAGTACAGCACTATGCATCTGCTCAGGAAATTGCTTTGCAATATTGTGCAGCGACCTTAGCACACATTGGTGGGGCTTTTCAATGCTGTCACTGCTGTCTAGAATGCGGTCACTGTGGGACTCAAGATGGTACATGATGAGATGACGGACCAGAAATATGGCTTGCAAAGGCCATTTAAGCCTAAACTGTTGGTCTAAGCTGTCAACTGCAGCCATCTTGTGAAGCAAACACAGCAGGCCCTTGCTCCTCTTCTTGCAGTGCTGGACTTTGTCTAGTAAATGGAATTGTCTTTGCAGCTCATAGGCTGCAATCCAGACAATTTTCTGCTCATCTTTAGCCTGTTTCAGCGTTGACAGACTTTGCTCCAGGCCAGCTCTAACCTGCTCCAGCAACACCTGCAGAAGAACAGTTTGTGGGCATGCTGAGAGTGAGTGAGTGAGTGAGTGGGGGAGTGAGTGAGTGAGTGAGTGAGTGAGTGAGTGAGTGGGTGGGTAGGTGGGTGGGTGGGTGGGTGGGTGGGTGGGTGGGTGGGTGGGTGGGTGAGTGAGT
>JAABUP010007651.1_pt1 | contig 14316 bp, 25 predicted proteins | sample 5559201 | NCBI WGS metagenome assembly JAABUP01 (sample SAMN10711887, study PRJNA513373) | rock metagenome | isolation source: Antarctica rocks | place: Antarctica | reverse complement strand
ACTTGATGTTCCAGTTGTCGTCCACGATGCGGCGCATGACCACCATGGGGTCGTCCGTCTTGGGCGACGAGAACGGCTGCCGCCCCGTCAGCAGCACGTACAGCAGCACGCCCAGGCCCCACCTGGCACCCGTGCGCCCCGCTCAGGGACTCGCGGTGGCATGGCTTGCGCGCTGGCGTGAGCAGGCGGCCGTCAGGCGGCTGGCGCCGGGAGCGGCAGCGTGCCCAGCCACCTGGCGAGCGAGGGCTGCGCCATGATGCGCATCTGGCCTGCCGCGCGACACTGCCTAGGCGCTGCCACCACGGAGGCCCGCATACGCACGGCGCTGCCGCCAAGGTGCTCCGCCCCCCAGTGCTGGTTTTCTAGTGTTCCCGCAGCAGTGATCTGGTCAAACTGTCCCAGGGCCTGGGCGGCACAAGTCCATGCTTAAGGATCTTAGCAGAGCAGTGGTTCGACCGAGCTGTGCCAGGGCCAGGGCAGCACCAGTCCACGCTGGTATTATACCCGTGCGCCAGCACGTTCTCGGGCGCCACGTAGCCCGGCGTTCCGCAGAATGTGTACGTCCGGTTTGCGCTCTCCAGCACCTGCGCGCTCGGCGGGCGGCAGCTGCGTTGGCAGGCTCCGGTGACTACTGTCTGGTCCAACATCATGAAAACTGGTTGGTCACGCGGTTCAGAGCGCCAGCCACTTCCACGAGCCACCTGCGCGAGGAATCAACACTGCCGTCCACCACATCCCTGGCGAGCCGGTCTGCACTTGCAACAACACACAGCTTACCCGTGTCGTTGATGTTGAAACTGTGCAGAATGTCCCGCACTGCTGTTAGGGCCGCAAGCCCTGCCCGCGCGGCTGGCCCGCAGGCGCGGCCTGCGCCGGGGAGGGCCGTCCCCAGCGCAGGCCGCGCCGGCGGGCCGGCCGCGCCTTGGCGAAGCCGAGGTCGCCCAGCTTCACAAAGCCCTGCTGCACAGCCTCCCCGCACGGGCCCTGCCCGGCGCAGGCCGCCCCGGCGGGCGGGCCGCCCGCGCCTTGGCAAAGCCGAAGTCGCCCAGCTTGACAAAGCCCTGCTGGTCGATGAACACGTTCTCGGGCTTGAGGTCGCGGTACACGATGGCGTGCGCGTGCAGGTACTCCAGCGCCAGCACGATGCTGCCGATGTAGAAGCGCGCCAGGTCCTCGTCCATGCCCTTGAGCATCTTGACCTGCGCGCCGCGGCGGCGCGGGCGGCCTGGGCGGCGGCCGCTGCGCGCGGTCCTTGGCGGCGGGGCCCATGCGCGCTGGGCAGGCCCGGCGCGCGCATGGCCCCGCCCCCAACTGCCTGACCGCCTCGCCGGACAAGGGGGCGTGCGGGCGCGCCGCGCCCGTCCTGACACGCGGCAGTCCGGCCGCGAGCAGACATGCATTCCAGACGGCCGTTCTGTGCGATCACCGCCTTCCCGGCTGGGCGGGCGGGGCGGCGCGCGCGCCTTGGGCGCCAGGCAGGCGCGGCGCCAGGCGCCCTGCGCGATGCGCCGGCGCACGACGCGCGCCTCGGCGACCAGCACGTCCATCAGGTCGCCGCCCGACATCAGGTCGAACAGCAGGTACAGGTGGTACTTGTCCTGCGCGGCGCGCCGGGCCCGCGCCCTGTCACAGGGCGGCCGCGCCCGCCGCCGCGCGGGGCGCCAGCCGCAGCAGGCGGCCTCTGCTGTTGCTTGAGCTTCTTTTTGTGAAAGCACCACTCGGGGCGCCGGGCAGGGTGCTGCGGCGGATGCGATCCAGAGCGGGGGTGGGGCTCGCGCAGCAGAGAGCGGCGGCGCGACGCATGAGGAGTACGGGCGGCACGGGCGGCGCGGCGCATCAGGGCCGCGGGCGGCGCGGGCGCGCGCCTGGAAGCAGGTGGGCGGCCCGGCCGCCCACCTGTGGGCGCACCCGGCGCTGTCGGCTCGCTGTGCAGTGTGCACGCTTCATTGCGGGGCACGTTTGCAAAGCGCCTTACATGGCATGGCAGTTCACGGTAGTGTAGTGTCTAAAAGGAGGCAGTGAGAGGCCTGGCACACAGAGAGGTGCTTCCCTGCCGCTGCATGCAAAAGCAGGCGAGGGAACGCATGTGTGTTCTTGCAGGCAAGGCCTCATTTAAGTCAGCCGGGAACTGTGACACGCGTCAGTAGCACTGATCAAAGCATCCAGCTGCATGAGCATGCTGCCACCTGTGATATTCCAAACACGGACCTGAGTGACCCGCCGTCAGACTCTTCCTAAACAGGAAGCAGCCGACACGCGCGTGCCTGCTTATTATTCATGGCGGTGCGCGCGCGCGCGGCGTCCTCAGGCCGGTAGAACTGTACAAAGCCCACGCCGCGGCTCACGCCCTCCGCGGTCTTCAGCACGGACGCCGTCTCGACAGGACCAAAGTCCTGCACGCGCGAGCCGCCAGCCCCGCTTGGTGTTTGCACGTCGGGCATGCATGCAACACGGTTCCTCAGTCTGGTTGCAGGAGCCGCCCCGCCGCCCGGCCGCTTGCCCAGCGCGCTGCCGGGTCGCCGGGGCTGGCCAGCGCGCGCGCGATGCACCCAGGGGCAGACAATTTGGGACCAACACTAAGAGGTTAAGAGCCTGTTTCAGCCAGTTAAGGATTATTTTTTATTGGAGTAGCTACCCGCAGCCCGGCAGGGAGCCCCGGGCGGGCGGGCGGCGCGCCTGGAACAGCGCGCGCAGCTGGTCGTTGGCCAGCGCGCCCAGGTTGCGCACGTACAGGTTGGCCAGGTGGCGGCTGGCCAGGTCCAGCCGCTGCAGCGGCGGCGCCTTGGGCGCCTGCGGCGCCCGTAAGCAGCCACTGTTGGCTGATACGCTGTTGTATTTCATTCATTCGCTCGTTCGGAGGGCGGCGCACCGCTTGCGCGGGCCGTGCGAGCTGAGCGCTGCGGGCGGCGCCCTGGGTGCTGCGGCGCTTACTGGCTTAGGGGACATGACTGGGAGGCTTTGGCATACAAGCCCTTGAGCCTTACAGCGCCGAGCCTGCACTGCAAGCGCGCTTGCGCCTGTGCGGCATCTGCAAGCCAGGTGAAGCCGGGAGCAGTTGCGTAATCGATCTCAGCCACCCGCGTGTGCGCCTGTGGGCCGCTTGCCCAGGCAGATGCCTGTGGGGCTGTGGCGCGCACCCGCGCCACCTGGCCGTGGTGCTCCGGCTCACGCTCCTGGACCTGGACACGGCCGCTGCTGTCGCTCGCACCGGCGCCGGCAGGCCCCCGCGCCGAGCGTATCACGTCAGCCGGCGCAGGCAGCTCGCGCGGGGCCGCGCCATCAGCACCACCAGGGTTCTGCGCACAGCAGGCCACATTCAAATTACCTGCGCGGCGCGTTGTACGTGACGGCAGCAGATGTCGGTGCGGCACGCCAGGCATACCAAGCTGCCAGCAAGCGATGGAGGAGCACCAACAAGAGTGCACGCGCGCACCATGCCACCAGTGATGATGGCTGTGTCTTCCTTCAACCCCCTTCCCAGGTTGATGGACATACGTGCTTTGCCACCGTCCAACGGCGTTGTATGTTTGAGCGCTGGAGGGTTCACAGCTGCGCGCGCACTCCAAGCATCGGTGCCGCGCTTAATCTGCCCCCACAGCAGGCGCGGCGGCCAGTCCTTGCTGTTGTATTCTCAGGCAAGCGCAGGCAGAGTGGGGGGTGCTGCGGTTATCACCTGCGTGCGCGGCACTGGCATTCGTGGCGGAGCCCATCAGGGGCTTGGTCGCAGCATCAGGGGTGCGGTCTGCGCCACCTGCCCTGCTCGGGTCAGCACAGCCCGTGCACGGGGCAGCCGCGTTGGCGCGCGCGCTCGGGCTTCCCACATACTGCAACGGTGCGGTCCGGTGCGCCTGCTCGCCGTGCGCCTCCTTAGGTGCCAGTGCGGCTGTCAGAGGCTCCATATCCCAGCGGCAGTCCTTCCGGCTTCGCGCCTTCGCGTCTTGACGAACGCACTTAGCCGGAACTCAGCCTGCTGCCGCAGAAGCTGGGGCCTGCAGGGTCTGGGCCTTCAGGTTCCTACCTGAAGAGCAAGCTGCGCGGCACACAGAGCAGCGGAGCAGGCGCGATGGCCACACCGCAGACGCTGCTGGCCGTTATCCGGGCGGCGCGGCCGAAGTTCAAGCGCGCGCACACGCAAGCTGCTGCAGGCCTTGGAGCTACCCTTGAGCTTTCGCAGTTACTAGAGGCGCCTTTACAAGAGAGAACGCTTACGTGTTGTGCAGGAACAAGCATGACCAGGTTGCGTTTGCGGTGCATGCCTTCATGCTGGCGGACGGTTATAAGCTGGTGGCCACCGGCAAAAAGGCGGACGAGGCCAACGAAGGTGAGCCGTTCACGTCATATAGTGCAGTGAAAAGTTCCGGCAACAGGTTGCCTATTATCAAACAGTGCATCCCCGCTCGCAGTGCCGCCCGGCGACGCCACGGAGGTCGGCCCAGAGGGCTGGAACGACGAGCTGCCAGACACTTATGCATTCCTATACGCAGACACCACAGGCGCGCACGTCCTGCTCTGCTCCAACATGGGCCAGCGCCGTGCCAGCGCCGCGCTTAGTGTGAGTTGACCCTGGCTCTCGGGCGTGGCCGCTCCCTCCCACATAACACAGCTCAGATGTTGTAGTGGTGAAACCGACAGGCAAGCGCGGCCCCGTGCTGCTCAAGGCGCTGCCGATGGGCGACAAGCTGGTGGTGACCTGGCTGGCGCTGGGGCAGCCGTCCGAGCCGCAGGTGCTGGAGCTAGATGAGCGGCGCTTCACCACTGACGAGCCTGGTGCTTGGCGCCCTGCTGCCCGCACACAGCCGCACGCTGCCACTGCACTGCGCGCACCACACACGGCGCTAGTGAGCGTGGTGCTGTATGCGCGCCGCGAGCAGCTAGTCCGCGCCTTGCACATTGCAAGTATTGAGGACATGTCAGGCAGCCGCGTCGGCCAGCAACAAGGCTGGCATGCTTTTTGCATGCACGCCATGGCCGGGTCGCGCAAGAGGGCAGATGCTGCCTGGCACACGGTTGGATGCACGTCTATGCAGCCAAAGCATGGGACATCGGCACGCACACCGTAGCGCAGGAGCACGCGCCAGGTGCTGACACCCTGTGCCCGCGCGGCAGCCTCAAGCGCGGATGTGGCCAAGGCGTACAAGAACCTGGACGAGCTGCTGGCGCAGCTGCGCAGCAGCTTCTACACGGGCGCCGCGGGCGCGGGCGCGGGCGCGGCCCCCGCCAAGGGCGGCCAGGCCGAGGCCGCGCAGTCCAGCAGGCTGAGGGTCGACGCGAGCGAGGAGGCGGCCGGGCCGCGGCCGCCGCCGCCGCCTGCATACGAGGAGTTTGATGATGGCCTGGGTGAGCATTCCCTGCTTTCTTTAAGAAAGCCACCATGTGCTCCTGCCCGACACGGCCAGGACATGTCCAAGGCAATACTGCTGCGGGCCAGGTGCCTTGTTCTGCGCTGTGTTGCCCGTGCATGCATGGCGGGGTGAGCCGGGCGGGTTGCGCTGCAGGCTCTGCACGGCCGTGCCTGACCATGCCATGGTTTCAGAGCTGCGCACCTCACAGCAGCAGCCGCGCCTGTCGCAGCCCTGCGGCCTCGCGGTGCCAGGCACCTGAACTCGCCTCGGGGCTTGCAGCGGCGCGGCCGTGGCGCCCGAGCGTCCCGGCCGGCGGCGCGGACGTGGTGCCGCCCGGCATGCGCCCGCCCGGCGCGCCCGACATCCCCGGCGCGCCCGGCTTCCTCGGCGGCGGCGGCCTGCCGGGCGTCGGCGGCGGCGGCATGCATGTCGGCCCCGACGACCCGCTCTTCGCCGGCCGCATGGGCGTCGGCCGCGGGCGCGCGGGCGGGCTCATGCCGCCCGGCGCACGATGGGACCCCATCGGCCCGCCTGGCATGCCGGCATGCGCCCCAAGCTCTACTTGGTTGGGGACGCCTGTTGCTGGAGCGTTCTTGGCTCATTGCACGTGTCCTCCGCGCTTTAACGCGGCCGTGCGGCACACTCTTCATGGTGTATGATTGTTCTTAGTCACTACGTGCGCCTTGTGCCTTAAACGCATGTGCTGAATCCCTTGCCTAAACAGAAGTGGCTAAACTGTTCATGAGAGGCGGGTGACAGCAGGTCACATACTTGGTATACGTCATTATGCTCGCTCTCCAGGCAAGCTTGCTTGCAGAAACAGCAGGGCTGCGTGACCTAGGCAACCCGCTGTCAGGCTAATTATTAGGCAGGACTGACCATGGAAGGAAACTGCATGATGACAATGCTTTGTTACGCAGGGCTTCAATCCGGACGACTTCCGCCGCGGGCCTGGTCCGGGCGGCCGCGGCGTGCACCCCGACATCATGCCCCCGGGTCCTGGCGGAAGCTCCCACTTTGACAGCATGTTTGGCTGAGCCTTGGTGTGCAGGATGACATGCCAGCGTGTTGGACGTGTTGTCTTGTCTGCATGTACATGACGTGTGGCCATTGTGTCTTTATCTGTGTATGAGACGCGGGTGTTGTGCTTGGCGTCCATCTCAGCATGCTGTAAAACTAGTTGCAGGGCACCTGTGGCTGAGTAGGGTCTTGCTGAAGCTTTCTCCTGCCCTTCGTTTCCTGAGTAGTAGGAGCCCGCTGTCTGCCGTGGGCAACACCTCTCGCTTGGCACAACTCAAAGCAAAGAAGTCCTCTCTGTTTTGACTCTCTTTGCAGACGGCATTGCGGCCATGGCGAACAAGGTCAAAACACACATCCTGGACAACATCAGCCTGCCGTCAATACTAGAGCCAGCGGGCCCGGCGCCACATGTCGCGGGAACTAAAGGTGATGCTTGGCTTGCAATGATCATTAGTCCTCGCATGTGCCTGCTTTGTTGCCAGCAGCACGCTTTCTGACATCCGGGTGCATGATGCAGCCAGTGGCTGGTTATGCAGCTGCAAATAAGCGCAGGTATTGTTGATGCGTATGCGCTGCTATTAATGACAGTGCCACCGCACAGCTTTCTCTTAAAAAGCACAGCTTCAGGTCTTGTCATGTGAGAGACCCACTTATGTAGACCAGCAGACCTCTGCTATCGGTGGTTGCTTGCGTCGCAGCTCGTCAACAGCACACATCTTTTTTTGCGCAGTCTGTGTGACGCTCGGGCCGCCCTGCCGGGACGTGGCGACGCTGGTGGAGCTGCTGAAGGCCGGGTGCACGGCCGTGCGCGTGGACCTCACCTGGGGGCCGGTCGCGTACCACAAGCAGTCGCTGCGCAACGTGGCGGAGGCGTGCAAGGCCACGGGGAAGCTGTGCGCGGTCATCGTGGACACCGTGGGCCGCGAGCTCGTCATACGCCGGCCCTTCACGCTCGACTCTGAGGCGCGCTGTCCTGCTCCGTCCTTGCGCCTGAAATATTGCGCTTCAAGCCCCCAAGGAGGGCGGCTGCGCTGTAGCGGCGAGTGTCGTCTCCGTACACCCATATCACCTGTGCTCTCGTGAGATGTTTGTGTGCTGCAGCACAGCTCTTGCTGGCACACGGGCTAGGCATGGCAGCTGAAGAGCCTGGATTTGTGCCTGTTGCCACATAGGCCGTCTCGCCCGGCCTTCCAGCCTAGCCTTCTCGCGCTGGGACCCTGACCTGGACAGCACAATGCATGCAGGGATGGCCGGAGCACATGCAGGACTTCCCGATCAAGGCGGGCCAGGAGATCACGGTGACGAGCGACCAGAGCGCGACCGCCACCGCCACCCTGCTGCCCATCAACCACCCGGCACGCACCACCTGCCTCACGGACCCGGACCATGCTCTGGCCTGCTTTTCTTGCATGGGCGCCCTGGCTTGCATGCTCCCAGTAAAGAGTAATGCATACCAGTCGGGTGCAGTGCAGCCTGCGTGGGAGCTGATGCGCTTCCCTGCTGAGCCGCGGCGGCGTGCGGCGCGCAGCAATTTGCGTCCCACATGTGCAGCGCGGGCGACCAGCTCTTCATCGGGCGCTACCTGACGAACGGTGCTGAGGCCTCGTCGCTGTACGCAGAGGTGCGTCGGCCCCCCAAGTAGTTTGATGCTGTCTTAGTATTGCAGCACGCCGGCGCGTGTGCGGCAGCCAGTCCTCAGAGTTGCCAAAGCGAGCGCAATGGCTGTCAGCCTAGTTCGCAGCCCAGGCCATGCTGCATGACATGCAGGCCATGCATCCTGTTTGCGTGCCATACAACACATAGCCTGTCATTCTTTCATTTCCAAGAGACTGGGTGAGCTTGGCGGTTACCCGCAAGCAGGTGGCTGCCCTGCACGCAGGGCATTGCGCTTCGCGAGGCTGGCATGCAGCCAAGCTTACTATTTATCACTATTTATTTGGTCGCAACAACGCTGGTTAGGTAAGGGAGGGTGAAGGAAAGTGGCCCTGCAGGACGCCTCGGTGAGCCTGGCCAGGCTCCACTGGCGGTTGCCAATTGCGCCGGCCCGGCAACGTCGACGCCGCTCATGCAGGCCACAAAGTACTGCGCCTTCAGCATGTTCACTTGACGCAAACGCCCGCCTTGAGGATGCCCGAGTCAGTGAGCACTGCTCTGTTACCAGACCTCATGCATGCGCAGTGATGCATTCGCGTCCGCAGCCGCGTGAGGTCCTGGCAACGGAGAAGGGCTCACAGACCCGGGCATCATTAAGGTGGGGGTTTGCGTCAAAGAAGACCTGAACATGCTCAAGACGCAGTGCAGTGTGACCTGCGAGGGCGGTATCGACGTCGCCGGGCAGCCGCCAGTGGAGCCTGGCCAAGCTCAGTGCGGCGTCCTGCATGGCCACTGTTCTGCACTCTTCCTTATCCAGCGTTGTTGCGACAAAGAAAAATAGGACGCTTGGCTGCGGGCCAGCCTCGCAAAAGGGCAGCGCCCTGCGTGCGGGGCGGCCACATGCTTACGTTCCACATCGCTGAGCAATGTTACGGGTGTGATGCATCGGTAGCAACCCGGTCTTACACAAGGCGCGCTGCCCACCGATACCCCGCGGCGGGCCGCGCAGGTGCGGGAGGTGCGCGGGCAGGAGGTGGTGTGCGTGGCGCAGAATGACGCGCTGCTGGGCGGCCTGCTGACGGTCATCCACTCTGAGCTCAACGAGCGCGGCATGTCCAGCATTCAGGCGCGCCCCCGGGACCCGCAGAGCCTTGAAACACGTTTCGGACGATGCGGTGCTGGCAGCCCGCTGACGGCGGGTGCACTCGAGCCAGTTACTTGGCCATGTCCAGTACACAGGCGCGTCTGTGCATGCCTGCGAATTGGGGCAGGTTTGCACTTGCGAGGGGTTGCTGGGTGGCTGCAAGGCGCTTGACAGTCCTGCACAGGAGCGAGAAGCTGTCCGCCGCTGCAGGCCATGTGGCGGCTGCAGGGGCCTCTGGAAAAGGCCGCCGGTGCAGCTACGCCCAGGCTGTTGGGTGCCTGGCTGCTCTTCCGTGACGCGCCAGCAGTCGGCAGGCCACAGACATGGTGCATGCATCTGCACATGTTTATTGTCTATCGCACAGCTGATGGCCAGCATTAACAGTGACAGCCTCGGAGTCAGCAATCCGTGCTGCGGAGCGCGCAGACGGACCTGCCCGCGATCACCGCGTACGATGCTGCGTCCATCCGCGAGCTCGCTGCGGAGGTGGAGATCGACTATGTGGCGCTCACGTACACCTGTGGTGAAAGCGATGTGGCCGAGATGCGTGCGCTGCTCGACGGCGCCGGCCTGCAGCGCGTCAAGATCCTCGCCAAGGCGCGCCCGCCGCGCGCCGCCCCCCGTCTCGGAGTACGAAGAGTTCTGGAAAACTTAGAATTCTGGGATGCTAGGATTCTACACGCGCGCGCCTTGGTAGTGCGCAGCCAGTCGCATGTGGACGCGCAGCCAGTCGCATGCGCCCGCATGCCCTAACCAGACAGTGCAGAGCCCATGCTGCCGATTGCAGCCTGCCGGACAATGACCCGTACATGCATCGCCGCCACCAGTGCGCTGGCGCCACGGAAGCCTCCCGCTGGAGCATCACTTGCCCTGCCGATGCCGGCCACCACCGCCGTGCCTGCAGCATGCAGGGCCTGGGCAGCCCTCGCGGCCTGATGCAGCCTTGTAACACCAACAATTCTCACATGTTCAAACATGTAATCATTCACTTATTTGTATTCCTATCTGACGTTCACTCGTCATAGCTGAATTAGTACCGAGCTCCGCGGCGCGGGGCGGGCGCGCAGGTGGAGAACCGGCAGGCACTGGCGGCCTTCGAGGCGATCGCGGCGGCCGCGGACGGCGTCGTGCTCTCGCGCGGCAACCTGGGCCTGGACGTCGCGCCCGAGAAGACCGCGCTCGTGCAGAAGCATGCGACGACCGCGTGCAACCTGCTCGGCAAGCCGGTCATGATCACGCGCGTTGTGGATACCATGGTCGCCGCCCCGCGTTGTACGCGGTGCGCGGCTGGGGCGCAAAGGTATGGTGTAGGGTTTCGAACGGGAAGGGAAGCGGTGGTAGAGAGCCATGGCGGGGTGCTTGCCTGAGTCGCACCGGCGCGCAAAGCTCGTTTACGAAGAAGCCGCGGTTCTCCGTACCGTACCACTAGCCAGCCAGCCCTTTCAGTGCCATGACTTGACATTACTGCATATGTGAGATATGTCAGGCCTCTTGGACTGAATACTGGGTGAAAACCATCCTGCATGGGAGGGTGGCAATGAGTGCGGTCAGCGCAGTGCTGGCCGACTGCCGACGGGCTGCCTCCTGGGCGCCCAAGCCGCTGCGAGTAACTGACGTACTCTGTTGTCATCGGGCCCCGTATCAGGTTGACACTGCCCTAGATTTTCATGCTGAGCGGCAACCCATGCGAAGGGCGAAGGCGATGGACGGGGACAGAGTGCTCTGTCATCGGGCCCCAAGTCAGGTTGACACCGCCCTGGACCCTCAAGCTGAGCGGCGGCCCGCGCGCAGGGCGGAGGCGACCGATGTGGCCAACGCGGTGCTGGACGGCATCGACGCCGTGCTGCTGGGCGCAGAGACGCTGCGCGGCAGCTACCCGCTGGAGTGCGTGCGCACCGTGCTCGCCATCGCGCAGCAGGCCGAGCTGGTGTTCGACCACGCGCACCACTTCGAGTACCTGCTGCAGGCCGCAATGCAGGCGCGCCGCGCCGCAGCGAAAGCCTATGTGTGTTTTTCCTTGCTCTGCGCGAGGCGGGCGCTGACGCCTGCTGTCACGTGGTGGGCGCCGCGCGGGCGAAGCACGGATGTTGCTTGATAGGATGATGCGCTCAGGTGACACATGTCTAGCAGGCAGCCCTGCCTGTAGGTATTTCCAGTGGAGCTGCCACTGTGTCGCAGGGCTTTCTCACGATGCATGGATGGTGCAGCGGCCACAGAAAGTGCTTGATGTGCACGGGTACGCCGGCATGATCGGCACACTCAAAAGCGGGCTCCCTCCGGGCGACCAGCACGCGTGTGCCGCGCACCCAGGAGGATGCTCAGGAGGACTCGGCCGCGCTCGCGCTGGAGGGCGCCGAGGCGCGCTCGCTCGGCGGGTCGCCGCCCGGCGAGTCGCCGCGCGCCAGCGCCGCCGACCTCACGCAGGGCGCGGACGCCGGCGAGCGGGACGCGGCCGGGGGCGCGGGCGCGCCGGGCCCGCCGCTGGGCAGGGCGGCGGCCGTGGGGGGGGCCGACCGGGGCGCCGCTGCGGGCGCGGCCACTGCGGACACGCTGGCCGGCGCGGCGCGCCCCATCGCGGCGGGCATCGCGGGCATCACGGGGCCGCCGGGCGAGGCGCAGGCGCCGGGCGCGCGGGACGGCGGCGGTCCCGACGGCGCGGCCGCGGGCGCGGCGCACAGCGAGGCCAGCGGCGGCAACGGGGCGGGCGCGCCATCAGGTGTGGCTGCACACCGCTTGGACTAGCCGGTAATCACTTGGTGGCACTCTTGTTACACTCTCTATTTGGGTTCAGATATGTCTGCTGAAGCAGCCGGGTGACAGCGATTGCAGCAGATATTGGCGCTCCTAGATTATAAGTGCGCGTGTCATGGCGTGGAGCTGGGCGGGTGCATCAGCAGACATCCGCCCAGCTCCATACTGTGACAGGAGCACTTATAAGTTAGGAGCACCAATTTCTGCTGCGCTCGCTGTCACCCGGCTGCACCTTGGCAAGCCCTCCATACGCTGCTGAGGATACGATGAGGGTCAGCCATTCAATGTAAAGCGTGCGGTTGCAAAATTGCAGTAGTATTGTAAGGGCTGAGTGCAACCAACTAAATGGCCGTAGCGACGGTACATGCAGGCGGCCCTGGCGCGCCAGCCCCCCACCTCGGCCTGCCGCCCATCCACCCCGCGCGGCCCTCGGCCGCGCTGCGCGCCGCGCAGCCGGGCTCCGCGAGCGGCTCGCCGAGGGCGCGGGGCATGCCCGCCAAGGGCGGCGCGGCGCACTATGGCAGCATGCATGCGGTGCGGCGGCCCACCCGGCGGCGCGCCCGCAGTCCAGCCGGCTGCTGCTGGCTTGCCACATCCATTCATCGCTGGGGGTTAACATCCTATCACCATATTGTGTTCTGGCCTGCCGCCACTTGGGCGATGCATGCGGCCGATGAGCACGCAGCGCCTTAGGTAGCGCGCCACACAGTGCGCGCACTGCGTGCGCAGAGGTCGCACGGCGCACCATACCCTGCCGTGCAGTGAAACTCAGCGCTCTCCACCATGCTTTGTGGTGCAAGCAGTGCACACGCGGGCCCCGTGCAAGCATGCCGTGCACGGCAGGCAGCCATGCAGACCGGCGGGCGAGCTTGCGCAGCTGCTGGAGCGCCATTGGCCGGGTGTGCGCCTGTGGGTGTGCTGCCTCAACCCTAAGCCCATCACGTGTGCGCAGGTGTCGTCATTTGGGAGCCTGCCGCGCGTGCGCAGCGGCGGCAGCATGGCCGCCGCCGGCGCGGGCTCGACCATGTCCAAGGTGGAGAGCATCGCGTCCTCGGCCGTGCGCGTCGCCGAGAAGATCCAGGCGCGCCGCGCGCAGCGTAGGGGGTAGGGTGAGGGCACACTGTCATTCAATAGCTGGCGACCTCGTTGCCTCGCTGCCCAGGCTGAGGCCGTCCGTTGGTATGGACAGCCACTCACTGAGATGAGCTTGGCGCGCGCCGCGCTCGGCCGCGGGCGTCACGCGTAAAGCCTGGAGCCTGCGGGGATGAGTGCCGCGCTGGGCAGAGCGCAGGCGGGCAGCTCACAGCCGACGCAAGCGCGCTGAGACTGGCTGCGGGCGTGTCATCTGTGGCAGGCGTTGTGCTGCGGGCACGAAAGTGCGGTGCCGCCTGGTGCCGTTGCGCAGCCCAGGCCATTGCCGCAGCCCCCGACGAGCGCTCTTCTTTGTTTTCCACTGGGGCTTAGGGAGTTTCCTTTCGGCTCTACCCTAAGCTGTTGAGTTCCGCAGGCGGGCCTCATCGTGGCGTACGCGTCCTCCGGCCGCACGGCCAGCCTGGTGGCCAAGTACCGGCCCGCGTCGCCGGTCCTGACGCTGGTCGTGCCCGCGGCGGCCGCCGCCGGCGCGCCCGGCCTGCGCGACGCGCTCACGCTCGCGCGGCAGTGCCTGCTCGTGCGCGGTGCGCATGATGGACTTGAGCAAAAATGAACCCCTGATGCTTTGCCAGGCACCCAGCAGGCCACTCGCAATGTCTGGAGCAATCTCACATCTTGTCTGGTTGGCATAAGGTGACAACAAATGTGCAAAGTGTGCCAGTGCAAGCAGACGCCACCATGGATGAGCGCACTGTGATCGCCACGGGCTGTATTTGGTTTTTTTTATTTTCGGTGCGCGCCAGCAGCGGCTGCTGCGGCGGCGGCAGGCCTGATCCCGATGCTGGGCGTGCCGCTAACGGGCGGCGGCGCGGGCACGGAGGCGCTGCTGGCGCAGGCGGTCGCGGCCGCGTCCGCGCGGCGCCTCGTGGCGCCCGGTTCGCACGTCGTGGCCGTCATGTCCTACCGCGGCGACCTCGTGCTGCAGGCGCGCGGCTTCAGGGTCTCCAGGGCCTGGAGCTGTTTTGCGGGAGAGTGAAGCATGCTGACAGGGGGCTGCGACGCCGCGAGTGCGCGCACGCGCGCGCACAGCCGCGCGATTGCAAGGCCGCGACGCAGCGGGTGAGGGACCTGCTCTTTGCAGGCCCCTTCGAGCAGGGCCGGTCAGGGCATGGGCCACTGGGGGGCCCAGACGCATGTGCTGCCTTCGGCCTTCCGCTCGTGTCCTCTCTGGCTTCTCACGCCTGACGGGCGCCGCGTGCATCAGGTGGTGTCTGTGGACGAGTCCGGCCAGGGCATCCGCCTGTTCGACAAGCCAGGTAAGAGCAAGCATCCTGGCAAGTCCATGATTACGCTGGTCGGCCTCGCGTGTCACCT
>JAABUP010007648.1_pt1 | contig 14319 bp, 16 predicted proteins | sample 5559201 | NCBI WGS metagenome assembly JAABUP01 (sample SAMN10711887, study PRJNA513373) | rock metagenome | isolation source: Antarctica rocks | place: Antarctica | reverse complement strand
CCGCAACGCACTCGGCAACGCGGGAGAAAGAAATTACACCAGCCCAGGACCAAACGTCAAGGCCCAATCCCGCTCCGGTGAACAAAGACCTAAGACGAGAAAGATGAAAGGTCAAGCGGGAAAAACAAAGATTACGCTTCCCTTACGGCCGATCCTGGCCCTCCTCACTCTAGTCCTCTACCGCCGTCGGTATCCGCCTGCCGCGCCGCGACACCGCCAAAGCCAAGCAGGCCATGCCCAACCCTCTACAGCTCCTTCTCATCTGTCTCCGGCTCGACCTCGATATCGCCGCTGATGGCGTCAGCGTCGTCCTCAAGGTCCGAGGCGTCTTCGAGCACGTCCTCCTCAACCTCCTCCTCAGCCGTCTCAACCTCCGTGTCAGCGTCCTCAAGCCCAGGGACGGGGACCTTCTTAACCCGCTTCTCCTCAATGACGTTGCCCCCTGTGCGGCGCGGTCGTGGCTGCTCGACCGGCTGCTCGGTGCCGCACTTGGGGCAGACCGCGGGCGCCTTGGCCAAGTCGTAGAAGCGCGTAGAGCAAGCGACGCAGATGCGTTTGGTGCCGAGTTCAGGCTTCGCCATCAGGTCCCTCTAATTCCATCCGCCGAACATATGGTGGCGAAGGGCGGGGGCCATGCCATCGCTTTGCCCCGCTGTCAAACCTCTTCGCGCCATGCTAACCGGCCCCGCCCCACCGGGAACAGCCCTGCATGAGCCATCCCTGCCCACCTCTAACCTCCACACGGCCAGCGCAGCCGCTGGCCGGCCACCTCCCCATGCCCGGCGATAAAGCCATCAGCCATCGCGCGCTGATGCTCGCAAGCCTCACGGTGGGAGAGACCGCGATCACCGGATTGCTGGAAAACGAGGACATATTGCGCACGGCCGCTGCGATGGAGGCCCTGGGAGCGGATGTTGCGCGGAACGCGCCCGGCGTCTGGCGGATCGCGGGCCGGGGCATTGGAGGACTACGGGAACCCACCGACGTACTGGATATGGGCAACTCCGCCACGGCGGCACGGCTGCTGTGCGGCATCCTGGCCAGCCATGACCTGTTCGCCGTTGTGACCGGCGGCGCCAGCCTGCGCCGCCGTCCGATGCGCTGCGTCACGGACCCACTGCAGGCGTGCGGGGCGCAGTTCCAGGGCCGCGACGGCGGACGGCTGCCGTTGGCCATCCGTGGCGCACGCGACGCGCTGCCGATCGAACACCGCGCCCCAGCCGCGTCCGCGCAGGTGAAGTCGGCCCTGCTGCTGGCCGGCCTGAACGCGCCGGGCTGGACCCGTATCGAGGAGCCAGCGCCGACGCACGACCACACCGAGCGGATGCTGCGCCACTTCGGCGCGGAGGTCGTGGTGGAGCACGCAGGCGCCGGCCGCATTGCGGGCGTGATGGGGCAGCCGGAGCTGCGTGCCGCGGATGTGGCCGTGCCGGGCGATCCGTCCTTGGCGGCGTTCCCGCTGGTCGCTGCGCTGATCGTGCCGGGTTCGGTGGTGACTGTCCGGGGTGTCGGCCTCAATCCGCTGCGCACCGGGCTGTTCGCGACGTTGCGGGAGATGGGCGCGCGGCTTGAAACGGCGAATGAGCGGCTGGACGCCGGAGAACCCATTGGCGACGTGACGGCAACCTATACCGGCCTGCGTGGCGCAGACGTGCCGCCGGAGCGCGTGCCGGGCATGGCCAACGAGGGTCCGGTCCTGGCCGTGGCCGCCGCCTGCGCCATAGGGACGACCCGGATACGCGGGTCGGCGGGGTTGCAAATGAAGGAAGGCGGTTGTTTGGCGGCTACGGCGGCAATGCTGGCGGCCAATGGCGCAAGGGTAGAGATCGAGGGCGACAACCTTATAGTTCATGGCGGCGGCGCGGCGCTGCCGGGCGGTGGCCGAGTTGAGGCGCACACGGACCACCGGATTGCGATGAGCGCACTGGTTCTGGGGCTCGCAGCCGCGGCGCCGGTCGGCGTGGACGGCCCGGCGTCGATCAATACCAGCTTCCCAGGGTTTGCGGCGTCGCTGCGCGGGCTGGGCGCGACCATCGCATGACGCTGATAGTAGCCATCGACGGCCCTGCCGCAGCCGGAAAAGGCACGCTGGCACGGCGTCTCGCGGCAGGGCTTGGCCTGGCCCACCTCGACACCGGACTGCTGTACCGAGCCGTCGGCCGCCGCGTGCTCGACGCCGGCCAAGCACCGTCCGATCCCGTCATGGCCGAGGCCGCAGCCCGTGCGCTCATCCCGGCCGACCTCGCGCGGGCAGACCTGCGCGGGGCCGAGGCGGACCGGGCGTCGAGCCTGGTCGCCAAAATGCCGGGCGTCCGCGCCGCGCTGCTGGCGTTCCAGCGTGATTTCGCCAGCCGAGGCGCGGTGCTGGACGGGCGCGACATTGGTACGGTTGTGGTGCCCGGCGCACAAGTCAAGCTGTTCGTCACTGCGGCCCCCGCAGCGCGGGCGCGCCGGCGCTGGCTCGAATTGCAGGCGAGAGGCATCGCCACGCCGCTTGCGCAGGTCGAGGCCGAGCTGCGGGCCAGGGACGCGCAGGATTCGGCGCGGCAGGCTGCGCCCCTTGTGGCCGCGAGCGACGCAACCGTCCTGGACACGACATCGCTCGACGCCGATGCCGCGTTCGCGGCGGCCATGGAAATCGTGCGCAGCCGGTCCGGTTTTACTTGACTCCTGACAGGCGTCTCGTATGTCTGCCCCGCTAGCATAAATATGTGGATTGGGCCCTACGGCCCCGTCCTAATTTTTCGTTCACACCGTTTCGTTCAACCCGGTCCGCTTTGCGGGCTAGACGTTCCCTGATCCCACTGGGTTCTTTTATTGGGACACGGCGCGCATTCGATGACCCCGGCTCTCGCCGGTCTCATGCACAGGAACATACCCCACACATGGCATCCTCCGCCACAGCACTCCTCGACCGCCCGTCCCACGGTGACATGGGCGAAGATTTTGCTTCCCTGCTCGATGAATCGATGGGCCGCGAGGCCGGGTTTGAAGGCTCGGTCGTCACGGGCCGCGTCGTCCGCCTCACCGACGAATACGCCATCGTCGACGTCGGCCTAAAAAGCGAAGGCCGTGTCGCGCTCAAGGAATTCGCCTTGCCGGGCCAGAAGCCCGAGGTGAAGCCTGGCGACAACATCGAGCTCTACGTCGAGCGCTACGAGGACCGGGACGGCGCGATCGTGCTGTCGCGCGAGAAGGCGCGGCGCGAAGAGGCCTGGACCAACCTGGAAAAGTCGTTTGAGGCGCAGGTGCGCGTGAACGGCACGATCTACGGCCGGGTCAAGGGCGGCTTTACCGTCGACCTCGGCGGCGCAGTGGCGTTCCTGCCCGGCAGCCAGGTCGACATCCGCCCGGTGCGCGACGTCGGCCCCTTGATGGGCACGCCGCAGCCGTTCCAAATTTTGAAGATGGACCGCGCCCGCGGCAACATCGTCGTGAGCCGCCGGGCCGTGCTGGAAGAAACACGCGCCGAGCAGCGCAGCGAGTTGATCCAGGGCCTGAAGGAGGGCATGATCCTCGACGGCGTGGTGAAGAACATCACCGACTACGGCGCGTTCGTCGACCTCGGCGGCGTCGACGGCCTGCTGCACGTCACCGACATCGCCTGGCGCCGCATCAACCACCCGAGCGAGGCGCTGCAAATCGGTCAGCCTGTGCGCGTGCAGGTGATCCGTTTCAACAGCGAGACGCAGCGCATCAGCCTGGGCATGAAGCAGCTTGAGGCTGACCCGTGGGAGGGTGTGGCGGCGAAGTACCCGCCGGGCGCCAAGTTCTCTGGCCGCGTCACCAACATCACGGACTACGGCGCCTTCGTGGAGCTGGAGCCTGGCGTCGAGGGCCTGGTCCACGTGTCCGAAATGAGCTGGACCAAGAAGAACGTCCACCCCGGCAAGATCGTCGCGACCAGCCAAGAGGTCGACGTGATGGTGCTGGACGTGGACAGCAGCAAGCGGCGCATCAGCCTCGGCTTGAAGCAGGTGCAGCGCAATCCGTGGGAGCAGTTCCAGGACGAGCACCCCGTCGGCAGCACCGTCGAGGGCGAGGTGCGCAACATCACCGAGTTCGGCCTGTTCATCGGCATCAGCGCCGACATCGACGGCATGGTGCATATGTCCGACCTGTCGTGGGACGAGCCGGGCGAGCTGGCCATCACCAAGTTCGAGAAGGGCCAGATGGTCCAGGCCAAGGTGCTGGACATCGACGCCGAGAAGGAGCGCATCAGCCTGGGCGTCAAGCAGTTGCACGAGGACCCGGCCGCCGACGTGCTGAGCCGCGTTCATAAGAATGACGTGGTGACGTGCATCGTGACCGCGGTGCAGGCGAACGGCATCGAGGTGAAGGTCGACGAGGTGCTGACCGGCTTCATCCGCCGGGCCGAGCTGGCGCGGGACAAGTCGGACCAGCGTCCGGACCGTTTCGCTGTCGGCGAAAAAGTGGATGCGAAGGTAACGGCGATCGACCGCGCCGCCCGCAAGCTGAGCCTGACCATCAAGGGCCGCGAGATGGAAGAGGACAAGCAGGCGATCCAGGACTTCGGCACGGCCGACTCCGGCGCGTCGCTGGGCGACATCCTGGGCGCTGCCATACGTCGGCGGAACCAGCAGAGCGACACCTAGCCTTTGTCACTAGAGACGGACCTGATCCTGGACAGGCGGCGCATCGTGCGCCGCCTGAACTTTTGGCGGGCGCTGGCGGTCGGCACCGGCGTTATCGCCATTGTGGCGGTCGTCGTGCCGAAAGTGGGCGGCGGGATCGGACGGCACGTGGCGCGGGTGAACGTCACCGGCGTCATCGGCGAGGACCGCAAGCTGATCGAAAGCGTCGTGGCGCTGGCGAAAGACCGCAACGTGCCGGCTGTCATCGTCTCGATCAACAGCCCCGGTGGTTCCGTCGCCGGCGGCGAGAGCCTGCGCGGCGCGTTGTTGCGCGTGGCGGCAGCGAAGCCCGTGGTCGCGGTGATGCGCGGCACGGCGGCGTCGGCGGGCTACATGGTGGCGCTGCCGGCAGCGCGGATTTTTGCCCGCGACGCGACGCTCACCGGCTCCATAGGCGTCATCTTGCAGACCGGCGAGGTCTCGGGCCTGCTCAGCCGGCTGGGCCTGAGCGCCGAGGCGATCACGTCGGGCCCGCTCAAGGACCAGCCGAGCTTCACCCGCGAGCTGACGCCGCAGGGGCGCGACTACCTGCATGGGCTGGTGGGCGACATGTTCGACCAGTTCGTTGGCATGGTCGCCGAGGCCCGGCATATGGACAAGGAGCAGCTGCGCAGCCTGGCAGATGGCCGTGCCTACACCGGGCGGCAGGCGCAGAAGCTCGGCCTGGTCGACGAGATCGGCGGCGAAATCGAGGCGCGGGAGTGGCTGGCGCGGGAGCGCGGCGTGCCCGTTTCGGTGCCGGCCGCGGATTTGAGGCCCGGTGGGTTGTATGACCGCACTGTGGGCGCCACGCTCTCGGGCCTTTTCCGGTCGGCGCTGTCGGGCGTCGCGGCGCCCATGGGGGTTTGGGCGATTTGGCAGGGCGGTTCGGCGGAATAGCGCTTGCTTCCCCCCAGTCCATTGATGTGTGTCGGTTGACGCGCGGCGCAGGCTCCGGCATCGTACGGCAAATCAGCTCCGAATGGGGCCAAGTCACGGCAACGCACTACGGCGATTGAGAAAAATGACCAAATCCGAGTTGATCGCGGAGCTAGCTGCCGCAAACCCGCACTTGATGAGCCGGGACGTGGAGCTGATCGTGTCCACCATCTTCGATGAGATCACCGGTGCCTTGGCCCGCGGCACCCGTGTCGAGCTGCGCGGTTTCGGCGCGTTCACGGTGAAGCGGCGCGATGCCCGTACGGGTCGCAACCCGCGCACCGGGGAGGCCGTACCGGTGAACGAAAAGGCGGTGCCGTTCTTCAAAGCCGGCAAGGAGCTGCGCGAGCGGGTGGACCATGGCGTCAAGCCGGCCCGCGCGCGCGCCCGCGCCGAACGTGTGTTGGCTTAGGCCATGCGCGTTTTGCTTGCGGCGCCCGTGCTGATCATATTGGTGGTGTTCGCGCTGTCCAACCAGCAGGTAGTGCAGCTTGGGCTTTGGCCAACGGACATCGTGGTCGACCTGCCGTTGTCGATCATCGTTTTGATTGCGGCCGGGCTGTTCTTCATCGGCGGCGCGCTGATGACTTGGGGCGCCAGCATTGCGATGCGTGGCCGCGCACGCCGGGCCGAACGCACGGTCCAGCAGCTTAAGGCCGAGGTGCAGGCCCTGAAGTCACGGCCGAGCGTGGGCGGTTCCACCATGGCACTGCCGCCGCCCGGAGCGTGATGGCCGGGCTTGTCGTTGCACTGGACACCGCGGACGTCGACCAAGCGCGGGCATGGGCTGGGGCGCTGGCTCCACATTGCGGAGTGCTGAAGCTTGGGCTGGAGTTTGTTCTGGCGCAGGGACCTGCGGGAGTGCGCGCCGTCGCGGGCCGTCCGGTGTTCCTGGATCTGAAGCTGCACGACATCCCGAACACGGTCGCTGGTGCCATACGCGCCGTGTTGCCGTTGCGTCCGCGGATGCTGACCGTCCACGCCGGGGGTGGCCCTGCCATGATCGAGGCTGCGCGCCAGGCGGTTGATGCCGCCGGGGACGACGCTCCTCTCCTGCTTGCGGTCACGGTGCTGACCAGCCTCGACAGCAGCGCCCTGCACGCGACCGGCGTCGCTGGCGGCCCGCGCCAGCAGGTGCTGCGGCTGGCCCGGCTGGCGCTGGATGCCGGGGCGGACGGAATCGTGTGCAGCGCGCACGAAGCTTCCATGCTGCGGGACGCGCTGGGGGCTGGTCCTGTTTTGGTGGTGCCGGGCATCCGTCCGCTGGGCGCTGCGGCGGGCGACCAGGCGCGGACCATGGCCCCTCGCGAAGCCGTGGACGCCGGCGCCGACTGGATCGTGGTTGGACGCCCCATCACCGGCAGCGCCGACCCGGCCGCTGCTGCAGCAGCCATCATGATGGAGATCGCATGACCACGCGGGTAAAGATTTGCGGGATCAATTCTGCCGACGCGCTTGATGCCGCCGTGGACGCTGGGGCCGACTACGTCGGTTTCGTGTTCTTCCCGCCCTCGCCGCGCGCCGTGACGCCGGCGCAGGCTGCCGCCCTCTCGGAGAAGCGTCCTGGCGGCCCGGCCCGTATCGGGCTTTTCGTCGATCCGACCGAGGGCGATGTCGCAGCCGCCCTTGCGGCAATGAGGCTGGACGTGCTGCAGGTCTATGGTGCCCCAGGCCGTGCCGCCGCCCTTCGGACGCAGTTCGGCATCGCAACCTGGGCGGCGGTCGGTATCGCCGGCGTGTCCGACCTGCCCTCGGTCGCGGCGGGCGTGGACGGGCTGTTGATCGAGGCGAAAGCGCCGCCCGGCGCCGTGCTGCCCGGCGGCAACGCCCAGGCGTTCGACTGGTCCATCCTGCACGGCTGGACGGCCCCGGCGCCATGGATGCTGGCGGGCGGGCTTACGCCAAACAACGTCGCCGACGCCGTACGCACCTCGGGCGCTCCGGCGGTGGACGTGTCGTCCGGCGTCGAGCGCAGCCGTGGGGTCAAGGACCAGGCGCTGGTCCAAGCATTTGTGACGAATGCGCGGGCGGGTTGACCGCGACGGGGCCGGCTCGCGATGGCGGGTTCCGTCCCGTTCGGCTTCATGCTGCCTTAGCCCAAAGTGGCTCAGACCGGAAATCAGTCGAACAGCACTCGTCAGTGCGCGCGAAAAGAACTCGTTAGTGCGAGCCGGCCTCGGCGCGGCAATCAAGGGTCACATGGGCCGGTGTTCAAGCGTGTGACCCTGGATTGCTTCGTCGCCAGCATTCCTCGCAATGACATTGGAAAACTTTGCACGGCCTGGGCGATAGCGATTTGATCTAAATCCATCCCCGGCGCTTGAACCAAAGCAGCGGCAAGATCGCGCTCAACGCTATGGCCGTCAGCCCATAGGCGTAGCCATGCTCCCATTGCAGCTCCGGGATGTTCTTGAAATTCATGCCGTAGATGCTGGCGATCAACGTCGGCGGCACACCGACAATCGAGACGACCGTCAAGATTTTGATGCCGTTGTTCTGCTCGATGTTGATGAAGCCCAGCGTCGCGTCCAGCAGGAACTGCACCTTGTCGGTGAGCTGGATGTCGTAGTCGGAGAGCGAGGCGATGTCCCGGCTCAGCGTCTTGAACCGAGGCCGCAGGTCCTCAGGCACCCAGCCGCCGGCGACCTCGTCGGTGTACTGCACGATCCGGTTCACCCCCAGCAAGCTGTCCCGGATGTTGGACACGCGCTCCCCGGCGTTGCCCACGCCGCGGAGCGTGGCCCGCAACTGCAAATCCATCTGCGCACGCTTCGGCATCCCACCATGCTCCGGCCGGAACACGCGGCGCGAGATGGCGTCGAGGTCGGCGCCGACGAGCTCCAGCACGTCGGCCAGCCGGTCGACCGTTGCCTCCAGCAAACCCAGGAACGCCGACACGCTGCAAGGCTCCCGCGGTCCGCCCATGAAACGCTCGGCAAACTGCTCGAACGCCGGCAGGACGGCGGAGCGGACCGTCATCAGGTGGTCCGGCGAGAGCACGAAACCGAGCGGTGCCGTCATCGGCACGCCCTCCGCCGAGCGGTAGGCCATGGACATGCTGAGGTAGAGCGTCCGGCCCTCGGTCGCCAGGCGGCTGCTGCTCTCGACCTCGGCCAGCTCCGCCTGCGCCGGCACGCGCAGGCCAGTCAGGCGCTCGGCGGCGGAGCGCTCCTCGTCGGTGGGGTTCAACAGGTCGATCCAGATGGCACCGGGGCTTGGCGGCTCGGAATGCGCTTGCAGGGCGCGGCGGGGAGCGTGGCCGGTGTTGATGTAGAGCATGGCCGCAGCCTACCCCGGCCCAGCGCGTCGGCGCATCTTAAAGAACCGCTGCGTCAGCGCACTCCAAAAAACCAGCTAAAGACATAGAGGGACGTGACCGACACCGGACCGTGCGGTATGACAAGCTCTTGATGCAGGAGAGCACCTTGAACGAGATCACGCCTGCTGCCCGCGCCAACAGCCTGCGACTGGGTCCGGATGCGCGCGGCCGGTTCGGCGAGTTCGGCGGCCGGTTCGTGGCCGAGACGCTGATGCCGCTGATCCTGCGGGTCGAGCAGGCGTACGAGGACGCCAAGCGCGACCCCAGCTTCCAGGCCGAGCTTGACGCCTACCTCAAGGACTACGTCGGCCGGCCCAGCCCGCTGTGGCTCGCCGAGCGGCTGACAAAGCATTTGGGCGGCGCCCGTATCTACATGAAGCGCGACGAGCTGAACCACACCGGCAGCCACAAGATCAACAACTGCATGGGCCAAATCCTGCTGGCCCGGCGCATGGGCCGGACCCGCATCATCGCCGAGACCGGCGCCGGGCAGCACGGCGTCGCCACCGCCACCGTCTGCGCGCTGTTCGGCCTGCCCTGCACCGTCTACATGGGCGCGACCGACGTCGAGCGGCAGAAGCCGAACGTGTTCCGCATGAAGCTGCTGGGCGCCGAGGTCAACGCTGTCACCAGCGGCGCCGGCACGCTGAAGGACGCGATGAACGAGGCGATGCGCGACTGGGTCGCCAACGTGGACGACACCTACTACCTGATCGGCACCGTGGCCGGCCCGCACCCCTACCCCGCCATGGTCCGCGATTTTCAAAGCGTCATCGGCACCGAGGCGCGGGCGCAGATGCTGGCGGCTGAGGGCCGGCTGCCGGACGCGATCATCGCGGCAATCGGCGGCGGCAGCAACGCCATGGGGCTGTTCCACCCGTTCCTCGACGACGACGTGCGGCTGATCGGAGTCGAGGCGGCCGGGCGCGGCCTCGACACGCTGGAGCACGCCGCCAGCCTGTCGCGCGGCCGGCCCGGCATCCTGCACGGCAACCGCACCTACCTGCTGCAGAACGAGGACGGCCAAATCCAGGAGGCGCACAGCATCAGCGCCGGGCTGGACTACCCCGGCATCGGGCCGGAGCACTCCTGGCTGCATGAGATCGGCCGGGTGGAGTACGTAGCCGCGACCGATGCCGAGGCGCTGGAGGCGTTCCAGCTCTGCTGCCGCACCGAGGGCATCATCCCCGCGCTGGAGCCGGCGCACGCCATCGCCCATGTCGCGAAGATCGCGCCCGCGATGGGTCCGGACGCAGTCATACTGATGAATATGTGCGGCCGTGGCGACAAGGACATCTTCACCGTCGCCCAGCACCTGGGCGTGCAGCTTTGAGCCGGATCGCCGCCCGGTTCGCCGCCCTGAAACGCGAGGGCCGGGGCGCGCTGATCCCGTTCCTCGAAGCCTACGACCCCGACGCTGCCACCAGCATGGCCATCCTGCGCGGCATGCCCGGCGCCGGCGCCGACCTGATCGAGATCGGCATGCCCTTCACCGACCCCATGGCGGACGGCCCGACCATCCAGCGGGCCGGGCTGCGCGGGTTGAAGGCCGGCGCGACGCTGGCCCGCACCCTGGCGATGGTGCAGGATTTCCGCCTCGACGACTCGGACACGCCGGTGATCCTCATGGGCTACCTGAACCCCATCGCCTCCTATGGCCCGCAGCGCTTCTGCACGGACGCGGCGGCGGCCGGGGTGGACGGGCTGATCGTCGTGGACCTGCCGACCGAGGAGGCCGACCTGCTGGCCGGCCCCGCCCGGACCAACGGCCTCGACATCATCCGCCTGGTCGCGCCCACGACCGACGACGCGCGCCTGCCGCTGGTGCTGCGGGGCAGCTCAGGTTTCGTCTACTACGTCAGCATCACCGGCATCACCGGGACGCGCAGCGCCTCGGTCGCGAGCCTGGCGGCGGCGGTCCCCCGCGTGCGGGCAGCGACCGACCTGCCAATTGCGATCGGCTTCGGCGTGCGCACGCCCGCGCAGGCAGCCGAGGCGGTGCGGGTGGCGGACGCGGCCGTGGTGGCGTCGGCGCTCATTGACACGCTCTCGGCCAGCCTGGACGCGGACGGCCGCGCGACGCCCGATACGGCCCGGCGGGTGCTGGACCAGGTGCGTGCGCTTGCCGATGGCGTGCGGACTGCAAGGGTGCATGCATGATAAGGGTTTCCGCATGAGCTGGCTTGCCGAGTATGTCCGCCCCAAAATCCGCACCCTGTTGGGCCGGCGGGAGGTGCCGGACAACCTTTGGGTGCAATGCCCCAACTGCCAGCAGATGTTGTTCGCCCACGACCTCGAACGCAACCTGAAGGTCTGCACGGCGTGCGGCTTCCATATGCGCCCGACCGCGGCGGAACGGCTCGCCTACACCTTTGACGCCGACCCCGGCTTCACCCGCATCGAACTGCCCCGCGTGCCAGCGGACCCGCTGCGCTTCCGCGACAGCAAGCGCTATGTCGACCGCTTGAAGGAGGCGCGGGAGGCCACCGGCCTCGACGACGCGATCCTGGTGGCGCACGGGACCATCGGCGGCCACCGCGCCATAGTGGCAGTGCAGGCGTTCGAGTTCATGGCCGGCAGCATGGGTGCCGCCGTCGGCGAGGCGGTCGTCGCCGCCGCGCGCCTAGCGGTGCTGCAACAGGCCCCGTTGATCGTGTTCACCGCCAGCGGTGGCGCCCGCATGCACGAGGGCGCCGTCAGCCTGATGCAGATGCCGCGCACCGTCATTGCGACCCGGATGGTGAAAGAGGCCGGGCTGCCGTTCATCACCGTGCTGACCGATCCGACGACCGGCGGCGTCACCGCGAGCTTCGCAATGCTCGGCGACCTGCAACTGGCCGAACCCGGCGCGCTGATCGGCTTCGCCGGTGCCCGCGTCATCGAGCAAACGGTGCGCGAAACGCTGCCGGACGGCTACCAGCGGGCCGAGTACCTGCTCGCGCACGGCATCCTCGACATGGTGGTGCCTCGCAACGAAATGCAGGGGACGCTGGCCCGGCTGATCGGCCTGCTGCGCGTGCCCGTCCAGTCGCAGGAGCAGGCGCCCGATGTCCAGCCAGTGGGGCAGCAGCCGGAGCCGCCGCACGAGCAACCGCCGGAGCAGGCCGCCGCATGAGCCATATCCGTCCAGAGAACCGTATCGAGCCGATCATCGACCGGCTGCACCGGCTGCACCCACGGCTTATCGACCTCAGCCTCGACCGGCTGCAGCGCCTGTTGGCGCAATTGGGCCATCCGGAGCGCCGCTTGCCGCCGGTGGTCCATGTGGCGGGGACCAACGGCAAGGGCAGCACGTGCGCCTTCCTGCGCGCCATGGCGGAGTCGGCCGGGCTTCGCGTCCACGTCTACACCTCGCCGCACCTGGTCCGCTTCAACGAGCGGTTCCGGGTCGCCGGCGAGCTGGTGTCCGACACCGCCCTGGCGGACGCCTTGGAGCAGGTTGAGCGGGTCAACAACGGCGCTGGGATCACGGTGTTCGAGGTCATCACCGCCGTCGCGTTCCAACTGTTTGCGCAGACGCCGGCGGACTTGTGCGTGCTGGAGGTTGGGCTGGGTGGGCGCGGGGACGCGACCAACGTGGTCGACGCGCCGGCAGCCTGCGCAGTCACGTCCATCTCGCTCGACCATCGCGAGCTGCTCGGCGACACGCTGGCGGCGGTGGCGGCGGAGAAGGCCGGCATCGCCAAGCGCGGCGTGCCGCTGGTGACGGGGGCGCAGCCGGACGAAGCGTTTTCGACGTTGCTGGACGCAGCCGCTGCTGCTGGTGCGCCGCTGTTGGCGCGTGGGCGCGACTGGGAGATCGTTTCCTGCGACTGGGGGCTGCGGTACTCAGACCGGGCTGGGATGGTCGAGCTGCCGCCGCCGTCCCTGCCCGGCTCCCATCAGGTGGACAACGCCGGCATCGCCGTTGCGGCGCTGCGGGCGGCCAAGCTGGCGCCGGACGCTGCCTGGGCCGGGTTGGCGCATGCGGAGTGGCCGGCGCGGATGCAGCTCCTGCAAGGACCTCTGGCCCGGCTGGCGCCAGCGGGCTGGGAAGTATGGCTGGACGGCGGGCACAATCCCGGTGCCGGGGCGGCGCTGGCGCAACACGCCGCGGGGTGGGCAGACCGTCCGCTGCACCTGGTCGTCGGCATGAAGCAGTCGAAGGACGCGGCCGAGTTCCTGCGCCCGCTGCTGCCGTATGCTACCCAAATCCTGGCGGTGCAGGAGCCTGGGCAGCATCTGGCACTTCCCATTGAGACGATCATCGCGGCCTCCGGCGGCATGGCAAGGCCAGGCCCGACCGTTGCTGCCGCGCTGGCGGGTCTGCCGCCGGGACCGCCGGCGCGGGTGCTGATCTGCGGCAGCTTGTACCTGGCTGGGGAGGTTTTGAAGGCGGATGGAAAACAATAAGATGGCTTGGGGGGCTTGGCGTCTGGTAGAACGCCCCAACTCTTGATCTTGAAGCGGCTTGACCGCACCTTCTGACAACTTGGAGCTGGGTATGGACGGTCCAGACGTGCCGGCACCGGCTGAATTACGTGTCACTACTGCGGATGCTCGGACCAAGCCCAACGACCCTGGCCGGGCAACTGCGCTGTTGCTGTCGCACGGCACGATGGAGTTGCGCTGGTTCGCTCCAAAGGAACATGATCCGCAAACCCCTCATGATCGCGACGAACTTTATATTGTTGCGTCGGGCACCGGTATCTTCATGCGCGCCGTGGAGAGTTCACCGTTCGACGACAAAGCTTTGTTGGTGCAAGGCGAAGAACGTGTGCCGTTTGGACCCGGCGACGCGCTCTTTGTTCCAGCTGGTACGGTTCACTGCTTCGAAGAGTTTTCGGCAGATTTTGCGACCTGGATCATATTTTATGGTCCAGAGGGAGGAGAGCTATAACGGTGGCGAGGGTTGAAGCGGTTGAAATAACCCACTTCAACGCTGAAGACCGGTCGCGGTGGACCGAGCTTTGGAGCACCTACCTGATGTTCTACAAAACGTCGTTGCCCGATGCGGTGTTCGAGCAGACTTGGACACGCCTCCTGCAAAACGGTGACGTGCATGGGCTGGCTGCTCGTGCTGAGGGGCAGATTGTTGGCCTGACGCACTTCCTGTTCCACAGCAGTGCCTGGACCACGACGCCAGTCTGCTATCTCCAAGATCTGTTTGTGGACGAGGCTGCGCGAGGCCGTGGCATAGCCCGCACCCTTATCAAGGCAGTGGCCACGCAGGCGCAGGCTCGGGCCAGCACACGTATGTATTGGCTGACCCAAGACCACAACGCAGCCGCCCGGCTACTTTACGACCGCATAGCCAAAAACTCGTAACAGCCCAGGTCATCTCGTTGGAGGGGGGCATTGACAGGTCACGGCTGAGTACGAGTCAACGTGTCATGGCACCGCCCGATGACACAGGCTCCGGAGACGACGTATCGGCCGCGATTGGCA
>JAABUP010007647.1_pt1 | contig 14320 bp, 10 predicted proteins | sample 5559201 | NCBI WGS metagenome assembly JAABUP01 (sample SAMN10711887, study PRJNA513373) | rock metagenome | isolation source: Antarctica rocks | place: Antarctica | reverse complement strand
GACGACCGGAAACGATTACACCGACACCGTTCTCGGCAACGATATCGGTGTGCTACGACTGCCCCGAAAGATCCTGTTCGGGCCAGGCCAACGGCGCGCCGTTGGACAAGTCGCGGCGGAATTTGGCAGCCGCGTACTGGTCTGCACCGACGCGCGGCTCGGCGCCAGCGAGGAACTTGAGCAGATGAGGCAGGACCTGGCCGAAGCCGGTCTCGCGGTACACGTCTTTGCCGAAACCGAAGCCGAGGTGCCGGTGGCCGGCATCGCAGCGTGCGTCGAGACGGTGCGCGGGCTCGAGATCGACGCTGTCATCGGTTTCGGCGGCGGCAGCTGCCTCGACATGGCCAAGGCGGTTGCCGTGGTGCTTGCCCACGGCGGTCGCCCGCAGGACTACTACGGGGAGGGACGTGTGCCGGGCCCGATCATCCCGGTCATCGCGGTTCCAACGACGGCCGGCACGGGGTCCGAGGCGACGCCGGTCGCTGTACTGGCGGATCCGGAGCTTGCGCTGAAGGTGGGCATCTCGAGCGCGCACCTGGTTCCCGAGGTGGCCCTGGTCGACCCGGAATTGACCCATTCGTGTCCCGCGGCCCTTACAGCGGCTTGCGGGATCGACGCTGTCGTGCATCTGGTGGAGGCTTTCACCGCCGTGCGCCGGCCGGTGACGGCTCGGTTGACCACCGAACGGGTCTTCGTCGGTAAGTCCGATCTCACCGACGCGGTCGCTCTCGCAGGGCTGCAACTCATGGGACGCTACCTTGTGACGGCGTACCAGCAGCCCACCAATGTTGAGGCCAGGCACGCAGTGATGCGTGCGGCCCTGTGTGGCGGTGTCGCCTTAGGCACCGCTGGTACCGCCGCTGCACATGCTCTTCAATACCCGCTGGGTGCCTTGACCCATACGCCCCATGGCTTCGGGACTGGCTGTTTGCTGCCGTATGTGATGCGGTTTAACTTCGCGGCGCGGATGAGAGAGTTCGCCCAGATAGCCACTGCTCTCGGCGTAGATGGTGGCGGGGGCGCTGAAGTCGATCGCGCCAGGGCCGGTGTTGAGGCGGTCGATGCGCTCGTGGCGGGGGTGGGCATCCCGCCGACTCTCGAAGCGCTCGGGCTGCGCCATGACCAGCTCCCTCTCGTCGCCGAGCAGGCGCTGCTTTCCAAGCGGCTGGTGGAGAACAACCCGCGGCCCCTGGATCTGTCCGCGACAACAGCCATCGCCACGGCGGCGTTCCACGGCGATCTCAGCTTTCCCGCACCCTAATAGAGAGAGGAACCAACCCTTGAGCACGACAACCTCCAGGACGCTTAACGAAGTCGAGTGTCCTACCGATCTGTTCATCGGCGGCCATTGGGTCCCAGGCAGCACGGGTTCACGCATCGAGGTAGAGAACCCGTCCGATGCCACGGTGCTCGCGACGGTCGCCGACGGCTCCGTCGCGGACGCGATCGGTGCCGTGGACGCCGCATCCGCGGCCCTGCCGCTCTGGGCGAACCGACCGCCTCGTGAACGTGGGGAGGTCCTGCGCCGCTGTTTCGAGCTCATGCTTGAGCGGTCGAGTCAGCTCGCGGAGTTGATCTCTCTCGAGAACGGGAAGGCACTCGCCGACGCGGAAAGCGAGATGGCCTACGCCGCCGAGTTTTTCCGCTGGTTCGCCGAGGCGTCCGTGCGCAACCAGGGCTGGGTGTCAATGAGCCCATCCGGTCAGAACCGCATCTTAGTGCAGCACCAGCCGATCGGCGTCTGCGTCCTCGTAACCCCGTGGAACTTCCCCGCGGCCATGGCGACCAGGAAGCTCGCTCCCGCGCTGGCGGCGGGGTGCACGGTAGTCCTCAAGCCAGCGACGCTGACACCACTGACGGCCTACGCGATCGCGGAGATTCTCGCCGAGGCGGGGGTCCCGCCCGGTGTCGTCAACGTTGTGACGACCAGCTCGACCGCACCCGTGGTTTCCGCGATGCTCCATGATCCAAGAGTCCGTCTCCTGTCCTTCACCGGTTCTACCGAAGTGGGCCGGACGTTGCTCAAGGAGTCAGCTGACCAAGTGCTCAAGTGTGCCATGGAGCTTGGGGGCAACGCCCCGCTCATCGTCCTGGAAGACGCCGACCTCGCCGCGGCCGTAGACGGGACGATGGTGGCGAAGATGCGCAACGGTGGGCAGGCGTGCACGGCTGCGAACCGCATCTACGTACACCGATCGATACACGATACGTTCGTGTCACAACTGGCCGAGCGGATGGGCTCGCTCATCGTGGGCGAAGCGACGGACCGCGGCACGCACTGCGGACCGCTGGTCGACCAGAAGGCGTTGACCAAGGTCAACGAACTTGTAACTGGCGCTGTCGATTCCGGCGCAAAGATTGTGGTCGGCGGCCGCATCCTGGACCGGCCGGGCTATTACTACGAGCCGACGGTCATCGCCGACGTGCCAGCTTCCGCCGCGATCAGGCGAGAGGAGATCTTCGGGCCGGTCGCTGCCGTAGTTCCGTTCGATGAGGACGAAGAGGTGATCGCCGCAGCCAACGACACGGAGTTCGGGCTGAGTGCCTACGTTTTCGGTGGTGACTTAGCGCGCAATTTACGCATCGCAGAGCGCCTCGAGAGCGGAATGGTTGCGATCAACCAGGGCTTGGTCTCGGATCCCGCCGCCCCGTTCGGCGGAGTCAAACAGAGTGGACTCGGTCGTGAGGGCGCTCACGAGGGAATGTTGGAGTTCACCGAGACCAAATACATCGCTGTCAACTGGTGATGGGCAAGGACACCTCGTAGGCCGGAATAACACAACGAGATCAGGAGAGACTCATGACTCAAACAACCACCCCGGTCGTCACTCACTGGATTAACGGCGCCGAGCAGTTGGCCCACAGCACCCGGAGAGCCCCGGTTTACGACCCGGCCCTGGGTGTCGTGGCAAAGCATGTCGCCTTGGCCGACCGCACCGACATCGACCAGGCCGTTGCCGCAGCAACCGCAGCCTTTCCCGACTGGAGGAACCTGTCCCTCGCGCGTCGCCAGGCGATCGTCTTCACCTTCCGCGAACTGCTGAACGCGCGCAAGGGAGAGCTTGCCGAGATCATCACCTCCGAGCACGGCAAAGTGCTCTTAGACGCACTCGGTGAGATCAGCCGCGGTCAAGAGGTCGTGGAGTTCGCGACCGGCCTGGCCCACCACCTCAAAGGTGAGTACTCCGAGTCGGTCTCTACCGGCATCGACGTCTACAGCCTGCGCCAGCCGCTCGGGGTCGTCGGCATTATCTCGCCGTTCAACTTTCCCGCCATGGTGCCGATGTGGTTCTTCCCTATCGCTATCGCATCCGGCAACTGCGTCATCCTCAAGCCGAGCGAGAAGGACCCGTCGGCCGCCAACTGGCTTGCTGCACTCTGGGCGCAAGCTGGATTGCCCGCCGGGGTCTTCAACGTGCTGCACGGTGACAAACAGGCCGTCGATGGCCTCCTGATGCATCCCGACGTCCAGGCGATCTCCTTCGTCGGCTCGACCCCCGTCGCGCAGCACGTTCACCAGACCGGTACTGCGCACGGCAAACGGGTCCAGGCCCTTGGTGGCGCGAACAACCACATGCTTGTGCTGCCTGACGCTGACCTCGATCTCGTCGCCGACAGCGCTGTCAACGCCGGCTTCGGCTCTGCGGGGGAACGGTGCATGGCGATCAGTGTCGTCGTCGCAGTCGAACCGGTGGCAGACGAGCTGGTGGACCGGATTCGCCAGCGCATAAAACAGCTTCGAGTCGGTGATGGCAGGCGGGGCTGCGATATGGGACCGCTCATCACGCGTGAGCACCTTGATAAGGTTGTCGGCTACATTGCCATCGCGGAGGATGACGGCGCGAAAGTCGTCGTTGACGGCCGTGGCATCGAAGTTGACGGAGCGGCCGAAGGCTTCTGGCTCGGTCCGACACTAATCGACCATGTGCCCACCACGAGCCGGGCCTACACCGAGGAGATCTTCGGCCCGGTGCTCTCGATCGTGCGCGTCGAGACCTACGAGGAGGGTGTCGAGCTTATCAACAGGGGCGCGTTCGGAAACGGCACCGCCATCTTCACCAACGACGGCGGCGCAGCCCGACGCTTCCAGTCCGAAGTCCAGGTAGGCATGATCGGCATCAACGTTCCCATCCCGGTGCCGGTCGCGACGTTCTCGTTCGGGGGCTGGAAAGCCTCGCTGTTCGGCGACACCAAAGCGCACGGCGCTGAGGGCGTGCGCTTCTACACCCAGACCAAGGCTGTCACAAGCCGATGGCTCGACCCAAGCCACGGCGGGATCAACCTCGGCTTCCCCCAGACCGATTAGACCGTATGGAGTGACTCGCTCGTGGTGAGGGGGTTGCGGGCCAGGGCCTCACTCACAAGATTCGTGGGTTACCGAGCAGGGGCCGCCTGCTCCGCCGATCGACATTGTGGGAGGCCCCGGTGTTGTTGAGCGTACGAGTGTTGGGCTGGATGTGCACGCGCGATCGGTCGCGGCGGCAGCGATCGATGGCGTGACCGGCGAGGCGTTCGAGGCGGCCCGGTTGTACCCGGACCCGACCGAGATCATCGCCTGGGTCGGTGGTCTGCCGGGGCCGTGTCTGCGGTGTACGAGTCGGGGCCGACGGGCTTCGACCTGGCCCGGGCCGGGCCCGGGCCTTTCAGCGTCCTTCGCAGTTGCGGTGAGCACTAGCGTCGCGAGCTACCGGAACGAGCCGAGGGGACGATCTGCGGCACCTCTGACTGCGTTATGGCGGCGGCTGCATCGCCGTTAGTCCTACCCACCGCCGTTTTGCTCCTGCTCGGCCTGACGACGCTCTGGGTGACCATCTCTGGGAAGTGGCCGGCTCACTGACGTCGGTCGAGACCACTGACCAGCGGTCCTACGACGCGCGCGCTATTCGGCTATGTGAGGAAGCTCGTTGTCGTGCCCAGGTCAATCTTGGCAAGCGCTGTGACAGCCGCGAGGTCTCCGTACTGGTAGGCCAGCACCGGACTGACCGGCGAGTCTGGCGAGGCGATGGGGAGCTCCCAGAGCTGCCCCGGCCGGCCATAACGTAGGGAGTCAACACGCCCGAGGTGCATAACGAACCGTTTATGACACATACGAAGTGCGTTTATGTCGAAGTGCAGCGAAGACTGCACAGCGGTGAGCACGAGACCTTGCACAGAAGGTGTTCCCTGGCCGGCTCGTGCAAGGTAGGGCGCTCGCGCGGAGAGCGGCAGAGCCGGCGAGCGTAGCCGCCCTCAACGCGGCATGAGCGGACGTATGGGGCGGAGCGGACCCATGCAACAGTCCGCGTCTTTCGCGGCGAAGTGACGCAGCAGTTATCGCGGCCAACCAATCCGCCAAACAGGTCAATGGTGGCGTCGCCGGGCCGCACATCGACATGCGTAACGGCGGTGCCAGGTCGAGGACTGAGTGCCGATATGGGGCTGCGCGCGCAGGCTAGCGAGCGTGGGATGGGTACCGTGTTGGAATCCGAGGGCAGCGACGAGCCGCCGCCTGACAAGCCGCCGCCAAACGAACTCTCCCGGGTCGACTGGTCGGTGCCAGCGTGGGTGCGGCACACACGACTGGAGGGGGTGCTGGGAGCCAGGCTGGCAGAGGTCACATGGGACCACATCGCGGGCTTGGTGCAACGAGCGGTCGCGGAGGACCAGACGATTGACTTCAAGGGAACTTGGTACGTTCTCGACCGCGATCTGGCCGGCGAACTGCTGCCGAGGGCGACCCTTGAACAGCGACAAGCGCGCATCGATAAGGACCGCCCGGAAGTCGCCAAGGACGTGACCGCGTTCGCGAACGCCAACGGTGGGCTCATCATCATCGGTATCACTGACCGACAGGGGCGCGCGCATGAGGTAACGCCTGTCCGACTCACCGACGCACGCAGACTGCAGTTGGCAGACACCATCCGCGAGTGGACGACTCCCTACCTCACCGGGGTCGAGGTCGGGTTCATCCGGGCCCCTGGGGAACAGAAAATGGGGTGCGTCCTCATCTACGTGCCCGCCAGTGCTGCAACTCCGCACGCGGTCGTAGAGCCGAACACGTTCAGGCACACCTGGTACGTGCGCGACGGGGCACACGCAGTTCCCCTGAGGGAACCGCAGATCGCGGTCGCTTACCGCGACCGGTTCGCAGGCCGTGACCAGACCGAGGAGCTCCTTGTGCAGGTCTACGCCGACGGTGTCGCGGAGCTTGACCGGCAGGAACAGTGCTGGCTGGCGGTGGCGGTGTGCCCGTCGCGCCGCCCCCTCCGCCATATCCTTGACCGCAGGCGGCTCGATGAGGTGAAGGAGCTGACCGCGAGGCGCCAGGGACAACTCCCCGGCGCCAGGCTGGGTCACCAAGCCTCGTTCGGTCGCGGTCGGGTCGTACTTCGGGACTCCGATCCCGTTCGGGAGCGTGCGTTCGACCACCTACTGCACCTGTACGCCGACGCCCGTGCGTTCGCTGCCGTCAGCCTTGACACCTCCCAGGACACATCGTCTGTGCTGCAACGTCGACCGGAACTACCTCGTAGCACGCAATGCATCCGGGTGGCGTCGTTGACCACGTGGGCCATTACCTTGACCGGCATTGCGGCCGGACACGCAGTGGATGCGGGTGGATCAGGGGAACTGGAGCTGAGTTGCGGCATCGTGCCTGCTACCGAGACGAACCCGGACTTCTTCACGCCGGACGACGACCTGCCGCCGTTGAATCACGTGGTGCTCGACCAGCCGCTCGGAAAAGAGCCGTTCGAGCGAATTATCCCCGCGACCCGGGCGCTTCGCGTGTTGGCACCGGTCGACCTGTCGGTGCCCGCAGCGGTCGCGACGGACAAGCGCGAGCTGGTCGCGGTGGCCGCGCAACTGGTGTCTGAATTGGTGGCCGAGTTCGGGTACCTTCCAAGCGACCCGATGCTGACCCCGGACGGCCTGGTGGTGGCGGACAATTGTCGCGCGGAACGGCTGCAGGCGTTCTTCGGGTGGGCTCAGACTTACCGACTGCTGGACGAACAGCAGTCGCCCTGACCGTTCAAAGTGATCCGGAGCACCTGATGCCTAGACAGCCCGCTGTGAACTCGCCTTCCTCGCGGCCGACCTATCGGAGTAGCTGTTGTGAAGGGCGCCCGAGAGGTCGGCGCAGGTCGCTCCACTCACTCCGAGTCCACAGGTGCGGCCCCCGGAAGCTGTGACGCTGACTGGGTAACACCTCGAGCGGCCATGAACGAGTCCTCGATCGTCCTTAGATGAACCAACCTTGCCTCCAGGAAATCCGAGGCGTCGCTCGCGTTGAGTAGGTCCACCGCTTGGATGGGCATTCCATGACTCGCCCAAATCGCGGCCTTGCTTGCGGGATCGCATTGAACCAGCCAATTTTTGGCCTGACCTCTATCATCCGGCCTATCCCTAAGTATTCGATTCGCCGGACTTCGCGCTAGTTCTCTGTCTCGGACCGTAGCCGCAACATAGCCCAATGCTTCCGGACCATATAATCTCAGAAGCTCGTCGGGCCGGGCAATCTCCTCTCCGTTGCGGTCCAATGGACGGAGGCTGAACAACATTAACAACAACACGCGGGTTCTCGCGCTTCGCATGTCGAAGGAGCGAGGAATTGGTAGAGCCGGCATGTCAAGATCGAACGATGGCAGAGACGGACTCTCCCGATTCTTTGCGACATCGTCCATAAAGGTGCGCACGAGTGCGTTCACACGAGATGGATTCGCGCCAGCGAACCAACCCGAGAACGAGGACACCCAAAACCAACGTTTAAGTAGGTCGATTTGTGACTCGGACGGCGAAGGTTGAGCGTAGAAGAAACACGAAAACACGGTCATCTGCATGGCATAAGGGATCAGTCGGTCTGTGCGGACGCCTAGGTGGTCCACAAAGAACTTCGCAGCCTCCTCAAGACTGCGATTGACAGCAGGATGGGCTTCCTGAAGTCGCCGTTGCAGTTCGTCTCGCCGCGTGAGCGCTATACGAGTCCAGTCCGTTCTGTAGATGTCTTCACCAATCGCCGCCAGCAGAGTTCTCAGGATGAGTGTTCGATCAATACCTCCAAACCCTATTGCATTCAGGGCGTTGAGCGAATCAGTAATCTCTTGGGCGAGGTCGAATGGACGCTCTCCGCCTTTGCGGTACAGCAACGCGGAAACCATCTGATCCGCCGTCATCGCCTGTCCCTTAGAATTGAGTCGCGCAAAGATCTCAACAGCTTCTGTGAGTCCGGTTTGCCGAATCTGTATTACAGGAATCTTGTAATTTTGGAAGGAACGAGCTACGTCTTGGATTCGCTCCACGTAAAGGCGTCCTTCGTCTCCACCAGCAGCTATGACTCTTTGACACTCAGCAAGAAATTCGAATGTGTCTAGGATCTTTGACATAGGAAACTGATAAACTTCGGGATATGCGCCTATGCCAAGGTGCTCGAAGCCGTTATCCTTGGCGTTGTAGTAAAGACTCCAGCGGGATGGATCTTCCTCGTCGGCGACGCTACGATCAGTGGGAGAGATTAGCGCCCCCGCGATAGTTGATAAACGCTGATGCCCATCTAGCAGGTACACAGCATTGGCTGTGTCCGTGAATGAGACGGTTATTGGGCCAATCGTCGGGAGGCTCTGGATTTCCGCATCTGTCTCCCACGCGAGCAAACTGCCAATTGGATACTGACGATTTATGCTGTCCAGAAGATCCAGCATCTGATCGCGCCGCCAGACGAAGGGGCGCTGAAACCGCGGGATCCTAATACGTCCGGAAACAAGTTGTCTCACCAGATCAAACAAGAAGACGATCTCAGGACGCAGTTCAGGGACCTTGCCTGGCTCAGTCTCCACTACAGTTCGCCTCGAATCAGTTCTACGAGTGTGACGAATTCGGACAAGCAGCCGCGCTTATGTAGATCCTCAGTCGAACATGCCGCGAAGTGTCGAATGAAGTAGGCGACCACATTCGGGAGCGCGGCCTTTGCAGCGGGACTCCCGACAATATCAGCATAGAGCACCTTCTCGTCAGCATGCAAATCGGCAGCCAATCCACTTTTGACCGGAAAGTGGTCCCGTTGAGTCGGGGTCAACCTCAAAATTGCTTCCGCTCTGGCGCGGAGTTCGCTTTCGTCGTCGGCGTATTGTCGTATTGCCCTGTCGGGGACATAGTTTTCGATTGAGCGCTTGTGCAGTATCCACAGCTCAATGGAAGCGTCAGAACAGAGACGGCTAAGTCTTTCGTTACCCGCGGCCACATGCCCTGGCCATCGAGAGTCACTATCGACGATTACAAGCAGCCTCGGTCGGACGGATCGGTCTGTGAAATCCTTAATGCGGTCTTCCAGCAGCTTGAAAATTTCATCTTTACCGCCACCGTGTTGCCATCTCAGGGGCGGGCGCTGGGTGTGAAATAGAGAGACCAACTCCGGATCAATCGGCCCAAGCACGTGCTCGAAGAACCGGCCGTCATTACGTTGGTTCTCTACCAAAATGTCCAAACACTGATTGAGGAAGGTATAAGCCCGTTCAAAGGAGTAAGCAGCTCCCTCGTCTACGTCGGCATTGGTAATCACGATGGATTGATGTGTCGACTGAGGGTAGGCAAGGCTCTGCGTATACGACTTACTCAGCAACTCGCGATGCCGCTCGTGCGATGAATAGTAAGGCTCCAGTGACTCATGTTCAGGATCCGGACCGGCCCACGAGTGCCACCCATCCTCAATCAGGTAGATGATGCGGGACAACTGTTCAAGTTGATCCGGGCTGAGCGTTGCCCCGGTGGCCTCAAAATCAATCCTCAAGGGCGGCCTGCCCTGGCGATCGCCCTGACCTCATCGAGGTCCTCTGAGAACACACCGGAGGGCCAGTCAGTTACAGAACCATCATGGTTGATCAGAATTTCGCGGACATTTCGGCCAGCACCCTCGGAATTGTCGAACCAGAGAATGTTCACGTCGTGTGGCGACAACTGCCCATCCGCGACGCGCCGCCTTATCCGAAGGATGAAGTTTTCAGAATGCGTTTCAATAGCCATCTGTAAGGCGGGGCGCGCGCGGAGAGTCTCGATCACCAAATCTGAAAGGCCGCCGTGAGCAGACGGGTGTAAATGAAGCTCAGGCTCCTCAATTACCACAAGGCGTCGTTTGAGAACTCCGAGCTTCATCGCGGCAAGATAAGTGACGATAGGCAGCACCTGCTGCAAGCCCTGCCCTGCTCGCGCAATGTTGTGCTCCCTTGACCGCGGGCCGCTCATCAATCGAAAGGCCGCTGTGCCTGGCTCGACGCTCAGGCCTGAGAGGCTGAGACGTTTCGTATACCAAGCTGACACTTCGTCAAGCACGTCGCTTCGCTCATTAAGGAGATAAGGAGCCTCCGCACCGTCAGAGTCTTCTCTAGTTTCCGCGGCCTTGTTCTCGTAAACTGCGGACAGCGGCGCTCTGATCGAGCGGAGGTGTAATATGCCCGCCAATTCCCTCTGTGAGTAGTTTCTCAAATCATTGACTACTCGATATCGTTCAGGCCCAGTTTCTCCGTGCAGAACTGGCAGCAGACCGCGGAAGCTGGTCGCGCCGTTGTAGACGATTTGATCCGAAGAAGACTGGTTCGGTTGCCAGTCGATTGGCTCGACAAGAGAAGTGGCTCGGAAAGATGAAACAAAAGCGGACTCCGCCCTGGCAAGGGTTTGGTTCAGTTGAATTTGAACGTCCAGTGTTCGCAGTACCTGCTTCTCGGAGTGGGTTCGTCCCCAGCCGGTGTAGGAACAGCCTAAGCCTACAACTGTGTGTGGGGTCTCCCTATGGACAAGTTCCTGCAGATTTGATCCATACACAAGACCGCGGACGCGAAGTGGCAACAAGGGGTCGTCCTGGCCAGGTTGCCCTGACAGCGCCGAAAATAGGAGCAGGGGGAGGCGCGCAACGGCTGTCTTTCCCGAGTTGTTCTTTCCCAGTAAGAGCGTAAGTCGCCGAAGAGGAAATTCTGTCTCACGGGGGAATGATTTGTAGTTGTTCACCCGCAGGGCAGTGAGCACAAGGAGATGATACTAGATCGGCCCGGAAGACGTGTGACAGATCGACTCTTCTTGTCCTCGATCTTTCACGGGGGTCTTGTTGGGGGCCGTGACCGCTGTTCGGGCGAGCTGGACGGCTGATTGTGACAGTGCGCCCCGGGTGTCGTCTTGGGTGGCGTCGGTTCCACTTCCGGGGGTGATGCGGGCTGGTCGTAGGGACGAGGTGGTGTCGTCGTTCTAGGTGGGTGCGCGGATCGCCATGATTCGGGTGAACGCGGCCAGGAGCTTGTCGGGCCAGGGCCAGGTGGTGGGGATCTTCGGGTGCCGGCGGCGTTGGCCATGCATGACTTTGGCCCCGACGTGCAGGAGCCGGTAGCGCAGGGTGGCGGGTTCGGCCTTGGCCAGGTCCCCGTCCAGGGCCAGCAGCCGGGTCCAGGCGAGCAGGTCGATGCCGATCGCGACGGCGTGGCACCACGCGGTGTTGATCGCGTAGTCGCGTGAGGGGAGCCGGGCCAGACCGGTGTCCGCGCCGGTGCGGATCCCGGCCTCGACCCTGGCCTGGACCCGGTGGCGCGCTTTGATGGAGCCTGGAGCGGGCCCGGGAGGGCACTGCGCGGCGTCTCAAGAGTCCAGCGCGGTCGACCTACCCCCGCACATCGACACTTCGGATCAGCCACGTCCCGGACCCTGTCGCTGCTGGCGCTACGGCCGGCCCCGACCAGCCGGTTGACCCACCACGGCGGCACCCTCGTCACCACCGCTTGACAACAGAAGGGAGTCGGAAAGACGCACGCTGATGGAGAGGATCGAACTGGGGACAGGCCGGACAGGCCCACCTGATCTCGTACCCTCGTCGGATGATCGACTCGGCGACCCCGTACCCCATCCATGCCCTCCTCAGCCACGAGAGCAATCTCATGTACAGGATTCCGCCATATCAGCGTGAGTACTCATGGCAGAAGGCGCAGTGGGAGGAGCTGGTCCAGGACCTCGTCGAGGCGGATGGCTCGCATTTCCTCGGCACGATCATCACCCTCAACAAGACCACCGATGCCGTTCAGGCCGGCGTTCTCGAGCTAATCGACGGTCAGCAGCGAATGACGACGCTGACCCTGCTGCTCGCGTCCATCTACTCGGTCCTCAAGGAGAACTACGAGGAGCTTGACGAGGACGCGCGCACGGACGTCACCAACCTGGGACGTCAGCTCGTGCGCAAGAGCGACGGGGAACCCCGAGTGACCCCCCAGACGCAGGGACACAACCGCGACGACTACCGCCGAGTCCTGTACGACGCCGGACTGAAGGTGGACGCGCCTTGGAAGCCCTACTACCCAGCGCCGAAAATGTACAAGTGCTATATCAATACTTCCGCGAGGCGGTCGGTAAGCTTGCCGAAGCCGACGGGCAGACGCCCGTCGAGGCGTCACTGCACATGTTGGAGGCGGTCAAGCAAGCAGTCCTGGTCAAGATCGAGGTTGCCAGCCACGCTGACGCCTTCGTGCTCTTCGCTTCACTCAACAACCGGGGTATGCCACTCACGCCGGTCGACCTGATCAAGAACCACGTACTCGCCGAAGCTGAGCGCAGGAACGTCATGCACGTGGACGATGCGTTCAAGTTATGGAACCAGATGCTAACAAATCTCGGGGACAGTTCGGCGAATCATGAGCGCTTTCTTCGTCACTACTACAACGCTTTCAAGGGCGAGTTGCCTGAGGTCCCCAACGCGCCCGTCGCCACCAAGACCAAGCTCATCCGCATCTTCGAAACCCTTCTCGCGCACGACCTCAAGGCGCGCATCCAGGCTCTGGTCGAGGCCAGCAAGATCTATGGTCGCGTCACGTGCGTCACAGAGACCGACGACCCGACCGACCTCGACGAGTCGCTGCGTCGGCTCCTGCGCGCCCAAGGGGCGCCGTCGTACGTTCTCTTGCTGTGGCCTATCAGCAAGCAGACTCATCTGAAACTGACCGATAACCAGCTGGTTGCGGTGGCTGATCGCCTCACAAGCTTCTTCGTACGACGCAACCTAACTGGGTACCCCCAGACCTACGCCCTGCCCGGTCTGTTCATGGCCATCATCGAGAAATTGGTTGACCTAGCCCGGAGATTTCATGGCGGGGTCGGTTTGTGGCGGTGTGGGAACACTGAAAAGTGCTCCTGACCTGCGAGGATGTGGATTGTCGAGAACCACAATTCGCATGTTCAAGGAGCACCTTCCAGGTGAGCAACACTACCGGTTTCTATCCGCGTCTTCGTGTCGACACCACCAGTTCCGGGGCGGTGGGTCAAGCCGGTGGGGTGCTGCTGACGGAGACGGTCGCCGCGTGCGGGCTGGGCGTGGCGCTCTCGTCGGCGTTGGCGCCGTGGCGTAAGCCGTTGGCGGTGCACGACCCGGCCAAGGTCGTCCTGGATCTGGCGGTGACCCTGGCCCTGGGCGGGGACTGCCTGGCGGACGTCGCGGTGCTGCGCGGCGAGCCGGGCCTGTACGGGCTGGTGGCGTCGGACCCGACGGTCTCGCGCACGATCGCCGCGCTGGCCGCGGACGCTGCGGCGGCGTTGGCGGCGATCAACACCGCCCGTGCGACGGCGCGGGCTCGGGTGTGGAAGCTGGCCGGGGTCCACGCGCCGGACCACGACACGGACGCGGGCAAGCCGCTGGTCGTGGACCTGGACGCGACGCTGGTGACGTCGCACTCGGATAAGGAGCAGGCTGGCCCGACGTTCAAGCGGGGGTTCGGGTTTCACCCGTTGTGCGCGTTCGTCGACCACGGCGCCGAAGGGACCGGTGAGCCGCTGGCGGTGCTGCTGCCGGCGGGTAATGCCGGCTCGAACACGGCGAGCGACCACATCGCGGTGATCAAGGACGCCCTCGCGCAGCTGCCTGGACACCGGCCCGGGACCCGGGCCGGGCGCAAGGTGCTGATCCGCGCCGACGCCGCCGGGGCCACCCACGACGTCCTGGCCTGGATGGCCGGTCAGCGGCTGTCGTACTCGGTCGGGTTCACGTTGCCGCACAACACTGCCCAACTGTTGGAGCTGATCCCCAAAGACGGTGTGGACCCCGGCGTACGACGGCCACGACGAGATCCGCGACGGCGCGTGGGTCGCCGAGCTCACCGGACTGCTCGACCTGAGGAGCTGGCCGGCCGGGATGCGGGTCATCGTCCGTAAGGAACGACCCCACCCCGGCGCGCAGCTGCGGATCACCGACGTCGACGGGATGAGGATCACCGCGTTCGCGACCAACACCAAGACCGGCGGACCGGGCACCCAGCTGGCGGATCTCGAGCTGCGGCAACGGCGCCGGGCCCGGTGCGAGGACCGGATCCGGGTCTCCAAGGACACCGGA
>JAABUP010007646.1_pt1 | contig 14321 bp, 28 predicted proteins | sample 5559201 | NCBI WGS metagenome assembly JAABUP01 (sample SAMN10711887, study PRJNA513373) | rock metagenome | isolation source: Antarctica rocks | place: Antarctica | reverse complement strand
TCTAATTTTCCCCCCCCCCTCCCCCCCCCCCCCCCCCCCCCCCCCACCCCCCCATCCCCCCCCCCCCCCCCCCCCCCAACAGGAACTCCCTAACCGCCGTCACCCGCCTCCGAACCGGACACATCTTCGCCTCCTCCCCCACTTCCCTACCCTTATGCCACACAATAATGAACGAAGTCGCCTCCGTCGCTCGGGCAAGAGGTCTCTCCATCCCCGAAGATACCGTGCAGCGCCTTATCGATAAAGGTAGAGCGGCTCCGAGCGCGGGACTGCCTAGTAGTATGATGGCGGACTGTTTGGCGGGGAGGCCTATGGAGGTTGAGGTGGGTCCGTCGTCTCCTCGCTCTCCACGTTTGGGATTCGGGACTGGACGTTTGAGCTGATTGGAGTGTGGGTGGGGTAGGTGATTCTGGGGACGCCGTTGAGGGAGGGAGATAGGTTAGGGGTGCCGGTACCGACTTTGCGGACGTGAGTTTCAGAGTGGAGCTTGGCGTGGAAGAGCTGATGGGAGTAGATTGTACACGATTGTGAAAGCCTTGGATTACGGGAATGCGCATCCGGAGATCAAGGAGGGATAAGAAACAATACTAGTAGATCAGATAGAAACTTGCAACTCCAGGAGAGCTCTTCCAGTCAACGCTACCAAGTCGACTCGATTCTGTCAGGTCTCGAGATATAGCAAATCTGACGAATAATAATTTGCATTCGCAGTGAAAATATTTCTGAATCTATATCTCATGCGCTACGGATACACTGTTGGAAGGAAGTCTCTCTTTGGAGATTCATTATAAGGTTGCAAATGATGAAGACTTTTGATCGAGTGTTCGGAATGGCATCGCCCGTCGCCCTAGAGCCCTAGATCGCCGGCGGCGGGAGTGTGCCATTACCGTGCTCATTGACAAGCGGGACCTGCCTGTTGTAACCCTCGTTACCGGTCCCATCGTACCTCGACGGCTTCTTATTGACGAGACGCGCTAAGCGAATCATGAGCTTCAAAACGTACCCTCGCTCCGCAATTCGACCACGACTCACAGGTCGAGTTGTATGTGTGAGTCGTGGTCGAGTTGTTTGAGAAGAAGCTAGCCGCGCTCGAATTGAGCTCATCGTCCTCCTCGCCGCTCATCGAGTCATCCAACTTCCGATCCTCCTTGCCAAAGTGGGACTTCCTCTCCTCGTACATCGCCCTGAGCTCCTCGACCCGCTGAGCACGATCCTTCTCGGGTCGTAGGCGACATATGGTTCGTAGCAGGAGCGGTGACGTGGGTGGACGGCAATACCGTGATCAATCTCCCGGGCGACCTTCGCGGACGTAGGTGCAGTATCGGTCCTGTCCTCACAGGTCGAGGCCGGTGGTGTCGGGGATGAAAGCCCAAGTGAAGATCCCGCCGGCAAAACCGAACCAGCAGACTAAGGCGGCAGGTCAGCATGCTGGAGCTAGGTGGGGAATGAACTGACCCATCCAGAAACGGGTGTGAGTCCCGACGTAGTTGTAGATGACTGCAGGGAGGAGGGCACCAATCTTGCCAGATGCAGCGGAGTGCGCGGTGGTTCGGACGGAGATGGGGTAGACCTCGGCCGCGACGAGAAAGGTGGTGCAGCTGCATGGGTCAGCTCAACGTTACCGATCGCCATGGCCAATGCTTACTTTGGGCCGAACTGTTGGAAGAATGAGGAGAGGAAGTAAATCGCCTGGAAGCCCTTGATGTGCGCCCTTTTGTACGTCAGCGTATGTTGTGAGTCTCGAAATCAGGTAGTAGCTCACTTCGACTCGAGCTGTTTAAACCAGACTGGAGATCTCGTCAGGATTGCTCATCACCGGAAATACGTGAAATCACTAGCGCGGATGAAGAAGAGAACCCCATCAGCCAAGAAGCCGACATTCGGCAACCTCTTCCTCCTACAAAATTTGTGGTCGAGGAACGCCGCGAGTTTATACTCAACTAGCTCGAGGCCGACATTGACCAAATTCCAATTCCAAGTGGTGATGACATTGCTACCGGCATTAGGGTCGATGATCTTGATGAAAGTCGACGCGAACAACTTGGTCCCATAGAAGAGGAAATCGTTGAACAGCCAACCCATGGTGGTCCAAATCAATTGGCCGGTGAAGTGAGTGCTGACGAGCTTGAGAGAGGCGAAGTCGTACCCTGATTGGTTGACACGGGCGTTTTTCTTTGATCACTGAAAGTGCGGTGAAGGAGTACACCTTCTTGTAGTATCGGAAGTATGCTGAGGGGTTATCAGTAAGGCAAAGCGCGAGAGTGAGGTAGACCGGACCGAGCCAGAGGGTCAATGATGCCATGATCGCGAAGGAGACTCGGTATGTCCATTGAGCGGACTTCTTGCCATACCTGCGAGGGCGGACTGTCAGCCCAGGAGAACAGACTCAAGGAGAACTCACGGAGGGTTACCGCCACCGTTGAACATAAGAAGCATGACGATCGGGAGACCCTAGTTGAACAGCTGACCACACCAGGTCACCAGGTCACCATAGCCTGAAGTTTGGTGAAATGAGCTTACCCTGCACGAGGAAGGCGAGCACGACGTTCCTGCCTCGATGGAGCGTATCATCGGTCTACTTGCTCACGCCTACGTTCTTGAACTCGAGCGTGGTCGTAGAGGTCATCGGGTACTCGCCACCAACACCGATGACGTAGAGGAACTGGCTCCAGCTGCGAGTTCGCTCAGCATTTGCCGGTAGCAGTCATGAGCCCGGACTCACGCGTAGCAGATAGACCCAACCGTTGGGGGTTAGTACCCCATGAAGCGGTGAGCATGACGAGACAGACTGAACGGAGTCCCAGCGATCTGGATTGGGTGATCAAGGTGACGACGTAAGTCACATGACGAGAGCATCCTGCACGAGACCGAACCGACGGCCAATCCAGTCGCCCTCAAACCCAACAAGAACCTGTCCAACAATGATACCTGCGCATCATCAGCCTCCTTCCGCCTGACCTGATCCAGCTTAAAGACTGACCAATGACCTGGAGATAAGTGACCGCCGCGACCGAATTCGTATCGTACTCTGTATATTTCGACCAAGAAGCCGGCCAAACCGCCGAGAACAGCGCCTTCAAATTCCCAATCGAGAACAACCTGGCCACACCACCACATCAGCCACCACTCAAGCTTGATAAGGGTGGAGGGGACGAACGTGTAGCCCTCGGTGAAGAGCCGGAAGCCGCCGACGATCTAACGCCGGGAATAGGCGGTGAGTGGACTGAGGAGATGTTCACGAATTTCGCGCTCGTCTCGGCGTTGGATTGGGCGTTCACCCATTTTTGTCGGGCGGAGTGGGGGAAGTCGGCCTACCGAGCGGACCGAGCGCAGCGAGGTCAAAGGCGATCGGGGGAGGGGAAGGGGATTGAGTGAATGAAGGTGAGGCCGACGACAGTGATTCAAGGACGGTCAAAGAAGGGTTGAATAGGAAGAACGAGTCTGGGGAAAGGCAAGAACGTTCCCAATCCGTATCTTGCCCAATCGCAAACCCGACCCGGAGCACCCACCCAGTAAACTCCATCCTGATACGAATCCGCCGGGACCAAATCCTTATAAAGCGGATGACTCGCATCAAATCTGAGATCCGAGTGACTCCGGCCCACTCCAACCGTCGCGGTATCCGAGTCGGAGTTGGACTGGTGGAACCCGTTGTTGGTCGGGGCTATGATGGGGTTCGTCGGGCCTGCTGACATTTGCCAGGTCTTGTCCATAGGCAGGAAGTGTCGATGAAGAGGGGATGGAGGTGAAGAGGGTATATGTATCTCCAACCAAACTTGCATCATTGTTACTGTCATCCTAGAATCCCACTTCAACCTTTGCACATGCGAAGAGAGCTAATGAACGTGCCCTCGTCCCTACCAGGGGTAATATGCGGGGAGGGCAAAATGGGTATGGGGAAGTCGTCGGTGGTCTTCTAGTCCGGCATCTTTCCGGCCGAGCGAAATGAACGTGCTTCTGGGTCAACCCACCAGAAATAGACAAGCATGTGCGTACACCACTCGCTGGACAGAAAAAGAGCATCAGTGCCAGCTGGCCTGATGCTTTTACTCGATGGTGACGACAGCTAGAAAGCAGTCCGGGAACGCCGTCATGCGAAGATGATACATGGAATGATATGAGCATGATAGCTCAAACCCAGGGACCGGAAGAGCGAACGAAAGTCGCTTGATGGGGGATCGCAAAAAACGGTGGATCGCAGAGGGAGAAGGGGTCCAGGGGAGGGTGAGTGGTGATATTCCAGGTAGTATCGCTTCATGCTTCTTTGCGGAACTCTGCGGCGCAGATCAGCAGACGTAGATGGGGGACGAAGGTTGACGTACCGACGAGAACAGAGTAGATCTGGTTGAACGCCATGTAGATCTCCTCTCGCACTTTCGCACCGGTGAGAACGATCTTGCCTGAGACGAAGATGAGGAGCACGACTTTCGGCTTCATCATTCGGTAGATGAGACCGGGAAACAGCTATCGAGCATTGTCAACGACCAGGGCTTCGGAGACGGCTAGTCATGCAGAAGTCGAGAACCGCAGCTACTAACCTCGGGCTCGTACGAGCTGAAAGCACCGTGACTGAACGCCAACCCCTCCAACCTAATCGGGAACTTGACGTCACAACTCCCAACGATGTTCTGGATCTTGAACTCGGCGAACTTCGCGTCGAATCCTAGCTTCTGGATGATTCGAGCGTATTTCCGTGATGCAAGTCGACTATCGTCCTCGGATTTCGCACCGGTCACGACCATCTTGCCGGAAGCGAAGATCAGGGCAGTGGTTTTGGGATCGCGAATGCGCATCACGACGGCTGCGAAACGCTGCGGTGCGCCGAGACGGTGCGGCGTTGAGAATGGTAGTATAGAGCAAAGCGAGTAGAGAGTGAGCGGTCGTAAGAGAGAGGCATGTAAGGAAGAGGGGAGGGTCAGAATATGCACTGATCAGTGTCATGCACTACGCATTCGACGAGCAAACGAACCTTTGGATTATATTCTGCATTTCTTGCATGAAGCGCAATCGTCTTCAAGTCGAGCCTGCACTCGAGATTGACCGTCGCGACTATATTTCTGCAGAAGAATGGGGAAACGAGGTTCAGCGGCAGGTCTTGCTAACAAGATGCAAGGAGACAGGAGGATTTCGACAACGAAGCTAGATATCCTGCTGGGCAGAGTGAGAGCTCGAGGCGCTTTCAATAACCCCTAGCATACACTGGGTAGCAGCAGACACCTATCCCCTCCACCCTCCACCTTTCCGCGACCGCCTGACACCCCAAATCCACTGACCCCGTACATGCCGAGCACACCATGGAAGAGAATCAATACCCACTGTAAGGTCGGTACCAACCCCTGCACCGCTGTGATCTCCGGAACCCCCACAGTGACCCTCTGAGGCGGCCGACTGGGCTTATCAGCCTCCTCGTCGTTCTCCTCCAAGTCCCTCTGCTTCCCTTTGCTAGGTCCGGCTAGGGGGTTGATATATCGCGGGGCAGTGGGGAGGGCGAGGCCGGACATGATGAGCTAGTTCGTGAGAAAGGGGGGTCGAAGGGAAGTGGTGGTGTGAGAGTGGCGAGATGTTGAAGGGAGATCAGGCGTTTTGGACGAGATACGCGTTCTGCCGCCTGGAGATTACGCGCAGAGCTCGATGTAATCTATTCTCGGGGTTCAACGCGATGAGCGGAGAAGGATGAAACAGGAACGGGTAAATGAATGAATGAGCACCAATCAAGGTGATTAGTTTTGAGGAGAAAGGGAGGAAGCGGCGGGGCTTTCGGTTTTGCGTATTATAGTCCGGGGTTGCTAATCCCGGTCTCGATGTGGCACCTCTTTTTTTGATCTTCCGATGATTTTCTCCAGTGTAGCTATTGCCAGAAGCCCAGACCCGATGAAACTGCATTCCTTCACCTTACGTGGTAATTTTTCCTGCCACGGCTTGCGCATAATTTTCAGGTAGTCGTGGTGATCAAGCTTCGCGGCGAAATCGACCCATCCTCACTCCTTCACTCCGGTCCACGGTACGTACAAGTATCCCTACTTGATTTCCGGCGCCCTTTCCTCGACTCGTACAGAACGATACGCACCATACAAGAGCACTGTGATGGTGCCGAGCATGTCGTCTGACCTCCCGGACAGGTTCCCTCGAGCTGTGCTCGGAACCCGATTATAAGATGTCGACTAAACAAGTATTAACTGGTGATCCTTGCCGACCAATCCGCATGAGGAACTTCTTCTGTCCTAGTCGGCATCGGACGGCTCTCGCTCTCTCGAAAGCTCACTTCTGCTATATCAGCGACCTTCAATCGCCCTTGAGTAGGTAGCACTCTAGGGACCGGCACGACATGCTCGCGCGTTAATATGTTGAACCCACGCCGTAATGAAACATGCGATGTCTCGCAGGAGACCAATACATCAGTATACATGACTGGGCACTGCTCGGCGTCGTGAAAGAAGGACATCCCCTCATCCCTCGTACCTCTCCAGTCGCCTCTGCGATCCACCTCATCAGCCTCGGAACACTCAACCAGTAGGGCCTCAAACTCACCCTCCCCGCGAAAGGTTGCAGACCCGCTGCGATCCTCTGTCCTCCGACCAGGGCCGTCCAATCCATCAAATCCCCTCCATGCGCCCGAGCCGAGAGCATATGCTGATGAGCAACGTCCACGACTGGCATCGGTACGTTATGCGGCTCCGCCAGCTGGCGGATATGTCTAGAAAGCGTGATTTAGCGAGCTTGTCCCCAGAACATGGCGGGTGTGCGCGAGGACCCACTTTGTATCCATGATCCCGCCACCGAGATTGAACCCCCCTTCACTGTCGAACCTATTCTTGGTGATCCTGTCCGCGTACCGGAGGAGAGTAGGCGACTTGTGTTGATCCTTGATGAGTGCGACCAGTTTATCCGATCCCACGCCAGCCTGGTCCGATAGCGTGAAACATTCCGACAAAAGCTCGATGAAGCCCAACTCCAACGCGTTCCCCACCAGCCTAACCACACCATCAATTTCACCGCCAGGATTTGGAGGGAACCCACTTGAAGGCCATTGCGCGCTCCGGATTACTCCCCAGATCCATGACCTTCTTCCCAATAGCGGGAACCAAAGCGTGTGCCGCATGCTTCTTGGCGAAATAGTCGCCCGAGATAGCGAACGTAATAGTCCGAGTCTCAGCCGCTCTTGGGGTCCCGAGGACCGGGCAGGAGAGGAAGGTTCGGTGGGGTTTGGAGGTGGCGAGTCGCTCGAGCTTGCCAGCGGTCGCGGGGAAGATGGTGCTGGTGTCGATGAAGATTGTGGATCGACCTTGTCCGCCGGGACGGATACCGTCGCCTTGATCTTTCTGGCTCTGTGCTCATCAGCCGACTCACCCTCGCCTGAAAACCGATGCCGAAGTTCACTCACCTCTTGTCCCTCGAATAGCTGGGAGTAGACACCCTGAACAGCTTCGTCCGATCCCAAGCTCGTCAGAATCATATCCGCCCTGCCCGTCCCAACCATCAGCTCCTTCCCCTTGATGCTCGGTATCGACCTACGTCCGGCCAATCTCCCTGAGATCTTTGACGACCCTATAAGCCCCCTCCGCGACATCCTCCTCCTCTGCGTAAGTCTTGAACCGCGTAATCCCCTCCTCCGAGCGATTATACACGATCAAAGGGGGCTGCGTCGTCTCATCAGCTTCAAAATCAACGAGCCCGCTCAGCCGCCAAGGTGAGTAAGAAAACCAACCTGCTTGGAGTCGGATAGTGATTTCGCGAGGTTCGCGGCCATACGTTTACCCATTGCTCCGAGACCGACGAAGGCGAGTTGGTCCTGCGGGTGTCAGCGGGTTCTTGGTCACCGGGCGGGGACCATACATGAGCAGGAGAGGGTGTTGCTGGCCTTGATCACCAGTCCAAGATATGGATTAGCAAACCAGCCTATGATGTGTGAACAGCCTGACCGGGAGAAAGGGATCGGTAGGGAGTCGGTAACGTCCCCGCTGGTCTCCATCGTCTCCTCCTCGAACTTCTCGACCGGAGGGGTTCGGACCACATCCTGAGACTCAAAGTGCGGGTGGGAATGGGATGATGACATGGTGAACACCCGGATCTCTATATCGCCAAGCTTTTCCTGGTAGACTGGTTAGTGGATGAGAGAAGAGAGCTGAAACGGATGGACGATTCGGATGACGATTTCATTCTGGGCCCCTGGGAGCGGTAAAGGAGCGCGACTCTACTCTGCACCTACCTTTTCTCCAATCCCTCTTCTCTCGTTCCCGCCTTTACTACCAATTTCATCTCACCATGTCAAGTATGATCGCTCCACCAAGGGCTGCACCTCCTCCTCCCCAAGAAGAGGAGGAAGAGGCCGGCGCTTCAGCCAGTACGTCCCGTCCAATCCTTTCTGGTCCGCCTTTGATGGCCGTCTTAGACGAACGACTGTTAGCTGCTGCCAAGACGGATAACGAGCATCTCTTCGATTCGGCGATGGAGGAGCTCCAGGATATCAACTGTGCAGACGGGTGAGTCTCCCTCATTACAAGCTTTGTATCACTGATATCATTTAGTCTCGGTAACACAGGTGAGCCCTGATCGCTCTCACCGGTCCCTACTGACTTGATAATCCTAGCCTTACACTACGCGTACGTGCAGCTCTGAGGGGTGTATAGCTTGACCTGACCCGCGTAGCGTCTCCAAAGCCTCAACCACAGTCCTCGAACCTATCCTACGCCACGACTCATGCGACGTCGACCTGCGAAACCGGCTGAACGGGGATACACCGCTGCATATCGCGGTCCGACAGCGGTGGGAGGAATATGAAGGATTGCGGTTGTTCCTGGGTACGTACTCTCAGCTGCTTGATGCTGTCTACCAACGCTGGATAGTCGAGAGTCTATTGGAAGCTGGCGCGGATATGAAGTGTGTCTTAATCCCATGTGGACAAGAGAGAAGCTGAATGGTTGTAATGGTAGGATCCGGAATAGGCACAATCAACGACCCATCGATATCCTCCCACCCAATTCGCCCTCCTCTGACCCGGGGAGCGATGACGAGAAGGTGCGAGCGGCGTTGCGGCGGGCCGAGGCGGAGAGTCTGGTCGCTGCGAGTGGGGATGTGGTCGATGGTGAGTCGGGCTGCTCTGACTCGTTCGAAAGTGGGGATAGGGCTGATGAGGCGTGCAGAGGATGAGAGTGAGGGAGAGGTCGATCCGGATGATATAGCTTCGGATTGATAGACGGTACATGCAATGGTATGCATATTCGGACATGATCATCCACTTCAGTACGCGATGAATTCGTCCAATTTAGCGGGTGGGAACCAGTCCATTCTCAATCGCCATCGAACCCGGTCATTTAGCACCCTCGTCCAGGTTGTGATCCGGCATGTCCTGCCTGACTCCATCGTCTTCCCCGTGCAAGTAGGCCGTGGCGTCGCGCAGTCTCTTCTTCGTGCCGTCCATCTTGTTCTGTACCGCCAGCCTGAGATCCCGTAATCCTCGCTGCATTCATCGTCTGACCTACCTTGACTTCACCCCGGCCAGCGGTTGATGAAACTCCCAGAAGGTACCGTTCTTTCACCTCAACATGATGAGGAAGTCAGATAACGCAGAGTCTCCAGGACAGGGTGTTTCGTCTTCTTGAATCGGTCTGACCAATGCCTTCGTCCCGTCCATGCATGCGGATATAGCGTTCCCAGATCGGATCGAGCCCGATACAAAACCGAATGGTCTATCTCGAGCCAGAACGGAGGCGGCAGATAGTGTACAATGTGGAGACGATCGCATCGTTCCACCATGACAGCCGCTTCTTGCAATTTTTCTCGATGGTCCTTTTATTGGACTACCGGTGGCCCTACCACCAGCCGCCCTAAAGACTGCGAGACTCATGAGGAAGCGTCGGCTGGAATCGGCGATCATGTCGGAAGTGGATAGGATACAGACGGAGCCGAGGACGATACCTCTGCCCAGGACCGCGAGCGAGATCCGGAGCCGAATCCGAACTTATAGCGACAGGGAGACTTGTATATGGTACCCTACTTTTAAGATTGTGGATGCCGCCGCCCTTGTGGCAGTGAGTTTTCACCAAATGAATCTTCCAAGACTGTATGATACTCTCACAGCAAAGATGTGAACATTCGTTAGCCCCTGCACGAACATTCTTGTACACTGGATGTTACATCGGCATCTCTCCCATCAGATACTCATCACGCTTCCAAGGTGGGCCTGCGACACCACTCACGATCAAGTCGCTATCACGGCGGAGACTTACGCCCACAAGCCTTACATGGTCCCAACAAAGCCTCTCGTCTTTTCCTCGTCATTTTCTGCGATCGATCGGTAAGGGTGAAGCGTTTCTTGAGGAGTGCGACGACCATCGGTGCCCTCGGCGCACTGCTCATCTATTCCCTTCAGAGTCCTCCTTCAGCTTTTCGATCCAGCGGTCTTTATCCAAGGTTCCATACCCTTCGGGTAAGACGTGTATGCCATCGAGCGGACCGATGAGCTGCATGCTACACTTGCCCATCCTTGGCTTTGAACGACCAGCATCAGCGCGGTCCGACAGTGCCGCGTAAGCCAGCTCGTGGGCTGCCATTGGTGACTGCTGAAGGCGTATCGACCATACCTCGTCTGACCCCTCGCCTGACGTGTTCGACGGTGTGTGGGCAAACAAGTGGCAGATGGGGATGGGTGAATCGGTAAATCTTGGTCGGTGATATCGTGACATCTGAGGCTAGCCGGGTCTCCGAGGTTCCTATGGCAATCGTCGGGGAGGGCCGAGGCAGCATCGTGGCTCAAGGGACAATGAGGTATGTCTGGATACGTGAGGCAGAGGTGGACGGGTCGGGTTGGAGGATGGACTCGCGTAACCCATGCATGAGATTGGACCAGCATGCTCCCTGATTATCCCCACCTCTGGGCTCCATGATCAACAGGGACATTTGGATTCGCTGATTGCAGTCGGAAGAAGGACGATGGCGTCGATACTGAAGAGCATCCTGATGGGTTCGCGTTCGTCGAATCCTTGCATCATATCATCGTGGAGCATTTTGAAAGCAAAGCAAAGGAGATGCTGGCGTTGGGGAAATATTGGATGACCAGCGTACGAGCGTACCCGAGATTGATCGCCTTGTGAAGATCACCCTGTTCAGCCGTGAAATCATCTCTCATCCTACCATACTTTCTTCCCTCGGTGCGGTCCAGATACTCGAAACGTTGCCCGACCATTAGTCCGGTCGGTAGTAGATTTTCTGATGTCGTCCGCGCTACGGTTATCTTCTCGGATAGCAGCGGTTTCACGAGATTGTACGTCGATTTGGAACATTGCTGTAGATTGACCATGGTGCGGCGCAGATCGAGTGTAGCGAGAATGTCGGCGATCATCAGCAGGAGCTCGTTGGCGAACAAAGGAGCAGTAGGTTTGGTGAGATAAGCATTGGCATGGGACTGCGTTGGGATCAGCCGTGGGTGACTCACAGGCGGGAGCGTACCTCGTCCTTCGCACAAGATGTCGACGACATGGACGGCGCACTTTGTTGTCCGGTGAGTCCGGCTCTCTTGGACAATTTTACCAGGTGTCAAGTGATGGACGTTGCTCCACCTAATGGAGAGTTCCCGAATATGTTACAATCTCACCTCCCGGGTATTTAGTGTAACTCCATCAGCCGGTCGCCTGCTTCATGAAAGGGCATCAAAAGATAGTCTCGGATGTGTTGAATGGAGGGTGCGTTCCGTGTGAAGCTTTGAAAATGTCAGCGTTCCTCAATGTCAGAGCTTCGGGTTGTTCAGCCGTCATCCGCCCATCCCTCTTGTATGTACACTCGTCATGTACATCAGCGCACGGAACTCGGAAAGCTCAGCGTGTCACCAAGGGGTATCTACACATCGACCCCCTCGAACCAAACTTCAACCCGATCCCTCACTTCGTTCTCACTCCAGCCCTCACCAATCTTCTCCTCAAGCTTCGGGTCACTCATCCACCAATTCCCGCCCATCCCCAGTCGTCCGCCGTCGTCATCACTCACAGCCCACCCGGCCCATCCCGCCGCACCCTTCAACACCACTCTGTTTCGATGTCTGCGTCCAGGGGGAAAGTCTGCATCGTGATCCAATTGTAGCTGTTCGCATCCCAGTGTGTCAGGACGACTTGATGCGCGTGTACGCTCCCGAAATTTCCGATAAATGGAGAACTACGATTCCTGTGAGCTTGCTTTCAAACTCAATAAGCCACTTGCCTTGACGTCCTGTCCCTTGACTATCCGCGTGTCAGGCTCGGCCTTCATCAACCATGGCATGTTGTCGATCCTAATCGCTTGGAAGGGCTTCAGAAATGACGGATCAATTCCAGGTACAGGCACACGAAAAGTCTCCCACGGTGTGCACTGATATTTCGGTGAAATCACTCTCCCTGTAACTTTTGCGAAGAAGTAGAGTTTGGATCGGGTGTAGCGGAATGGGGCAGGTTGGCGAGCAAAAGACGATCGAGAGGGTCGGATTCCTCCGCACGGTGGTATACCATATCGCTGTATCCGGGATTGCTGTACCTTCCCTCGAGGCTCGCGCTTGAAGGTCCGATCCTTCGGAGGGGCAGCGTGTAATGGCCGGACTCCGAGCTCTCTACTCATCAATCTTTCCTCCCATGGCAACGGCTTCAGTCCCAACAGCTCATCCAGGATTCCGAAAGTTATGATCTTCGCAATGATCTGGCCAAACGCATCATCATTCGTCATTACGAACAAACCGACGCCATTGTGTGGTGCTCGAAGGAGTATGCTGTGCTGTCCCACTAATTCGCCGTGGTGCCAGGTGATATGATGTCCGCGATAGCTCGAACACCAGCTTGGGGCCAGCAATGGCATCGCTCAAAAGGAAGCACGTCAACTTGACGGATCAAGGACATCCGTCTCCTCCGGCGGGACCGACGGTCCACCCCGACCGAGTAGGTAGCACTCAGAAGCTCTCGGCACGGGCTGAAGTTGAAGCAGCCAAGGTGACTCTTACCTCCATTTCGACACAGCCAAGTCTGACAGTAAACGCTATACAGAAAGCGAAGAAGAGCGTTGTCAAACAGCGGTATTTGGTGAAGAAGGCAAAGAAGAGACGGAAGATCGTTGCGGCGACCCATAAGATCCACCACCTGAGCATGCTCCGAAGCATACTCATCCGACAGCTGCCACTCCGGTAGGATGTCAACCATCTTCGTTTCCCAGTCCAGCATCTCCCTAGTACTGAGATATGTCTGATTCTCGATCAACATCCCAATGGAGAGAGCCGCGAAGAGCTTCGAGTGGGAAGCGATTGCGAAGATCGACTATTGGGTCACGTCCGGGTCGACCATCCCACCCGTACCGTTGGCGATGCCGAAGCTGAGCGTCTCATTGTGCCATTTTCCACCCCCTCGAGCATATGTCGGAGAGGTGACGATCGCGATAGAGAGACCTTTCACATCGTACTTGACGCGCAGGTCTTCGATCCAGGCTCGCCGATTTGGTGATACTGAAGCCAAAATACTTTCACGATAGCCTAGCCAGACCAGAGCGTTGCCGACGAGAAAAGACAACAGGAAGCGAAGATTGAGATCATGTCTACGGACCGCGAGTGGTTTGTGGGGCGTGCCGTGTTGGCCGTTCGAATGCTTTGAATCTGACATACCGCAGGGGTAGCTGATAGAGGGACAAAGAGAACGAAGACATGTCGAGAGGGCGAATGGATGTCTTCCTTTGGACGATAGCGCCTTGATGCAAAGCGAAGGTTTTGATCGGAAATGACGACGACATTATCCCCAGACCGGATCCCCGAGTGAAGGGACTGGATAAGCTGGTCGATTTCGGCTTCGAAAATTTAAAGCGTGGATCTGCCATGAAACTGCAGGTTTGCTCAATCCCACAGCCCCGATGTGTCAGCCAGAGGGTCATAATAGCTTCTGCCTGACACCAAGTTCTGACATGCAGTGCAACATGTCCAATACCACGAAGAGCCTCAACAACTAAGACGCTGTACTGACCAGTGAGTGGCTGCACTGAAATACAGATCAGTGGAAATGACACAATCCTTGAACAAAATTTTCCTCACAATAATCCAGCGCAGACAAGCAAGGCAAAGAGCCTTCAAATGGTACTACTAGCAAAGCGAGACAGATGAGAGAGGACAATTATGAACAAGTGATGTTCAGCTGTGTATCAAAGAAATGAGGGCTGATTGCGCAAGGACTTCCTTGTCAAACATCTCCTGCAAAGGCAACCTACTGTCACGGGGGACAGGTGGCAGGTGGTCTGACAGAGCTAAAGCTGCATATAAGTCATGGCGAGACTATATAATAGCGGTTAAGGGCAAGATACGTCTACGAGTTACCTTAAGTACCCAGAGC
>JAABUP010007645.1_pt1 | contig 14322 bp, 12 predicted proteins | sample 5559201 | NCBI WGS metagenome assembly JAABUP01 (sample SAMN10711887, study PRJNA513373) | rock metagenome | isolation source: Antarctica rocks | place: Antarctica | reverse complement strand
GACCGCGACCCGAAAATCCTCGACCTGCCGCCGACCGCCTGGATCAACGAACCGACCAAGGAGGACCCGACCGAGACCGCAGCCTAAAATTAGCTCCCGATGGCCTCAACCTGCTTGACAACTTCCGTCAGGCCCCGGGGCTCGTCCCGCAGGACGTAGTCGACAAACTGGGGCTCATCTCGCACTGTCTGCTCGCCAAGCAGGCGCAGACGACCTGGTCGGAAGCTGTACTCTTCTTCGATTAGGTCCGTTGACCAGCCAGCGGCAGCAAGAAGCGGATCGATGAGCTCTAGGCGTGTGTCCTTCTCGTTTCTCGTCACGAGTGGGCATATTGCCAGACTGGACTGACCACGACCGGTCTGACAGGCGCTCAGGGCCTACCATTGAGGGTTCCTTGCAGGTTAAGCCTTCAATGCTCAGTCATCGTCGATGGCGAGTGAACTGGGTAACGAGCGATGACTGCCGTGACCAGGACCGATGAGGAGAGGCGGTGAAGGCGTCGTAGAGCGCGAGTGTGGGTGGTCAGTGGTTCAATCACCCCCATGAAGCGCAAGGTATCGGTTGTGGTCGGTGAGGATCACCTGGCCGGCTTCAAGCGCTCGCCGCGTCTGGCCATCTCGGAGCTGATCTGGAACGCGCTGGACGCTGACGCCACGGATGTCAAGGTCGACTTCGAGCTCACGCTCATGGACTCGATCGACACCGTGACCTTCCGAGACAATGGCACCGGAATGACTGACGCCGATGCCGAGTTCGCCTTCCGCAACTTCGGCAACTCTTGGAAGCGGTCCGCAGCCCAGACGCTAGGCGGTCGGAAGCTCCACGGGAAGCTCGGACGAGGGAGGTACACAGCCTTCGCGATCGGCACATACCCGAAGTGGGTCAGCGTGGCGGTCGATGAGGGCTCACGCAAAGAGATCACGATCGCTCCGGCACAAGCCAGTCTGAAGAACTTCGAGATCGAGTCTCGACCGGCCCCGGAAGACGAGCCAGTGGGCACCACACTGACGATCGCCAACCTTACGGATAACGCCCAACGCGATCTGCTCCGATCTGGCATTTGGGAGGATCTCAGCACTCGGTTTGCACCGTACCTAGACCAATATCCACTGGTTAATATCGCATTCCGCGGAAATCCGCTCAAACCTGAGACGTTGCGGGAACGTACAGGATTCAAAAACTTGTTCTCGCCCGCGGGTGACTTCGAGGTGCACATCACCGAGTGGAAGGTCAAGGTCGATCGACGGTTGTTTCTGTGCGACGAGAACGGGTGGGCTCTTGCCGACCTACCGGTGGGCATCCAGACTCCGGGATACCAGAACTTCACGGCCTATATCCGTTGGCCGGGCTTCAAAGAGCTTGGCCACGACATCATCATCGCTGAGATGGACGACGGCGAAGTTGGCCGCATCATCGAGCGATCAAAGGATGCGGTCCGCGAATATTTCCGTGAGCGCGCCGCCGAGAAGCAAAAGGAGATCGTCGAAGGGTGGAAGGCGGACGGCGCCTATCCGTACAAGGACAAGCCCCTCAACTCGATTCAGGTGGCCGAGCGCCAGGCCTTCGACGTTGTTGCCATTTCCGCCGCATCTGTAGTCAACGAGGGCACGACGCGCTCGCGCAAGATCGCGCTGAGACTCATTCGCACGGCGCTTGAGTCAGGCGAGTCTACGCTGCAGGACATATTACTGAACGTGTTGGAGCTGCCGGCAGAGAAGGTTGCCGATCTCAAGCAGCTGCTGGCACGAACGACGTTGTCGAATGTCATCGAGGCTTCGAAGAAGATCGCTGATCGCCTTGAGTTCATCGCCGGTCTCGACGCTCTGATCTTCGACAAAGAGAGCAAGAAGCAGACGTTAGAACGTCGACAGCTCCACAGGATCTTGACTACCGAGACGTGGATTTTCGGCGAGGAGTGGGCGCTGACAGGCGACGATGACCGATTGACCCAGGTACTGGCTACTCACCTGGGGCGTCTCGGCAAGGATGTCGAGCTGGCGTCAGTGAAGCCGGTACTGAGAGCCGATGGTCGCGACGCCATCCCGGATCTGGTGTTGTCGAGAACCCTTGAGACGTCGGAGAACAAGTACGAGCACCTGGTGGTTGAGCTGAAGCGTCCGTCGCATGTGCTCACATCGGAAGACATCGAACAGATCCGCTCCTACGCACTAGCTGTAGCCGAGGACGACCGCTTCGCGCATCCCAACACTCACTGGGACTATGTGCTGATCGGAAACTCAACCAACACCAGCGTCGACGACCAGCGTGAGCAACCGGACCAGCCCTTTGGCCGTGTTCAACGCGCGAAGCGCTACACGATCTGGGTTCGTACCTGGTCGGAGATCATCGGGGATGCCAAGCATCGGCACAAGTTTATTCAACAGAGCCTCGATTACACGGCAGACCACGACAGCGGGATCGATTATCTCCGCGAGCGACACAATCAATTCTTGCCCGACGTCATGCAGCCAGACAGCGAAGCCAAGGATGAAAGCGAGTCGGTCGCCTAAGCGTTGCAATAATGGTGGCGCGATGAGAATATAATGGCAGTGAAAGCTTCTAGAAATACATTCTTGAGGGTGGTCAACAGTGCGAGGTCGTAGAAGCTCCTCGCACTGCTGTTTGCGTTGAAGCGTGAAGATCGGGATCGGAATCACCACCCACAATCGTCCCCAGGTCTTCCGCCACACGCTGCGGAACGTTCTCAAGTTTGCGCCCCGCGGCGCCAAGGTTGTGGTCGTCGATGACGCCAGCACGGACACTGTTCGAGAGGCGACATATCGGTTTGATGTCAACGCCGGCATCGCTCGGGCGAAGAACAAATGCCTAGAGCTGCTCGAGGACTGCGACCACATCTTCCTGTTCGACGACGACACCTACCCGATCAAGAAGGGTTGGGAGCAGCCATATATCGACAGTGCTGAGCCGCACTTGATGTAGGCCCAGGACTCGGGAACACCCGACGAAGTGCAGAGTAACTGTCTGCGATAGTTCACTATGTAGGATTGATGTGGCGGTAGATGCTGGCGCGTGAGACGCCGAGGGCTTTGGCGTGTCGGTAGCCAAATTGTTTGTCGTACTTTTGCCAGGCGATAAGCCGCCAGATAATTTGGCAATTCACATTCACAAACCCGCTCTGTCAGAACCCGGCTTGCTGGCAGGAGTCGAACCATCGGGCTAATGGTCAGGAGTACGCGCGACGCCGAGACCAGCTGCGTGACAGTCTGGCCGATCGGCGGGGTGCTCGCGGCCGTGCCCGGGCCGTTCGCAGGGATGCCGCCCGTCCAGGTGACGACGTCAACGCGGCGGTGTTAACAGCAGGGTGGTTGCCGGTACATCGCGATCAACACGAGCTGTTCGAGTCCGGGGTGGCCTCCCTCGGCTCTAACAGCTACAGGTACGGTCCAAAGATGGGAATTTGGAATATCTCGCTGAAGTGCCCGGGCTGCGGCGGAAGTGCCCGAGCAACCCTCAATGACGTCACCATCGAGGAGCAGGCGACACCCGTATCCACGACCGTCCAGAAGTACCGAGCCCGGAGAACTGCGTGCTGATCGATGAGGTCATCATCGCGGCCGCGGAGGCGGCATAGCGCAATCTGTAGTCGTGGCTACTGGTCGCGCCGCTCAAGTGATCAAATGCTGGCTGTGGCCAGTAATCGCTACTGGGTTGTTGATGTCTGGTCGCGCGTGTTGTCAGGCTCCTTTGTGACAAGTTCGCACTGATCAATCCATCGGGCCAGCAGACTGAGGCTGGCTAAGTGCTCGACGGCCTCGACGCTGTCCAGTGGCTGTAGTTGGTGGGTGGGTGGCGCTGTTTCGGATCATCAGCTGGACGCCCTTTGCGAAGTCTCGCAGGCCGTTGTTCATGTTTTGCACGTTGCGGTCGGTTGGTGATCCAGGCCAGCGGAGCCGGGGATGATCCGCATCAGCCGCATCCTTCGAGAACGCCTGATGCCACACCTGGACCCCGCTCAGGTCGTCTCGGCCGAGCCGCCGCAGTGCAGAATCAACAAGGTGTTCGCCCGCAGTTGCGACCGCCTGCCGGTAGAGGCCTGCGTTCCACGAGTCCGCCGCCGCGTTCCACACGATCGGATGCATTTCAGATGGAGTTGACTTCGGCGGCGCTAAGTTCTGGAGAACCTCAGGTGTGCTGCTCGGCTGGTCGGCGTCGTCGCGGCTACGCCCTTGGTTGGCGGCCTGTTCTACGACGCGTAGGTAGCCGGCTGCGTCGGTCACACCGCAGAACGGAATGAGGTCACCGTGCCCGATCGGCACTGTGTAGATCCACTGACCGGAGGTCATCAACACCTGGATACCGAACGGTTCGCGCATGAGGACGTCGGCGACCGTCTGGGCGTTCAGGGAACCGTTGCCGGCACGCCACTGTTCGGTCAAGCAGTCCTTGAGCATCGCGTTGAAGTCCACCATCTGCTCGGGCATGTCATCCGGGTCGGGCTCCAGCGCGTCCTCACGATCCGCGCACCAACCGATAAGCCGAGCGATCCGGTCTGCCGAGTCAGGGTCGGCCCGGTACAGGCCTGCCATCGTCAGCCCCACCTTCTCCCGCCGCTGGATGTTCGGTGAGGCTGCTGGAGTCTCCCGCCAGATCAGTCCGTAGCTGAGAAACTCTGAGGTGCTACCCAAACGTGGTAGTGACGCGGCGATTTGATCGGCGTCGGGCTGCGATTTACGCAACGTTCCTTGGGCGAAGGACCACTTGGACCAGGTCGTCGCTTCGCTGAGATTTTGCCGTATCACCGGGTACAAGATCGTTGTGAGCAACTCCCGCTGCTTTGGGGTGAGCGGTGAATCGAGCAACGAAACCACGATGCTCATGAGGAGCCTCCAGGGGCGGCGGTCGGAATGGACCGGTCGGTGTTTGGAGCGCCGTCAGTGAGCACACTCGTACCAGGTGATGATGCCGCTGGGACACCGGTGGCGAGGGCCCGGACGACGGTCGCCCGACCGACTTGAAGGGTGCTGGCGATGTATTCCAGCGTGCGGCCCTCCGCTCGCATTCGGTGGGCCTCCGCCAGGCGCGTCGGTGTCATGACGGTGGGCCGGCCACCGGTGCGACCGCGAGCTCGCGCGGATTGCAAACCGGCGAGGGTGCGTTCGGAGATCAGGCGTCTTTCCATCTGGGCGACCGCGGCGAAGATGTGGAAGACCAATTCGCCTCCGGGGGTGCTGGTGTCGATGGCTTCGGTCAGGGAACAGAACTGCACCTGGCGGTCGGCCAAGTTGTTGACGGTTTCGATCAAGTTGGCCACCGAGCGGCCGAGTCGGTCGATCCGCCACACGGCGAGGGTGTCGCCGGCGTTGAGGTAGGCCAGGGCCGCGCGGAGTTCCGGTCGGTCTTCGGTGGCTCCGGACGCGTGGTCGGTGAACACGCGGACCGCGCCGGCAGCGGTGAGGGCGTCGACCTGGAGGGCGGCGTTCTGCTCCAGGGTGGAGACGCGGGCATACCCGATGATGTTGCTCATGGCCGGTACCTCGGTCGTTGTTGGCGGGCCGTGGTCATGGCGGCGAACACGGGAATCAAGGTGCCGGGGTCGGGGGTGAGCTGCCCGCGCTCGGGACCGGACAGGGCGGACGCCTGGTTCCACACGTCGGCGTCGATCCGCTCGTAGTCCAGTTGCCATGGTGACTGCTCGGCGATGGCGGCGAGCCAGATTTTGCTGGCGCGGCCGTTGCCCTCTCGGAACGGGTGCGCGTGGTTGACCCAGGCGTAGACCTTGGCCGTGGTGTTGGCGAACTCGTCGGCCGGCAGGGACGGCCACGACGTGTTGTCCACCATGGCGGCCGCGCCGTCAAGGTAGCTGGAGATCCGGTTGGTCGATGCGAATTCACTAATGTCCTTGGCCAGCGGGACGGTGCGGAATTCCCCGGCCCAGTCGTACACGTCCTGGAACAGGTGATGGTGGATCGCACGTAGATGCGCGGCGTCGTAGGTGGCCGCGATGACGACAGTTCCCACCTCGAGGTCGGCTTGACGAGTGGACACGAACGCGTACTCCTGGACGCGGAGGTCGTCGCGACCATCAAGACCGAGCTTGTTGCGAAGGACTGTGGTGCCCGGCCAGAAGTAGGACGCCCAGTCCCCCTCCGGCATCAGACAGCGACGCGCCCGGCTGCCCGGCGTCCGCTCGCCCGCGAGACGTACTCGGCCCGAGTGAGTTTGCCAAGCGTGTAGTCGATGAGGTCGGCAACCTCGGAACGGTCCGGGTCCCAACCCTCAAGGCGGCTGTTGGCCAACGTCTGCTCGACCGCCCACACTTGAGTAGCGGTGAGCGGCGCGAACAGATCCGGGTGCTGCTCGCAGTAGCGGACGTGCTGCGCCATGGCGGTTCCCCCTCCGAGTTTGCTTGCCTCCACCTTACCGCAGTGAATCAGAAACGTACAGTACTGATCGTTGTGAGCCGTTGATTTCGGATCTGAGTTATGAGCATCTTAGTGACTCTCATTTGCCCAGCTCGACACACTCGGTCTGCCTGGCTTCAGGATGTGCTTCACAAACGGTCGATTTCGGTCATGCACTCCCAGACAGACACGGCATGCCGTCAGCCATCAATGTCAGCGCGGCCCCGCCTCGCGGGGTGGTTGGGCCAACTTGAAGCAGCTCCGCTGTGACGGCTGCATCTGGCCCCCCATCGCAGAGGCTTGATGCTCACACTTGCGACGTACCGCATCTAGCAGATTGCAGGTCGCCGCGCAGCACCCAGGTTTCATCGGTCATGCTGATCAGCATGACGTTGAACCCGGCCGAGCGCATTCCTGTCATCCGTGAGTCGGCGACCTTGTTGGACAAACAGGATTGGCCTGACATCGATCTAGTGCTTGGCCAGTTCGGTTTGCCGACATCGGACTTCGACGTACCGAGCACAAAATCGGCGTACGTGATTCAGATGATCAAGGACGTGAGCGACGATTCGCTGACGAACCTTCACACCTACCTAATCGGCGAGGCCAGCGGAGCTAGCCAACCGGGTCGCGGTCCTTGGACCGGCGACAAGCTACGCTTGTTCTGCTCCCACCTCGCAGTACACAAGCAAGTCGTCGGCCAAGTCGGTGATCACCTTGCGAGGTTTGGTGTGGAACCGTTCGTGGCGCACGACTCCATAGAGCCAAGTACGGAATGGGCACAAGTTATCGAATACGCGCTGGCCGACTGTGATGCCATGATCGTCTTTCTCCATGATGGATTCCGAGAAAGTACCTGGTGCGACCAGGAAGTAGGTTGGGCGCTCGGCCGGCGTCGCCCAATTTTGCCGCTCAACTACGGCATCCACCCATACGGCTTCCTAGGCAAATTCCAGGACCAACCCTGCGGACATGCCAACCCAGTCCAGGTAGGGAACTACATCATGGACTGGCTGAGCAAGACCCCGTCCCTCCATGCCCGGTTGGCCCACGGACTCGTAGATGCCTTTGTTGGTAGCGGCAGCTGGGACTTCACACGTCTCGTGGCCCCCTTCCTGGATCGAATGACCGCCGTCACCGACGATGACCTGACGCGCATGGAGAAAGCCGCTCAGGACAACATCGACGTCCGCGAGTGCGCCGTAACCCGCCAGCTCAGCGGCCCCGAATGGGTCAAGTTGTTTGTCTCGCAACGTCGAGGTCCGACGTCGCCAGCGACATGGGACGCCAGCGAGGCGCCTTTTTAGATTCGAGTTGGGGTCCAAGGGTTGCGGTTACACCTGCGGCGGTGTCGCCCATCCGGGGTCACGTAAAGTTCGATTTCCATCGATGGTGACGATGATGATGGGGGCTTCGGTATCAGGCGACCGCGCTGCTCCCGCCGCGGAGATGTTCGGCAGTCGCAGCAAGTGATTCAAGGCTGGTGGCGCGGAGGGGTTGGAGACCCGCAGTCACGAGGACAGCGTTCGTCACGTTGATCAGGTGGGCGCCGGCTTTGGCGTCTTGGGCGATCTTGTGAAGCCGCCACCCTGGTTGAGCACTAAGTGCCGACGTTGTAGGCGCAACGGAGCTTCAGCACGCGTAGTCGTGAGCCGCTGGACCACTGAGATAAGAACGGCACTACGCGAATCACGTGAGTGAGCCACTTACGACAGTGCGCTGCACCCGTCAGTCGCGTGAGTGTTGCGGTCAGCGGCCGCCTCTGGGCATCCGGCCGATGATCTCGTTCGGGTCGACGGAGTCCAGGTTCTCCAGCGCGTGGTCCAGGACCGCGCTCAGGAATGCGTTAAGCGAGTTGCGCCTGGCGCCGCGTCGCCGGATCTCCCGCGCATGGCGGGTGCCGAAATCCGACATCGCCGTCTGAGCCCGGTCTGCCACCGAGGACCGCAGGTAGAGACCAACCCGCACCGTGCCGAAGTCGTCGTCCTCATCCACCGGCGGTAGCGCCTTGGCGGCGACCAGGCGCGGCGCCTTGGTCTTGGCCTGCTTGCTGACGGCGGGCAAGACGGGCTGCGCCTGCGGAGTCACCGGTACAGACTGCTCGGGCGACTCTGCCGGCGCAGTGTCGCTCTCCACCGGGGGGGCGGACTGCAGGCCGAACAGCGATCCCGGCCGCTTGTTCAGTCCGATCGGACGTGGTGTCGGTGCGGTCATGCCGTTCACTCTCCCACTGCGATGGCGTGTACATCGGCCAGGGCCGAGTTGTTCAGCACGGCCCGCATGATGTCGGGCATGTCTTGGGTCGCGAGCCGCGCCTTCAGGTCGGCGACCTTCTCCGGGCACGTCAGCGTAGCGGCGTTCAGGGCGAACTGCGCGAATTGAGCCACTGGCCGGCGGTGCGTCTTGCCGATACCCAGCCGGGCGAGGCGGCCGCCGCGCGCTGCTTCGATCAGCGATGCGGAGATCGGCTGTCGGGCCGACATCGCTTTAGACACCGCGGTGGTCCGGCCGACCGGAGTCCCCCAGATTCGCCCGACGATGTCGCCGTCGCTCTCGATGTTGTCGTCAACCCACACCTGGATGCCTTCGGCGACCTCGCGGTGCTCGCGGGTCGAGGCGTTGAGCGAATTGATGATCACTCCCCCAACGGCGATGTCGTGATCCCAGCCGACGGCCAGCTCGGTGGTGAACTGCAGTGCCAGGCTCAGGCCGCGGGATGCGGCCATCGATTCCGGCAGCACAACCATCAGTAGCCACCCGGAGGCAAGCACTGACATCTGGGAAGCCAGGTCGGGCGAGGGCTGGCAGTCGATAAACACCATGTCGTAGTCCTCAACGAGCGGACGGCCACTCCCCCGGTATAGGACCCGGAACAGGCTGCGCAGCGCGGTGCTGCCGTTCGCGTTGGCCTTTTGCGACAGCGACGGATCGGAGGGCAGTACGTCGAGCCGGCCGACTGGTCCCCCACCGAGGGCGCCGCCGTCGGCCCACGGTAGAACGCTGGTGGGCTGCCAGCCGCCCCACGCCCGCCGTACCACCGCGCCGCGTACATCGAGCTTGTCCCCGCCGGGCGCGACGCAGTCGGACAAGGTGAGACCGTCGAGATACCCCTCATCGGTCAGGAGCTCACTGCCGTACCCGGTGGGGTCACTGTCGACGAACAGGACGTTGAGACCAAGCCGGGCCGCTTCGAAAGCCGTGTTGGCGGTGACCGCCGTCTTACCAACACCGCCCTTCTGCAGCAGCACCGACACCACCTTCTTCAGTGCGTCCGCCATAAGCTTCTCCGTCTCAGCATCGTTGGGCGCTTCCCCGACCGGGCAGCGCCTTTGGCAATGCTGCCCTATTCACACCAGTCACACGGGTATCACGACTGCAATGGAGGTGCGTGTCGCGCATTCACACACTCACGTGAGTACGCCAATGGCGGTGTCCGATGCGCGGCACAATCGTTTTGGAGCACGCAAGTGAGTGACGCACTCGCGCTATCGGCGCACTAAGCACCCAAAGCAGTCACCCACGTTGGAGCGCCACCGCCCGTTAACGCTCCTTGCCCAGGTCGCGTCACGACGATGAGGAGTGCCGTCGCGTGAGTACCGAACTGCGCGTGACCCGTGAGCGCGGTACTCGCGTGATCGCACCAACCGCGTGGCCGCGCAATCCACGTGAGTGCGCCAGACGCGATGGTGCTGCGTCTGCGTGGGTTCACGGGCTGCGCCCGGCGTGGCTACGGGCCTGCGTCGGTGTGAGTACCGAACTGCGTAGGACACGCAGTTGCGGTACTCGCCTGAAAGCGTCAATCACGTGAGTCTTCTAGAAGCGACTGTGCGCAAGTCGCGTCACGGCGAGAAGGAGTGCCGTCCCGTGAGTACCGAACTGCGCATGACCCGTGAGCGCGGTACTCGCGTGATCGCACCAACCGCGTGCTCGCGCAATCCACGTGAGTGCGCCAGACGCGATTGGTGCTGCGTCTGCGTGGGGTGCACGAGCTGCGCCCGGTGGCTACGGGCTTGCGTCGGTTGACCTAAAAACTTCCTGGATTGCAACATCAACCGCAATACGGCAACAAGTCCCTGACCTGCTCCTTGCATCCTCGTGCCTCAGATGGCTGGGACTCCGAACCGGATGCCTCAAGTACATGGGACGTGCCTCAAGTCCAATCAGAACGGACGCGGCGTTCTGGGGCGCTTGTCCCGTCTCATCTCAAATGAGGCACGGATAGGCCTCTGACCTGCGCTGCTTCAAGTTGATGAGACGGTCACTGACGGGTCTCGTCTCAGCATCTTGAGGCAAGTTAGCGCTGACTCTGCCCAGGGCCCGCCACCGTTTGCGCTGTTCACAGCTAGATCCGTATCGCCAAGTTGGGGCATCTCGGCTCGATGCCTCGACTTGGCGGGACTGGCCTCAAATCCACTGAGACAGGACATCTGTTGTCCGCTCCCATCCAACTTGAGGTATCGCGCCGCCTTGTTCGCGGGCGTGCTTCAGGTCGGTGGGACGGAATCAGGGCGTGTTTGTCCCATCCAGTTGAGGCAAATCGCCGCGATTTGGCGGTTGAGCGCGTTGAAAGCGCCGGTCAGAGCGGTCAGGTGCCTCACATAGATGGGACTACGGACCTAATGCCTCAGATAGGTGGGACGTGCCTCACTTGTGATGGGAACGGACAGTCGGGCACCAGCTGACCTTCCGGGGACAGCTACTCGCAGCACCGGGCAGTTCGACGCCTCAAGCCCTGGACCAGCAGGGAATCACTCCGGCCGAGGTGCGCTGGAGGCTCTACGGCCGTCTCAGCCACGCACCGATGCGGATCGCATCGAAAGGCTATACGCAGTCGTTCAAGTAGCATAATGTTCCATTATCCCAGCCATGGCAACTAGGGGTGTAACTTACTTGGGTCGGATCCGGCGAATCTGAACGACATCCGTTTTGTCCGGTTCCGGCTGTTCCGTGACAGACAACTTGTCAGCTCGCAGATAACTTGCCAGTGCCGTGTCAGCGGCGCAGACACCTTGTCAGTAGCCGGCATCTGCGCTGATCAGATGGCCCGTGATCGACAGACCGCCGGTCGGCGCAGGCCGGTTACTGACGAGATGATTGGCACAGGAGCACCCGCTTCTGCGCAAGGAGCATGTCAGTTGAGCGTTACTAGCTGACATCAGAACGCGAACGGGACACCGGCGTTGCCTCTCGGCTCGCATCGCAGGTCAGGGCGGGTGCCGTTGTGTGGCGAGGTGGTCGAGGAGGTGGGTCTGTGGAGCCAGTGGGGGAGCGGCCGGCGCTGACGGCCGTGCCTACGCGACTGGCCATCACCTCTGGTCGACCGGCCGTGATAGCACTGGGCGACCCCGGCCACGGCCTGCCCGTCGAGGCTCTCGACCGGGTGTGGGCGGCGGTGGATGCGTCGACTTCCTCCGCGACGAAGGCGGCGTACCGGTCGGACTGGGGCCGGTTCCAGCGGTGGGCTGCGGCGGATGGGCTTCAGGTGTTGCCGGCGTCGCCGATGCTGGTCGCGGCGTATCTGACGGAGGCGGCGGAGGAACGGAAGGCTGACGGCCGGGCGGCGTTCGGGGCGGCGTCGTTGACGCGGTGGTCCTCCTCGATCAACCAGGTGCACACCGCCGCCGGGTTCCCCGCTCCCGGCCGGTCGGAGGTGGTCCGCCGCGCCCTGTCCGGGGTCCGCCGCACACGCAAGGTGCCGCCGAAACGACGCAGCCCGCTACTGCTGGCCGATGTCCGGAGCCTGTTGGAGGCGATGCGGCCGTCGATGGGTGTGTGGCCGGCCGGGATGGCCGCGCACCGCGACGCCGCCCTGTTGTTGATGGGGTTCGCCGGCGCGCACCGCCGCTCCGAACTGGTCGGGCTGCACCTGTCGGATGTGACGGTGCACCCTGCCGACGGGCTGCACGTGCGGGTCCGGTCGTCCAAGACCGACCAGGAAGGGCACGGAGTCGTGCGGGCGTTGCCGTACGGGCGGGACCCGCAGACCTGCCCACCCTGCGCCCTGATCAGATGGCGCCGATTGCTGCTGGCCTATGTCGTCGACGACGGCGGCCGCCCGGCGGCGCTCGCGCAGCTGCACCAGCGCGGCCTCTCGACCGAGCACGTCTGCCGCAGCGTCGACGACACCGCCGGCAAGACCGCTGATCTTCCCGCGGCTGGAGATGAAGCGGCGGCCGGCGACGGTGGGGGAGGGGAGCGGTGGCTGTTCCCGACCGTCCACAAGACCGGCCGGCCGGGCAGGGTAATGACTGGGGATGCGGTGGCAATGATGATCCAACGCCGCGCAGCCACCGCCGGCTTCACCGCGGCGCAGGTCGACCTGCTCGGCGGGCACTCCCTGCGGTCCGGGTTCGTCACCGAAGCCTTCCGCGCCGGCGCCGACGCCCACTCCATCATGCGGCAGACCGGCCACAAGGACCCGAAGATGCTCGAGGTGTACGCCCGGGAGTTCGCGCCCCTCGTCGGCAACGCCGTCCTGAAACTCGACCTGTGAGCAGCCCGGCGACGTCGACGGTCACCGGGAAGGTGCTGTCCGCCAACACCAGGAGCGGGTACGCGGCGGACTGGGCACTGTTCGCCGACTGGTGTTTGGCCACCGACCGGGCCGCGCTACCCGCGGACTGGGCCACCATCGCCGCGTTTAACACCGGCTGCCCAGGTGCACCCGCGACCATTCGGCGGCGGCTCGCCGCCATCGCCCACCACCACCGCACCACTGGCCACCCGCCGCCGACCGACCCGACCCAGGACGCCGACCGACCGTCGCGGGAGCTGATTGGTCCCGGTCAGGTCGACATGCTGATGCGGCTGCTGCCCTCGCACGGCTGGGTCGGCGGGCTGTTTGGCCGCCGCGACCGCGCCCTGCTCACCCTCGCCGCCTACACCCAGATCCCGTACCGGCAGCTGCCGCGGCTCACCGTCGACCAGCTCCGCATTGCCGACGGCGTCGCGACCATCACCGACCAGCACGGCACCACGCGGGTCATCGAGTCGGCGGCGGATCCGATGTTGTGTGGGCCGTGCGCGTTGGTGCGGTGGCGGCGCGTCCTCGACGCCGAGGCCAAACACAAGCGCCTGAAGACACTGTTCAAAGACGCCAAGGAAGTCACCGCCGCTAGCCACCACCCCTGCCAATCACCCAAACCCATCGACGACAGAACCCTCGACGCACCGCTGTTCCCACCCATCAACCAATGGAGACACCTGCCCCTACCGATCCGGCCGATGAGCCCGCACTCCACCTCCCGCCTCGCGCGGCAGGCCGACACCGGCCTTGCGCACCACAAGGCGCTGCGTGCCGAGGAGCTCATCGCGGCTCTCGACCCACAGCAGGCCGCTGTCGAGCCGGCGCCGGTGGCACTGCCGGCGTGGGACTGGGAAGCCGCCAACCAGCGGAAGAAGGATGCCATGCTGCAGCTCGCGCCGCTCGCTGATGCCCTGGACGACATCGAAGCGCGCATCGCCGAACTGGTCGCCAAAACCGAGAGACTTGAACTTGGCTGAACCGGCGTGGATCCCCGGAGCTGCCGAACTGCTGGTGATCAAATCCCCCGGGACCGGAGTACCACCAGTCTGCTGATTAGCTCGTTGGGTGAGACCCAGTGGGTCTTGGTCGCCGCAGCGAACTGTCGTAAAGGTCGAGCAAACCTCCGCTGCGGCCCAGGATAGTCACGATGGGGTGGTCTATCTCGGAAAAGGGGTCTGTCCCTGACCGGTTGTGGTCCAATAGCCCATCGTCGATCCACCCGGGGGAAATTTCGCATGAGCAGTTACGGCACCGCCAGCAGTTTTCACCTACCGGCGGCGGTGTGGGTGATCTACCTAGCCGTCCTCATCCTTAGTGGTCTCGCTCGATAGTTCGTCAGGGGTTCAGGCCGCTCGGGGTTGGGCGGGGCTTGCTGTACCGTTTTGGCGTTGTTCCAGGCGTTGGAGTAGGTCGGTGAGGTTGTTGGTGGTGAAC
>JAABUP010007643.1_pt1 | contig 14328 bp, 13 predicted proteins | sample 5559201 | NCBI WGS metagenome assembly JAABUP01 (sample SAMN10711887, study PRJNA513373) | rock metagenome | isolation source: Antarctica rocks | place: Antarctica | reverse complement strand
AATCCTTTCCACCCCTCTCTGGTAGTGCCGCAAGGCCTGCTGTGCGTCTTGAACTGCAATTCATGTTGCACGGTACATTGGAGCAGGCCTGGATGGTATGAGCTTTGGCCTGCAGTGCAACGCCTGCTTTGTCTCTCATCTTGTTCCTGATCCTGCAGAATGCATCTCTGACAGTGCTGCAAGACAGTGAAGTTGAAAGCATGGATTCATGCGACTCATCGTGGGGTGAAGAAGCCTTGGAGCCACCCAGCTCGTACAGCAGCCGACAACATCTGGAGGTTAATCAGGAGACGTGGCTCATGCTGGAGTACTGTGATAAGGGCTCGCTGCTGGTAAGCAAACTGCTCCTAGGAGGTATGGTTGCAGTGTTCAGGGTTTAGCTTCTTCAGGGTGTCATAAACGTGTGCCTCAGATTGGAGTACTGTGGTAAGGGCTCCATGCTGGTAAGGAAACTGATCCTAGGAGGTATGGATGATGTCTTTTGGGTGTAGGGTTTTCAGTAGAGTGCTTCAGTGATGTGGCTCATGCTGGAGTTACTCAACAGGGGTCCCAGACTGGACAGAGAAATGCATTTTACATGTATGGGTTGCGTCATTCAGATTTGGTAGCTGTTGGCTGCTGCACACAGGGTTGCTTGGGCATGTACTGCTAGTCAGTCACTTCTCATAGGGTGTCTAGGGCTAGACTCAATCCATCGTTGCTCACTACTCGATACAATCTTGCCTGAGTGCATTATTTGCGGCCGGCAGCAGCTGTGCGAGACAATCTGCTTGCTCTTGCCCATCACCATGCAGATTTCCGCTTTGTTATATGTCTACAGCATGCACAGGCAGCCTTGCTGACCAAAACCTCCACAACAGGACCCCCCTGACAGACCCCAATGGTCCACTTACTACCCATAGATTCTGACCATTGACCCACCCATGACATCCAAAGCACCAGTGAGACTGTACGTGACTGCTTACTTGTGACACCTTGGACAGGCCTAGGACTAACAATACCAGGACAGACTACACCGTATGTGCAGTGACACTACATGGGGAGTGAGGATATGGAACCTCTATTCCCCCCCTCCCCCCCACCCCTTCCCCAGGGCCATGGCTGACAGGGGTGTAGGACTGCATATACCTGACCTGCGTGGCAATCACATGATGGATGATTGACGGAGTTCCATATGGATACACGTGTGCAAGGCAGACACATAATGAACAATGAATGAATTTCATTTGTGTATATATGTGTTCAGGATGCAGTGGACAGGGGCTGGCTGTACACAAGTAGAGCCTCCCACTTCACCGGCGTCACCGACCTGAAGAAGCTGCTGCTAACAGCCCTAGAGCTGGCAAATGCCCTGGCCTACCTACACAGCGTGGATGTGATGCATGGGGACCTGACCGGCGGCAATGTGCTGCTGCACTCGAGCCCCATCACCCCAATGGATCCCCGTGGGTTCATAGTCAAGGTATGGCGCCTTGTAGCGGCCTTGCATAGTGTCTGTGACAACTGCATGTTGCTCTCTTGTTGGTCTTTGCATGCATGTATCAATGTCAGTGTGTGTGGATCTTAGGGCAATCCCCTGTCTTTTGCATGATTGCTGCAGTTTTCTTGATGCCAGCTCCCTGAGTCCTGAGTTTCATCATTGCTCATATACACTCAATCTGGAGCTTGTCCCTCGCTTCAGATGCCTGCATTGTGCTGGCATGCACGTTGGTAGCACAATTCCGCTGTGAGATGTTGACGACACAAACCATATCCCAGGAGTTTCAGTCAGCTTTTTGTAGCTGCTCTGATATCAATCAGGCGAGCGGCAGCCATGTGGCAATCATCTCTTGTAGTTTGCATGTGAGAAAGCACAGCCTTAGCTGTCTGTCTGCCACGCCCATCTTGTAATGCCAGGAGTGGTCAGCTCTGTCATGCGACAAATGACACCTGCATGACATCAAGAGATTGTTACAAGCACTTACAGACCAGCACAATCAAATGCAATTGCCTTGCAGGTGGCTGATTTTGGGATGAGCCGCATCCGGGAAGACACAAAACAGACGGCGGCTCAGGGCACCATCACGCATATGCCCCCCGAGCTCATACGCCACGCCCAACTTCACAGGTCACTACACTCACCCTGCACTGGCCGTATGGGTTGTCCATGTTGCAGTGCACTGGCAGCTTGTTTAGCTAGCCTACCTCGCATAGTCTTCATGAGCTGTCAGTCGTTCATTTGTGCATGCAGTTGCTCAAACATGTGTTCATTCGTTGGTTTGTTTGGCCATCTATGCATTCATCCGTTTGTTCATTCACTCGATCCAGCTTGTGCTGGCAAGCCTTAACCTCACCATGGAGCAGTTTTTCACTACTTTACAGCGTGTGGAAGAGGCTGGTCTGAGAGCTTTTCCCTCCGAATTGTGATTGTCATCATCGCCACCCTTACCAGAAATGACATTGCCAAAGTCGTTGTTGGTGGCGCCTAAGCTTCCAGTTGCCATGCTGGTGTTCAGTACAAAACTTGAAAACAGTAGTAATTTATGTCGTGACTCAACTGAATTCATTTAATAGCGCTGTCAATATTTAGGTAACAACCTGAATCCAGCAGTAGCAATCGTCACATGATGATGACTGTTGTAAGTGCAGGTCAGCAGATGTGTGGGCCTTTGGCATACTGCTGTGGGAGATGTACAGCGGGCGAAGGGCATGGCTGGGCTTGTCCTACACACAGGTCATGCAGGCCGTGGGCTATGAGCAAAGAGCCCCTGATTGGCCTGCAGACGCACCCCCTCAACTTGCAGTGAGTGCACCACACCTGTGCATGTGATGTTGTCTGTATGCCTGTGCATCTGCATATGACTGCATGCGTATGTATATGTGTCTGTGTCTATGTCTGTCTATGCATGTCATCTGTCTTCGACTCAGCAACAAAGCTGGCAGCTGGTAGTATCAGAATAGCTTACAGTGGCTGCCCATCTGCGTTTCATGCACCACAGAGTGGTTGAACGCACTGTATTATCAACATCACAGAATGTTGTCATGTGAGAGCACCTTGATGCAGGCAGCAGCCAGGTCGTGCTGTAATGCGGAGCCAGATCAAAGACCCACTTTTAGGCAGCTAGTGGGACACTTGACAGGCATGCTGTCATGTTGTCAGAGCACCTGATAGTTTGCAGTCATATTTGGCATTGTAAACAAGTGATGCACCATAGAAAGTTACCAAGAGATCTTCCACAAATGCTTGCATTCTTCAAGGATGTCATGTGGGATCGCCCTTGTGCGTACCTGTGTGCATGCCAATCAATGATTTCATCGACGATGACCATCAAGTTGTTTCTGACAGGCAACCCTTTGGATCAAGGCAGGTACAGGCTTAGCTGTCTTGATGGTCACCGTGTTTTTTCACTCCTGCGTGTAGTGCTGCGTCACAAGCGCTTGCAATTTACTCCTGTCTACAGCAGTGCGCTGTATTATTCTTTCTGATTTGAATGACTACATCGTTGTGAGGTGCTGCAACGCACATTCTGACATAGCATTGAATGGACCCAGTCTGGCATTTGCTGTGTGCTCGGTCCTCAGTGCTCACTTTCTTTGCTCACAGAACTGGTCCACCTCAGGGCTTGTGATGGATCTGGGTTTTTGTCAGAAGTAGCATCAGCTCTCAACATACAGTATATAATATATTTGATACTCTGCCTCAGCTTGTAGACAAAATAAACGGTATACTGGCAAGGCCCAGGCTCTATTTGACACAAGTGTGAATGCTGCAATGATTGACAATGGCAGCAGCTGTGACATGTACTTCTCATAGCCTTTTTTACCCGTCAGGGATGCACTGCCAAAGCACAGAATTAGTATGTATATATGTCAGCAGCTGATGCTTTGACCTTCTGTTCATCTGAACAGCATGCAAGGTCACCACAGACAAACCTATGACAGGCACATATAAAGCATGCTGCAGGCAGTTTCTCAGTCTGACTTTTGCTGCTCAAATCCAGGTCATCATCGGTCAAATGGTACTCAACATATGTTTCCTTGTTAGATTGGATCTCAGATACACGTTCTCAAGGATGCACCGATCTGCAGAGCCTGATAACATGCCTGGATCATGGAGACATTGTGGCACAGTATGCAGTCATGCAGGGTTGTGTTAGGCTCAACATGTGTTTACGCAGCTAGATTTTGTCCACGTGACTCTATCTAGTGGCTTACATTTGTTAAACATGTCCCTGAAGGTCCAGACGTCATTGCGCATGGCTTACACCGAACAAGGTTTCCATTTGAGTGAGAGACACATCAGGGTAAGTTGTTGCATCCAGCACACACAGCAAGGTACGTAGCAGCCTTGTTCATTTCAGCAATAATGAAATACCATTGGTTGGTTTAGACAGACAGGTCTAATACAAACACCTTGAATGATAGTTGTTCCAAATAAATTGTAAGTAAGCCAATTGCTGCAACTCTGACAGAACTCTACAGATCCAACTAATGGATACAGCAAGACATGCATATGCTTGGACTGTCCCATAGCAATGTGTAGCAAGGCACACAATACTGGATCACCTACCCAGCAATGTAAGCATCCTGAATCAGCGACTCAGATTGTCATGTAACAACCTTGCTGGGCTGCTTCTGTTGTATTGCTAGCTTCACCCACCATATCTGATCAGAAGTCACTGTCATCGTTGTCAAAGGGGTCCTGTAAAGCACTGCCTGTCCCTAGTTCTGTCATAGATGCTGCTGACTTGCCAGTCCCCAGCACAGCTTTTAGGGCCTCCAGGATGTGTTTGCATCTGATAATGCGTACGTTTGTCAGCCTACTGAATGTTGGCTTGGCATGAGATGCAGGAATCACAAATGTCGTGAAGCCAAGCTTTGCTGCTTCGGCCATGCGTTGCTCAATACGCCCAACTTCACGCAGTTCTCCACCCAACCCTGCATGTCATTGAAGGTGCAAGGTGGAGAAGGTTGGCATCATGTGGCATCTTGATGACCACATGCATGAATGGCTGCATTAGCAACTGCATGATGCCAGATCAGATGATGAGGCTATGTTCATAGACCAGCAAGAAGTTTGAGGGATGGCCACGCAAGTCCTTCATAAAGCAAGCTCAATATATGCGGCAATGCTGTGGGATCAGCAGCAGCAGCAGCAGCATCAGGCACCTGCTAATACATAGAACAGGCAAATGATGCAGAGCAGGCAAGCTGCAGCTGTGTATGCACCTCACAACACAGTAGTGACTATCCACTCTGCAGCAGACTTCAAGTGTGCATGAGCATTGACTGAACATGATAATGACATCAAAATGGACATTCTGTACAATGCCACTCAGACCACGGCAGAGTCAAGGTCATACAGAAGTGATGCCGAATGATCAATGCCTCCAATGCAAGCTATATCTCAGACACAAAGCAGAGTCAATAACATACAAGGGTAATGCCAACTCACTAACTCTTCCAATGCAGGACATGTCTCAGACACAAGCAAAGTCACAGTTTACAAGGGTGACAATAACTGACCGATTTCTCCGATGCAGGCTATGTCTCTTGCAATGGGCTGCTCGTAGTAGCTGCTGGCGATGGCGACTGCAATGGCTAAGTCATTGGCGGGCTCTGTCATGATCATGCCACCTACCACATTTGTGTGGATTGAAACTGCATGCATCTGCAGCACAGCACAACTTGAGACTGCCGCCCAAATCATCATGCAGCAGCGCGAATAGGTTTCTTCCAGGGCAAATTAGTCAGGATAAAGTCTGTCAAGTTAGTGTGTGGTTGGTCTGCATGTGTGTGCGTGACAGAACAGCTTTAGCTAGGAAGGTCACTGCTTCACACGTGCACACAGACAACTGCTTGCCGGCTCTGTGCAGCCATTGTGTTGTGTCGCATCTGTGCATGCCTGAAACGCGCGCATGTGCAGCTGCAATCCATTGCCAAAGGGACCACATGAGTTTGCAGCATGACAGTCTGCAGTATGTGGGGCAGCATCGTTTGTTGCCTCTTCAGTCCACTCTGATGATCTTAAGCCCACCACCTTGACAGGCACAAATCGTCGAGCATACCTTGAGGCGAGCATGTTTTGCAAGCACTGCTGTGATAAGGTTGAATCTGTCTCTGCTAACGCCTGTTGGAAACCTCATTGGCATGCCTTCCTTACCCTGCAGTCAACACCAGCAGCAGTCAAGACCACATCCCAGAATACAGGACACAGCCACATACATCAAAACGCCCTTTCTATGTTGTCATGCATTGTAGCTTGAGAACTGCTTCAATTGCTCACAAACACATGACACATGCTGAGCCATGTTGCATGGACACATTCCCATGCGAGTGATGCTGCACATGTCGCTTGACACCCGAGAGAACCTGTCATACAATAAAGGTTGTGAGTCAGGCAACAACCTTGCTGGTAGTTTCTTCACCTCTTTGGTGATGAGTGTTGCCACCAGACTGAACACCTGGATGCAGACTGTACCTGGACTGGGCTGCACAGTGCCTGCACTTCCAGCAGCAAGGGTCTTGTGCCCTCCATCTGAACAGTGACAGCACTGCTCACGCCAGGGCTGGAGTCGCGATTGGTCAGAAAGAGGGCACTTGGGTTCGGAACTGCCTCTAGCCCCTTTTCGTTCATTGAAAACACCCCCACCTCCTCGATGGCGCCATATCTGTTCTTCATGCCCCGGATCAGCCTGCAAAGATGTTGTGTATGGCTGCTGTTGTTGTTTGTTTGTAACAGCCTGTCGCAGGCCGTGAGCAGCTGCAGGTGACAAATCTAGATTGCTGGCGCCCAAAAGTGCCTACACATGACCATGTGTTCACGCCAGCCGTTCCTCTTTGGCAATATAATGTTGGAAGCGTCGCCACAACAGTGCAGAACAAAAGGGTCAAATCACAGCGTCAGCCACTAATTTGGCCATGTTCCAGCAGTACGCTATGCCCTCCTGGTATGGTAAGCTATAACATGCTGCACATCTACAACACAAACACTGCTCTGCTCTGCACTGCAGTTTACTGCATTGCACCGATACACTACAACGCGCTTGCGCTACACTTGTCACATGAAAGATGACTGAGTCATGAGTCATGAGTCAAGGCTCCTGAGTCATGAGTCACCTGAAGGACTGGTGCTTCTCCCCCTCCATGTAAAGCACCACATCAACAATGTGCTCCAACACCTTGGGGCCGGCAATGTCCCCAGATTTGGTCACATGGCCCACCAGGAAGATGGGGATGTCGTGCGGCTTGGCAACATGCAGCAGGGCTGTGGCACACTCCCTCACCTGTGGCAGAGGCAGATGTGCTTCTTCAAACCAGACTGGACACAGGCATGGCAGGCTCCAGCACCACTGTCATCAATGGGCAGATGATGGGCAGAACAATGGGCAGGATGACAGGCAGTACAATGGGCAGATGATGGGCAGTACAATGGGCCAGATGATAGGCAGTACAATGGGCAGAATGCACAAAGGTAGAACAGCAGGACCGGTCATGACAGGGCACCCAAATGACAATCTCTGCTTTCCTGTTGACTTCATGTATCAGGATAGACGCTTTCAACGAATGTCCAATGTGTGTCTTCCCCTAGGGTCAGATACGTGTAGTCCTGAGTAGCCCTCTATATGGAGTCCTCTTGTGGCAAAGGCAGGCGAGGAACAGGGCAATGACAGCACAACGGCAAGGGCTTGCAGACAAATGGGGCTAGCAGCACACTGCTGGGTAGACAACAGGGGCTAGCGGTCCACTGATGGGTAGACAAAAGGTCTAGGCAACACACACTACTGGGTAGACAAAAGGGGTAGGCAACACACACTGCTGGGTAGGAAAAAGGGGCTAGCAGCACACTGCTGGGTAGACAAAAGACAAAACGCTGTCTGATCAATTGGCAGGATGCTGCCCAGCACAACAGGCAACATAACAGAATAACAAAAAGCCAATGGGCTGCAGGACACCTACAGTCAAAGCAATACAACATCAATGTGCAGAGTGATGGGCACAGCAATAGGCAGCAAAGGGCAGGGTGATGAGCAAAACAATAGGCAGCAACAGGCAGGCAGATGGGCGACACAATAGGCACCAAATGGCTGGGTGATGGGCAGAACAATAGGCATCAATGGGCAGGGTGATGAACGGAACGATAGGCAGCAACGAGCAGGATGATGGGCAAAACAGTAGGCAGCATGGGCAGGGTGAAGGGCATAACAATAAACAGCAAATGGTAAGGTGAAGGGCAGAACAATAGGCAGCAACGGGCAGGGCGATGGGCAGAACAATAGGCAGCAAATGGTAGGGTGAAGGGCAGACCAACAGGCAGCATCTCCTCACCTGGCTGACACTGCCGGCGCTGCCGTTAACATCATCAAGATACACAGTCTGGATGGAGTCCACAATGACGGCTCTGGGTCGCATGGACAGGATCTCTGCCAGCACATCCTGCAGCCTAGTAGCGCTGTACAAGAAGATGTTGTCATTGACTTCCAGCCCCATGCGCGCTGCTCTACTGCCTATCTGCAATCACCATGACGGCTTGTTGATTACACAAACACAACAGCGTTTTGTCCTGTCATGCATTTTGTGCACAAGACATTTCACGTCGACGCCGCCTGTCCTGTGTTGACAAGCCACATCGAGCAACGAGTTTCATGTTGACGTTGCCTGTCACTGAAGAAGTGACATGCCACATTGAGCAACGAGTTTCATGTTGAAGTTGCCTGTCACCGAAGAGTTGACAAGCCACATCAATGCTGGTAGTACCAGACTTGGTCAGAGCCAGAGTGAGCCGGCAGTGGCTTGCCAAGACACACAGCGATGACTAGAGTGGCTTGCATGTGGCAGCTCCATCGATGGCCTTGAAGTCGACATCACAAAAAAAAGGGAAAAAAGTACCTCGCAGCTGTTACGGACAGGTACTGCACAGAAACTATGGATTGAATGGACATTAACATGGCAGCTGTGTCTGCTTTGGAAAAGGGTCAGAGCTCAAGGCTCAAGCATTGATCCAACGTCCAGGTCAACACCAGACTGACCAGCACTTAGGCAAGGCTGACGAAATTGCCAGATGTCGCGACAGCTAACGTAGAACCCTAAATCCTGGACACAACACTGAAACACTGACCTGCTGTAGAACCCTGAACCCTGGACACTAAAGTGAAGCACTGACCTGCTGTATGCTTTCTTCGCCGGAGACATACAGGACGGTTGCCTGCTCCTGTTCAAGGTCGCCAGTCATGTCATCCACGCCGTTCACTTCAGTCCCTGGGACCACCACATCTGCACTGCTGATGTCAGCAAGCATGCTAGCTACCTGCATTTGGAATTCTGTGATGCTCGCATCAAACATGCTGACTCATTCACGCAAATTATACCCAGGCTTCTGGTTGACTTGCGAATTTGTAAGCAGTTTGTCATGTACATGCTGCATGCAAACAGACATGGCATGTCATCTAGGCAATGCTTGGTTCAGTGAGAGATCATGGACAAGACAGATGTGGTCACCTGTAACAGCAGAGTGCTTTTGCCCACCCCAGGGTCACCCCCGATGAGCACCATAGACCCTGGGACAACCCCTCCACCTAGCACTCGCCCCAGTTCTGCCCCCCTTGGACCCCTCAGGGGTAGCCTCCAGGCATCTCCATATCCACCTCTGCTCACATCTGTCAAGCTTTGTGGCCCTGCAAATTTCAGTGTGAATGGTAAGTGATGGCAAAATTTTATCAAGTATACTGACTGCCTTCTTTGCAGCTTTTTCAGCTGCCTTCTGGCCCTCTGGCCTCCTTTTGATATCTGCCTTTGGTGCCGCCTTTGCTACTTTGACCTTGCACTAAGCCCTGCAGCATGCCTTGAATAAACTGCAGGTTTTGCACAAAGACCTGCAATGCACCTCAGCATGATGCATAAAAAGCCAGCTGGAGCAATGCAATTGCTGCTGCATGTACTCAAAGGCAAGCTGACAGTTTGGAGCAAGCAGGGCCTGAGGGTAAGGGGGGGGATCATATTTTAGGATACAGAATCTTTTGTATTTCAACTGTTATCTTTCCTGTATCCTTTATTGCAAGAAAGACACAAAGAAAAGATAATGAATTTAGATAAAGTCTTCATTTTATGTATGTTTGATGTCAACAGAAGTATGAAATAAAGGAGACACAAGGAGGAAGTTGACGTACTATTTGAACCTTGGACCCATGCCCCAGTTCTAAAAGCTGCAGCTGGCTTGCCGTTGGTGCCAGCTTGACCCCCTCTGGACCCCCAGCCCACCCCCTCGCTGGCCCCCGCTTTGCTGCCAGTGGCAGTGCGAGCAGCCCTAGCGCCGCCGCCACCGCCGCTGGCGGTGCTTGTTGTTTCTGGTGCATATGTGAATTTCTCTATCCTGCACATTGACAAAACCATGCAGCTAGCTCAGCACAGTGTGAAAGATGATTAGTTTGGGGAGGATTTGGGTTTGGGTTTGATCATCGATTGGGAGACATGATAACATGCTGAAACTTGGACCTGAGCAGGCGCTTGCCCGGGCTTGCCTGTCTGCTACTGGGCTGCTTGCTGCTTGTACTGGGTTTGTGGTATGCAAAGCAGACGCTGTTTTCTGCTGTTTAAGGCAGGTCAACTGTGGCCACACTAGGCATGCATGCCAAGTGTGTTCGGCATGCTGGCTGATGTGTGAAGGTTGTTACTGTGGTGTTAAACTATGTGTGTTGGATGCTCCAAGCTATGTTGCAGGTGTTGATACAGTCTGCAGCGTACAACATGCACCTCAGAGGCTGTATGCTATTGCCAGACAGCCCATATGTCACAAGGAGAGTGCAGCAGATCAACAGTGCCTCATGCAGAAACAGTGTTCTGCTTCAGTAAGAGCCAATGCAGTATGGTATATACTGGTGGTGTAAGCATGCACTGTTTGAGAAGGAGGAGCTAAATAGCTGACTTACGTATTCCAGCCACCACAGCCAAGACATTTTCCTGTCCACTGTCCAAACACCTTTCCACATTCCTTGCATTTAAAGTCCTGCTTGAGCTTTGTTGCAGAGCCTGCAACAACAAGAAATATTCTTGAACGCAACAACATGTCAAAAGCACAAAACATGAAAGTCATTTGAAGCTGCACAACTTTTGCGCAGCATACAGTCATGTGGGCTACACAGATGATGATATGCTGATGCTGACTTGTAGTGATAACAAAATGATGACCTGCCGCCATGCTGACATGGAGTCGTTTGTGGCATGCTGTACTTGGCCCACCTGAGGCAGCAGTGACAGTGGTGCAAATGCTTTGCCTGCCATGACGAAGTCTGTGCAAGTGCAGCTGTGAAGGCCACTGCTGCCTGAGCTGCCATGTGCTATGACACTTCAGCGCATGGAAAGACGGGCCTACCAGGCAACGCAACGCTGCCTGCTGCCGTTGCACTGAAGCGGCCAGTGTCAAGGTCTGTCTGCAAAGGAGTGACGCAACGCGCATGCACTATTTCTGTGTGAGCAGTGTATGGCTGAAGCAAGGACTGAGGTATTATCGACAAAAGACGTTGCAGTGCGGTGGAACCGTTGCTCTGAGTCAATTGTGAAACACACCGGCGAGGCGTCGGCCCGTGCCCACGCCGTAGGCGAAGCTTTGCGTAGGCTGCAGATCACCTCCGACAAGGTTGTCTGCCGAGTTTTGAAAATGTATGCAGTAACACCTGCTCAGCACTGATCAACAATCGAGCACGCGGGTGCAGTCAACAATAAAGCGAAGGTCCAGTGCAAACAATGGACCCTCTGCTTTCCGAGACCTTGAGACTTCCGACACACGTTTGGACACATGTGCATTAAGTTAGTCACACACACACGCTTAGTCATCTTCTACCATTGATGCGTGAGGGGCACCATATTCTGCCCGCGGAAAGCAATGAGTACTTTCACCCCGCCCACATGCGTAGTGGTCACATTACGCAGCTTCTGCAAAAGCTATCATTACAAAATCCTTGCTGTCAGGTCAAGGCAATATCACAACGTACGGATGTACACATGTGGTGTGCATGTACATACCAGCTGAAGCAACTTCAAAGCACAGACACAATCTGAGCTCAGCCAATGTGTGCTTCACCAGTACTTATCATCAATGCCCGCATGCATATGCAGATCTACATGAGAGAACTAGGTGCTTTGTCATATATGTAGATACACCGAATCACAATGATCATCCTGCCAGCAGGCATGTAGTTGCTGAGCAAACAAGTAAGCTGAAAGCAAACATGCACTTACACGGCAAACAACCAAGCTGCTGTGGTTACTAAACAGCCTACTGCATGAGCTACAATGTGGTTTATCAATTGAACACTAGAGTATCTTACCAGTGATGCATACTGGCAAGAGATATAACAATTAGTGTGCCTTGCCTGACCTGAAAGCTCAATGCAATATCGGTGGCTCCAGTTGAACACATGGCAGCTTGCTGCATTTTTTCAAGAAAAGCTACACAGCATGCGTGCGCACCAGAGACTAGCGGTCCTGTTGATGTGGAAATGCACAAAGCTTGGCCAAACGGTGCTGAAGTCATGCACAAAAAGGAGTGTACGGTCGCAGTTCCTTGCACCAGGCTGCAAGCTGCAACAGAGTTGCAGCATGCTCCATTCAAGGGCAAGCATATTGTCATGTTTAGATACCTGCTTGTTGGCACTAATGTATATGCATATCACACTGCAATCAAAGCTTCTTCCAACTGTCCCACTGCTGCCAAAATGTCTTCGAGATATACAGAAAGCTCTGTAGTACCGCCTTCCTCAGCTTTTGCCACGCCGCCCAGCAACAAGGATTCGCTAAGTGCCATTGCAGGCATGTTCGGAATCACCTTCATCCTCAAACCACTCAACACCTGCAAGATCATTAAATCAATCAAAACCTGCAAGATCGTTTAACCACTCAACACCTGCAAGATCATTAAGCCACTCAACACCTGCAAGATTATTACATGGACAAATCAACTACGATTTTGCGTAGAACAAGCAAGATACCCCTAGCATACACATGATGGGTAGGCAAGGTTGTGATCATCAGTAATAGACTTGATGGCAATGGCCTAAGAAAGGAGCTGATGCTGATGTAGAGCTGAACAGAGCATGTTGGCAGCCGCAAGGGTATTCATGCTCACCTGCTGCAGCTGAGCAGCTGCTTTGCCGCCACCTCTGGTGCCATAGGTGATAATGACGGCTGGCTTGCCAAGCCACTCATGATACAAGTAGTCCAGTGCATTCTTTAAGGCCGCTGGATAGCCCCAATTGTACTGGAACATAGCAAGCAAACTTCATGTGCACTATTCCAGATCATGAGACAGGAGGGCATCTTCAGCTAATTTTGACATATTGCTGGCCAAGCACAAGCTGGCAGCATGCATGCAGCAGAGTCTTTGAACCAAGAAAAAAGCTTTCTAGTGTGAATCGAAAGGCTGACCTCTGGTACAGATATGACTTACCTGAGGACTCACAAACACAAAACCATCAAAGGTCTTTACTTTTGCTTGCCAGGCCTTTGTGTGCTCGTGCACAGGGGCGTTTCGGGCTGGCACTCCTGGCTCGTCAAAAAGTGGAAGATTCCACTGTGACAGGTCCACAAGTTCATACGAGCAGCTGTTGCTGGAGCTGCCTGCTGAATGTTGCAAGACAATCTCGTGCACCCAAGATGCTATTGGTTTGCCATTGCACGCAGGTCTTGTACTGCCAATAATGATCCCAATAGCTTTTGCCAGGCTGTGCTCTGGTGTAGAACTCGCTTGCATGTTCTAAGTGGGCACTCTGAATGCCGACTCCAGAAAGACACTGTAGGTGCACTGCAACACGCTCGAACGACAGTCACACACATCACAGTCAGGAAGGTAACATGGCACACTAAGGCAGTGTGCTGAGTTTTTCTGTCACTTGCTTGTCGAACGAACTCACAAACTATCAGGTCAGGGCACAGGCCGAGCGCTGCGGTCTTTGAATGTCCAACGGCAAGCTGCAAGTTATCCCGCTTGACGAACAGTCAACGAAAGATGGTGTCAAGGGTTTTGAAGGTTCGAAGGGTGATGGCAGGCACATGTAACCCTTGCGTGAGCTTTTGACACATTTGTAGCAGTGTTGTTCCGCAGGTCCGCAGTACGCAGTACCCGCAGTACGCAGTACGTTGCGGCGCAGTACGCAGCGAAGGACCACCGTTCTGCGAAGTACTGCGGTTGATTATTTTACGGGCATTTATTCATAACTAAATAACGCATTTACCGTACTCGTACTAATGTTTCTCGATTTAATAATTAATTATTCTGAGGCCGAGCCGACATAAAAGCATTACATTAATTATTATCGTCTTCCGATGTTTCTTAAAATTATTCCAATATTTTCTCAA
>JAABUP010007642.1_pt1 | contig 14328 bp, 18 predicted proteins | sample 5559201 | NCBI WGS metagenome assembly JAABUP01 (sample SAMN10711887, study PRJNA513373) | rock metagenome | isolation source: Antarctica rocks | place: Antarctica | reverse complement strand
ACAGTTTCAGCAGGGTTGCTTCTGAGAGTGCAAGCACACCTGGAAGCAGATAGTTGCTTGCACATGCTGTGGTTGCTCTTTCTGACGCCCGGCCCAAGTAGGATCATGAAGCTCACCGGCCTGCAACACAAACACGTGCATGACCAGGCATTACTCATGACAGCAACCGTCAAAACAGCTGTGAGCGTTTTGCACACATGGTTGTGATCAGCTCGTCATGCTGCAGTAGCGTTCAAGTCAGATGGCATACAACAGAAACAGAGTCTACTAGCAACATCCCCACTGGTGCTGGGCTAATAACATAAGTGTTCAATACCATGGGTGGACATGTCATATGGCATAGCATAGCTCTGAGTATCTCCACACCCACAATTTTCATACAAGAGCAACCTTCACAATGCGTATGTCATGCAATTACTGCTATTGCTATGAGTACTGGCGATCCATTGGCTGATTGCTTGGCAAACCTTTGCCTCAAGATCAGCGCAGACAGCAGTGCTCAGCTCTTCAAAGGAGCGCATCACTTGACCACGCCACAGGTAGACCGTTTCTGTGACCTGTGATGTGAGGAGGAACACTTTCCTCCTCAGGAACGGTTCACTCCATTCCTGCTTGGGTTCAAACTGAACTGTGTTGCAAAGCATCAGCACTACAGCAAAGTTGCTACCTGACAGGAATATGGGTTGGCTATGCTTGGCGCACAGTCACACAAGTCTCAGTCAGCTCCCCCCTTCCGCTCAATGGTGCATTATATGGCCCATATAGCTGATCCAACTGTGCCTCCTGTTCTGCCTCAGTCAGCAGGACCTGCTCATGTACTGCCTCTGCTTGAGGTTGATCTTCTGGTGCCTCCTCTGCAAAGATTGTTGCCTGTTGATCAGCCACAGACTTGTCTGCTTCTTCTGGTGCCAGTGCAATCTGCTGCTGACCCATCCCATTGAGGTCATGGTGTGGCAAACCTCCAGGGCCCTGCATAAGCAACAGTTGTGTCACAGAGCAAATATGTTGTGCAGCGTCAGGCCACCTTGGGCAGCCTGCAGTGCTCCTGTTATGTGCACAGGGAAGGCCTTATACAAGACCTCAAGTAAGTGCTCAACGCACAGTCTGATGTCCAGGCAGCGTCTTAGACACCTCATTGTTGCTGCCAGGACTGGTATTCATGCACAACACATCAGGCCTTCAGCAGGCAAACTTGTCTCGCAGGCTGGTGTGGTTGCATCGCTGTGCAATGTCTGATTCAGCAGGCTATCAATGTGCTAGCTGCAAATTGAATCGTTCTGGAATCTTAATCGGAGCTTGCTTGCTTGCTTGCAGTGCATACACAAAAGGTTGCACTATGTTGACTGCAGCAAGCTCTGGGTCTAGAGCCTTGCCTGGACAGCAAGGGCATGGGTCTGGATTTTGATCTGCAGACCTTGAAGCTGAGCCACCAGATCGTCTATCGGCTGATCATACGGTCCCGGTGCGTCCTCCTCCAGAAAGTCAGCTTCCAGGGAGTCATCCTCATACCCCTCGCACTTGACTTGATCCTCACCTGCACGCAAAGACGGCCGTGGCCGCTTGGTGCGGCATCGACGATGCGCAATGACGTCATCGGCGAGCTGATGGCGTGCTGAACTTATCTTTACCTATGTGTCGTCGTGGTTTTTTCCTCCTACCCATTTCAAGGGCTTGAAGCCTGAGCTTCTAACAAGCTAGGTGTGCAGAAGAGAAAGTGTGTATGGGACGTGCGCAAGCTATCGCCATTATATCTAGGCAGTTTCCCTGGCTTCACGACATACACGGGCACGAACAAAACAGGTAGTCGTCTGATAGATCAAAGTGCAGAAGAATTCAGCTCCGACGTTTTATGAAACTGCATCCATAAGATTGCCTGTGTCGTCTGTTACAACCATCCAGATCGCTCCAATTAGAGGGCTTTGCACGCGCCAGCTCGGTCTTCGTTATGGTCGAGCATCGTCGTTTGCCCCACTAGGGTATTGTCCCATACCTGCCCTGGGCTGCCTGTGGCGGGAGCCTGATACTCATAGCAGCTGCTGTAGCAGTCGAGGCCAATGCAGCGGGTGCGAGTTGACTTCTCGTAGGTCCTCATGCCAAGGCGCTGGGTAGCTAGTACCGAACAAATCAGGAGGAACGCCTGTCTGCTTACAGGCAGGTGAGTTCTCCGCCAAATCAAACACATTCCACATCTTACCACAGTGGTAACTCAGTGAGAGCGACTCAGAAAATTCAACATCTTCTACAATCCAATCATGTACACCAAAACTTGCACACCCATACAACTGTAACACAAATGTGCTTCAAACCGCCACTGCCGAAACAAGCACTTCTAGAGAGCATTTCTCACTGTGCCTGCTGTTGTGCTTGCAGGATCCTTCCAAAAGATGCACAGCTTGAGATGTCTGCAACTAAAGCAGCTGGGCAGCTTCTGGTTGAAGAAGAGCCGCGGCAGGCTGAGGCAGCAGCCAAAAAGGCAAGAAAGCAGAAACAGAAGGCCAGGAAGGCTGCTGGTGTTCCAGCAGCTGAAGCTGACAAGTCACCACGCTCCCTGCGCTCCAGAGGATCCTCTGCGCCAGCAGCTACATCTGGAACTAGTACTAATGTTTCAGCTGGTAGGTCATTCGTACCATTCGCTGCACCTGAACCAGATGAGTCACTTGAGATGATATGTGTCTCAGCATCTGCTCCTGAACCTGCTCAGTCAGCTGATGTTGTCTCTGACAGCAGCCCAAGGCATGCCGCTCACATCAGCCAGCTTGCAGCTTCAACAAGACGATCGAAGGACGCTCCTTCTTGGGACCGTTTCGCAGAGAAGGGGCTTCTGGATTTCTCATCTCGAGAAGGGGGCGTCTCGGGGACGCTCTCAAAGCGTCTAAGAAGGCCACCTCAAAATAAGGATGTTCCTGTTCCCCAGTCTCTGGTGTTGGGGAAGAGCTATGCAAGAGAGGCATTGCTGTCCTCAGCACACTGGCCCATTGGGCCCCTCTGATCATTCTAGTTGGGCTGGCATATAGATGTAAAATTGTCTCTCTCTCTATAGGCTGCAACCACAGCCAAGAACTTGTTGCACACTTCGTGACTCTTTTTCCCGGGTGCCCGCATGCTGCCTCGAGTATACGCATGGGCTGAACTACGCCAAGTCAACCCGTGAACGACTAAAACGTCAGCCTATGAATTACCTGAGAGACACTGGAGAGACTATAATGCGTTACAACTTTATTTTGGCTTCGGAGCGGCGAGTTATGTCATAAGCTTATGCTGCTTACTATAAGCTGCTTACATTGGCAGACTAAGACCAATTTTGCAAGGTTGATTTGCTGCACGTAAGACAGAATATACACGCCTAGGTGCTCTTTCATGTCCGTCCCGAGCCCTGCACCGGATCCTCGTCGCCGTCGGTCTGTACGCTTCACGGGTTGGGGCTCGTGCGATCTTCAGTTTCAAAGACTTGCTCAAGAAAGGCACCCACATCTGCGAGCTTCTCTATCCGGAACACCCGGTACTGTACAAGCACGAGATGCTGTTCAAACGGATCATCGTGTGTCTGGTCGTATGTCTGGTGTTGGGTTCGAGATGCGGTTGGGCTGCCTCCATCCTCTCGGTAGGAGCAGTAGGCGCAAGCTCTCACCACATGAACTTCATCAGGTGATATGCTGTTCTCATACCATGTTTGCAAGACAATCGAAGCGTTGCTGAATATGGTTCCTTGCTACCATCAAGGGTCGGGAAAGAGCTATGCAAAAGAGGCCACAACTTCACTGTGCTTGTCAGCGATAAGGACACAATCAGCAGAAGGGTGCTGCAAAAGCGCGCATTTCCTGGCATGAATGTGATCACATTTCGTGGGCCACCTGGAGTTGGAAGTGATGACTGGGCGGCTAGCATGTCACGAGATCCACAAGTGGTATGGCCCAAAAGCCACACTCTGCCGCTCTTGTCAAGCAGCTATCATGCGGTCAAGCAGTTTATAGCAAGCTCGTTGCCTTTGCAGAGCATGGCTCAGTTGTTTGCAGACCACAAAGCCATGGCAGAAGTCCTGCACAAAGACAACGCCACCATTCAGCAGCTCAAGGATGCAGGTACTCACCTCTGTGCACACATCTGCCTCACATGTGGTTAGTGCCTGCTTTGCCTGCAATGGTCTGCTCTTGTGCCAAGTACACTTATGTTTCATTGTCTTATCAGTGTGCGTTTATGCTCACGCTGCTATTGCAGAGTTTGACCTCATACTTCGGGATGCATGCTATTGGCCAGCAGCTTTTCTTCAAGACATCCTGGAAATCAGTAGTGTAGAGCTGTGGCCAGTTGTCATCCTGATGCCATGGCTGTGGGAATCGGAGTTCTCCTTGCCAAATCCTGTGGCTTACCTTCCACAAGTTGGCATGGACTTGACTCCCAACATGGTTAGTTGCTTTCCGCGCACAATGTTTGTTGCCCACCGTATTCCACCGCATTAACTTATGCAATTCCCATGTGTCAACATAAGCTGTAGCAGAACTTGCCGTATTGGCAGAAACTATTGCATTGTATCAGTAACACCAGTTGGTACACGTTTCATGTTCACACTGTGCTTGCTATGGTGTATGGTGTTGTGCAGACTTTCTGGCAGAGGGTGCGCAACTACCTACAACACTTGTTGGTCAAGGCTGCCCTCCTTCCAAACATCAGAGCAGATCAGAAGCATGTTGTGCAAAGCACCGGGCAGAGCTTCAAAACATACGAAACTGGTGTATCATCCTCAGCAGCTGCCATAGCAGTTGGTGACTGGTCCCTTGAGATTCCCGTACCATTGCCACCCAAAGTACATGTATGTATCCTGTCTGTATCAGTGTGAGTGTGAGTAGCATACAGGCACCCACTTTGTGTGAGTAGACACCGCCTGCTATGTGGTGTGGTGTGGTGTGATGTGATGTGATGTGATGTGATGTGATGTGATGTGATGTGATGTGATGTGATGTGATGTGATGTGATGTGATGTGATGTGATGTGATGTGAGTATGTATACTAGTGTACACAGGTTGAAGGAACGACTGAATGCCTCCAGCAGATCTGCAGCGGTGCTACTAAACTTGGGCAGCAATGCCTGACTTGGCCCTGTAGCTACGTCAGTCATAAAGGTGCTTTGCGTAGAAATTGAAGATGTAGATCAGTTTATACGCAGCTGGATATACTGTGTACGAATGCAGATGGTTGGTCCAATCCTGCAAGAGGAGGCTGAGCCCTTGCCAGCAGACCTCAACACCTTTCTGGACAAGGCAATGTCCAGCGGGCTTGGTGCTGTCTACGTCAGCATGGGAACCCTAGCCGTGCTGAGTGGCGACGAAGTGCGGAGCATGGCAGCAGCATTGTCAGCCCTAAAGAATCCTGTGCTTTGGAAGTTGGACCGTGCACTCCTGCCAGGTCTGCTTTTTGATTCTGTAATGTGCCATTACAGAACTTGGTGCTGTTCATACTGTTGTGTACTTCAGAATGTTTTTTGGATACAAGGGATGTCCTGATGCACGCAACTATGTAGCGCCGCAAAGCACTGCTACATTTACATGATATTTGAGTCAAAAGCTCCAGATAACATGGATAGAAAGTACAGAAAGCAGATTTTTCTTCTGCATTTATCATCACAAGTCTGTTTATCGCTTTGACAAGAGATCCTTACACTTTTGTGAAGCTCATACATGTGTACATGTGTTGCAGGCAACATGACCTGGGAGTCCCTGCAAGTTGGCTCCAACATCAAGTTTGTTGACTGGGCTCCCCAGAATGATGTACTTGCCCATCCTGGGGTCAAGCTGTTCCTGACACAATCTGGTATCAACAGCCTGTACGAGGCAGCCTACAATGCGGTCCCGATGGTTTCTGTGCCCATCATTGGTGACCAGATCAACAATGCTGCTAAGGTGAGCATCACTCCTCTGCTCAGCATTGCTTGAGGTTGCAACAGCGGGTGGTAGGGACAAGGGTGTGAGAGCAAGGTCTGGGGAAGAACTGCATCGGCAGAGATGTGCCTTGAATAAATGTGTGACCTCAAAAATATTGGAGATGCGCGTGTCTTACTTCAAGCTGCACACACACAGCATTGGCATGATGGTGCTGAGATACACTATGTCAGCTCATGTGAGCGCAATGGGTAGCAACTGTGACGTAAAAATCTGGCTGCAGGGCTGTTTGAGATGTGGAAACATGCATGCATGCAGCAAGACACGCCTGGATGCCCGCATGTGATAACAAGCTGCATGTTTTGACAATTTTGAGCATATCATTTACAGATCTCATTCAAGCCAATGCCTAGACTTGCAGATGCGGACCGCATCTGTTAGTCCTGGCTGATCAGCTTGGTACTGGGTTGTCACACAAAGCATCAGTGTCAGCGGCAAAGCACCATGCATTATATACTGCTGCATGTATGCAGCATGCAGTCCAGACCTGTCAGAACATCAACACTCGTGCAACTGCAATGTTGCAGGCAAAATATCACGGAATTGCTCTCACTGTTGATTCAGACAAGCTGACTCCGGTCAATGGCAAGCCGCTGCAGCAAGCCATCGAAAGGGTCCTTCACGATCCAATCTTCAAGGTATGGCACTTAATGTAGATTCCTTAGGTGTCTTCAGGCCTGCATGCAGCATTGTCGTGACTAACAGATGACTGATACATGGTGCTGAAATGGTGTTGCTGGCAGTGTCTGCATATGCACAACAGCCACATTCTGTAACACAGCATGATAGGAGCTGCTCTGCTCATGCCTGTGTGCAATCAGCTGCTGAACAGTCTGTCTGTGCCTATCTGGGGTGCTCATAATTGTTTGCATTGTTTTGTGGCAGGAGAATGCAATCAAGGTCTCCAAACGACTTGGCAACAGGCCCCGCCATCCTGCTGAGCTGGCAGCTGACGTGGTCGAGAGGGTTCTGGCAACCGGTGGAGATGACTACCTATCAACATCAGAGCACACTTTGTCTTGGTGGCAGCTGTCCCTAGTGGACGTGAAGTTGTTCTTGCTGACAATTTCTTGCTTGCTCCTGGCTCTGGTTGTGATGTTGGTTTGGGCCCTGGTAGTGGGACTCCTGTCAGCAGGCAGGCATATGTTGAACAAGAGATGTGGCGGGCTGTACACTAACAAAAGCAAGGCAGCTTAGGCAGAACCATCAAAAATGCTCAGAAGGCTCAAACATGTGCTCGTAAGCTTGTCATCAATTTTTTTTGGATATTATGTTACAAAGTGCATGTTGTTGCACGATGCATAGAGCATACATGTGTAAATATTGACATCAGGCAATCAATTGCACACAATATGCAAGGATTGGAGAGGGTCGACTGAATGAGGCAGCTGTCTGGACATGTTTAGTAAGGGCTCATAGATTCAAATGCTATGCACCTCAAAATGGCCTTGGAAGTTCAATATGTGTGATTGGGTGTAGGTTATTATGCAAAGCTGTAGGTTGTGGCTGTTTGCTTGCAACACTGTAAGCTGTCGCACCAGATGTGCAGCGCGCAAATGCCCCATATGTGTGGAAGCAAGCGGCATTGTCAAGTCACCAGTCATGCTTGGAAGCTGTCAAAAATGACATTCAGATCGCCTTTGCTAATCAATGGCCTGACAGCATCTGCAAAAACAGCAACGGCTATGGCGGTGTGATCCATCCAAGGAACGACCACATCTATTCTGTCGCATGACAGACATACAGGCTCATCATCGGGTACACCTTCATCACGTGAGGATTTCCAACGTGTGTCGTGGCTGTGAGAGGTTGGTCACTTGCACGGTGGTAGCAAGCACCACATGCGTAGCTGCGCAAAAGCATCCACCTAGCCTACCATCAGCATGAAATCTGACACTTCCTTGTAAAAGGTGCAGTGACATCAACGCACCGACGTCGACGTCGACGCACCGGCCGCGGCTAGATACCCCAACCACCGCACAGCTGCTCAAGTATCAAGCGGCTGTGTGCAACTTCGCTCCAAGCTTCCCTTTCGCGTGTGCAGCGCTTGTCTGTGGTGGGCTCTTTGGGCTGATCATGCCACAGGCAATGGCAGCAAGAACTTTGTTTGTGCTGCTGGCAGCAGCCTGTGCCGGAGCACAGCTGCAATGTCCGACAGGTGAGTGCAGCATTGTGTGATACTGAGGTGGCACATCGGCAGACTTGACTGCCGTTTGCGTCGCACAACCGAACGCATGCCCCTGCAGGCTTGCCAGGGGGATCTAAGTATTTGCTTTGCTTGGCCGGAAGTAACACGCCTTCGCCGCAACCTGATCCCTATCCTATCCAGCTGGGATACCCAGGAATCAACTTTCTACAAGAATATGCAGGCATCTATGGTCCTGACGCCGTGAGACTGTTCAGGTCAGTGCCAGATTATGTGATGCATTACAACAGACATCTACACAAGCAACGTATGCAGGCAGTGGTGACAAGATTGCAATGGCACCACAATGTGTTGCACTGTCTGTGCAGTCACAGCACTACTTGACCTCCAGTGCAGGCGGCAGGCTTTGGACTTCTTCTTTACCTACTTCCATCTGAACTATGAGCAATCTCTCATCCCTGCTGGCACCACACTAGATCAATTGGCAGCACCAGCCCCAGGACCCAACAACGACCAGAATCAAACGATCTGGACCTTGCAGTCTTATGCACTAGACCCTGCTGGTGACACACCCAGTCTGCAGAGGCTGTGCAACTCCTTTGGATGTGCAGACCTTTCCCCTGGTCAGATTCCAGTCCACATGGGGGGCTATCAGCTGCAGGTTCAACACCCCTTTACAGCGGTACGGCTATTCTTGCTGGTGCTGTTGATATGCTTTGACATAGCAATGCCTGCACAAGCTCGGATGCTTCATGTTTTTGCTGCAGAGAGACGGTACACAATACTACATTGGCGACTTGTTAACATACAGTCTGGTATCCATCAACACCACCCTGCTGACTAGCATCAATGCTCAGAGGACAAACGGTGGGAACTCTGCAAAGGCAGGGATGCTGATCACAGATGTTGACACTTCAAATAGTGGTGGCAACACTGTTATATACACGCAGTCAAAGCCAGGCAGCCAGATAGCAGTGTCTAGACAGTATCAAAACGGGGACTTGCTCATTGATGAGACTGCTCAAATGCAAGCACAGAGTACACTGTTTGGCAGCTCTGGTCAGACACAGTTTTATTATTATGTACAGAACCCATTGTCAGCTAGTGGTGGCGGTGCAATCAACGCACCAAAGTTTGAGTCTGTTACCTTACAGGAAGTGTTGCAGTTTTATTGAGCCCAAGTTGGCAAGTCACAAGTCTGCCCCTGTGTTCAAGACTAAGGTAGCTTGCAGAACTCTGCTCAATCAATCACAACTAGCAATCTTGCAAACAATGGAGCACCAGCACAGCTAACGCTGCATCAGATAGTGGGAGTAATGATCACTGTAGTCTGTTGCTCAAGCTTTCTTTGAATGTTGAGCAGAGTGTCAACAACAGCACCTGAGCATTTGCCTACCTCAGGATGCTTTTGGTCAGTAAATAGGAGTGGTACAAGATGACATGGTGAGAAGCCAGAGAGCTAGATTCTGAAGGTGATGTCAGTCGTCCTTTCCTGGGTTGTTTGGAGCATCACACACTCAAAACAACTGCTTTTCATTTTGCTGCAAGCAACCCAGAAAAGGTCATGTTTTAGTAGTAGCAGCACGCTGTACCCAAGATATTATTCATCATGAGTGCTCAGCCTTTCTCCCCACTCAGCTGTAATGTCTGATTCTGCAAGTGTTACCCGGCTTGTCTCCCAGCCTGCTGCCTGGATTTGCTGCAACAGCCTTTGCCAGTGCTTCTGCATCCACTGCTTTGCTCTCGACTCAGAGGGGAATTCCTGCATGATAGCTCAGAGTGGTGGCTTGCATGATTTTGTCCATGGCTTGGCGTGATTTTGCTGATGTGTTGCTGCAACAGTCATAGCCTGTGAGCTGGTACATGATCTGTTCGCCGGTAATCAGGTAAACATTTTGCCAGCTATGTGGTGTTGCTCACACAAGTGAAAGTGTTCTTGGCAAGGCAAGGCAAGCAGGCATAACAGCAACTGACAGGCAAACAGCACATTAGAGTGGTGGCCAATAACCTTGCTAGGTCTTACCCGTCCATCATTGACGGTGGTCTCGCCATCAAGGCGTCACACACAATCACATTGTGACACATCCCACTTTGGCCACCATGCTGGCAACAGCTTACCTGAGGTGAGCTTGGGCTAGGCATTGTGTGGCCCATCAGGCTGGTCACCCTTGCATGAACAAATGCCTTGAGTACATCGGATGGCTGACTACTCTTTGACAAGACAACCTGCACTGATCCTTGTGTCGGCGCCAACAGATAGGGCTGATCAGCGTTGTCTTTGCACAGCTGTGACACACTGCACTGGTGAGATGACACCTGCAGCAGGAATGAAAAAGCATGAGCAGGACAAAGGCTCCCTGCAGAACAGTTGGTGCAGGGTGTTGAGCTGGACTGTAATTGATGGTTGTCCTTGCTTGAAGAGCTGTCAGCTGGTACTACACCAATTGTGCACAAGTGGCCAGCTGACATAGCTGTCTCAGTTTGGGTCTTCAAGACACAAGGTGCTTTGAGACTCATCACAGAACCAAGCTGCAGTGCACAGAAGCAAAGAAAATGCCATCAGGTACGGTGCACAAGGACCCAGACAAGGTGTCCACACCCAAGACAATGAGTTGCACTGATCTTGACGACAGCTGATCTGGCAGCATACCAGGCCCCTGAGGGATGCGCCCATGATCACTACTGCTGGCTGCTTTGCTCTCCTATCCAGCAGACGCTGAAGCGGTGGGGGTGCCAAGGGCTCCTGCTCAGCAGCCTGTAGGGGGGTCAGCATCACCCCCTGCAAGCATGTGAGTGTGTTCATGCAGCAACAGAATAGGTGGCCTGTGCATTAATGACTATGCGACAAGCATCATCTCCAAAGTGCAGCGTGCAATTTAGTGCAGGTGGGCTGCGCGCGCAACACTCAAGCTGCACATATAAACGATCAATGCTGACAGTAGTGCATTGTCACTTGTACCTGCTGGTAGAAGGTGTCAACCAGAAGCTGCAATCTAGAAGGGTTGAGGGAAGTAAGGGTCAGCGCCCGGACTGCTCTAATATTAGCATACACATGCAGTACTGTCAGGCTCAGGAAGTTGACCCAGATCAGCCAAGACAAGCCTGCAAACAGCCACAACATGTGTCAGAACATGCCTGCAGCATGCGATTTGCTTGCTACTGCTTTACTTATGTCTGTCAACATGGTGATGTGTGTTGAACCTGAGACATCTCCCCAATGTACAATTGCATTTTTACTGTCCCCAGGCGTTTCTATGTTTAGATTTCCACTGTGAACAGGACATTTCTAGATTGAAATAGATGTTTCGGGATTGAAGAGAGCATGTAGAAACCATCTAGCAACATGAAACAGGAGCATGCCATGCAAGCATGCGTGCCTGTCGACGCTTTCAACAATGAATTCAGGCAAAGGCATGTATACCTGCATAGCACTGACAAAATCAGCTACAGTCTGTCCTGGTTTATTGAATATGTCAATCTCTGCTGTGAAACCAGGTGGACATCTCATAACTTTGCAGAAGCCTACCGTCGAACATGTGAGTGAAGGCCATGCCAAGCAGCATCCCAATGAGCGTTGTTGCTGTCTCCTGCACTGTTGCACCACCAGCTCAGACCTCAAGCTCAAAACTTGATCAAATCAGATGGACACCTGTCATGACATGTAATTTTGCATGCATCATATGCATGTGTATCATGGCAGTGTACCTGGGTGCCTTCCTTTGCGGCGATGTCAGCTGCATTGTTCTGCTTGGCAAAATGAAGAGTGAGGGCAGCGCGTGTGGCACCTGCTGCCACTCCTGCATAGTATACAAAAGCTATTTGTGAGAGTTGCATGCAGAGATATGAGCCAGCTAGCTAGTGAGCTGCCAGACAGTATGCATTCGACAGGAATCGGATGGCAAGCCATGAGTGTCTGTCTTATAGTGGAGGAGGCAAGCAAGCCCTTGGGCTGATGCCTCCTCCTGGGCACAGATAGAAGTGTTGCATGGTATCACACGCCTGAAGTTGACATGATTGGGACAGTGTTTGCTGGCAGAACAGCAGCGGGCACAGAGGAAGTGCAAGGTCCTATGGCACGCCAAAGAGAGCTGGTCTCTTGAAGGCAGCATAATTGCCAAACACGTATTGTGTGCTGCAGCGAGGAGGGTGTGGGTGATACAGCTTACCTGTGATGGCACGTGCAACGCTGCCCAAGCAAGCCAACAACAGAAAGAGGGAGGGAAAGATTGGTGAGGCCAACTCCAGGATGAGGCCTGCAACACAGCTCAATGTATGGAACTGTCATTGATTGCACAGCTCTGGTTTACGCAGCAATCATCAAATTTCTGCTTGTACAACTTTGTGAAGATGTATGCAGATCATTGACCTTTTGCGTTTCTTGACACATATAAATATGGTTATTTGTAAGTGCTTTTACAAGCTTGATATACTGCATGGTGCCTTCTTCATAAATGATAGCAACAACAAAAACGATATGACACTGCTTAGGGAGAGTGGCTGAATGATTACGTTTTTTGTAAACAGCTGTTCCCTTGTCATGTAATTTTTCCAGCTCTGTGTTTTTCTAATTCTGGTAGCAAGTGCTCATATTTTCTGCTTTGGTTAAAAAAACTTCTATGCGTTTCTTGACCCTTTATCTTTGTTGTTAGAGGCTTTACACAAGTATGTCTTGTGTTTTACAAAGAGACCTTGTTGAGACATTAGATACAGATCAGAAAGAAGGCCACACCTGCGCTGTTTAGGCAGTCAGCAAACAGGCGCCACTGCTTGGCATACACATCTAGCTTGGACCCCTGTACAGAGCAGCTGCAGCCATTGCTGTCACTGATCACTCAATGCAGTGAATCAAGCTAGGCAAGGGCAAGTTTTAGAAGGCATGGCTGACTCACCTGCAGAAAAGCAAAAGTGACTCCGCCGAGCATGCCAGAAAGGTCCCTCAGAAAAAATTGAAAGACTGCGCTAAGTGGAGTTGCTGCCTGTAGCAACAACCTCAATCCATTTGCATGGCTTTGCCTAAGCCATGCACAGCAACGCTGGTGTAGTCACAGACAATCTGTGTTATTACAGGTATACCAAGCTAGCACTCATAATAGTTGACTTGCCTGCTGTCCGACCCCGACTCCTGTGAGCATGGCTTGACTGGACAATATGCCACGAACATAGGAGCAGATGGCCTGAATAGAGTCCCAAAGCTGAAATCCTGAAAAGATCAGCAAACCTTGGTCAATCAGGGTGCCCTGCGGTACAACCACGAGTGCTGCATACAGTGCAGCTCATGAACGAGTGACTCACTTGCATAGTCAGCAGTCACAGATGTGGGATAGCCCTCAGGCAAGAATGCTCGCCAGGGACCTTTACTCCACGACGGAGATCGATAGCCTGCTTTGTCAACGAACCCGTGATCAGGGTGCCATACGGACAGCAAACGCCCAGCTTCGAACTCAGCAGCTTGCATCTTCTGCTAGGGGCAAAGGTGTGCAAGGCACTGACGTTTGCGTCCTATAAACGGCTGTGCAGGATCAGTCTGGCACAACCAGCTGAGCAATCATATGGGCATGTCATGTGAATTTGACCAGACCAACTTTTACAGCACTCAGTAATCAACTCAAAGAATAGGAGAATGAAAACAATTATGTGAGACCTTAGCAAAATGCCATCCTGCATGTTGCAACCTCTCTGCAACCAAAACGGTGCCTCAAGCAGCTCACAAGGTAGCTAGCCGCACTGCCCGCCCTGAGTTTGCAGCCTTGAGTGCTGCGCTTGTACACATTCTAGGTCTGTGCACCAATCTAGGGGATACAAAGGTCCTACTGGGAACATGGTGAAAAGTGGTGCGGGGCATAGCAGTGGAGTATGATTTGCTTGTTGATGGGCCACAGGACACCTTCAGGGAAGATCTTCCATTCACAGCTTTCCCTGATGCTGACGCTGTTGCACCTGCTGGCACCTGTGCAGCAAAACCATCGGAGATCAGCACACCTACTGCACAAACCTCATTGACAAACATGATTGACATGGCACAACAGACAACACAAGCGGGGACACCTATCTAGCTATTTGCTGAGGCAGAAATCCCAAAGGGCATGCTTGAGGCATTGAAAGGGTAGACAACCTGATCTAGGAAGCAGGTGCAGGGTGGCGTCTTTGATGCCTGAAATAGAAGCCAGCAGCAACCACGCAGGCCACAGCAATGACTGATGTCCGCAAGACTGAGCTTGCAGGCCAGCCCAAGAATGTGCGTGTCACGAA